>Ga0126381_100002097_pt1 | contig 21542 bp, 17 predicted proteins | sample PanSoiMetPlot_28_FD_96465 | JGI IMG/M metagenome (GOLD analysis project Ga0126381, IMG submission 96465) | Tropical forest soil microbial communities from Panama - MetaG Plot_28 | ecosystem: Environmental > Terrestrial > Soil > Tropical forest > Bulk soil | place: Panama | collected 2016-02-17
TCCGTTTGCGGCAGGTTCGCCTTCATGGAAAAGGGCGTCTTGGGCAGATGGATCGTCTGCTTAAGGTCCACGGGTTGATCTTCCATTTTCGGGGGTAAATTCCATGGTAGCGCAGGCGGTTGGGGCCCGCTGCGAAGCTGACCCCGGACTGAGGGGCCGACCACATCGCTGGACCGCTCCCCTAAGGGTCGCGGCTCCGATCTGGACGTGCCAGTTCATATCGGAGCTTTCCCTACGGCAGAGTTCCCACCGTAGGCCAGCCGTGGTCCCATGGAACGGTGGAGATCTGCAGAGCCGAGGTTCCGTTGGACGCTTTGTAGGCGTGAAATACCAAGTAGTCGGTGGCGCTGTCATCAAGCACCGCCTCGTGGCCGGGGCCGCGCCATTGGCCCGTGTTGGAGGAGATGACGGGCGTTGCTCCGCCCTCCACATGGGCTTGCCGTTGCGATCGACATAAGACCCGGTGATTTTGCGCGTGCGCCCGACCGTCACACGGTAAGTGCTGTATCCACGTCACATTCGCGTGTCAGCACCTGCGGGCCGCTACCCGCCGCAGCCGACAGACTCAGGGCCGCAGCCAGGCCGACGCTGGGGATCATTGGATCACCAGGCGTCTCCTTCACCACAATCGTATGATGAATCGGGCCAAACCGCGCGACCAATCATTTGATTGCGCGTCCGGCAGGGAAAACCGCGGGATAATTGGAAGCTCTTTCCGATGACAATCCCGTTGGAGCGACTGTGGGACCGGCGCAACCGTACCACTGTGCTGGCCCTAAGTGCCGCATTCATCCTGATAGTGGCTGCGCTGGACTGGTGGACGAAGATCTATTTTTCGCTCGGCTTTCTCTACCTGTTTCCGATCATGTTGGTGGCCGCGTTTGTTCCCCGGTGGATGGTAGCGGTGCTGGGATTCTGCTGTGCAGGACTGGCAGAAATATTCAGTTCGCTCGAGCCCTCGTTCGTTCGCCTGGGTTTCGAAACACTGGCCCTGGCGGGCTGTGGGCTATTTGCCGGCGAAATGGTTCGGAACCGCCGACTTAGCGTGGCAGCGGAGGCGCGGTTGAAGGTGCTGGTGGAAACCAGTCCTGCGGCGATTGTCACGGTAGAGGAGCGCGGTTTCATCAAGCTGGCCAATCGCGCGGCCATCGAGATGCTCGCGCCGCGCGACGGGCGGCTGCAAGGCTGTCCGGTTGCAGCGTTTCTGCCCGAACTCCATCACGCGCTGCGGTGGGAGGAAGCGCCGCAGTTCCGCGCCTCCATGCAATGCCGCGGGCACCGTGACAATGGCGAATCGTTTCTGGCTGACGTCTGGTTCTCAACGTATAAGGAAGGATCCGCGCCGAAACTGGCGGCGATCATCGTGGATATTCCCGAGGAAGAGGCGCAGAACGCGCAGGCGAATGGAGGGCCGGATCATCGAGTCTCGCTCAACGGCCGCGAAATCGAGGTGGTACGCCTCCTGGTGCAGGGGCTTGGCAACAAAGAGATCGCAGCGCGGTTGGAGATCTCCGAAAGTGCCGTTAAAAATACGATGCAGCAGCTGTTTGCGAAGGCCGGCGTCCGCACGCGTAGCCAGCTTGTGCGCGTGGCGCTGGAGCACTACCGCAGTATTTTGTGAAAGAAAGGGCGGCCCCAATCAAATGATCAGTCGCCCGATTGCCTGGCGGTAAGCGAAGGAATCCTGCCTAGCGAACCTTCCAGCGCCAGTTTCACCAACTGGCTGCGAGTCCGGACGCCCGCCTTGCCGAACAGCCCCTGCAGAATATTCTTCACCGAGCTTTCGGACAGGCCCATGTGCATTCCGATCTTCCTGTTCGTCATGCCGCTCAGAATCCCTTCCAAGACCTCTTCCTCACGGTCTTCCAGCCGGTTCGCGGCGTGCTCGAGTCCATGGCCCTCGTGCATGAATCGCTCGGCAAACCGCTGCACGACCGATGGGTCGACCCAAACACCGCCGCTTGCCACCAGCCGGATCGCCTGCACGAGGCGGTCGGGCCGCTCCGATTTGAGGAATACTCCGGAAGCTCCCGAGGTGAGCGCGAGTGCGTAATGGTCCATTTCCGCAGTTCCCGCAATCACTAGGAAGTGGCCGCTGTAACCATCCCGCCGCGCGCTGGTGATAAAGGCGTTTCCGCGTTCACCGCCAATGTCAAAGTCCAGCAAGACCACGTCGACAGTTGTGCTCTTCAGAACTTCCAGCGCTTCGGGCGCCGCTGCGCACTCACCGGCGACTTCGAAATCGCCTTCGGCCGCTAATAGTCGGGCAAGGCTGGTACGGAATAGTGCATGGCTGTCGACTAACAACAGGCGAAACAGGTTCTTGTGATCACTCATAATCCCCCAATTACTCGGCGCGGCCTAATGGTCTTCGGGTAAAGAGTAATCGATTCGCAACCCGAGTTGAACTAATCAATCGAGAATCAAAAGACTGCACCGGGGCAGACATAAGATGAGTGGCCCGCCAGTACCGGCCGCGTTAGAGTCAAGTCCTGACTGTTTGAAGGCTCCAATTCGCCGCTGACGGTGGCTCCCACTCCTTATGAAAAAGTTCCGTGCGTGCATCCTGGCAGCGGGTTACTTCTCGGCCTTTGGCCAGTCCGCGATCGACTGGCAGCAGGTGAAAACAAAGTTTGAGTCCACCAACCCTACTTTGAAAGCCGCGCGGCTCAATATCGATGAATCGCGGGCGGCTGAGATTACCGCATACCTGCGGCCGAATCCGGACTTCAGCCTCACGGTAGACGGGTTTCAGATTACACCCGGGCAGGGGGTCTGGCGCCCGCTCTCGGGCGTGGTGCAGACTCCCGGGATCAGCTACCTGCACGAAAGACGCCACAAACGTGAACTGCGCCGCGACAGCGCGCACGAATCCACCGTGATTGCGGAATCCACTTACTCCGACCAGGATCGTACCCTGCTCTTCACGCTTCGCAATGCGTTCGTGCAAACGCTACAGGCTAAGGCTGTGCTGCAGAACGCCAGGGAGAACCTGGACTACTGGGATCGCGAACTGGGAGTCAACCGCATGCGGTTTCGCTCCGGCGACCTAGCACAGGTGGACCTCGACCGACTGGAATTGCAGCGCGTTCAGTTCGAATCGGACTTCGAAACGGCCACCGTGAGTCTGCGAACCGCCAAGATTCAGCTCCTCATGCTGCTCGACGACCGCACACCGCTCGAACGTTTCGACGTCACCGGCCCATATGAATTCGCGGAACGGCTTCTATCGATGGAGGAGGTTCGTGCGCAGGCGCTGGAACATCGTCCCGATCTTAAGGCGGCCCTCCAGAACGTCGCGCTGGCGCGGCTCAACCACCAGCTCGCCGTTGCCAACGGTTCCACCGACCCGACGTTCAGCGTCTGGTATTCGCATAATTCCTCGTTCGCGAATCCGTTTTCCAACCAGACCGTCGGAGGCAGCATCAGCTTTCCGCTCCGTATTTTCGATCGCAACCAGGGCGAAAAGGCGCGCACTCAGATCGACATCCGCCGCAACGAGCGCTTACTCGACGCCGCGCGCGCGCAGGTGTTCAGCGATGTGGATTCCGCCTATGTCACGCTGCTGAGCACTCTAAACCTACTCAAACCCTATCGCGACAAATATCTCAAGTTAGCGGCGGATACGAGGAATCGTATGTCCTTCTCGTATCGGAACGGCGGGGCTTCGCTGTTGGACTACCTGGACGCTGAGAAGTCATACCGGGATACGCGTCTCGCCTACCTTAACCTGATCGGTTCTTATCTGACCGCAGCGGCCCAGCTGAATATGGCGGTGGGCCTGGAGGTTCTTCCATGAGTCGATTACGACTATTGCAGATCAGTCTCTGTATCAGTGTGTTACTTGCGGCCGCCGGCTGCGGCCGCCGGGCGGACGCAGCAGCGGGAGGCGGCGATGTAGGCCCGAAACCTTCCGCCACCGAACCGGATTTCGACCCCAATCACTTCAAGGTCGCCCATTCCGAGAACTTTTCACTGGTGACCGCGGGAGAGCACCTTGCGGCGCCGGAGTTGAACGTGACCGGCGTGGTAAATCCCGATGTATCTCGCCAGGTGCCCGTGCCGTCTCTGGCGACCGGCCGCATTGTCGAAATCGATGCGCGTCTGGGGGACACCGTCCAAAGAGGGCAGCTCCTGTTCAAGGTACGCAGCAATGATATCGCGGGTGCCTACTCCGACTACCGGAAGGCCGTCAAGAACGAACAGCTCGCCAAGATCCAGTTGGACCGCGCCAAGCTGCTCTACGATGGCGGCGCAGTCCCGAAGAGCGCGCTGGAGGTGGCACAGACAACCGAGGACAATGCCCAGGTCGATCTTGAGACCACGACCGAACATTTGCGGCTGCTCGGGTCCGACCCTGACAAGCCGTCGGGTATCGTCGAAGTCTTCGCGCCGGTCTCAGGAGTGATCACCGATCAGCAGATCACCGATCAATCGGGAGTGCAGGCGTTGACGCCGCCGAACCCTTTCACCATCTCCAATCTTTCCACCGTCTGGATCGTCTGCGACGTCTATGAAAACGACCTGGCTCAAGTGCATCTCAACGATTTTGCGGACGTTCGTTTGAACGCCTATCCGGACCGGGTTTTACGGGCGCGGATTTCCAACATTCTTCCCGCCATGGATCCAAACATCCGTACGGCGAAGGTACGGCTCGAAGTGGAGAACCCCGGGCTGATGCGCTTCGGCATGTTCGTCAGCGCGACATTCCATGGGCCGGCGAAAGAACGGCATGCGAGCGTGCCGGCCGCCGCCATTCTCCACCTGCACGATCGCGAGTGGGTGTACATGCCGGCCGACGGCGGAGCGTTCCGGCGTGTACCGGTGAACGCCGGCGATATGCTGGCGGGCAATCTGCAAGAGATTATTTCCGGAGTACAGCCGGGCCAGCAGGTGGTGGCGAGCGCCCTGGTCCTCCAGCAGACGGCGGAGCAGAAATGATCCGCCGCGTCGTCGATTTCGCGCTCAACAACCGGCTCTTCGTGATGGCGTTCGCCCTCCTCATCGTAGGCGCCGGGGGCTATGCATTTCATAAACTTCCGATCGATGCCTATCCGGACGTAGCGGACAACTATGTCGAAATCATCACGCAGTGGCCCGGCATTGCGGCGGAGCAGATCGAGCAGCAGGTCACGATTCCGCTGGAAATTGCCATGAACGGAATTCCGGGCGTAGCGCACCTCCGTTCCTTTTCGCTGTTCGGGCTCTCCGACCTGAAGCTCGTCTTTGAGGACGGCACTTCCAACTTCGAGAACCGTGAGCGGGTGCTGGAGCGGATGTCGCAGGCCACGTTGCCCAATGGCGTCACGCCGACCATGGGTACGGACTGGAGCCCCGCCGGCCAGATCTACTTCTTCACTCTGCGCAATACCAATCCGGCTTACGACGTGATGGAGTTGAAATCTCTGGAAGACTGGGTGGTAGAAAAGAATCTGAAATCGGTACCGAACATCGTCGATGTCGCGAGCTTCGGCGGGCCGACGCGCGAGTACCAGGTACGGCTGGACCCAGATAAGTTGATTGCCTACGGCTTAAGCCTGTCGCAAGTGGAGCAGCAGCTCACTAATAACAATGTAAATGCGGGCGGCAGTTTCATCGAAGCAGGGTTGCAACAAATCAACGTGCGGGCAGTCGGCCTGGTGAAGACCGTACGCGACATCCAGAACACCGTGATCCTGACAAAGAACGGTACGCCGCTGCACATGCGCGATATCGCGGTGGTGGAGCAGGGGCCGAAGATCCGGCTCGGGCAGTTCGCCCGCGCCATCCGCCGCGAAGACGGCAAGATCATCGACAACGACGATGTGGTCTCGGCATGGGTTCCGATGCGAAAGGGTGCGGACGCGGAAGCGGCGCTCGAAAGCTTGCACAAAAAGATCAAGGAGATGAACGATCACATCCTGCCTCCGGGCGTGAAGATCGTGCCGTTCATTGACCGCAGCGACCTGGTGGAGTTCACGACCCAAACAGTGCTCCACAATCTGGGTGAAGGCTTTGCCCTGGTCGTGATCGTCCTGATGCTGTTTCTGGGCAATGTGCGCGGCGCTGTGGTCGTCGCGCTCACGATCCCATTCTCCCTCCTGTTCGCTTCGATCCTGCTGCAGGCACGCCACATTCCCGCCAACCTGCTGTCGTTGGGCGCGCTGGACTTCGGCATGGTGGTGGATGGGGCGGTGGTGATGGTGGAAAACATCGTGCGGCATCTCGGTCACCGCGAGGAGGCCAATAGATCGGTCGCGGACCGCATTCGCGCGGCGGCTCATGAGGTGCAGCGGCCGGTGTTCTACGCCATCATCATTATCATCACCGGCTACCTGCCGATCTTCACTCTCGAGCGCGTCGAAGGCCGGCTATTCAGCCCGATGGCCTGGACGGTGGCCTTCGCGCTGCTGGGCGCCGTGACCTTTTCGATGACAGTTGCGCCGGTGCTGTGCAGTTTTCTGTTTCGCAAGGAAGTGCGCGAATGGGAGAATCCGCTGCTGGTATGGATCACCAGGTTGTACCAACACGCCGTGACTTGGAGCGTGCGGCACCGCTGGGTGATGGTGGGGATCTCGCTCGCGGCCGTGTGTTTGAGCCTGTACCTTCTGTTCGGCAAAAACGGCGAGGTGATCGGTTCGGAGTTTCTGCCGCACCTCGACGAAGGCTCTCTGTGGGTGCGCGGCACGTTGGCGCCGAGCACGGGGCCCACGGAAGGCGTTCGTGTCATGAACCAGGCGCGCCTCGTTTTGTGCTCGTTCCCGGAAGCCACCGAGTGCACCAGCCAGACGGGCCGGCCGGACGACGGCACCGACACCACCGGCTTCTTCAATACCGAATACTTTGTCGGTCTTAAGCCCAAAGAGCAGTGGCGGCCCGGCTTCCATCAGAACAAGGAAGAACTGATCGCCGCCATGAGCAAAGAGCTGGAGAAGATCCCTGGCGTGATCTGGGGCTTCTCGCAACCCATCGCCGACAACGTGGAGGAGGCGGTCAGCGGCGTCAAGGGGCAGTTGGCCACAAAAGTCTACGGCGAAGACCTGCGAGTTCTGGAAGACAAGGCCGATCAGATTGTGCGGATCATGAAAGGGATCCGCGGCATCGCCGATCTTGGCGTGTTCCGCCTGCTGGGACAGCCGAACCTGAATATTACGGTGGACAGGGCCCAGGCCGCGCGGTACCAGATCAACGTGGCCGATGTGCAGGACGCCATCCAAACCGCGGTCGGCGGCAACGCCGTCACGCAGGTGCTGCAAGGAGAGGCGCGCTACGACCTGGTGCTGCGCTATCTGCCGCCGTACCGCGATCGCAGGGAAGCCATCCAAAAGATTCGACTCCTCGCTCCCACCGGCGAGCGAGTTTCGCTGGCGCAGTTGTGCCGGATCGCCGAAGAGGACGGCGCATCGGAAATCTACCGGGAGGGCAACGAACGCTACATCGCCATCAAATACAGCGTCCGCGAGCGTGACCTGGGAGGCGCGGTGGAGGAGGCTATCGACAAAGTCGGCAAGCAGGTGCAGTTGGCGCGCGGCTACCACATCAACTGGGAGGGCGAGTACGAGAGCCAGAAACGCTCGGAGGCGCGCCTGCTGGTGATCGTGCCGCTCACGATCTTCTTCATCTTCCTGATCATTTATGGCGCATTCGGATCGGCTAAGTGGGCACTGCTCAACTTAGTAAGTGTTCTGGTAGCGCGGGTGGGAGGCTTGCTGGCGCTGTGGGTGACGGGTACGCATTTCAGTGTCTCGTCGGGCGTCGGCTTTCTGGCGCTGTTCGGCGTCTCGGTGCAAACCGGCGTCATCATGGTGGAGTACATCAACCAATTGCGCGCGCGCGGCCGAACCATCGAAGAGGCAGCGATCGAAGGAGCGGTGCGTCGGCTGCGGCCCATTATGATGACGATGCTCGTGGCGACGCTCGGTCTGCTGCCGGCGGCCACCTCTCACGCGATCGGCTCCGATTCGCAGCGCCCCTTCGCGATCGTGATCGTAGGCGGCCTGATCGTCGACCTGGTGATGAGTACGTTCCTGCTGCCTACGTTTTATGTGTGGTGGGCGCGGCCGACCGATCATTTGCCGCCGCCGGAGGATTCGCGCAGCGTATACGAGTGACCCTAGCGGCCGCGGCTCCGATATATACGTACAAACGCATATTGGAGCCCTTCAATTCCTCCGATTGCACGCTGTGCGACCAACCGGGCCACTGGATCCTCCCGCAGCGGGTCCTCCAGCAGCGGGTGGCAGCGGGTCCTTGACGACACCAGTCAACCCGGTGTAGATTAGCACAGCCGGGCGAATTGCAAATAAGAACATTACAGTCCGGGCGGAGGAAAAATCGATGGCGGTCACCAGACGGGACCTGCTGCGAATGGGACCGGTGCTGATCGCGGCGGCATCGGTACCAGTGCCGATATGGGCGGATAGCGGTACGGATACCCTGGCAAGGCTCTCGCGATCGAGCTTTGAGCCCTGCGTGAATTCCTCATTTGAAACGGTCGACAGCCGTGGCAGTCGCTCCTGGTTTACACTGACGTCCGTCGTAGACGCGACGAATCTGCAATCGGAGGCCAACCGCTCAGCCTGGGCGGTTCTGCCGAAGCGCCCGGCCGTGGCGCCACCGAATTTGGATTGTTTTTTGCTGACGTTCTACGGCCCTCCGGGGCTTACCCAGGATACTTACACCTTGACCCACACTTCTCTCGGGACATTTCCCCTGTTGCTGGTACCAGGGGAGACTTCCTCATACGTGGCGGTGATCAACAGGCTGGTTGGCCGGCAGCTTCAGGCATAGTCGATTCCAACAAAACTAAAGCTGTCAACCGGGACGGAGCGAACGTCCAAGCTCTCGAAGAGACCCACGAGGAGTTGACTTTCTCGTTGTAAATCCAGGCGCGCTTGCGATGTCGCGCCTCCTTCCCTGTCACGGGAGCTTGATACGATAGAGGACTCAGCGCTGTGTCTACCGAAGTTACTCAATACATCACCCGATTCGGCTACCTGGCCATCTTCCTGCTTGTCATTTTGCAGGAACTGGGTGTGCCGAATCCCGTGACGAACGAGTTTGTGCTGCTGTTCTCCGGCTACCTGACGTTCACGGGCGTGCTGAATTTCTGGCTCGTGTTTCTGACGGCGGTTTCGGCGGATTGCATCGGGACGATCATTCTCTACGTTGTGTTTTACCGTTGCGGAGAAGAGATCCTCAAACGCCGGCCCAAGTGGTGCCCCATCACGCCGGAGCATATCGAAAAGATCGAACGCACGATTTCGGAGCGGCAGCTATGGGGCATCTATGTGGGTCGCCTTACTCCGTTCTTGCGCGGATACACTTCCGTGGCGGCGGGCATCCTCGAGATCCGTCCGAGGGTCTTCGTGCCCGCAGTCATTATTTCGGCGATTACCTGGAGCGGCGGTTATGTCGTCGCCGGCAGGCTGCTCGGTCCCTATTGGGAAGAGGTGGCGGCGAAGATTGGCTCCGTGGAGACGTTGGTGCTGCTGGCGGTACTGCTGATCGCCGCCACGTTCGTTGCGCGCACGGTGATCCGCAAGAAGCGACGCGCCACTTAGTGGGGCAGCCCCCTGGTCTGCCGCAGGACGCCCTCGTCCCGCCCGGCCAAAGGCCGGCCCACAGTCTCCAGCCCGGCCAGGAAGGCGGGAACGCGAACGTTCACCTCGTCGAGCGTTCCCCGCTGCCTCGGTTCTTACGGCCCATTACTGAATCACGATCTGTACCGTGTTCGACGCGATACCCTTGGCCGTGAGCTGCAGCGCTACGGTTCCCGCACCCGCCAGGGATGCCGGAAGCTGTACGTTTATCTGATCGACGCCGGCGTAGCCTGCGTTCCCGGCATACAGCACCGGAGCGTTGACGCCGTTCACGGTTACGGTGACGTTGGCCTGTCCGGCCCCCTGCACGCCCGTCGCGTAAATCGTCAGGTAGACGTTGTCTGTCGCCGCGCCCAAGCTGATTGGCGCCGCCACGAACGCACCCTGCGCGTTCACGGAGTAGGCCGGCTCCACGGTTTGCGTTCCGCTTGAGGTAACGCGGACCGCGTAACCCGCGACTAGAGCGTTCCCGTTTACGGTGAACAGCGCGGGCGCGACGGCTGCGATCACCACGTTACCTGCCGTCTGGGTCGATCCCGGAGACGCCACCGTCACTTTAGCCGTTCCAGCGGCGACGGTCGAGGGGACCTGGAACGTCACCTGGCTGGGCGAGACGAAGATGACCGGTGCTGTGGTGATGTTTCCCGCGGTGTCCTCGATGGAGACCGAGGTTCCATCGAAGGTGGGGGGGTAGGCACCAATGATTTCGCCAGCTTCAGGCGCGAGGTTCTGGCCCATGGCGAAGGCAAGTCCGCCCTGAGCAAGCGCAGTCACGCTGGGGCTTGCGGCCGAGAGGATCAACGGAATATTGGGCATCGCGGTGGAAATGGGGGCGAACGATATGCCGCGCAGGATCTCGCCCGCCACCGCGGTACGCAAGGTGGTGAAAGTTTCCGAAGCGGGGAGGGTGGTGCTGGCCAACGTATCGGTGATGGACACCAGCTTGTTAGGATCGGCGCCCTGATCGCCGTTGGCGCTGACCGTGGAAGTGACGGCATAAATGGTCACAGTACCGTCGCCATTCACTTTGCCGGTGATATTGCGGAGGCCGGCGGTCGCTGGGTTGAGTGCGGTCGGGTAATTCGCGATCGAGTAGGGCTGGCCCAGGTTCAAGCCGCTCTGCAGTACGTAGGCCAGCGTCCACGTGCCGTTCGCGAGGGTCCACTTCTGCAAGCCGGCGGTCTTACTGGTGGCGGCGTCGGCGAGTACGCCGTCGCCCTCATCGCCTACATACAGCGTGTTGGCGTTGGCGAACCAGATGCCGAACGGATAGTCGTTGGTGGCGCCGGCGGTCTTGGCACTGGCGACCGGAAATCCTGGCAGCACGGTGATGGGCGCGGAGGCCGCGTTGGCCGTGGTAGGCAAACTACCTGCGCTCCCCACCTGATACACGGTATCGATACCGTTGCTGCCGCTGCCCTTGGTGACATACAGCGTGTTGTTGAAGACGGTGAGTCCGCGGAAATTATTATCCTTGCCCAGCTTGTCCGCGACGTAGGGCTGGCCGGTGGTCGGGTTGGTTACCTGAGCGATGCTGAAGTTTCCGATCTCTGTCGGCGGTGTGTTTGCCGCCTGCCCGGGCGTTGCCATTTCGACGCCGGTCGCCCCCACGATGTTGGTCGGAGTCCCTGCACCGTTGTTGGAGTTGCCGACCATGTAGTAGAGGCCGTTGGCCAGAATCGCCGCGCGGCCGTTGTTGCCGCTGTAGGCGTTGGTCGGCGTGACCTGAATCGCCCCATTGGCGCCTACCTGAGCGACGGCCCGGAAATAGCTGCCTCCGGAGGGATTGGTCGGATCGTAGACCATCGGTGTGTTGGAGTTCGAAACATCCACCGTGCTAGGCGCGGCCACGTAACCCATGAAGGTGAGCACGCTTCCGTCCGTCGACAGATTCAGTGCCAGTTCGGATTTGGAGCTGAAGCTGGTGACGATCATGTTGCTGGGCACCGCGAAGCTGTTAACCGTGGTGCCGGACGGAGTGAGTTGCTCGAGAAAGATGGGCGAGGTAATTCCGAAGCTTCCGTCGACTGTATCGTTATTAAAAATGTTGTTGGTGCTGTCGGTGGCCGCATATGCGCCGTTGTCGGTGGCCTTGGCCCCGCAGGCGCCGGGCGCCGCAGTATTGGCGCTAGCCGGACAAACCGGCGGCAACACCTGGCCCACCACGATGCTGCTCTTATTGCCGGTGTAGACACTGCGCGAGAGCAGCAGGTTTCCTGCAGTGAAGCCGGTGAAAGTACTCTGACCCGAGATGGTGACGTTGTCAAACCGCCAGTTGCCTGAGTTGTTATTCAAGGCAGTTCCCGAAGCGCCGAGACAGTCGGCGCCCGTCGAGGCGTTCACCATTTGAATGGCGAACTTGGGGTTGTTGGCCGCGGCAGGATCGCTGATGGTCGCGGTCAATCCGGTGAACCAGTCCTGCCCAGCACCTCCGGTGATGCTGAGATACGATCCCTTCACCGTATTGGCGGATGTAGTGTTGTTGAGGAGGGCCACTCCGGTGTTGGATCCCGGGTTCACCGCCACATTGTGCCAGGTGCTGCCATCGGTAGTGTATTGAAGCTGCAAGTTCGCCTCACCCTGATTGGTCGCATACCAGTCGAAGCTGACCGTGATGTTGCTGTAGCCCACAGTGCTTACGGCGAACATGACCCCCTGAGTCCCGATAGGCGCAGTGCTCGACCACCCATTGGCTGCTCCACCGCCGGCAGCGGCCTGCGCGCGGACGCGCCAGATTTGCGATGTATCCGCAATCCCGTTCACTCCCGTGTCGCCCGTGACACCGAGAAGGACGTCGTCAGTGGTTACTCCGACACTCGGGGTCGCGTAGGTAGCCATGCCAAGCGAGGTGGCGGTCCCCGAACCGGTGGAAGGAGCCGGGTTGTTATTAATCGCTATGGCATTATTTTCGAAGGTCCAGGCTGCGATGACGTCGGCTTGAGCCATTGACACAGATGCAGCAATCAAGGCTGCGATCGATACGCTTTTCTTCATACAGGAATAGTTATCCCTCTCCTCTGCGTTAAGTGCTGAAATTTTCGGGAACCGTGAGTTAACACACTATCAAGCAATTGTGACGTTGAGATGAACAACGTGTGACATGAGGCTTACATCCTGGTGTTCTTACTGAGGGGAAGGACTCGACGTGCACGTCCCCATCGGAGCCGCGACCGGAGGGAGAGGTCGCGCCGGAGGGAGCGGTCAGGCTCACAACACGTGACCGAGTCTGCGAGAATATTCGGGGCTACTCAGAGTCCCCCGGCAGCAGCCGCTGCGGAAGATTTGCTAAATCGAGTCGCCTTGTCGACATACTCAATTTTCCACACACGATCGAACTGCGGATCGGGCCAGGGCGCCGGCGGCTTCGCCACGCCCAGCGATTCCGCGAGGCTCGGAATATGGCCGTGATGCCAGCAAATGAGAACCGTGCGGCTGGCATAGATCGGTTTGGACAGCAGGTGTTTCGCGAGTCCAGTCTTCGTCGGCGAATTTGGAATCGATGGTCAGGCACAGGGAGTGGGCTAGCGGTGTGACGGTTTCCACGGGCCGGTTGCTGCGGGCGGAAGCATGCGTCGCGACGATGAGCTCGGGCGTGTCGAAATGCGTGGGGAACAGGCGCGGCAGAGCCGCGGCGCGCAGATAGCCGCGTGGATTCAGGTGCGCGTCGGCTCTATTGCCGGTCTTTTCGGCGTGGCGGATGAGCAGGATCTGCTTCGGTTTATCTGTGTCGAACGCGAAGGCGGCGGCAGGCAAACACAGGCAACTCAGCAGGAAGCGGCGGCGATTGGTCACGGCTTTCGATTCTACCGTACAAATACTTGACAATCATTCGGCTTCGAACGTCAGCCGGAGGTAAGGCTTGGCTTGATATTCGATCCGCAGAGGTAGCGGACGGATCGAGCCCTGTTCCACCCACAAGTGGAAAACCGTTTCCGGACCGCCGGCCTCACGATGGAGCTTGCCTTCGGTGCGAATGACTTTGGCATCCTGCGAAATCAGCCGCTTATCGCGGAAGTATGCGGTTGCTTTGGGGTCGGCCGATTTGCCGAGGCGCAGGCGATAGAGGCGGCCGTTGTAGACGTAGCGGGTCTCCACGGAGGGAGCGGGGTCCTCCAGCAACACGGCCACCGCTTGCAGGAATGTCCGTTCGCAGCCCGCGCCCGGGTCGAACTCGGGAGCTTTGGGGGCGGCGGACAACAGCGCCTGCTGTGCCATCGCCACCAGATCCTCATAGCGGGCCGGCGACATTTGCGAGGGTGCTGTAAAGCGGGCGCCGGCCGTCTCAACAATGCCCGGTGCCATGCGTCCTTCAATTGCCGAGTACATGCAGGTCTGCTTCTGTTCGTATAGGGCACGGCGCGCCTCCGCTGCGCTCTCTTCCGGCGAGGCGGTCATCACTCCGAAATAAAGGGACTCAGACTCCGGCTGGGCCACGCGGGCCAGCTCGCGCACGAATCCCAGGCGGCGCAAACCCGCGGCGTGCTCGGGAAGAGAATAGCCGGTGAATTCCAGCAGGCGCATCTCCCGGGCTTCGGACCAGGAGGCGGTGCCCCCGCCGACGCCCGAGCGATGCAGAATCGGTACCGAGAGTAGCACGATCTGCGCATCCGCGCGGTATCGCCGTTTGTAGGCGGATTGAGCGGTGGGCTGCGCTTCCCATTGCAGCTTGGCCGCCCGCGCGCGCCGATGCGGCATTTCGAATAGCGCCGCCCCTAAAAACCGGCCGAACGTCCGCCTCGTGTGGTAGATTGCCATCATCTCTCCCATCCGAATTGGTTGCCCGCTGTGGAGTAGAAGGCAGGGGCGCTGACAGGTTCTTTCACGGCTCCCTGCACATAGGAGTGGAGTTGGTCGTAGAGATCGAAAAAGCCGCCGGTGACTTTCTCCCAATCGTACTGCTCGGCCGTGGCGCGCGCCGCCTCTGCGCGAGATGCAGCCGCGGCGGAGTTGTTGCAGATGCGGTACACGGCCTCTGTGAAGGCTGCCGCATTGCAGTCAGCCAGCCAGGCATTGCCGGAACTGGCGTATGAAGTCACGCCGCCGGAATTCGGCGCCACCACCGGGAGCCCCGACGCCATGGCTTCCAGCGGAGCGATGCCGAAGGGTTCGCGCGGATTGGGGTGCAGGAATATGTCGCAGTTGGCGTATAAATCCGCCAGCGCATCGCGATCGCCCACATGTCCGAGAAAGCGCGCGGCGCCATTGGCGCGTCGCGAGAATTCCGTCTCCAGATGCGCGCGCAAGCAGCCGTCGCCGGCGATCAGCAGGTGGAAGGCGCCTGGGACCTCGAGTTCCAGGCGGTCCATGATTTCCACCAGCAGATCGAGCCTCTTCTCGGGCACGAGCCGTCCGACATACAAGAGCAGCCGGCAGTTTTCGGACACGCCGCACAAATTCCTGAGCCATCGGCCCACCTCCGCGGAACGCCTGTCCCGCCCGAAGACGCGGCAGGCCGCGCCCATCGGCCGGATCCACACTCCGCGCCGCACCGCGTGCCCGCGAGAAGCCTCATGCAACTCTTCGGCGGTGTGCGCGGAATTGGCGATGTGATGATCGAACATCGGGAAGTGCAGCCATTTCAGATAAAGCCGGCAAAACGGCTTGGCGAGCGGGCTGGATGTGATGTACCGGGCGACGTTCTCGTCCATGCGCTCGCAGACCAGGCCGACGACCGTGGGGCGGTAACCGCGAATCAACCAACCGCGGCGAAGAATCGCCGCGAGGTAGTTGAGCGTGTAGCGGTCGCAGCACTCGACAAGATCGGGCCTTTCATCGGTGATGATTTTGCGCAGCGCAGAGCCGGGCAGAATGTACCGAGTCGGCATGATCAGCCGGTAACCTGGGCTGAGTTTGGACGTTCGTGCGGCGATGTGAAAGATCCTGCCATACCGGCCGTGCTCCTGAACGCGGTCAGACTCGGCGGGCACTACCATTCGCATGGGGCGGTGGAGGCGCTCGGCGGCCGCCAGCATCTCGCGGTAGAAAGTGGCGATGCCGCCGCTTTCCGGATGCCAGGCGTTCGTCAAGTGCAGGGTCTTACAGCTCATGCCGCAGGTCTCCGCACATTCTCGCCGGTAGGGATGAGGGCCGACATCCGGCGAAGATCCTCGGTTAACGAGGCCGCGCCTTTTCCTGTGAGCAAAATCCCTCTTCGCATGAGGCCCCAGTTGATTAAAACCGAAAGGATGCTGAAAACCACCGAGGTGGCAACGACGGCCCCCGCGTGTGCGGTGCCGGTCGCGCGGAGCACCAGGTATTCCAAACCGTGAGAGGCGGCCGGCAGCACCATCGATACGCACAGACCGGCCAGCCACGCAGGTTGTGCGGTAGAGAAGGCTTGCAGCAACGAACCCCAACAGCCGCCCAGGGTCAGGCGGATGATGAACTCGATCAAGGCGCCGCGCAGAGAGCTCAAAGATAGGATCCGGGCGCGCCCCGCCAGCGCAGCCGGCCACACGGCAATGCGGATGACGGCGCTCAGTAGGGCCGTCTTCCAATTCCAATTGAGCACAAAGACGCGCCACGGGTGTGACAAGACATCGAGAGCGGCGGATGTGACGGCAGCCGGCTCAGGTGTAACTGAATGAGCGCTCATAGCCCCCATACACCTCCGCAAAGACGCGGTCCCAGGATTGGCTTTCTGTTTGCAATCGCGCCGCGCGGCCCATTTCACGGCGCAGGAATTCGTCGCGCGCGAGGGCGACGACGCGGTCGCAAAATTCGTCGTCGGTCTCTGTCACGAATCCGCTGGTGCCGTGACGCACGATGAAGCGCGGACCACCGCTGCCGGTTACGACCGCGGGAACACCGGAGGCTAACGCTTCCTGTACCACGTTGCCGAAAGTATCGGTGTGCGAGGGGAACGCGAAAACGTCCATGTTGGCGTAGGCGGTGGCAAGCGGCTCCCCGCTCAGGACGCCGCAGAACTCCGCCTGCGCCAGATTCCGCTCCAGCCACGCCCGCTCGCTTCCCGATCCTGTAATTTGAAACCGGAAGTCACTGATGCCCGCGGCGCGGAGTGCCGCGGCGATGCGAGTCAACAGGCGCAGGTTCTTTTCCGGCATGAGGCGCCCTACGTAGCCAATCACGAGTGCATTATCCCGGCGGGTCCGGCGCTCGGGGCGGAACAGCTCGGTATCGATGCCGCGGCCCATAGGAAATACGGGTTTGCCGGTACGCGAGTGCAGCAGCGATCGCAGTTCCGGGTTGGGCGCGAACAGAACATCGCCTCGCGAGAAAAATGAGCAGACGCGATCGAGGACAAATTGTTCGATGGTGCGCGCCGTATGGCCGCGCAGAGATCCAGGTAGCCAGGCGCAGAACTGGTGTACGCGCCGCGCTGCGAATTCGTGGATATTGGTGTGCCAGGAGAGCGCCAGACGCGTCTTCAGACGATCTGCCAGAATAGCCCCGAGAATTCCCAGGTCGCCGGGGCTGGTGATGTGAATCACGTCCGGCCGGAAGCGCTCCAATTCCTTCTGCACCGGTTCGAGTACGCGAAAGAAGCAAGGATCGAACTTTAGATCGGGGTCAACCAGGAATGCCAACCCGCTGCGCACCAACTCGAGAGCCTCACCCGTTGCCGCGCGCGCACGACCCCAGCGAACGCAGAAGAACGGCAGTCGGTGGCGGCGGGCATAGGCGTCCCACTCGCGGCAGGTGCGGGCGGCGCCATTCACTTCGTAGAACGTGTCGGCCAGGAGGGCCACGCGCGGTGTGGCAGCCGTTGCCGGCATCGGCGTGGCAAGCAGCGCGCTCATGCGACCACCTCTCCCTGTTGGCCCAGCGCCAGGCGCAGCGCTGGGCGCATGCCGGGCCCTGCCAGAAGGCCGACGGCGGATACAAATCCGCGAATCACCGCCGGGCCTCCATTGGTCCATTCGGAGGAAACGGGCACGATCGTGCCGGGGCAGCCGTACGGCTCGTAGAAAATGCGATCCACCCAGCGCTCGCGGCCGGGCATATCGGGGTAGGTCTGAACGGCGTGCCAGATGAACTCGATGTAACGGGCGGGTATCGATTCGCAATACTGCGGGAGGAAGAGCACCTGGCTCACGTGATCGTGCCGGACTTCGTGAACGAATTCGGCGAACGTGGCGGCGTTGGTCAAATTGACGTTCGCGTTCGGCTCCAGGCAATGACGGTCTCCGCCTGAGATCACCGGAATGCCGCGCTCCTCGGCGAGCGCGATGACTTCGCGATTGTCGGAGGCCGGCTGCAAGCCGTTCAACTCGAGCGCGTGCATGCGCGCGCCGTGCGCCGCCAGGAAGCGCATCAACAGCCGCACGTGGGCCGGCCGGTCGAGGCGCTCCTCATTGATGAACGGGTGGTTCAGTACTACGAGAACGCCCTCGATTTCGTCGAAGGCCGCGAGAATCTCGGCCAGCAGCTCTTCATTCGGCTGCGCGGTGTATCGAGCCATTTCCGCATCGAAAGCGGCGGCGGTATCCGGAGGAAGATTATGAACACCGATGTGAAACACGGTTTCGCCGTAAGGTACCGTCCACTCAGTGGAGTAGGGGACGGAAATACCAATCGCGCGTAGCTCGGCGCAGGCTTCCATCTCATCGTGGTCGGTGATGGAGACCAGCGGTTGGAGCCCGAGCTTCTCGCGGATTTGGCCGGCTTCTAGGTTGTATGCGGCCTGGGGGTTCAGGGGCGGACGCCAGAAGGCGCGCTCGTAACCGACGCTTCGGCCGCTGCGGACGACGTGGCGGCGTTCGGCCAGGCGGAAGAAGAAGTGTACCAGGCCGATTTTACGCATCACGCGCGGGATGAAATCCAGACCCTCGCGCGAGTGCATGGTGTGGCTGTGCAGCGAAATAGCGGTGCGATAGCCGCCCGGAGCTTTGGGGGTTTTCCACAAGCACTGGACCGAGCGGGAAGGCGGGAGCGTCTTTCGGGTCGTTCGCATGACACATTTGTGCCCGAAAATGTTTTCAGTGGCGTGACTGCAATGTGAAGAAATGTCCGATGGTTTCGATAACGTACGAGTGAAGCAGCGCGCGGAAATCAGTGCGTGGGACAAGCGGAGGAATTGTGGGCGGCCAGAAAAGCGTGCGCCTCCGCGCGCCCCATACAGCGCTCCAGCAGCGCCGCTGGAGCCATGCGTAGATCGGCCAGCATGAGCGCATCCAGCGCATTAGAGAACTTCGCGTCGACGTTAAAGGCCAGTACACGCCCACCGGTTTTCAGGTACTGGCGGATCAAAACGGGAATGCCTTTTCCATCGGCTTCAATGTCCGAAATGGAGAGCGAAAGGTCTTCGATATCGCAGGCTGTCGCGACCAGCCGTTCGACGAGCGAGTTCCGGCGGAGACGGCCGCGGAATTTCGCCCGCGGAGTTACGAAAAGGGCCAACTCGTGGCCGGCGCGCTCGCGCAGGTAGGACGCCATGAGGCTGCGAGAAACGGGCGAATAGTCCGGACTGATACTGACGGCGCCGAAAAGAATCGGAGCTTCCGGACGTCGAAGGACCAGGCGGCTGATCCCTTTCCAAAGCAGCAGCAGCGCTGCGTAATTCTTCTGATACTCCTGCACCACAAAAGAGCGGCCCAGTTCCACGGCCGGTCCGACGCGATCGAAAAAGGCCCGGTCGAAACGAAAAAGAGTGCTGGTGTAGAGGCCTGCAATTCCATACCTCGGCAGCACGTCGCTCGTGGTGGCGAGGCGATAGGCGCCCGCCAGGCGGCGTTCGGCTCTGTGCCACAGAAATAGGTGTCGATAGTATTCGTCGAACTGGTCGAGGTCGATCTGCTTCCCTGTGCCTTCGCCGACGCTGCGAAACGCCACTTCGCGGCAGCGCCCGATCTCTTGGAGCAAAGCTGGGATCTGACGGGAATCCGCGAGATAAACGGAGAAGTTACGGTCGTTCGCCAGTTCGCATTCCGGCGGCAGAGCGGCTACCTCGTCGTAGAGGCACGGCTCCGCCACGCTCGAAGTCGCGGCTTGCGGCAGGCGAGAGCAGATGGGCTGAGGAACGCACTGAGACCGGCTGGCGAGGATAAATGTCCGATGGCGCACATAGGCTGTCGCCTCGGCGGCAGAGCGGTACCGCTCCAATGTTGTGTGAGGAATCGGGGAGCCGATGTGCAGCCGTATGGTCTTGCCGCTCAGCCGCGCAAATTCGCGTGCCAAACCAACCGTTCTGAAACCGGGATGCAACATACCTGCAATCTGGAAAGGCATGCTGTTCGCGCCTTCGAAAAACGCCGGAATCACGGCGCAGCGCGTGCGCAAAGCCATGCGGGCAGCACTCGTCTTCCAGGTCGAATCGGTTACGGATTGTTCCTTCCAATCCACGTGAGCGACTTCGCCGGCCGGAAAAACCGCGGCCATTCCGCCCCCTGCCAGCCATCGCAGGGCCGCACGCAGCGGGGCGCGGTTTTCCGCGTGTGCCGCGGCGGTCTCAAATGGATTGACGAGGATCAACTGATCGCGCAACTCAGGGATAGAGCGGAGCCAGGAATTGGCCACTATCTTGAAATCCGGCCGCACGCCGCTCAGGACGATGGTGAGGATCAGTCCTTCCAGAATGCCGTAAGGGTGGTTCGCGACAAGTATCGCGGAACCATGCGCCGGGATCCGCGCCAGGTCGCGATCATCGATGTGGAAACGGATCTCGAGCGAATCCAAGAGGCCGGCGGCAAATCTCGCTCCGTTGCCGCTGCGACGGGCTTTGTCGAAGCTCTCGACTACTTCGCGCGGAATTAGTAAGTTTTCCAAGGCGGGAATCAGAGGCTGGGTCCATCCGCGAAGCGCGGGCGGCAGAATAGGCGCGAGAGAGAACGGAAACTGAGGCGCTTGGTTCTCCACGGTTCCAAATTGCCACCAGCATGGTTACGCTGCGGTGAAGACGACGTGAAATTCGCGCGACCCGGCTGGAGCGATGACAGATGCGTTTCCGGTGGATCAATAACCGGTCAATATGTGCGTCCGCGAACGTGCCTTTGATCCGAGCCGCGACTGAAGGAGCGTCGCGTCGGGTTCCTATGCCAGGAGTTTGCGATTCGCGAGTGCGAACTTGACCAGCGCATGGCTGCCGCGCAGCGAAAGCTTCTCGCAAATATTACGGCGATGAGTTTCGACGGTCAACGGACTTACCGACATAGCTTCGGCGATTTCCCTGGTGGTCTTATAGTCGGAGATCAGCCGAAGCACACGCAACTCGGTGGTGGTGAGCAAGGCGAGGTTCGAGGAAGATCCCGGAGTCCGCCGGCCGCGATCCACTAAGTAAGTAGCCAAGGCCGGGCTGGCATAACGTTGACCGGCGGCTACGCTATGTACTGCGGTTACGATATCGCTGGCACTGCTTTCTTTGAGCACGTAACCCTTGACGCTCTGAGCTATGGCCTCTTCGAACAAGGCCTCCTCATGATTCGCGGTCAGGAAGACGATCTCGACCGGCAATCGGAGACGGCGGACCTCCCGCACCACTCCGAAGCCATCCAGAAGAGGCATCGCTATATCGAGAATGGCGATGGCCGGATTAGTCTCCACGATCTTCTCCACGGCTGCCTTGCCATCGCCGGCCTCGCCCGCCACGTGCAGCCCGGCGGATTCGAGCGTCTGGCGCAAGGCCTGCCGCATCAGGGGATGGTCGTCGGCAATCACCAATTCTAATGGACTCTCAAGCACCTTGCGACCGCGATGCTCCATTCTCCTGGACCGGTATGCGTATCGCCAGCGTGGTGCCGCGTCCGGGTACGGAATCCATGCGCAAGCTTCCCCCCATCGATTCGGCGCGTTCGGAAATATTCTTGAGCCCGAGACCGCCGCCCTGCGGCGCCGGTGTCGCGAATCCCTTTCCATTGTCTCGAATCGTAAGTTCGACTGCGTGAGCAGCGCGACGTATTTGAATATGAGCCTCGGAGGCGTTGGCGTGTTTGACGACGTTGTTCACGGCTTCCTGCGCCATGCGATACACATGGATCTCGCGGGGCCGGGCAAAACAGCCGTCGA
>Ga0126381_100002098_pt1 | contig 21541 bp, 48 predicted proteins | sample PanSoiMetPlot_28_FD_96465 | JGI IMG/M metagenome (GOLD analysis project Ga0126381, IMG submission 96465) | Tropical forest soil microbial communities from Panama - MetaG Plot_28 | ecosystem: Environmental > Terrestrial > Soil > Tropical forest > Bulk soil | place: Panama | collected 2016-02-17
AGTGCCTCCCGGGCTGTTACGGCCACGGTGAGCGCAGCGGGGGCCGTAACGCCGGTCCTGAGCGGCAGTGCCAGCCTGCCGGTGACCGCGATCATCAATGCGGCCGGGTCGGTGACGTTCCTCGGCACGGCCAGCCGGGCGGTGACCGCCACCATCAGCGCGGGTGGTGCGGTTGGCACAGGCGGGCTGGCGACGGCCAACTGGGCAGCCTCGGTCACTGCGGCGGGTTCGCTCATCGTTGGCAGCGGGGCCAGCCAGGCGGTCACCGCGACGATCTCCGCGGCAGGATCGGGGACGTTCCTGAGCGGGGCCAGCCGGGCAGTCACTGCCACAATCAGCGCAGCCGGGGCAGTCGTCCAGATATTCGGCAGCGGTGCGAGCCTGACGGCCACGGCCTTCGTGGGTGCCTCGGGTCTGGTTGCTGGCCTGATCACCGCTCCCGCTGCCCCTCTGAGCCTGACCGCGGCGGTCTCAGCGACTGGCTACGCGAGCGGAGGTGCTTTCGTGATCACTGGCGGGGCTATGCCCTGGACGTTCTGGGCCGATAACGCCGTCTCGCCGTTCACGGACATCGGGCCAGTGCAGGTGGTGGCATTCACCGCCAACTGGGTGCTGTCGGGTTTCGGGTCGGGTGAGGCGACGATTGCGGTCAGCCCCAACTCGTCTCTGACGCGGGCGGCGCTGATGCAGTTGTGGACGTGGCGGCTGTGGGCTTTCTACCAGGGGCAGCCAGTGTGGTGCGGCTGCCCTACCGGCGTCACCGACGTGGGTTCGCTGACGGTGACGGTTTCGCTGTCGGAGCTGCCCGGCTACCTGGCGCTCAAGCAGTACGCGCTGAACCACACCTACACCGGGGTCGAGCAGTGCACGATCGCGTCGGATCTGGCTTCACCGCTGGCGAACATCGGTGTACCGGTGGTCACGCAGCCTGGCTCGGGCGTGAACCGGGACCGGACGTACACGTTCCTGCAGTCCACCCGCGACCAGTTGCTCACCGAGCTGTCCCAGGTGATCAACGGCCCGGAGTTCCGGTCGGAGTACAGCAACCCGGCGAACCCAGCGTGCACGCTCAAGATCGCCTACCCGCGGGTGGGTGTGGCCAGCGGCCTGGCGGTGATTGTGCCGCACGGCGCGATCTCGTTCCGGGCGAGCTGGGCGTCCGACATGATGCGGACCCGGACCTTCGCGGTGGGCGATGTGGCACCGAACGCGCCGACCACGGCGACCAAGCCGGTGGTGACGATCGTTGCGCCGCAGGCTGGCGTACCAGAGCTGGATCACGTCGATGACTGGCCGGGCGTGTCGGTCACGGCAACGCTGAACGAGTACGCCTCGGCCTATTCGCAGAGCTATGCGAGCCCGGCGCTGGCGCTGGAAGCGGTGATGCCGCTCATGTCGCCGCCGCTGGGCAGCTACAACGTCGGGGATGATGTGAGCGTGGTGCTGGCGGACCCGCTGGTGCCGTCTGGGCTGAACGCCACGGGGCGGCTCACGGCGATCTCGCTGGACGCAGGATCGGGGACGGCGACGTGGACGGTGACGATCGCGCTGCCACGCCCGCGCAGGTACGCGACGCTGGCAGCGCAGCTCAAGGCGCTGCACCGCAAGACAGCAGCGATCTTCCACACGAACATGTCTGCACCACCAGGAGGGATTAACCCATGACTACCGGACTGCTCGCCTGGGGCCAGGCAGGCAACTACAACGCGATCAATGACCGGCTGGTGATCCGGGCGCTCGGCGGGGTGCAGTTCGGCCTGACGCTGGCACCTACCTTGTCGGCGGGCTCGGGACTGGTGATCAACGTCGGGCCGTGGCTGGCGATCGTGGACTGCAGCGACGGCACGAGCGCGGTGATAGGGAACACGTCCTCCACGACCGTCAGTGAGACCGCGGGCGGCGGGGCTGACCGTACGGATGTCATCTGGGCTGATATCAACCCCGATGGCGCGTCGTGGAGCCTGAGCGTGATCACCCAGGCAGCGGCGAGTGGCCGGACTGGGGTGGCGCTCGGGACGGTGTTCGTCCCAGCGGGGACCGCTACTGCGGCGGGCATGACCCTGACCCCGGGGTCGCTGCGGGTGATCCCGTCCACGCCGCAGCGGGTGTGGCGGGTCACGCAGCAAGGTAACTTCGGCACCACCCAGACTCCGCTGAACTGGGAGCAGGGCTCGCCAGGGATCGCGAGCCCGGTCAGCGGCATCCCGGTGCTCGCGGGCAACTACATGGTGCGCGGGATCATCTTCGCGGCGATGGGCTCGCCCAACGCGAACCAGACCTGCCTGCTCACTGGCCCGGCGGTCAGCTTCATGAGCGTTGGCTTCGCGTGTTTCCAGGGAAACTCCATGTATACGGCCAGCTACATCACGGCGCTGGCCTCGTCCCTGACGATCAACATGACGGGCGGCGGGTCCGGCTACATGCAGTTCTCGGGGCTGATGACTTTCAGTGCGGCCGGGACGCTCAGCATGGCGGGCCGCGCGCCGACTGCGGGCAGCCCGTGGGCGGCGATGGGTGGCTCACACTTGGAAGCAGCACCGGTCGTTTAGGCCGGGGAAGCGGGGGCGGGGCATGACCGTATCGCTGTGGAATCTGATCCTTAACTCAGTCGATAGTGTGATTCTGGTCGTCTTGATCTGGCTGATCGTGACGCACCGCACTGACATTGAGCATCACGTCCACCCGGGGAAGGACCACGATGGCGATTCGTGACTGGTGGCATAGATCATCGGAGGACCGGGACTGGCGCAAGCGGGAGGGCCGGTTCCGCGACATCGACCGGGACACAGCCGACCGCCACCAGATCAGGCCCGGCCCGCCGCCGGAGGTGCGGTTGCAGACTCACCGGGAAGGGGGTTACCACGATGGCTCTGCAGCGGATGTGGATTCCTAGCCCCTGCTATCACGGGCGGAACAGCGGCGGGGTGCGGCTGATCGTGCTGCACACCGCGGAGGGCGCGCGGACGATCGAGGATCTGGGGCATTTCTTCCAGAACTACAACAACCAGGTTTCCTCGCATGTGGGTGCTGACGACAAGCTGGGCAAGGTCGGTGAGTACGTCAGCCGCGGCAACGCGAGCTGGACCGCGGCGAACTACAACAACGTCGCGGTGCAGATGGAGCTGTGCGGATTCGCTGCGTGGTCTACCGCTGAGTGGAAGAACAACCACCACAACATGCTGCGGAACTGCGCCGACTGGATCGCGGAGGAGTCCAAGAAGTTCGGCATCCCGATCACCAAGCTGAACGACGGGCAGGCGCAGGGCAGCGGCCGGGGCGTGTGCCAGCACAAGAACCTCGGCGCTGGTGGCGGCGGGCACGTGGACTGCGGTTCCGGGTTCCCGATGGACTATGTGCTGGACATGGCCCGCGGCGGGGGCAGCGCCCCGCCGGAACCGGAGCGGGCGCGAGACCAGGAGGATCTGACCATGCTTCTCGACTTCGGGGCGTTCGGCCCGGACAAGAAGATCGCGCTGGCAGTGCCGCGGGACGTGGCGCACCTGCGGCTGGTCTGCTACGCAGGCGCGCGGGTCAACGTCCAGTGGAAGGGGTCATCCACGCAGACCCCGACCGCTGACCTGACGGGCGGCAAGCGGGTGGACGTGAAGATGCCGAGCGACCAGACCGGCCAGGTCATCCTGTACTCGGGCGACGCGGCTGGCCCGGTCTCGGCTGTCTGGATCTAGTCCTCCGTGACGGTGCCGTCGATGCCGATGAGGTAGATGGTGCCGGTCCCCTCGCCGCGGGCGTACCGGACCCGGGCGTACCGGATCGTCGCCCACGTGCCGGAGCGCAGCGTCTCCCGGCCGGTGGGTGCGCCGATCAGCACATCGGCGTTGTCCACCATGTCGCGGTTGCGCACGAGGGGGTGTTTCGGCTGGTGCTCGCGGACGTGGCCGGTCGTGTGGGCGCGTTTCTCGTCCAGGTTGCTCGGGTGGTTCTCGGTGGCGATGCCGAGGGCGTGGGCGATGGTGGTTGCCTCCTCGTCCGCTCCCACGCAGTCCCCGACATGCAGCAGCTCGGGGTTCAGCCCGGCGAGCAGGTCGTGGAGGGCGGATTTCTGGTCGCTGGTCATGCCGCCCTGCGGGCCGGTGAACGCGGCGATCACGGCCAGCTCCGCATGTTGTTGGCGGTGCGCCGGAAGCCGCGGTGGTCGGCGCGGATGAACAGCAGCAGCGCGATGGCCTGGTCGGCTTCGGGGATGGCGAGGTTCCCTTGCGGGCCGCGCACCTTGGTCACGTGGATGCACAGGCCGCCGTCGTAGTCGGAGGCCACGTAGCACTTTCCGCCTGTGAACGAGAAGTGGTACGACTTTTCGGTGAAGCTGCCGAACCTGCGCAGCTCGTCGCGCTGGGCTGGGGTGAGCAGGCTGCGGAGCAGCGCCCTGGCTCGGGCATCTGGGTTGACTAGAACTGGCATGGCCATACCTCGTCTGTGTTGGCGATGGAGCGGAAGTGGTGGTCGTCGGCGCGCAGGAACAGCAGCAGCGCGAGCGCTTGCGTGGCGACGGGCAGACCGGCTGTCCCGGCGGTGAGGCAGTGGTCGTCCTCGTCGTAGGTGAGCGCGGGTGTGCTGCTGGTGACGGCGACGAACCCGGGGACCGGCGGCCGGGGTGGCAGCAGGTGGAACGTGAAGGTGCGCTCGCCGCGGGTCTCGCGGAACAGCCGGTGCTCGGTCAGCTCGTCTTGCTGGATCGAGTTGAGATGTGCCCTGAGCAGCCGGTCTGCGCGGCGCTCGGCTAGGGTTGATGCTGTCTCTTGGTTCATGCTGGTTCCAGGGAACAGGTGGGCGGCCCGGCCTCTACCCGGGCCGCCCACGAGCGCGTCAGGTCTCCCTGATCCTCCCCACTACCTCGGTGTACTCGGACCCTGCCTTGTTGCGGGCCTGCACGAACCGGTCCCACGCAGCGCGGGTTTCGGCCAGGTACACGTCCCAGGCATCGGTCATGGTCTGGTCGAAGTCGTGCCAGGCGGTTTCGAGGTCTGTGCCTCGTTCTTGCTGTGTCGTGGGCATGGTTCCCCCTTAGAACGAATACCGGGTCGGCCAAACCCGATCCCGGTTGACGGTGGAGCGGAATGCGATGGGCTCGTACCGGAGGACCAGGTACAGCGCGAGCGCCTGGTCCGGTGCGGGCACCACCCACCCGGTCGAATCTTCGCGGGCGCGGATGCACAGCGAACGCCCATCGGAGACCTTGCTGACTTCCACCCCGCTGGCCCTCAGCGTGAACCTGTAGTCGCCGTGGTCGAAGTGGCCCAGCAGATCCAGCGTTTCCTGCTGGTTCGGGTCGAGGAACTGTCGCAGCAGCGCCAGTGCCCGTTGCCCTTCACGTGTAGACGCGCGGTACATTGGACCTCCCGTGAGGTCCCGGGGCGGGTCGGGTCACTCCGCCCGCCCCGGGAGGTCAAACGGCTAGCCGCCCTGGATCTGCGGGATGGCTATGAGTTCTTCCGCGTGCGGGTCGAACTCGCGGATCTGGCTCTCAGGACCGGGCTTGGTGCGGATGACCGCACCACCGGACGCCAGGTGATCCTTGAACGCCTGCTCCGCTTCGGCCGAGTCCGCAGCCGTCCACTCAACCACCCGGTCGCCGGAGTGGTCGAGTACGTGCAGCTTGGACGGCTTGAGCAGTTCGCTCATGCTCTCGACTACGCGCATCTGCGCCATGCTGGTTCCTTTCCTGAGTTGAGTTCTGGCGGTTGGCGGGCTCTGCCCGCGGTGGGCTTCGTGCCCGTGCTCTCACACGTTCACCTCCTCGACGCGGAACAAGTGACCACCGTGGCGCAGGAGCACCTGGCCATCGGTGCCGACGAAGATGCAGGTGGGCCGGTCACCCACTTTCCACCGGACGGCGACGGTGCGGACGACACGGAACTCGGGTGGAGCCTCGGCCCCGGGCTGCCACAGCCAAGCCTGCGAGCGGAACTGATGGTGGAGCCCGAAGCCTGGGGTTTTCGCCAGCCGGTACAGCACCTGCCCAATCGCCTTAGTGTCAATATCCAGTTCCCGGCCCAGCTCGACGGCGGTGAACCGCGCGCCGTGGGTTTGCTTATCCAGCCACTCGCGGACCCGTGGCTCAACGGAGCGGCCCCTAGCCATCGTCGTCCTCGTCGGTGATCCACTCGCCCAGCCGGGCGATGATCTCCAACCGGATCAGGGCGCGCTGCTCGCGGGTGAACCCGCCGCCGTGGGTGCGCGCCCCATCGGGCATCAGGTAGCCCTTGAGCGGGTCACGGTTGGCGGGCATCGCCTGGCTGTAGTCCATGCTGAGCTTGTTGCTGCGGGTCAGGTAGCCATCGGTGCCCACGAACCGGTTGCGGACCACGCCGCACTTGCGTTTGCACGCCGCCCGGATGACGAAGCTGCCGTTGCGCTGGCGGCGGACCTTGTTGCGCTTGTGGTCATCCCAGTCGGGGAAGTCGTGCTGCTGATCCCGGCACTTGAGGATCGTCAGTGAGACGTTCTGGACCCATCTCGTGAACTCCTCTCGCTGTGCCGGGGTCATCAGCACCTCAAGCTGGCTCATGCTGATTCATTTCTGCTGGTTCCTTCTTCCTGCAGCCCGCGCCGGATGAGATGCCGGATGGCGTTGGCGCGGCTTGTGTGGTGCCGCCGGGCGTAGTCGTCCAGCGGCGGCAGCAGCCCACCAAGACGGATCTTGATGAGGTTGCCGATCTCGGGCCGCCCGGTTGGGCGGGGCTCGGTGTCGAGCAGTTCTTCGGCTTCGGCTAGCAGGTCGTTGCGGGCTAGCCAGTCCCGGGCTTCGGCGTCGGTGAGGAAGCGGTAGACGCTTCCTTCGCCTTCGTGGCGGGACCAGGTTTCGAGCACCCACCGGCCGCCGGTCGTGTGGTACAGCGACTCGCCGCGGCCTGGGCCGAGACTGCCTATGCCGTGCACGTCCTCGTCGGACCAGCCCAGCGAGTGCTCGTCATCGAACCATCCCTCGTAGCCCGCGGGGCCGTGGATGTTGATTCTGGCCATGTTCACCTCCTTCCGTGGGTGGGGCCGCCCCGTCCCCCGCTCGCTGTACTGCGCGGGGCGGCCCCAGTCCCCGTCCACAGGAGGTGGCCGTCGCGGCTCCACCCGGGTCGAGGACACCCCCCCAGTCTACCAGCTTTCCGGGGGCCGTCAAGCCGATCGTGGGCCGCTGTGAGCGGAGTAGGCGAGGTCGCCTGCGCTGTCGGCACCAGCGCGGTATCCTCAGTGGAGGAGTGGACCCGGGTGGAAGCAGCGGCATGTGAGTATCCTCTGCCCGCGGGGGCATGTGATCCCGCACGCTGGCAGCTTCGACATGTGGTGCCCCGGCTGCGGGGACTACGTGATCGGCTTCGGCCCACCCCCACTGGAACCAGCATCCCGGCCGCCTGACCCCAGCGAGGACGAGCTGGCCGCGGCCTACTTGGAGGCGATGAGAACCCATGACCGAGACCATCGAGATACCAACGCTGGCTGACGAGCTGACGCCGAAGCCAGCGCTGGCAGCGGCGCTGTCGGCGTTCCAGGCGGAGATGCCGCGGGTCGTGAAGGCGAACCGCGCAGACATCGTGCCGCGCGAGGGACGCGCGTACTCCTACGACTACGCGGACCTGGGCGCGATGACCGAGACCGTGCTGCCGCTGCTGTCCAAGCATGGGCTGGCGTGGCTGGCCAAGCCCACGTGGCTGCGGCTGGGTGAGTCGATCAGCTTCGTGCTGGTCTACAAGCTGATGCACAAGAGCGGCGAGCAGGAGGTGGGGATCTGGCCGCTGCCGGACCCGTCCCGGGCGAGGCCGCAGGATCTGGGCTCCGCGATCACCTACGCCCGCCGGTACTCGTTCCAGGCGCTGACCGGGGTTGCGCCCGCGGAGGACGACGACGGGGCGGCTGCGCAGAACGCGCCGCTGCCAGAAACGCCAGAGGTGCCGAAGGGCAAGATCGAGCCCGGCCAGGCGCGGCGGATCGTCGCCCGGCTGACCGAGATGGGTGTGCCCGAGGGCGAGCAGCAGATGGCGTGGATCACGGGGATCACGGGCGTCTACACGGAGGATCTGGAAGGGCTGACGCGGCAGATGGCGGCGGAGCTGCTAGACGCGCTGCGGCCTGCGGGCAGGCAGGCGCGCACGGATGTGATCGGCGCGCTCAAGGGGATCGGCCTGACCGAGCAGAACGACGTGCTGGCGCGGCTGGCGGACTGGTCGGGCCGCGAGATCAGCAAGACAGCGGACCTGACGGTGTGGGAGGCGGGGATGGCGCTGCGCAAGGCGGGCCAGGTCAAGGCAGGCATGGATGCGCAGGACCACGAGGGTGAGGAGCAGGGTGAATTGCTGTGACCGCTGGGTGTGGGTGTCGCTGCCGTATGCGACATTCGCGCTCGGCATCAAGGACGGGCACGTGGTGGAGGCTCCGCCGATTGCCTGGCGGACGCTGCAGTGGCTGGGAACTGACGAGCGGCTGGTAGCGCCGTATCTGCTGCGGAAAGGTGCGGTGATCCGTGAGCTACCAGTCTGAGTCCCAGATCAGGGACATCCCGGCGTCCTGCCAGTGCTGGTGGGACTACCACCCGAATCTGCGCAGGTGGGTGCGGCGAGTGTGGAACCCGTACTGCATCTGGCACACGAGATAACCGGAGGGATCATGAGGGCGCTATCAGCGAGGCAGGCCGTGACGTGTGAGCAGGCGACGGGGCCGAGGTGCAAGTGCCGGTGCGGCGGGCTGCTGCACGGCAAGGGCCGGGCGGTGGATGTGACGGCGCTGCCGGAGGAGGACGCGCATCACGCGAATCCGCCGAAGCGGCGCAAGACCGCGGCGCAACGCCGGGAGGAGCTAGGTCAGCAGGTGCTGCCGTGGTGACGCCGGACCAGGGAATTGCGGTGGTGTTCGCCCTGGCACTCGTGGTGGCGCTGCTCTACCTCATCGCCTGGGCGGTGACGGCATGGTGACGACGCCGCAGGTGGCTGAGCGGACGGGCGCGAGCTACCGCCAGCTTGATGAGTGGGTGAAGCAGGGCTACCTGAACCCGGCCGGTGGGGTCGGGTCGGGGCATCAGCGGGACTGGCCTGCGGAGGAGATCCGGGTCGCGGACGAGATGGGATGGCTGACCCGCGGCGGGATGCTGCCTGGCCCGGCGCACAAGCTGGCACGGAAGGATCTGGCTCGTGAGGTGATTGCCGTCATGCACAGAGCCGGGCTGCTGCGGTTAGCGCGCGGCAGCCCCGCGCAGGCCAGCGCGCCGAATGGGCGGTGCGGGAGAACCTTGAGAAAGACGGCTACGTGGTGTGGCGGTCGGGCGGGTCGCTGACCTGCGCGGATCTGCTGGCGGCGAAGCCGGGGGAATGGCTGCTGGTGCAGGTCAAAGCCGGGGAGGCCCGGCTTGAGCACGAGTGGTTCAACGAGCTGTGGACAATCTCGGACATGCTCAGCCGGGGTGGCTCGTGTGGTGCGTGGGGCCGGGTGCTGGCGATCATCGCGGACTTCCCGGTGAAGGTCGGCCGGACCAGGCCGATGCGGCTGCGGCGGATCACGGGGCTGCATCCTGAGCCGTATTCGCGGACGTGGCCGATGGAGCCGTTCAGCACCGAGGACGTGGAGGTCGCATGACGCCGATGCACTTGTGGGCCGCTGGGCTGGTGGTGGCGATGCTGGGGATCTGCTCGCTGCTGGTGCCGTGGCATCCGATGGCGGGCGCGTTCCTGACGTTCGTGGGTGTGGCGGTGATGTGGAGGGCGAACGCATGACTACCTCAGATGACGTAGACCGCCTCGTCTATGTGGCACGGTTCGACCGGCCGCTGGTGTGGGTGCACATCGCTGAGCCGGGCGGGTTTCCTTCGGAGGAGGTTGAGTGCCTGACGCGGTGCGGGCTGATGATGTCACCGGGCGAGCTGTGGATCGAGGTGGTGCAGCGCCGCGGGGGTGACCGGCTGTGTGTGCTCTGCGCGAAGGGCGCGGGGCTGATCGAGAACGTGGAGGTGAGTTTCTGATGCCGAGGCTGGCGACGACGTACAACGAGCAGCTCAAGATGGTGACGATGCGGTGCGGGAACTGCGGGATCGTGTTCGGGATGCCGGACTTTCTGCAGCAGGACCGGGCGGAGAACGGCGGGACGTTCTACTGCCCGAACGGGCATCCGCGGGTGTACCGGGAGTCCGATGTGGACCGGCTGGGCCGGGAGCTGCGTGAGGCTCAGGCTCAGGTGGTGTCGGCTCGGGATCAGCTCGCGGCGGAGAAGCGGGCGCGGCTGGCGGCGCAGCGGCGGGTGGGGAACGGGGTCTGCCCGTGCTGCAAGCGGACGTTCGTGCAGCTACAGCGGCACATGACCGCGAAGCACCCGGATTACAAGGCGAAGGATGGCTGATGTACGTCCTTGGCTACTGGCACGACCCGGTCTGTCTCGTCGCCCGGTACCCGAACCCGGGCAAGTGGGAGACAAGCGGCTTCCCATGGTGCACGTGCCCCGATAGGCACGCCCGGAACACCCAGCTTCAACATGAGCAGGTGTGCGAGCAGAGCAGTCCCTTGACCCTGCGCGGTGACGGAGGGAGGGTGGCACCTATGCGCTGACAGCAGGAGGCCCCGGCCGAGAACGGCCGGGGCCTTTAACAGCGCTAGGAACGCGGCTGGTGCCGAGCGTATAGCGGCACGCCGGGGAAGTCCACCGGTCAAACCCAGGTCAAAGCTGGTGGTGCGCCATACCCGGAGTGGCGATCGGGACAGCGGGCGGAGTGCGGCACCAGAGACCAAGGGCGCAAGAGAGACAACTTGTGGCGCGGTGCGAGGGTGTCGGGAAACCACTGACCAACCGCAGCGAAGGTAGAGCGTTCCTGGCGTGGCCAGGGACGCTCTGGCTCAACTTGGCAGGTTTTCACCGGTTGCCCGCTGGGCGTTAGGCGTGGAGGTGGCGATCATGAATGACAATGAGGACATGAAGCTGTTGTGGCTCAGGGGACGGGGACCGCGGGGGGACAGTGGTGCGCCCACGCCGATCCCGCCCCGGTTCGATGAGCCGGGTGGGCTGCGTGACCAGCGCAAGAACCCGCCACCGGAGGTCGCTCACCGCGGCGCTGCCTTGTGCCGGTCGATGATGGGAACGGCAGTCAAAGACAGCACCGAGGAGGATACGATTCCCGAACCGCCGTTCTGAGCGCTGGGGGCCGTGAGCCACCTGGCCTGGGGGGGCGGCGGCCCACGGCCCGTGACAGGCGGGGGAGTGGTGAATACCTGTCACATGTAGGGCAGCCCGACCGGGGGGTATCGGGCACACTCCCTGTGGCTAGCATGACACCATGCCGGTCATCACGGAAGATCACCAGCTCACCGGCACCGAGCGGCGGGAGCCGCTGCTGTGGTGCAGCGACATCCCGGCGGCGCGGGCGTGGATCGCGGAGGAGTTCGACACCTCCGACGCGGCGATGCACGCGGTGCTGGGGCCGGGGAACGCGCGGGCGCTCAAGTCGTTCGGCCACGACAGCGACGGGGTGCATTACCTGCTGCTGCGCGGCGGCACCGGGCTGCACACCGACACCGCCTACACGCGGTACACCCACCAGCTCGTCCTGCGCAACGACGGCACCCGCATCCGCGGGCTGGAACGTTACGAAGGTTCCAGGCAGGACTGGCATCCGCTGATGCGGCCCGGGGTCATGTACTGCCTCGACACCCACAGCCCGCACATCGGGCTGCCGGACCCGCGGATGGACTGCCCGCGGCGCGGCTACATGAAGGCGGTCATCGCGGTGGACCGGCCGCAGCCGCTGCCGTCAGGGCAGGCGTGGCTGCTGCTGCAGCGTTACCTGTCGCACCAGTTCGCGGACTTCCCGGTCACCCGGAGGCCGCCTCGGGGAGCTGCCGCACACGCTGGCGGCTGACCCCGGCGTGGGTGGCGATCTTCCACACCGCCGACATCGACAGCCCGACCGACTCACCGATCTCCTCGTAGGTGAGATCAGTTTCCAGGCACGCCTGCACGATCAGCTCATCCCGCGCGTTCCGCGCGTCGGCGGAGCGGGCTTCGCGCAGTTCCAGCTCTTTCGCCGCTTTGCGCAGTCCGTCCAGAACGGTCATCTGATTCACCTCGGTACAAGTCTATCGCGCTGTCCTGCGCAGGACAGGTCTCGATGTGATGGGGCAGAGGCCGTTTGCATTCCAGGCAGATCGGCTCGTCCATGCTGGCTCCTCACCGGATCAGTGCGTTCACGTGCTGGCGCAGCACCAGCGGCTTGTCCGGGTCACCCACGATCGTCGGGTGAATCCAGATCGACTCCTGATGCCGGTCCCCGGCGCTATGTGACCCGTACCACTGCTTGCGCCAGTGGCCGCGGCGCAGGAACCGGTGACTGAACTCGAACTCCCGCAGATGCTCCTCCGGGCCGGAGGGGCGGCGGAACTCGATCACCGTGATGTTCTTGTTCTTGACCGGCTTCTTCGCCAGCCGCCGCCGCACGTTCGCGGGCAGCCCCTGCCGCCTGACCGTGGCCAGCGGCTCCCGCATGATCCGCAGCGCGGTCACCAGCCAGGCCATCACCTTGTCCGGGCCGACCTCCGGCCGGATCTGGTCCGCGTCCCACCCCTCGTGCGGGATGAACGCCGACAGCCGCTCATGCCCCTCAGCGTCCTGGTCGTGCCGCCAGTCGATCCGCTCCGACACCTCCGGCGGCAGCACCGTGCCCAGCCGCAGCGCCCAGAACAGCCGCTCGTTCAGGTTCTGCACCGCCTCATGCCACAGCGTGAACCGGGGCATGTAGCGCCAGTTCGGGGACTCTTTGACGTGCGGCATGTCGTGGTTCTTGTCCGCCCAGTAGTAGACGTGCATCAGCGCGCCGACCACATGCCACGAGATCGCGCTGGTCGAGAGGAGCTGCCCGCGGATGTCCACGGTCGTGATCCCACCCGACCCCTGCTGGTGCACGCCCATGATCGGCAGCATCTCCGGTATCCACAGCCACCCGTCCGGGGCCGGGATGTCGTCGTAGCGGATCGGCTCATCACTAGGCCAATCCTCCGCGGCGGCAGTGACAAGCCGGTTCATCTCCGGCGACACGTAGAAACACTCGGCGTGGTCGAGGCTGCGCACCAGGTCGGCGGTCAGCCCCGAAGCTGTCGTGTGCACCGGGGCGAGCTGCGGCGCTGGCCTGCCAATCGGGATCTGCTGCGGCAGGTCCCCGGTCTGCGCCGCAACGAAAGTCCGGGCGAAGTAATCCCAGTTCTCCGTCCGCATCCCCTCGAACGCCTGCTGCTTGGCGAGCAGCGCATCGACGGGCGGCATCAGCTCGGCCAATCGAGCTGACGGCGGTTGATGATCGTCTCCCGCGGGCGCATCGCCCAATACTCGTGGTCGCGCCACGTCCAGTACGTGTGCCAGTTCCTCCCCCAGCGCCGCCGCTCCCCGGTCTCGCGGATGAACGCCAGCACCCGCAACTGCATCCACGGGTCGGTGGACTTCCAGATCAGCACGTACTCGTGCGGCCACTTCGGCATCGTCCGGGCGAACGTCCACTCCTGGGACTCGACGTACTCCCCGGCCTGCTCTGCGGTCGGCAGCGGTTCCTGGCCCGCCCCTGGCGCGAGATACCGGGTGTGCGACCCGCGCGCACGGTACTTCCGCGCGCACGACATGCACAGGCTGGCCCAGCATCCCCACTGGGTCATCACCTCCTCAGTCGCGTCCCGGTCCCAGCAGAATCCGCACGGAGGGATCACCAGCACCAGTTTCACGTCCGGTGCTGACAGTGCGGGGTCTGTCATTGGCTCTCCTCATCGAGAAAGTCACGCACCGCTGCGGCCAGATCCGCGGCGGTGACGTGCATGGCGGTGCGGGCTCCGATCATCTCCGGCGTGGTGCCCGCATCATGGAACACCTTGTTCGCGTGCTCCCACGCTTCGAGCGCCGACCGGATCTTCGCCACGCCGTTGTCAGGCGCGCACCGGGCACCGGGCGCGTGGCCCTGCCCCGGCGGCCACCCGCACATCGGGCACGCCCCCGGCCCGGTGATCAGGTGGAACACCTTCGGCCCGTACGTGCGCGCACCCAGCTTGCGCTGGACCCACACCTCGTCAATGTCGTCGTCCATGAAGCACTGCTGCGCGTCCTTCACCGCGCCCGCGTACGACCGGTGACCCAGGTACACCGAGTCGCTGTCGTCGCTGCGGCGGTGGTAGCCCCGGAGCCACGTGCTCATGGCCGGACCCGCCATCTCAGCTCGATCAGCACCTTGCGGCAGTTCACACAGGCGATGGCCTGGCGGCGGATCGGGCGCTGAATGTCGGTCACGCCGAACGGCGCTGCCTTGCGCGCGTTGCCGCCGACCTCGAACCCGGGCTCGGGGCTGGCGCAGCAGTCCGGCAGCGTGATCTCCTCGGCGTGGCCGAACAGTGTGAGCGTGAAGGGGATGTTCATGCTGGTTCCTCTCTTGCGGGGTGGGGCGGCGGCCCCGGCCGCCGCCGTCCCGCTACCTGATCGCGGCTCGCGCCGCCTGTTTGGTCCAGGCCGTCACCTGCTTGACCGACCCGTCCGGGTCGATCTTCGTCAGCCGGTAGCCCTTGCCGTACCGGTGCCACACCGTCACCGTGCCGTCCGCACGCCGGTTGAGCGTGTGAATGCCTGGCACGTCATCGCGTGGCCCGATGATCTGCACCCATCCGTTGCTGGGCATGTACTCACCTCCTCTCCGGGCTAGGCGGCTGCCTGCCCTGCCGAACCCGCGGCGTGATGAGGCCGCGGGCTCTACAGGGTGTGCAGCCCTCAGTGCCCTCGCATCTGGACCCCGCCGATCACGGCGCAGGCCACCCCGGCAAGGAAGATGATCATGCCGATGGTGTGCATGGCCGTGTACTGCGTGCACTGGGACTGGGCGAACGCACGGACCAGGATCGACCCGCATTCGCTCGCTGCGTTGGCTGTCAGCAGCCAGATGATGCCGCCGACGATGGCGGCCAGGATGCCGCCGCCAAGCATGGCCTGCTTGTTCATGTCACAGACCCACCTTGTTGACGGCGTACGTGGCCTGGGCCAGCGTGAAGCCCTCACCGTAGGAGGACGTGAGCTGGTCGAGCAGACCCTGGCGGGAGAACCCCTGCCCATCGGACATGTAGCCCTTGGCCGACATGACCGCCTGGGCGTTCCAGTCGGGGTGCAGGTGCCGGACAGCCCACTTCGCGTCCTTCATGGCAAAGCCCTCGCCGGACGAGGACGTGAGCTGGTCGAGCAGCCCGTGCTTGCTGAACCCCTGCCCATCCGTCAGGTAGCCCTGGGCGGACGTGAGCGCCTGCTGCTGCGCCGCGGTCGGCGCGGGGGCAGCGGGAGCGGCGGGAGCGGCCGGAGCCGGGTTCGCCGGGGCGCTGGCCACGGGCGGCGCAGATGACGCCGCCGGGTGGCTGGGCGTGCTGCCACTGTTCGACAGGACGCTGACGATGCCCGCGATGCCGATGGCGACGGCGATGCCGCCGATCACTGGGTGCTTCTTGCTCATTGCTGGTTCCCTCCTCAGGGAGTTCGGTACAGGCGATCTGCCTGCCCGGTCGAGTGCACGTCCCCCACCCGGTTCGTGCACTCTCGGGGCCGACACGTCAGCTCTGCTCCGACCGGCGGGCGTAAATACCCGTGCGGACGATCACCACCGGGCCGCTGTTCTTGGCCAGCGCCCGCAGGTGCTTGCGGATCGCCGTGGTGGCCAGCTCGTGCATCCCGGCGCTGAGCGTCTGAGCATCGACGCCCTCCGCGCCGTAGAGCGCGAGGTGCCGCATGATCCGGTCGCCCTGCTTGAGCGTCCAGTTCTCCTGCGGCTCAGCGATCACCGCCGGACCCGGCCGGGAGTTGCGCAGGCTGCTGCCAGCGAGCCCGCCCTGGTCGCGGCCAGCCGACCGGCCCGACCTGGGCTGCGGTGCGCGGCCCCGCCACTCACGCGGCGGCGGCGGCTGCATCCGGCCCAGTGCGATCCGCACGGCGTCGAGCATCCCGACGCGCTGCGCTTTCTCGGGCACGTCGTAGACCCCCGACCCGAGCCGGATGATCTCGAACGGGCCGAGCGGCGGGTCCGCGGTCGGCACGCTGACCTCGTAGGTCGCGGTCGGCCAGTAGACGACATCGCCGCGCCGGGCGGTCTCGAACGTCTTGACCTTGAGCACGGCGTCACCATCGACGCTGCGCTCGGCAACGTACGTGTTGCCCTCGTTGTCCTTGGCGAGCTTCTTGAAGCCCATGCTGGTTCCCTCCTCGGGGTTGTGGACCCGTGTGGTCCGGGCACGGGGCGGAGCCCCGCACCCGCATCACGCGGATCGCCTGGCCACGGCGGCGCAGACGCCGCACATGCTGTAGTGGGCGACCTTGGTTTCCGCGGGCAGCATGTCCACGGCGAGATCGCTCACGTCGTACCGCCTGCAGAGCGTCTTGCTGTCGGCGTTGATCAGGTGCAGCTTGATGCGCTTGCTCTTGCTGCGGATGCCGACGACGCCCGCCTCATCGAGCGTCCTGCTGTCGTACTCGCCCATGTCGTTTCACCTCCTCTCACCGACCACCCTGGTCGGCCGGCGCTCCACCGGGGTGGATCGCTTGCCCTCAGTCTACGTGACTTGACGGGCCACGTCAAGTCGGCTAGACTGAGGGCATGAACACGACGCCAGCGGCCAGCTCAACCGGGGTGGAGCCCCGGCCGACGCCGCCGACCACCGAGGAGGACAGCATGTGCATCCACGACCTGCCCATACGCACGTGCGGGCTATGCACCCGCCACGCCGACACCCGCGACCCCGAGTTCACCCACGAGTTCGGGGACAGCCAGGGCTACGAGTTCTACGGCGAGCTGGGCTCCGCGGGCGGGCTCGCCTGGCGCAAGGCCCAGAAGGAGGTGTGACCAGTTCACCTCCGCCGCCAGGGAAACCCGGACAGCAACGGAACTAAGTGGGGCTCCGGGCCTGGCAAGCCCGGGATAGGACGTGCCCGCGGGGGCGTGCCCCGATCCCCTGGCGGCGGTGGTGAGCCGGTCAACAGGACCGGCCGGAATGGAGGAGAGATGAGATACAACCGGGAAGTCCAGCCCTGGCTGGACGACGCGCCCACGTGCTGCGCGCACGTGCGGACGCCAACGGTGGTGGTGCCCCGTCTGCGGGTGCGCCGCCCCAAGGCGCGGATGAGCCGCTGGCACTGGCTGTGGCTAGCGCCGTCGCTGCTGCTCGCCCCGTTCGTGGGGATGTTCGTGGCCGCGCTCATCCAGGTGATCGTGACGGGGGTTCCGTCGTCATGAAGCCGATGCTGTTCGGCTCCCGCACGACCGAGGAGCTGCCGGACATGGCAGCCGACGAGCAGGTGGCCATCGAGCAGAAGTGCGACGGTGTGCGCGTGCTCGCGGAGCTGGGGCCGGGGACGGCCAAGTTCACGGGCGCGGGCGGGGAGCCGGTCAGGTTCACCGCGGCGACGCAGTGGTTCGATCTGCTGGGCAGGCGGCTGGCGCTGCCGGACCCGGACTTCGCTGTCGTCCTCGACGGCGAGCTGATGATCGAGAACGGCCAGTACGTCGTGTTCGACCTGCCGTACCTGCGGTTCGGCAAGAGCGTGATGATCACGCCGGAGCGGGAGTTCTGCGACCGGCGGGCGGTGCTGCAGGAGATCCGGGCGGCGTTCCGCCCGGCGCTGCGGCTGGTCCGCCACGCGGTCAGCCCGGCGGACAAGATCGCGCTGGTCGAGCACATCGAGCGGATCGGCGGCGAGGGGTTCATGCTCAAGCGGCTGGACGCCCCGTACCAGCCGGGCCACCGGGTCGAGCACAGCGTCAAGTGCAAGTTCGTGCACACGGCGGACTGCGTGGTCATGTCGTGGACACGCGGGACGGGCACAGGCAGCGCGGAGCTGGGCGTGTACCACGGCAGCGAGCTGATCCGGGTGGGCGCGTGCTCACTGATCGGCAAGCCGGAGGTAGAGGACGGCTGCGTCGTTGAGGTGGCGTACGGACACTACCGCGACGCGATGGTTCAGCCGCGGATGCTCCGCAGGCGCGAGGACAAGCTGGCGCTGGCGTGCACGATGACCCAGTTCCAGCCGTACAGCAAGGAGGTTGTGTGAAGCGGCCAACACGGCGAGGTGTGGTCACGTTCGCGGCGGGCTGGCTGACTGGCCAACTCGTGCGCGTGCGTCTGCGATGGCACCGCGCGGAGCCGGGCTACAAGGAAGCGCCCGGACACCGGACGGTCAAGGTGACCATCCGGGCGGTGAAACCCGAGGAAGGAACCAGCGATGAAGTTTGAGTGCCTGGGCTGCGGCAGGGTGCTGCAGCTCACCGAGCTGGCAGCGACGGTGGTGTGCCTGAACTGCTGGATCATCTACGTGCCGGTCGGGCCGGATGCGGCGGCTCTCGCCGCGTTCGACATCGCCACCCGCAGGCCGGTGGGGCTGATCATTCCGCCACCGCCGCTGACCCGGGCGCACCTGTCATGAGCGCGGCGTGGCCGGGCGGCCACGTCACGGTCGGGTCGGACCCGCGGCTGCTCGGCTCGCTGCACCTGATCGAGATGCGGCTGCACGAGCTGGCCAAGGCGATCGACCGGAACACCGAGGCGATCAAGCGGAAGGACAACGATGAGCGACGCGAAACCCCGGCCTAAGCCGTGCGCGTCGTGCCCGTACCGGTGCGACGTGCCCAGCGGGATCTGGGACGAGTCGGAGTACATCAAGCTGCCCGCCTACGACGAGCCCACCCACATGCAGCCGATGCAGGTGTTCATGTGCCATCAGGCCGATGGCACGGTGTGCGCCGGGTGGGCGTCGGTGCACGGCAACCGGGACAACCTGGCGCTGCGGCTGGCGGCGTCACTGGGCGCGCGGATCGACCGGGATGCGGTGATCGCGTACCAGAGCCCGGTGCCCCTGTTCAGCTCGGGCACAGAGGCGGCGGCGCACGGGCTCGCGGATTTGGAGGAGCCGGGGATCGAAGCCCGGCTGCTGGTGGAGAAGCTGACCGCGATGCAGCGGCGGAAAGGAATGACCGATGACAGTGCGGCTGACGAGCCTGGAACAACTGGTGCTGGACCTGATCAGTGAGTGCGGGTCGCAGGGCGCGACCACGCGGTACGTGTCCAAGTACGGCGACATCAGCTCCGAGGATGCGAGGCTCATCGCCAAGCGGCTCAAGGGCCGCGGCCTGATCGAAGCGGAGTGCCCGGACGGGCACTGGATCTACCGGACGGTGAAACTGCCATGATTCCTTTCTGCGCACTCGTCGCCGCTGGCGGCGCGGTGGCGATGGTCCTGCTGCCGCGCATCGCCGCGGACGTGGCGGGATTCTTCACGTTCCTGGTGCTGTGCGTTCTGCTGCTCAGCTACTGGCTGGCCGGGGTGATCATCCGCAAGGGGCGGCATCATGGCGGCTGACCGCGACCAGCAGGAGCCGAGGTGCTACCGGACGCTGATCGGTGTCATGGTGCATGGCCCGGGATGTGAGCATGAACCGGGAGAGCGCATGGAGATGACGCCTTCGGAGGCGGCGCGGCGCGGGATCTGCCCAATGTGCTTCGGGTCCGGCAAAGCGGGCGCGCTGGTGCTGTCCCTGACCAACACGCTGGTGCACGAGGGCGATCCGTGCCCGCTGTGCCACGGCTCGGGGAAGTGGCCACCCGATGAGTGACCCGCCGGAGCCGATGTTCGACCGCACCGAGGTGATGGTGGCGCTCAACGAGGGCGCGAACCTGGTCCTCGAAGAACTGTTCACTGTCGAGCACTCGACCTCGATCGCCGCCCGGTCGTTAGTTGACCTGGTGGTGAACGCCGCGGGTTATGTCCTCGACCACCCTGGCGAGCCGGTCTCGCTCGATGAAATCATTGAAGCCTGCTGGGGAGTGGACCCATCAGAGGTCCGCGGATGGGTCTCGGAGCTGACATGAAACGAGCACCCAAGTTCGGCCAGCGCGAGATCAGGCGAATGGATGACGCCCTGAACGCTGGCTTCGGCCGCCACCGGCCCAGCAAACACGCTGGCAGCAAGAAACGCCGGAAGCGGGGGAAGCGGAAGTGAACTACCGCTGCATCTGCATCTATCAGCGGGTCTCTCGGACGGAGTGGGCGCTTAGGCTGATCCACCCACGGTGCCCAAAGCACGGTGGGGCCGCTCACTGGCTGGTGACGCTAGGTGAGGCCGCTCGTGCGCCATCCGCGCCATCCGGGCCAGAGCGGCGCTGACTCGTCGCTCGTCCAGCTCGATGTTGAAGCTGGACCACCCGTGGAGCTGGGCGCACCGTGAGGTGATGCCGCGCCCGGCGGTCAGGTCAGCAACCAGGCCGCGCTTGAGGCGCGACATCACCCACGCGGGAGTTTCCGCGTCATCGAGGCCGGTGGGATCAGCGTAGAGCGGCGGGATCGGCGGCCCGGCGTAGTGCAGCACACATGGCCGGGAGCCACGGCTGTAGGTGATGTCCCACTGCCTCGAAATGAGACCGGGCGCGCTGATGATCTTCTGCACTTCCCCGGCCTGCTTCTGGCCGCCTTCCACGAACAGGGGCCGCCCGGCGGCCAATCCAACGATGCCTTCGTATATGGATTGCCAGGTAGCCCCTGCCTCTGCACCGTAACCCGCGTTGCGGCGGAAGGTCGAGGTGATCGCGTTGTTCCACGGCGGGTCGCAGTAGAACAGGTCAGCGTTGACGTGTTCGAGTTCGAGCAGCGTCCCGCAGGCGAAGATGTGCTTGCCGCACTGCCACACGTCGCCTCGCTGCACCGGGAACTCTGCGCCTTCGGGGCCGTAGTCCCACGTCATGCCGCCACCTGCTTGGCGATCAGCTTGCCGCGGTCGGACAGCCACGCCGACGCGCGGGCGAAGCCGGGTGTGCTCCACTCGGGGCCGGTCTCGCGGATGGTGAACCCGGGTCTGCGGTTCGGCGCGGAGTGCGGCGGGTGGCCGAGCAGGCTGACGCCGCCTTCGGGGTGGTCGAACAGCGCCCGGCTGGTCATGGCGGGCAGGTCGTAGAACTTCGCGGCGAACAGGGAGCCGATCTCGTCGTCGTGCGGGTACTCCGGGTCGATCCGTAGGAACCGGTCGGCGTAGGTGAGCAGATCAGGCAGGATCGGGGTGCGGTAGGCGATGGCCCCGCCCCACAGCAGCCCGGGACCGACTGCGTAGGCGAAGCCCTCGTCTGCCGCTCTCCTGCCGTAGCCGCCGAAGTGGATGAGCCCGAGCAGCGGCCGGGGCGAGTACCCGAGCGCGCGGCGCATGTGCCGGTCCCAGCCGGGCAGCGGCTCCGCGTCGTCGGACAAGATCACAGCCCAGTCGGCTTCGCTGGCGCTGGCGCACTTGACTGCGCCGAGCCAGTTCTGCATGAGTCCGTGGCGGTCAGGGTCGGGGTGGATGCACGCGCCCCAGTCGGTGAGCTGCTTGACCACGCCGTCGCGCTGGTCGCTGACTCCGGGGACCGTGAGGACGTGCACGCTGTAGGTAATGGCCATGATCGGCAGACTAACGAACCCGTTAGGCTGGCCGCGATGGACGAGAGCTATGACGCGCTGGCAGGCAGCTACGACAGCCATTTCGACCGGCCAGTGGATCACTGGGAGGATGAGCGGCTAGCGAAGATCCTCCGGCCCATCGTCA
>Ga0126381_100002099_pt1 | contig 21540 bp, 18 predicted proteins | sample PanSoiMetPlot_28_FD_96465 | JGI IMG/M metagenome (GOLD analysis project Ga0126381, IMG submission 96465) | Tropical forest soil microbial communities from Panama - MetaG Plot_28 | ecosystem: Environmental > Terrestrial > Soil > Tropical forest > Bulk soil | place: Panama | collected 2016-02-17
GCGCAGAGGGGATGCCCGAGGATGGTTCCGTGTTCGGCTATTGCGACTTCGCGGGCGTCGCGCGCGGATTCGGGATCGAGGGAAAGACCTTCACGAAACTCGATGATGTTCCGAAGTTCATGGCCGAGTTCGCTGCAGGCGGTGACGCCGCGGTCTGGGACTTTCGCGTTTCCGCTAAAGTCGTGTCTCCGACCATTCGTCGGGCCCATCCTCACGCTGCCGAGGAAAAGGCGCACTGAACGCTGACGGACAGAGAGCTTGGGGTGGATGGCGGATGCTTTGCCATGGCGATCTAGCCGAACCCATCGCAGATGGGCTCGTTTGCACTGACCTGCCCCCGTTGGCGCTACAGCCCGACGTTCGTAAAGTCCAAGGTTGTGCGCGGATCGCGTGCCGATTGCCCAATGAACTTGTGACCAACTCAGATTGGGTGTGCCTAAATTGTGCCTTGGTCAGATTGGTTTCGGGATTGGCAAGCGCTGCAAGTACTTGATTAACAAAACACGAATATAGGCGAAATCCGCCTCATAACCCGAAGGTCGAAGGTTCAAATCCTTCCCCCGCAACCAAATATTCAAGGGCTTGCAGCGATGCAGGCCCTTCTTGTTTTCGCGGTTGTGACCAAATTGTGCCGTAGATTTTCAATCTGGGCGCACCAACACGTCGTATCGCGGTTCGCTGAGTGCGGTAAATCAAAGATTTGTAATAATCGAGTACAGTAATTGCCGGTAAATCGGGGCAAAAACCCGAAGGTCGACACCTCGACTTGCATCTCGACCGAGGTTAAAAAATCATGAATCGACGCATCGAACGTCGATCTCGCGACGTAGGCGAATTGTCTCAAACCTGTGGAGCTCGCTCTATCTTGGCGGCTCGCGGTAAATCGAGATGATGAACGGCTTCGAGCATGCTGCTCTTCAGTTTGTTCACGCCTACGGATATGTGGCGCTTTTTGTGCTGCTAGCGCTGGAAACTTCGATGATCCTGCACTTTGTTCCGAGCGAGGCCATCGTGACAGTAGCCGCCGCAGCGCTCGCGACGGATAAGACGCGGCTCGTTCTGGTCATTCTGGTAAGCACGCTGGGTGCGACGGCGGGCAGCTTGATGCTCTATGCGTTCGCGCGCTTTGGCGGTCGTCGTTTTCTCGATCGGCACCCGCGATTCTTTGGCCTGAACGCAAAGCGGCGCGAACGGTTGGAGAGGTGGTTCCAGCGACCGGCTGGCGAGAGTCTTGTGTTCTTTCTGCGTCTGCTGCCTTTCTTTCGTGCGGCGGTGAGTCTTCCTGCGGGTCTCGCTCGAATGGACGTGCGCAGGTTCACGATCTACAGCGCGGCTGGGAGCGCCTTGTTCAATGCCGCGCTGGCGTACTCGACATTCGCGGTGCGCGCCAACCCTCGCCAGATGGCAGAGATTCGGACCATGACGGCTTCCGCGGTGAGCCACTGGCCGTTCCTTCTCGCATTAGCCGCAATCGTGCTCCTTGGTCTGTATATTCTCTATCGACGTCGTCGTATGTACCGTCGCGCGCCGAAGCTGATTGTTCGGCATGTTGTGCGCACAAGTGCGATTGCGGCTGTTGCTGGAGGCGTGATCGTGCTTGGCTTCGCACTATTCGCGCCGGAGGTGACCTATCGCGCCGTTACCTGGATGGCGGTTAATACGCGGCGGTTGATGCAGCAGTACGGCGTTTCGGAGTTGCTTTTCCTCCTTGGCATTGCGCTAGGCGTAGTTACTCTCGGCTTGTTGGCGCTGAGTGCGTTGCCCCTGGAGCGGAAGACGCGAGCCCTATACGGTCGGCTGCGTCGGAGCACACCTAAACGGTAGACAATGTAGACCTGCTAGACGAGCGATCTCGATCGCGCATCGAGTTGCTGGTCCGGATCAAACGCCTTGTTAGCATGTAGCGGCGTACGCCGCAACGGGCGCCAGCATCGCGCTGAATCACGCGCAATTGCATCAGTGATTACCATCCAAACCGCGTGCCACCTTCGAGACCCGACGACCTCCCCTGGGATCTCGCTACAGAGCAGCCCGCGCTATTTTTTCTCTATGAGGAGCGTCGCTTCCTTCTGCAATATTGGAAGAAGGCGTTTTGCTGCGATCGCTAGAAACCAAGGCAATGACACTTCGATGCGCAACGCGTCCTCCAGCACTTCAATGGTCCCCGCGACGATTTGACCGAGCGCGCGCATGTGGAACCGCAACGTATCTCCTTCCCAGGTATCCTGCTCGAGCGCAATCATCTGTCCGAGTTGACCCTTGGTGCGGGCAAAGCCCTCTTTTAGACGACGGACAGCCTCGACCTTGCCGAGACGATGGCCGACTATGACTGTGACGGGATCGCTCACGGAAAATGTACATGCGTAGTGTGGACGTGTATGCGCGCTATTACGGTCGCACGGCGATCGCGGCAACGCTCAAGGCACCCCGCTCGCGAGCGCCATCGGAGCCACCACACGGGGGAAGTTACTGTGCGGCGGATCGCCAAACCGTCCATCCTACTTCATCATCGCGAGCACGTCGCTACGCGGCGAGTCTCTCTTGCGAACGTTTCAATGGCTGCAGCTACCCGCGGCTGCCCGACGTTAGCACTAAACGGCTAACACACCTTCCACAGATAATCCTTCAAGGTCCACCGATACAGGCGGCGACCGCTCCGCGCTCGGGATACCTGACGGCCGTAGGTCTGTCGACGCGACTTTGCGCGCGCCTACTCCGAAAGCTTCTTTCCTGCGAAGAAGGCCAGGAAAAGAAAGATAAGAAAGATGATGAGTGCGGCAACGAACAGAAATTTCGCGATAGCCGCACTTCCGGCGGCGATTCCGGTGAACCCGAAAATTGCTGCGATGACTGAAATAATGGCGAAGATGATTGCCCACTTGATCATAGGTCGCTCCTATTGGTGATGGCTCCGATCTTCCGTGTTTACAAGGGTGTTCGACAATCGGCGGGAGACCATTGTCTTGTCGGCTAAAGGACTACGGCACTTTGCCGGGGTCGAAAACGTAGCGATCCACCGTTTTCCGATAGTCGGCGTTTCCGGGAAGTAGCCATTCTCTTCTCGTACTTTGAAACTGTGTCTCGGGTTGCAAAGTTTGTTTCACCCAAAGACAGCCATATGGCCGACTGACGGACATCGCTCGGTACGCCACCAAGAACATCGCACCTGCTTCGTCAACGATGCTTGCCAACGTTGCCGCCTGAAAGCTGTCCGCAAGCAGGCCGATAAGGCTACGACAGGTTAGCGGCGTAGTTTTTTCGATTTGGTAGCCCGTACCCGATGGGTCAACCCTGCCAATAAAATTCCACCTTTTGTTGAGCCAGGGCAAGCAACGTACCGCCCGCCAACGGCATGGCGTGTATCCTGAACGAGTGTTCCTTGGACTAAGAACATAGGCCGCGAGGAACCATCCCGTAGCGACGGGGAGTCATTGTTTGGTTATTTCCGAACCCGACTACAACGAAGATCTCGCCAATCTTCGCAAGGTGTACGTCGAAGGAACGCCGCGCAAACGATATGAAATTGCCGTTCGATGCATCGCGAATCCTGAGCAAGCGCGCAATCTTCTCGTGGTATGCGTGTCGGCGGTCGAGGGGCTTGCCCGCTCGCTCATAATGCGCCGCTATGCAATGAAGAAGGACGACCTGTGGCTCCTTTATCTTGACCACCAATGGAAGGGTCCCGAGGAACTAATAGAGGAATACTTGGTGACCCGAGCGCTACGCCCTGCACCCGAGACTTTCGGCGCCGATACTTGGGAGCACTTCCGCTGTGCCGTTGAGTATAGGCACCTGCTAACACATGAGTGTATCTATCTTGTTAACAATCGCCCGCAGGTACTAATCGAGGCGTGTAAAAGCGTGCTACACAAACTAGCCCGAATCGCCGGACTGAAGATCCGCAGGCATCTAGCCCCCGCGCGTCAGCACGTGCGATTCTTGCGCTGAAGGGTCAAGGGCTTTGATGAAGCGGGCGACCGCTTCTGCAAGCAATCCTGCTTCTATCGTGAAAAACAAAGGGTCAGCAAAGGACGCTGACCCGGACTGAAAAGGAAGTCGGCTCGCCAGTAAGCTCCTGGAAGCAGCTTACTACGCCGCTCGGTGTGATTAGGTTTTCCCGTACACCTCAACGGTCATGTGTGCACTCTTGACTATTCCAACTAATGCAGCATGCCTTCCATCTCCTTCATGGGACCGATGGAGCTGTCTTTCGAGCTGAAGAACAGGAAGAAATTAGAACCGACCTCGATCGCTCTGTTGGCTGCTTCCGCGGCATCCATCGCCGTTGCGGAGGTGATACCGCTGCTACCATCCGGTGCGGGCCAATCCTCTTCATGCATAATCAACACGGGCCTCACTTGCCACCATACTGGGCCGATATTGACGCGACTATTGTCAACGATATGGTCGTGATTCGGGGTTGGTAGAAACACATTATGGGTCGGCGGATTGGGAATGCCCGGCATGCCGGCGAGCAGCACTGCTAAATCAACCGAAGAAGAGTGCATGGTGCAGGTGCCAGGCACTGGATTGTTCGGGTCGGGACACTGTGTCGCGATGCTTGGCCTGGTTCTCCACGCTTCCGGCAGGTGTCCGAACAGCTTGATCAATTCGGTGCCTAACGCGACGCCGCACAGTTCACCCGGCCGTCCTCCATTCGGGCAAGGCATCGCATCTGCAGGATTAATGTCATTCCCAAACATCGGCACCAGAACGTAGAGCTGGGCAGTTTGCTTAAGATTTCCTCCAGTCGGATCAGCAGACGGTTCGGTCACAACCTGGCAAATCGGAACCTGCATCTCATTCGGATCCGACTGCGCTTTGATGGTGTTGAAGTCGAGATCCATGGTCGGCTCGTCGACGCAGTCAAAGTTCTGCAGGTAGGTGAAGGTCACCAAGCGTCCGTTGCCAAAGCCATTGGTTTGATTGGGCGCCAATTGCGCCGCGGCATTGCCCCCAGCGAAGCTCATGCAAGCGCAAGTGGCAAGCGTCAGCCAGGTCCGGCTGGGTAGAATCTTGATGAGGTCTCGTGGTCGAGTTTGCAAGTGCTTCATTTCGTTCTCCTATGATCAATGAACTCCTCCCGAATCGAACGTTAACGATCCCGCAGCGCGGCTTCCGGCGCTTTCATCGGAGGCTCCTTGAGACAGTGCGCTATCTGGACGTGGAGGCTTTTGCTCGGGCTTGAGGGTCCTGCGGCCCGAAGGTCAGGCTGAGCAGGTACTGCACTAAGTCGCTCTTCTGCGCGGTGGTCAGCCCGAGGCTCATGCAGGTGTTGTAGTGGTCCACGACCTTGTCCAGGCTCGCGAACCGCCCGTCGTGATAGAAGCCACCCTTGAAGCGAGTGAAGAGCACGCCGATTGGTGAGGTGCGATACCGTAGATCCGGCGCCCGGTTTGCCTGAAAGCTGTCGATGCAGATCTCGCTCGGCGTGTGCAGGTTCCAGCCGGGATCGGTCCACAACGGCTCGACGTGACAGTTATTGCACTTGGCCTGGCCGCTGAAGAGCGCATCGCCGCGTGCTGCCGCGGCCGGGTCGAAACTCCCAACCGGAGGCTGCGGTGAGGGCAGCGCGAGTTGATAGAACTGCAGCGACTGAAGTTTCGACGTGATCAGGTCATCGTCAGGAGAAATGTGCGGTAGATCGCCAAATCCGGAAGCGGCAGCGATGGGGAACTGTGCTGCGTTGTTCAAACGTGGATCCCAAAATCTTCCTTTGCCGTGCATTTCCAAGTTGGCGACAAACGCGTTCCAATGCGGGATCGAACCCCAGCCGGTCCAGGTATGCAGATTCACTCCGCCCAAACCAAAAGCCGGCGGGATCAATGTGGCCCCGGGCACGTTGGTGCCGGTAACCATGCCATCGGTCACCTGGCTCGGATTGAAAGCCTTGCCGTCCAGAATTAATTCGGCGTCGAACTTTCCAGGGCCCCAGCTGTTGAGAACGGTTCTTACTACGGCCTGGCTAACTCGCAGGAGGTTGGCAATGGCAGACAAATCGGGGGCAAGGGCCACAATGGCGCCGACATTCAGATCGCGATTGGCCCAACCGTCGAGCCGTCGCCCGACGCAACCGGTCCCGGGGTTCGGTGCAATCACGTTAGCGCATAGCGCAGGCAGCGAGTTGTCGACGGTGGAGTGACACAGGGCGCATTGAATTCCGACGGACTGCAGCGTACCGGCTGAGTTGAAGAAGCCCGTCAAACCAACAACTGCATTCAACTTCAGCAGCGTAAGCGTGACCGCTGGATCGTCGAGATTGACCGCACCCTGCTGGATCTTTACTAACAGATCTTGCGGTAATGCGTCGGCATCCACCTTCAATCCGAGTTGAAGGGCCATCTTGGGACTGAGTCCAGGTCCAACGCCTCCAGCTTTGGACCCTTCGATGGCGGTGTGCAATTGCAGCGCGCCACCCCAAAACGCCTCGTCACCAAAGGTGTCGAAACGGAAAACGTCGCGGCCCTGGCTTACAAGTTGTACTGCGTTCGCGGCGGTGGGGTCCTGCTGTAGCGACTTTCCTTGATTGTCTTGCGCCGCAAGACCGCGCAGAGCCACGGGTGAGAGTAGTGCACCCAGCGTCAACACTGCCCCGATGATTAGCAATGTGTAGCGCTTCATGTTCTTGTCCTCCATTTCACAGACTCGTGGGCAGCGTGGCCTTTTCACAGGCAACAGAACACCCTGGCCACCGAGCAACTCGGCCGCCGTACGAGATCAACGTTGGATTTCGAACGTCGCTGAGGAGGCCTCAGCAGTTGCGCGCGTGTTAGCTCTCGCGCACACCTCCGCGTACCACCCTAGTCTTCTTCAACAGCGTTCCGCCGTTCCATCAGCAGATGTTTTGAATGTCGCGTTTGCTCCTCCTTCAAATCTCACATCAACAGTCATCGTCTCCAGCAATGTGACGCAGCCGATGCTTGCGTGACGGTGCAAGCGTATCGAAAGCATTTACACAGGTTGCGTCGCAATTGCGTGTTACGGACGCAAAACGTTTCGATGACTTGTGGTTGCGTAAACATTTTCGACTCTTCATTTGTTCCGAAGCGTTAGCGCGTTTGCAGTCGCATCAGGAATTGCATGGATTACATCGGTCTGGATCGCCGGAGACTTCTTGGATCGGTCTCGTCACGGACTTGGGAGACCGTCATGCCTACAAGCGCTACCATTCCATTCGCCAACATGAAATTGAGGCGAAAAGAAGGTGAGCTTGGCAACCGAATCGAGTCAAAGGAGGTTTGCTATGAGAAACGCTTTATGTTCTGGTGCCCTCGTATTGCGCCCCCAACACCGCAGTGTAATTAGTTGCGGGCTCAAGCACTGTGCTGTAGCGGCGACCATGGCGCTACTTGCGGGTGTTACGCAGGTTTGGGCCGCTTCCGACAATCCAGTACCCGGAGATCGCGTTCAGTCCTGGGCGATCGGTGATATCGAGCCGCAGCCCGCCAATACCCTTTTGTACGTCAATCAGACAATTCGCGAGATTGTCCATACCAGCGTGGGGGGAGACCAGGTTCGGGTCCGCATCGCCAACACCTTCGGTACCGTGCCGCTCGTCATCGGCGAAGCTCATGTCGCCGTATCGAGTGGAGGTTCAGCGATCGTCGTAGACACAGACCGCGTCCTGACTTTCGGCGGCAAAACGTCGGTGAGTATTCCGCAGGGTGCGCCAGCAGTGAGCGATCCTGTCGATCTTCAAGTCGATCCGGTCTCGGATCTCGCTGTGAGCATCTATCTGCCTGCGTCTACGCAGGGTGAAACGACCACTTTCCTTCAGGGCTCAAGCTACGTTTCGCCGGCGGGTAACTTTGCTGGGTCGACCAACCTGCCCGGTGCGACTGCGCTGTCGCAGTGGCCCTTCGTTTCTGGCGTCAGCGTGCTAACGTCGCGACCTGGGCATGCGATCGTCGCAATCACCGATTCGGCGACGCTCGTTTCGCAATGGCCACGCGCGCTCGCTGACCGCCTGAATGCGAGGCAAATGGACAACCTTGGCGTGGTGAGCACCGCCGTCGCTGGCAATCGCCTGCTCTTCAACAGTGCCGGCCCTTTCGGTACGCAGTGGGGTCAGAGTGTCCTCACCCGGTTCGATCGCGATGTGCTGGGCCAGGCCGGCGCGCAGGTCGTGATCGTATGGATCGGCCTCAACGATCTTGCTGGGGACGGTACCTTTTATCCCGCGTCCGAGCACGTAACGGTCGATGATGTCATCGCCGGATTACGGCAACTTATCGGGCGCGCCCACGAATACGGATTGACTATCCTTGGTTGCACGATGTCGCCCATGGGCGGCAACACGAGCCTACCCGGTTTCGATACGCCGCAACACGAAGCTGAACGCCAGGCGCTCAATCAATGGATCCGCACGAGCGGTGCGTTCGATGGTGTCGTCGATGCGGACTTGGTGCTGCGCGACCCGAACCAGCCGACTCATCTTCTGCCCGCTTACGACAGTGGAGACCATCTGCATCCAAACACCCTCGGAGGCCAAGCCGTCGCGAATTCGATCGACCTAAAGCTGCTGCGTTAAAGAATGACTTCGCCGTGCGCCTCTCGCTGTCCCGGAAGCCTGCGGTTCAAGTTTACAGGTACCACGGCGGGCTCACGGCCGACGTACAGCTGGCTCGGTACGAAAGCACTGAGCCAGCTTTGGTTCATGCGCCGCTTAAAGTTTGTGCGAATGCCACCGCTGGATTGCAGGAAGCCTATGGTCGCGATCACTCCAGACGGATCACGAGTTTCCTATCTACATCGGAGCGACCCGTTAGCTAATTCGAGCTGCTACTGAAGGGGTTCAATGTCGGCTATTGAGCGTGCTTTGCGAAGACCGCTTCTGGGCTCAAGCTAGTCTTACAGGACGCGCCACTAAGCGGAATTCAACCGCATAGTCCGGCTCGCTGCCCGTCGAGCAACGCTAGGGTTCTTTGGCAAGCTGTTCAAGGAAGCTCGAGACTCGCGTAGCGTTCTTGCCAATGTCGCTCTTGCCTACCCGAGATTCGGAGCGCACATCGGTTCGGCTGCCTTTCGGTGCTGGGGCAACGCGGATGACGATGTCGTCCTTAAAGCCGTAGAGCAGCGTGCTATCTGTTGCCTCAATGCGTCCTTCGGCGGGAACTGCGGCAACGACCGTCCACCCTTTGTCGTGCACCGCCTTGAGCGCTCGCGAAAATGCTTTATCTGGCGGCGCTGGACTCAACAAGATCCTCGGCACGATCCATACTTATCCGACCCTGACCGAAGCCAATAAGTACGCCGCGGGCGCGTGGAAGCGCGCACATGCACCGGAGCGTCTGCTTAAGTTTTTGGAACGCTACCATGCGAGGCAACTTGCTTAACGCGATGACCCCGCCTCTGTCCATCATCGTGCCGACGTTAAATGAAGCCGCCGGCATCGTCGCGCACCTCGAGGCGCTGCAGCCGCTGCGCGAGCGCGGCGCCGAGGCGATCGTGGTCGACGGCGGGAGCGCCGACGGCACCGCAGCGCTCGCGGCCCCGTGGGCCGACGCGGTCGCCTCCGCCCCTCGCGGGCGAGCCTCACAAATGAACGCCGGCGCAAAACTCGCGCGCGGAGATGTGCTGCTGTTTCTGCATGCTGACACTCGGTTGCCGGATCAGGCCGATTTGCTGATCGCCGAAGCGCTCGCCGACTCGCGGCGGAGCTGGGGCCGCTTCGAGGTCACTATCGCGAGCACGCATCCGCTGCTCTCAGTTGTCGCTTGGTCTATGAATTGGCGTTCGCGACTTACCGGGATTGCAACCGGCGACCAAGCCATGTTCGTGCGGAGGCCTGCTTTCGAAACGGCTGGCGGATTCCCCGAACTGCCGTTGATGGAGGACATCGCGCTTTCGCGCAGCTTGAAGCGCACAGGACGTCCGCTGTGCCTGCAGGAGCGCGCCCTAACGTCGGGTCGCCGGTGGGAACAACGGGGCGTGCTGCACACGATCATCCTCATGTGGCGTCTGCGCGCTGGCTATTGGTTCGGTGCAGAGCCGCGCCGATTGGCCGAAGACTACGCCTCGGCGCGCACGCTGAAGCGACTGCCATGAACGTTGACATCGCCATCTTCGCTCGTGCCCCGGTGGCCGGGCAGGCGAAGACGCGCCTCATCCCGAAGCTGGGCGCCGAAGGCGCGGCAGCGCTAAATTGCGAACCTGACCTCTGGATACTGCGCCAGCATGCGCTCAAATGCGGACCGCTCCTTCGACGCGTCGATCTTCGGTGGGAACGCGCGGGTCAAAAATCGAATAATGTTGTGATCGAGATAAATCTTTGTGGCCGCGCTCGTGATACCTCTCCTCAACACATCCAATCATACCCGGTCCTCCGATCCCGACACCTGCCTAACGACTTCCGATGAGCTTGGCGCACTTTTGCTGACTGACCCTGGCACTATGCGGGGCACGAGTCCGAAGTCGCTGAGCACTTCGAACGAAGCACGGCGAGCAAAGGGCTTTGTACTTCGAGCTGAGGACAAAGAATCTGCGTCGAGATCGGTGGCTACGTCATGGCCTCAGTCCACGAGATACAGAGTAGCCGCTTTGAGCTGGTTCGGAGCAAGCCCGATGACTGCTTTCGACCCCGTTGCTGCCTTTCGGAGGTCACCAAACCGAACGTCCGCGAACTTCTCTGGACGGCCAGCTCCGGTCGTTCCACCGAGACCCGAAAATCGGGACGGATGCGGCTCAGACGGATTCGCTACGGACTTGGTGGCGATGGCCTGCCGGCTGTATCTGTTCTTTGCGTCTCAGAAGCAGATACGCAGCTGGCACGACGAACATGGACAGAAGCGGCGCAGTAATCATCCCGCCGACCATCGGGGCGGCAATGCGCCGCATGACTTCCGAACCGGTACCGCTGCCCCACATGATCGGCAGCAAGCCCGCGATGATCACCGCAACGGTCATCGCAATTGGTCGGACACGCAGGGCTGCGCCCTGGACGATCGCCTGAGCGAGGTGCGCGCGTGTCTCAAGCTGTTCCTCTGCAGCGTACTTCGCGACAGCCTGATTGACATAGACCAGCATCACCACGCCGATCTCTGCGGCAACGCCGCCTAGGGCGATGAATCCCACAGCCGAGGCGATGGACATGTTGTAGCCCAGCAGGTACATCAGCCACAGCCCACCGACCAGCGCAAAGGGCAGCGTGACCATAATGAGCAAGGCCTCGGTAAAGCGGCGGAACGTGAGATAGAGCAACACGAAGATGATCACCAGGGTTGCCGGCGCGACGATCTTCAACTTCGCCGTTGCCCGCTCGAGGTACTCGAACTGACCCGACCATGAGATTGAATATCCCTGGGGCAGCTTGACTTCCCTACTCACCGCCTGCTGCATGTCGCGCACAGCGGACAGGAGATCGCGGCCGCGAATATCGACATAGACACACCCTGAGAGACGGGCATTCTCGCTCTTCAACATCGGTGGACCGTCGTTGATGCGAACGGTGGCGACGTCGCCCAAGCGGATCTGAGCCCCACGGTCGGTCAACACTGGCAGGTTACGCAGGTTCTCGACCGAGTCGCGCACGTCGCGCGGGTAACGTACATTGATCGGAAACCGCTGTAACCCCTCGACAGTCTCGCCGATGTTGTCGCCGCCGATCGCTGCCGCTACGATGCTTTGCACGTCGGCGATGTTGAGGCCGTATCGAGCAGAGGCTTTGCGATCAATATCAACGTCGATATAGCGCCCGCCTGAAAGCCGTTCTGCAAGCGCCGACGACACGCCCGGCACGCTCTTGACCACGCGTTCAATGTCGGCCGTCACCCGGTCGATCTGCTCTGAGTCCGTACCGGCCACCTTGACGCCGACGGGACTCTTGATGCCCGTGGCCAGCATGTCGATGCGGTTTCTTATTGGGGGTACCAAGATATTGGAAAGCCCCGGCACCCTGACGATGCGATCGAGCTCTTCGACCAGTTTGTCAGGCGTCATCCCTGGCCGCCATTGCTCGCGCGGCTTGAATTGGATGGTCGTCTCGAACATCTCGATCGGCGCCGGATCGGTCGCGCTCTCTGCGCGTCCGGCCTTGCCGAAGACGCTTTGCACCTCGGGCACCATTTTGATCAGGCGGTCGGTCTGCTGCAGGAGCTCTGCCGCCTTGCCCGTGGCGATGCTCGGCAGCGCCGAGGGCATGTACAACAGGTCACCCTCGTCGAGCGGTGGCATGAATTCGCCGCCAAGCCGCGACAGCGGCCACCAAGTCGCAACAATCACTGCAACGGCGGCGAGGAGCGTGATGATCGGATGGCGCAGCACGAGGGACAACGCTGGCCTGTAGGTGGCGATGAGCCCACGACTGAGCGGATTCCTGCGCTCGTCCGGAATGCGCCCGCGGATCAAGTATCCCATGAGTACTGGGATCAAGGTCACGGCAAGCCCAGCCGCGCCGGCCATCGCATAGGTTTTTGTAAACGCAAGCGGCGAGAAGAGCCGTCCCTCCTGCGCTTCCAGTGTGAACACCGGAATGAAAGAGAGCGTAATGATAAGCAGCGAGAAGAAGAGCGCCGGTCCGACCTCGGCCGCGGCCTCGCCAACGACCTGCCACTGTTGAAGACCACGCAACGTCTCACCAGGGTGCTCGTGCTTCCACCGCTCGATGTGCTTGTGCGCGTTCTCGATCATCACCACCGCCGCGTCGACCATCGCGCCGATGGCAATCGCGATGCCGCCCAGCGACATGATGTTAGCGTTCACGCCCTGGTAGTACATGACGATGAAGGCAATCAGCACTCCAAGCGGCAGAGAGACGATGGCGACGAATGCTGAGCGCAGATGGAACAGGAACACGACGCACACCAGCGCGACCACGATGAATTCCTCGACAAGCTTGTCGCTCAGGTTGTCGACAGCACGCTTGATGAGGCTCGATCGGTCGTAGGTCGGTACGATCTCGACCCCTGGCGGAAGGCTCGTCTTGAGCTTTTCGAGCTTGGCCTTGACCGCAGCGATGGTCTCAAGCGCGTTCTTGCCCGAGCGCATTACGATCACCCCGCCGGCGACTTCGCCTTCGCCATCGAGCTCGGCGATCCCGCGGCGCATTTCCGGCCCTAACTGCACACGGGCGACGTCACCCAGTCGCACAGGAACGCCCGCTTCGCTCGTTATAAGCGGGATTTCGCGAAAGTCGTCCAGCGATTTCAGATAACCCGAGGCGCGCACCATGTACTCGGCTTCACCGAGCTCTAGCACCGAGCCGCCGGTTTCCTGATTGGCCTTCTGCACCGCGTCGATCACCTTCGCGTGGGGAATGTTGTACGCGCGCAGCCGGTCGGGATCGAGCACGATCTGGTACTGGCGCACCATCCCGCCGACGCTCGCGACTTCCGAAACGTTGGGCACGGCTTTCAGCTCATATTTGAGAAACCAGTCCTGCAATGCACGCAACTGCGACAGATCCATCCTGCCGCTTCGGTCGACCAGCGCGTATTCGTAGACCCAACCTACGCCTGTCGCGTCCGGACCCAGGGAGGTCTTGGCCTGTGCCGGCAGGCGCGATTGAACCTGGTTTAGGTACTCGAGCACGCGCGAGCGCGCCCAATAGGGATCGGTCCCATCCTCGAACAGGATGTAGACGAACGAATCGCCAAAGAACGAATACCCACGCACGGTCTTGGCGCCGGGCACCGACAACATTGTGGTGGTCAGTGGATAGGTGATCTGGTTCTCGACGATCTGCGGCGCCTGTCCCGGAAACGACGTGCGAATGATCACCTGCACATCGGAGAGATCCGGGATGGCGTCAAGCGGCGTGCGGTAGAGAGACCATACGCCCCACGCCGTCACCATCAGCGTCGCGAGCAGGACCAGGAAGCGATTGGCGATGGACCACCGAATAAGACGGGCGATCATGGCTTGGCTCCGGTCAGAGCGATCGAGACGATCTCGTAGCTCCCGTCGCTAGCCTGACGAATATCGAAGCTCACTCGGTCTCCGACTCGGATGTTTTTCGCGACTTCGGCCGAAGGAAGCTTAAAACCCATTGTCATCGCGCCCCATTGCAGCGTTCGGATCGGGCCGTGCGACAGTGTGACCTCGTTCTTGCTGATCGCCTCGACCCTGCCCTCACCGTGATGGATTTGGCCGGGGGCTGACGCCCTGAGTGGCGAACCCTCGTCGCTCATTCGCGTCGTCGTGCCCTTGAGGCTCGCCTCCGAATCGACCAGGAATTGCCCGGAGACAACGACCCTCTGGCCAAGCTTGAGTCCGCTGCGAATCTCAGTCTGGTCGTTGCTATCCATGCCGATCTCGACATCGACGGGTGCGAATTTGCCGTCACCCTGCGCGACGATCGCGACGCTGCGCCTGCCCGTCTGGATCACCGCTTCGGAAGGCACCAGCAGCACGTCCTTGTGCGGAGTAGGCGAGAAGTTGACCGTCGCAAACATCCCGGGCAGAAGGCGACCGCCGGGGTTAGCCAGCTCCACCCGTGCCTTGACTGTGCGGGTGGCAGGATTCACCTCGGGAAGGATCGCGCTCACCTTGCCTTCGAAGGTCACGCCGGGCAGCGCCGTAGTGCGCGCCTGCACCGCGCTGCCGAGGCGCACGAGCGCGGCCTGCGCCTCCGGCACCTCAGCGTTCACCCAGATGGTGGAAAGCCCGTTCAAGCGGAACAGTGGTGCGCCCGCCATCACCGTCATGCCTTCGCGTGCGGTGAGCTCCGCGACGACTCCGCTAATCGGTGCAGTGAGCGTGATCCGAGGCACTACGCCGCCGCTTGTCTCGACGCGCCGGATCTGCTCATCACTCATCCCGGCGAGCCGCATTCGCTGACGCGCCGCGTCGACCAGACCATCGAGGCTCCTGTCCGTCGACTGAGCACTGATGCGCTTGGCGGACAGGTACTCTTCCTGTGCGGCGACCCAGTCCGGCACATAAAGCTCCGCCAGCGGCTGGCCCTGTCGCACCGGGTCGAGGGGCGCTCGCACATACAGTCGCTCGAGGTACCCGTTGCTGCGCGCCTGCACCACCGCGACGTCGCGCTCGTTGTACGCTGCACTGCCGACTGCTTCGATCGTCGCGCTGAGACTGCCCTGACTTACGGGCGCTGTGCGGACCCCAAGGTTCTGTTGCACTCGCGGATTGATGGCGATCGCAGTCTCGTCGCCACCGCTTTCGGCGTATACCGGGACAAGCTGCATGTCCATGAAAGGCGATTTGCCCGGCTTGTCGAACTTCTGGCCCGGCATCATTGGGTCATGCCAGTAGAGCACCTTCTTGCCGGTCGTCGGATCGACGTCGCCGGCTTTCTGTGCGCCCGCCGACGCTGGCGTCGCAGCTCCTGCGCTACGCGCAGGTTCTCCGATCTGCATACCATGAATGACCCCGAGCCGATAGAGGCCGTATCCGGCGATGACGAGCGCACTCACAGTGAGCGTCGCAAGAATTAGGTGTCGCGGCTTCATCGGCTGTTCTCACTATGCAAATTGATCGTGCCGCCCCCAAGCTCAACCTCGTCCGGATCGAGGAAACTGAGCTGTGCCCACAGGCGCGCCGTATCCATTTCGAGCTGAAGCGCTTGGAGGTGCACGTCGATCTCGTTGCGCCGGGCGAGCAGCACATCCGTGAGACTTGCTTTTGCCCCGCGGTACGCAGCAAGCGTTGCCTGCGTCCGTTCGTTCGCCAGAGGAACTATTTCGCGTCCGTAGCGTTCGCTGCGCTCACGATCGTTCTCCCATTCGGCGATCATCGCCCGTACCTCCGCTGCATGCGAGCGCACCATGTCCTCGCGTTCGGCCCGCACCTGATCCAACATCGCCAACTTCGCCGCGACTTCGCGGTCTTGACGGTTCGCCTGATCCCACTGCAACGGCACCGAGACGTTGACCGAAATCATGTTGGAGAACGCGGGACCGCGTTGGCTGTACATGAACGCGACGCTCCAGTCGGCTTTTTTGTTCGCTTGCGCGAGCCTCACTTCCGTCGCAGCAATCTCTTCCTTCATGGCGAGAACTGCGACACCGGGGTGATGAACAAGGTCCGCATCCAGAGTTCGCGGATCGACTCGGATCTCGTCGATTGCTGGCCTCGGTCCGAGAGGTGCCTGGCCGACATCTCCGACCCACCGCGCGAGGACAATCCTGGCCGTGCCGGCCTTCCGGGAGAGCTCGCTTGCGCGATCGTCGAGGCCGACGAGTGCGCTTCTTGCTATGACCACGTCGGAAAGGTTGCCCTTTCCAGCGCGATATGTGGCCTCGGCCGCCTCGATTTCCGTCCTGGCCTGCTGCATCTGCTCCCTGAGAATGCCGATCATGGCCTCCGCGTAGTAGCGATCGAGCCACGCCAAGGCCGTGTCACGCTCGATGGCAGCCAGGGTAAGCTTCTTCTCAGCGATCGACTTGTCGGCTTCACGTTCGAATCGTGCAGCACGCGCCTCGCGTTTCTCGCTGCGGGTGAACTCCTGCATCACCCCGACGCTGCGCATCGTCATGAAGTCAGCAGTCGTGCTCCATGCGTCCGATCCGTTGATCGGCAGATTATTGATGCCGAGCGTGGCAATCGGGTCCGGGAGCTGCCCGGCTGCGATGGCCATCTCACGGGAAGCAGTCACCGCGGCGTCCTGTGAAACCAGCTGGCGCGAGCGCTCAATGGCGCGGCGTTGCGCATCGGCGAGCGTCAGCGGCGGTTCAGCCGCGATCGCCTGCCGCGAGACCACCACCGCGCCCATCGCAAAGAGCATCGTGATGTGCCGAAGAGCGGCGCAAGCGGTGCGAGAATAATCCATACGACCTCCACGTTCACGTGAGTGAGGCCGGCGCGTACGCTAGTCGCGCGCCGGATTCAGTGCCGCGCGGAGATCAGATCAGGAAACGACTGAACAGCAGTTGAGCTGGAGGCGCCGCAAGTGCCACCGGCAGCGATGCTCTTTCACTGCCGGGCGCAACAAACCGTTCGACGGGGCGAACAATCAACGGAGGCTGCGGGGCAATCGCAGCGGTCGGGGCGTCGGGGTAGAGGTCAACCTGTTGGCCGAAGTTGCAATGAGACAAGCACGCATTAAGAGTCGAGCCGGACTGCTTGGCCATCTCCGGGCAGTCGGCAGGCATAGGCTGAGCGGCGTCAGCCGTGCCGGCCATCGATGGCTGAGACGCGGGTGCTGGGATCGAGCAGGCGTGTGCTGCCGTCGCGATCTGGGCGAATGCCAGGCCGACAACCAACACTGCCACGATCCACGGGCGATGACGTCGCATCAGGTAACCAGAGAGTAGCCGCCACGATCCTACGCGAACCCGTCCGGGGCAACAAGATCGAAGGCAACTAAGCATGCGCGCTACCGAGCTAGTTGAACCCAGACGATGATCAATAAGACCAGCCGCTCCCGCGAAACCAACGGCTTGCGCCCGGTCCAGCGCGTAGATCGCACGATCGACGCGGTTCAAGAAGGTCGTCGGTCGTTGGCTGTCCGCTTTCAGGAAAATCGAACGACGGGTGTGGGTCGACTTGAGCCGTACGCGGATCTGACTCGGATTCCCAGAAGCGGTCCTCCGGGGTCGGCGTTGCGATTTACACTGATATCCGCCCCCTCTGTCAGCGTATGACGTCGCAGGGAACCGCGTCGCCGTCAGGACTTCTTGGGAGTGTAAAGCGCTACCTTTGCTGGCGCCTGCTTGCCAACGTTCGACCACGATTTGATGTCGAACTCAAACTCTCCCACCGCGCAGGTCGGCATGTCAGTGATCTCGTTCGACAGACGATGCGCGAGTTCGGCGAACTCGGGGTTGTGGCCGAACAGCATCACACGCTTCGGCTTCTCGCCGAGTTCGTGAATAACATCGAGCAGATCATCGGGGTCGGCACCGTACAGCCGCTGGTCCACCACAATATCCTTGATCGCATAATCGAGTTTCTTGGCGACGATTTGCGCTGTTGCGAGTGCACGCACGGCTGGACTGGACAGGATGAGGTCGGGCTTCACGTCGCGCTTTGCCAACCGCTCACCCATCCTCGGGGCGTCGCGCAAGCCGCGATCATTCAACGGGCGCTCCTTGTCGTGGAGTGTGGGATGATCCCGGCTCGACTTGGCGTGACGAACGAGAAATAGGGTTCTCATGGCACTGACCGATCGAACAGCGGCTGCTGGGAAGCCCTAGTTCACTGCGATCTCTGCTTTCGAAGCGGCTGGACGACTGCAAACGGCCGAGGGTCGTAGAAGTCGCTGACCGGTCACAGGCTGCAGCTCTAACGGACAGTCCATTTTCTCGAAGGGCACGTACATCTCTGCCGCGTCACCGTCGACCAGTCGGTGTCAGCGTGCAGTCATCCCTCTTTGATGCCGAGTTCAGCCATGATTCGGCTGGGCGTGAGCGTACGGTTCTCGCCACGCCACTGTGGGGCACCGTCCGACTCTTGTCGGGTGTCGCAGTAGATTTCCAGCATATTGCCGTCTGGGTCTCTGAAGTACATGCCCCACCCAATCTGATGATCAACCGGAGAGACTTGCACGTTGCCTTCGATCAGCTTCTGATATGCCTCAGCGAATGATCGTTTGTCCGGCACGTCGAATGCTAGATGAAACAACCCTACGCCGTCGGACTGCGGCGGCGTCGCGTTCATTCCTTTTGCAGTCAATGCCAATTCATGATGGAGACCACCGCCGGTGAGGAAGGCACTACGCTCGGCCACGGTTTCGGTAACGCGCAGGTTTAGATACGTCGTGTAAAACGCGACTGACCGTTGCAACTCCCGCACAAACAAGTGCGCGTGTCCAAGTCTTGGCTGATACATGCGCCCCCTTCTCTTCAATAGTGGGGCCTAAGAAGGACACCGCCACGTCCTGTTACAGCACCGCGCCGGTAACCAACAGAGGTAGGCTACCGCTGACCGGCTCCCGCGTCTATTGCGCTCGTTTAGCGCCCCTTACCAGGCCGGTCACAGATTGCGAAGGTACTGGAACTCACGAGATCATCTCTGGACTTGACGCGGACACCCTTCTCCATGAGGTCCGCGAATGACCGCTCCCGTTTTCCGACAACGTCCGCAACGGGTCGTGAGCTGCAGATCAACGTCCGGTTACGGTTGCTTCGCGCAGGACCGTCTTCGGGCCAATTACGGTCGTAGCGCGCCGCGCTCGATAGCAGGCATTGATTGGTGTCTGTCAGGCAACGAAGACATTCGGCAGCGATGCGAAAACATCCCGACCCAGTCACCCGGCGGTAAACGGTGAAACCCCGCCGAACGGCGTACTATGGGTGAACATTCATTCGTTGATGAAGTGATTCAGTGATGCACCGGCGGACATTCACCCGCCTCGCCACATTGGCGCTCCTTGCGGCGCCGCTCAGAGCGACAGGGCAACCGGCGGCGAAGACCTATCGGCTGGGGATCCTGTGGCTGCGTTCGCGCGGTCCCTCGGGCCCGATCTTGGGGGACTGGCTCGCGAAGCCTCTGCAGGAGCTGGGCTACGTCGAAGGCCAGAACCTTATCGTCGAGGCACGGTACGCGGAGGACAAACTCGACCGGCTCCCCGGGCTCGCGCGCGAGCTGGTGCAGCTTAAGCCGGATGTCATCATCGCTGTCGGCGTGACGGCGACCCTGGTGTCCAAAGACGCAACAACTACAGTTCCTATAGTCTTTTTGACCAACGTCGATCCAATCGAGGCCGGCCTCGTCCCAAGCCTTGCGCAACCTGGGGCGAACGTTACCGGAGTCCTGATCGCGCCGGATGGCACGCTGGCGGGAAAGAAGCTGGAGCTCCTCAAGGAATTGAGGCCGCGAGCCACGCGGTTTAGCCTGCTCGTCCCCGACGATCCCAACATCGGGATGAAGCTTCAGATACGGGAGGTTCAGAAGGCAGCGTCGGCTCTTGGCGTGGAGCTGATTGTCGTGGAGGTTCGAGGCGGCGATTACGGCGCCGCATTTGCTACGATCGGCGCCGCGCGGCCTGCGGCCCTCTTCGTCGGCGCGCACAACTTTTTTGTCCGGGACAGCGAGCAGATCGTCGAGCTTGCCGCGAAGTACCGGCTACCCGCGATTTATGAGTGGCCGCAGCAAGTGCAGGACGGCGGACTGATGTCGTATGGTGCCAGCGATGTGGAGACCTACCGGCGCGTAGCACTCTACGTCGATCGGATTCTCAAAGGAGCCAAGCCCGGCGACATCCCGATTTGGCAGCCCAGCAGCTTGCACCTTGTGATCAATCTCAAGACGGCGAAAGCGCTTGGCCTCACGATCCCGCAATCGCTGCTTCTCCGCGCCGACGAGGTGATTCAGTAGCTCTTCATTCGCGTCCGGCCGGTCTCGATGAACGTCAGTTTTCGACAACACCGAACGTCTGGTGAGGGTCCGCAGGGTGAGTAGAGCGGAGCCCTCGAACGACGTGTGTCGTGCGTATAGCAGCCATCGAGGCAAGCGCTGGAGCCGGGCCATGAGCAGTCATTGGCGTCGTTGTTGTGATTTCACCGAAAGCCCGCCGTTTGCCGGCCCCGCCTTGAGGGACTGATCGCGCAGAGCGAATCGTAATGTCGCCCGGCCATCCGTCGCCGCTAGGGTCGTTTTGTTCTGTCGTGCCGCATTTCGTCGCTGCGCCGTTGACTCACGGACGCTTGCCGCGCACGTTGCCATCCGAGTGCGGACCAGCATGGCAGATCTAGCAGGAATGAACACTCTTGATAGAGAGACTCGGGGTTGGCCAACGTCCGGCAGACGCCTGAACCGACTTTCCTGGATGTTCTCTGCCGAAGCCTCGCTCAAAGTTGCGATGTTTGCCCCAAGCCGGTCGTTGTCCACTCACGCGGCCCCGCACAACCGGGACCGTGGTTTCGTGTCACCACCATTTCCAAGGAGACTTTCATGACCTCAAAGCAGAATTTCCGCTACCAGCCCGTGATACTCGCCAGCGCCATGCTCGCCGTTGCGGCTTGCCTTTTCTCGGCGCCAGGTGTCCGCGCCGCTGACCTTAACGACAACCAGTGGCAGGTTGCTGCTGCCGATCGCGTCGAAACAGCAACTGCTGTTGTGACCGCTACATCGGCTGTGGAAGTTCTAATCGATTCGCCGTACAACGTGTGTCATCCGGCCAGAGGGAAATGCGTGAAGCTCGGTGGAAACATCTACTTCGCCGTGCAATAAGAGCGGAAAGAGTCGAGCGTCGCCCCTCAATGCAATGGTGCGGCGCTTGTGGCGACACGGAGTGGGATCGCCCCCGAGGATCAACAAGCAGTGTTCGAGGAGTTCCGACAGGTCGGGACGGAGGCAAAAAGGTAGAAGGAACAGCCTGCGCCTCGCCATCTCGCGCAAGTTCATCGAGCTGCACGGCGGAAAGATCTGGGTCAAGAGCCAGGCGGGCAGCGGCTCGACCTTCGCCTTCACGCTGCCGCTGCGGTAATTCCTAGTTCGTCGAACGACCGCTTCCGAGAAGACCGTAGGTCGGCTTCGGGTCGACTGGAGTCGGTCGATTACCTTGCTTAGTCCGCCGATACCAATGGGATGGACCCCTCCTCAGCTAGAGGCATCGATGTGCCAGACTGGAAGTGTCATCCACCAGTCAACGCTGAGAAGGAGTCCGCTATGAAGCTTATTCGCGTTGGAGTCGATTTGGCA
>Ga0126381_100002100_pt1 | contig 21539 bp, 18 predicted proteins | sample PanSoiMetPlot_28_FD_96465 | JGI IMG/M metagenome (GOLD analysis project Ga0126381, IMG submission 96465) | Tropical forest soil microbial communities from Panama - MetaG Plot_28 | ecosystem: Environmental > Terrestrial > Soil > Tropical forest > Bulk soil | place: Panama | collected 2016-02-17
ATGCCGGCGGCGACGATCACCTCATGCCACTTGGCAACATCGGCGCGGATGCGGTCAGCGAGTGCTTCCGGCGGCCCAGGCTCGGGCTCGACTCCCTGCTCGATCAGCGCGGCCCTGATGGTGCTGTCGTTGAGGATCGCCGTCACCTCGTGATTGAGTCTCGCCACGATGGCGGCCGGCACGCCGGCCGGCATCACGTAGCCCTGCCACAGCAGCGTCTCATAGCCCGGCAGGCCTGATTCGGCGATGGTCAGGACCTCCGGAAGGGCGCCATTGCGCACCAGGCCGGTGACCCCGATCGCCCGCAGCTTGCCCTCGCGAATATTGCCGAGCGACGGCGGGATGGTGCCGAACTGCATGTCGACACGCCCCTCCATCAGATCGAGCGCCGCCTGCCCGGTCCCCGGGTAGGGCACGTGCACCATCTCGACGTGGGCCATCTTCTCAAACAAGGCGCCGGCGAGATGCGCAAGCGTCGCGGGGCCCGCCGACGCATAGGTGAGCGTGCGCGGCTTCGCTTTGGCGAGCGCAATAAGCTCGGTGACGGATTTTGCCGGCAGCCGCGGATAGACCGACAGAACAAACGGCGAGCTGCCGAGCATCGACACCGGCGCAAAGTCCCTCAAGGGGTCGTAGCCGAGCCGGCCAGTCAGGCTCGGCGCCACCGCATGCGTGCTGGCATTGGCGAGCCCCATGGTGTAGCCGTCCGCCTCCGCATGCGCGACCGCTTCGCTGCCGAGATTGCCGCTGGCGCCGACCTTGTTCTCGACGAACACCTGCTGCCGCAGCCGCTCGCCGAGCTTTTGAGCGACGATCCGCGCCACGATGTCCGAGCTGCTCCCGGGCGCGAACGGCACGATGAGGCGGATCGGCCGCGCCGGCCAATCCGCTTGGGCGGACGCCGAGCCACAAGCAGCATTCAACGCGGCGAGCACTGTCAAAAATGCCCATGCGGCGCGGATCACGGTCGAGCGCTGCGGACTCAAGCAATCTGCTCCGCCTCGCGCAGGCTTTCAATCAATGAGCTGCGCAGCAGGAAGGCGCGGGCAAGCTTGCGGTCCTCGGCGGTGCGGCGCAGCTCGTCATTGTTGCGCTTGCGCACCGCAGGGTCCTGCTCGGCCAGGAGCCGCTTGTTGCGCATGGTCTGCGCCTGCGTGTGCTTGATCGCCACGTGCCGGCGCTGGCGCTCATAGCGGTCGAGCTCGCGCTCGTCGGCTTCCGCCCGCAGGATGCGCACCAGCTTGTCGGCGAGGTTGAAGGCGTCGTGGATGCCGCTGTTCATGCCCATGGCGCCGATCGGGCTATTCACATGCGCGGAATCCCCGGCCAGGATCGCGCGGCCGGCGCGGAAGCGCTTCGCCACGCGCTGGTGCACCGTGTAGAGATTGCTGCCGCAGATTTCGTAGCCGCCCGCCTTCGGCAGAAAGTTTTGCAGGCGCGCCTGCAAGCCCTCCGGACGCTGCAGTGCCTCCTCGGTCTCCTCCGGTCTGGTCGGGAAATGGACGCGCCAGCGGTCCGGCGGCCCCTTCCAGTGAAACAGGTTCGACCACTCAACCGGATCGGAAATGTAGTTGCGCTCGGCATATCCGTGCCGGCGGAAATCGTAGGCGACCTCGATGTTGAGGGTGCGGTCCGCATAGGTAAAGCCCTCGAACTCGATGTCGAGGTCCTTGCGGATGATGCTGCGCGCCCCCTCCCCGCTCACGATATAGCGGCCCGCGATGGTCGCTTCCTCGCCGGCCGCGTCGGTGACGCGGGCGGTGACGCCGTCGGCATCCTGGGAGAAGCCCAAAAAGGTCGTCTCCATGCGCAGATCGATGTTCGGTTGCGCCTTCGCCATCGCCAGCGCCTCCTCCACGATCTTGATGCGCTCGCACTGAAGCACATAGGGAAAACGCGTATCGTCCTTAAGATACGCGTGGTCGAAGGCGGCGACCAGCGCCTGCTCGGCGCGGTCCCAATAGTGGAAGACCGGAGCGATGATCCCGCGCGGCTCGATCTTGGCGTAGAGACCGATGCGGTCGAACATTTCCAGGGTCGCCGGATGGTTGGTGCCGGCGCGCGGAATCTGGTCGAGAAAATTGTCGTCGCCGAGCGCCTCGATCAGGCACACCCGGACATCGTGTTGCGCGAGCGCCAGTGCGAGGCAGAGCCCCACCGGCCCCGCCCCGATCACGATGACCTGATCAGAAGGCTGCACCGATCAGGCCTCCGCGGCATCCTTGGCGATCACCTCCTTGGCGGCGCCGACCCAGCCCGTATGGGTGAGGTCGAAGACGATGCCGAGCGGGTCCTTGTACTTTGCCTCATAGTAGGACTTGGGCGAATCCGGGCGCCCGGTAAGATAAGTGGCGCCGGCAGCGAGGGCTTTTTTCTCGGCGGCATCGAGATCGTCCACCCACATTCCGAAGTGATAGAGCCCGATCGCCTCGTCCGGCGTCTCCTTCTGCAGCAGCGCCACGTTCACCGTGCCGTCCGACATGTAGATGCCGCGGCGGCCGATGCCCACCCGCTTCATGTCGAAGGCGCGCTCGAAGAATTGTGCCGCGGGTTCCGGATCAGGGACGATGATCGCGATATGACGAAGGCGCGTGGCCATGAGCTTGCTCCTGCTGATGAATTTGTGTCGAGTGCGACCATAACAGCCCGCCCCGGCGGTTCAAGAAGCCCCTAGGAATGCGGTCAGCAATTGCTCCTGTCCCGGGCTTGACCCGGGAGCGTTCCAGGCGACGACGCGGAACGGCCCGGGCAGCTGAAGTCGGGTCAACCGACTTCAGCCATGTCGAGTGAGCAAGTCGGGCAAGCCCGACGTGCTGCAGCCGAGACAAGGTTCCTCGCCGCAAAATGCTGGGCCGGCATGCAGGCGGCGAATGACGGGTGCGGGCCCCGCCATGCCATAAGGCGGGTGCGGCGGGACCGATGGCGGCCAGCCCCAAAAGACTTCAAGAGCGCAGGGCGTGACCGCGACAACCACGAACGAGGTACGGGCAAGCGATGCCACAAGCCGCCGAGAGCACATTCCTCTCGGCATTCTGCATATGGTCGGCGCGACGATGGTGTTCTCGATATCGAGCGCCTGCTCCAAGCTCCTGGTAGCCAACTATCCGTTCGGCGAGGTGCTGTTCACCCGCTCATTGGTATCGCTCGTCACGCTTGCGCTCTTCATCCTGCCCGCGACCGGGCTCGCGGTCTTTCGCACCAACCGCCTGCGCCATCACGTGATGCGCTCGTTCTCGCAGTTCTGCTCGCAGTCGTGCCTTATCATCGCCTTCAGCATGATGCCGCTCGCCGGGGCGATCGCGATCAACTTCTCGGCGCCGCTGTTCGCCACGCTCGCCTCGATCCTGCTGTTCAAGGAGAAGGTCGGGCTCGCGCGCTGGAGCGCGCTGGTGGTCGGATTCCTGGGCGTGCTGATCGTCACCAATCCCGGGGCCGGCACCTTTCAGGCTGGCGCCCTGTTCGCACTGACCAACGCCGTCCTCTATGGCACCGTGACGGCGGCCGTGCGTGGGATGACGGCGACCGAGTCGGCCGCCACCTTGACCCTTTATCAGCTGCTTTTGATCACCGGATTCTTCGCGCTCACCGCCCCGTTCGGCTTCGTCATGATGAGCTGGAACGACTGGGGGCTGACTGTCTTCAACGGCGTGATGAATGCAATCGGGCAGTATTGGTGGACGAGGTCGCTGCATCTCGGACCGGCCTCGGCGGTCTCGCCGTTCTTCTATCTCTCGCTCGTCTGGGCGGCCGTGCTCGGCTATCTGATCTGGGGCGACCTGCCCATCGCGAGCCTTCTCGTCGGCTCGGCCATCGTGGTCGCGTCCGGTCTGTTCCTGCTCTGGCGCGAGGCGCGGCGGATGTAGCCGGAGGGAGGCAAGCGCAATTCGGGTCGCAGCGGTCCCGCATTCCGCTCGCTCCTGCGGGCTACCAGCCCTCCGCTGTGGTCACGCCACCTTGCGTGCGCTCGCCAGGCCCTCGAGATGCGCCAGCACCTCCTCGATGTGCATCACATCGGCGTATTTGTGATGCAGGTCGAACAAGTTGATCTTGTGGTTGAGCATCGCCCGGTCGAACGTGCATTCCTCGACCAGCGTGTTGTGGAAGCCGTAGGAATAGGCATCGACGGTAGAGGCGCGCACGCAGCCCGAGGTGCTCTCCCCGCAGATGATCAGGCTGTCGATGCCCTTCATCTGCAGATGCGCGACGAGCGGGGTGCCGAAGAAGCATGACGCGCGCTCCTTGTAGATCACGAGCTCGCCGGGCTTGGGGGCGAGCTCGGTCTTGATGTCGTAGATGTTGGCGGCGTGGCCACCAATATTGCGGTAGGTCGACTGCACCCCGCCGGTGTCGACGTGGCGGGTGGTATAGATCACCGGCACGCCGGCGCGGCGCGCGGCCGCGAACAGGTTCTGCGTCGGCGCCATCGCCCGCCAGGCGTTCTCGCCGCAGGAGCCGGAGAACTCCTTGTCGACCTCCTTCACCGGGCGATCGCCGCCAAGATACGCCTTGTTGTAGAGGTCGATCGCCAGCACCGCCGGGTTGTTCCCCACATAGGTCTTGCGGCGATAGGCCTGGTAGATCTGCAGCGTGTCCGGATCGATGACGTCCTTCCAGCAGTGATCCTCGAAATCCCTCGCCATGCAACGCTCCTGCCATTTTGAACTGCCTTGTTATAAGCACTGAGGCCCACCCTTCGCAAATCTTCGCCGATCTTGTGCTAGGCTCGTGGCTGGAGGGGAGACATGCCCCAAGCCAAGCGCGCGGCACTTGTCAGCATGGTACTGCTCGGCCTGGTTCTTGCCGGGCCCGCCAACGCGAACGAGGTCGCCGACTTCTATCGCGGCAAGGAGCTGCGCCTCGTCATCGGCGCCTCGGTCGGCGGCGGCTACGACATCTATGCACGTGCCATCGCCAAGCATCTCTCCGGCCACATCCCCGGCAATCCCGCGGTCGTGCCGCAAGACATGCCGGCGGGCGGCGGGCTCGCCGCCGCCAACCACATCTACAACGTGGCAAGCCGCGACGGCACCGTCATCGGTGCCCTGCAGAACACGGTGCCGTTCGAGCCCTTCTTCGCCAACCGGCAGGCGCAGTTCGACGCGACCAGGCTCAATTGGCTTGGCACGCCGACCAGCGAGGTCGCCATGTACCTGGTCTGGCACACTTCGAAGATTCAATCGCTACAGGACGCGCAGCAACAGGAGATGATCGTGGGCGGTGCCGGCGCCGCCTCGACGCCCGTGTTCTACGGCCGTATCTTCAACCAAATCCTCAAGTTGAAGGCGCGCTTTGTCAACGGCTATCCGGGTCAGAACGAGATCCTGTTGGCGATGGAGAATGGCGAGGTCGAAGCGATGACATCGCCATTCTGGTCGAGCATCCGCACCGCGCGGCCGGACTGGATTCCGCAGCATCTGGTACGCATCCTGTTTCAATATGGGCCGAAGCCGCATCCCGACTTGGCCGGCGTGCCCTTCGCTCTCGATCTTCTCTCCAGCGACGCCGACAAGATTCTGCTGCGCGCGGCGGCTGCTCCGCTCGGCCTCGGGCGTCCGTTCGCGGCGCCGCCGGGCGTGCCCGCGGAGCGCCTCGCCGCCTTGCGCGCCGGCATGATGGCGACGTTTGCGGACCCGGCCTTCCAGGCCGATTGCCGGCAACAGCGCCTCGAATGCAGCGATCCCAAGCACGGCGAGGAGATTTCGACCCTCATCGGCGCGGCCTATGCGACGCCGCCGGATATCCGCAAGCGTCTGATCGACATCTATCAGGCGGGGCAAAGCGGCGAGGAGAGAAAGTAGCCGCGACCCGTCCATTTGGCGCGATCAACTCACGGCCATTCGAGGCGTTCGGCGCGCAGGAGACGAGCACGCCGAGATCACAAACGCAGTGCCGCCTCCGGCCGTGTAAACTGGAGCTTGAGCGCGCCCGCCACCGCCCGATGGGTGATCTTGCCCTCGTACACATTGAGCCCGTGGCGCAGATGCGTGTCCTGCCCGAGCGCACGGCGGTAGCCTTTGTCGGCGAGCGCCAGCACGAACGGCAGGGTGACATTGTTGAGCGCGAAGGTCGAGGTGCGGGACACCGCGCCCGGCATATTGGTCACGCAGTAGTGCACCACGTCATCGACCAGATAGGTGGGCGCCGAATGACTCGTCGGCCGCGAGGTCTCCGAGCAGCCGCCCTGGTCGATCGCGATATCGACGATGACGGCGCCGGGATTCATCGCCTTGACGGTCTCTGCCGTGATGAGCTTGGGCGCGGCCGCGCCCGGGATCAGCACCGAACCGATGACGAGGTCGGCCCGGCGGCAGAGCGTCTCGATCGCGTCGCGGGTCGAGAACGCCGTGCGCACACGGGCGCCGAGCTCGCGCGCGATCCGCCGCAAGGCCTCAGGATTACGGTCGACAACGGTCACGGTGGCGCCCATGCCGACACTGATCAGCGCCGCATGGCTGCCGGCGACGCCGCCCCCCAGAATCACCACGTCCGCGGGCGGGACGCCCGGCACGCCGCCGAGCAGCACGCCACGGCCGCCGTTTGCCTTCTCGAGGCACCGCGCGCCCACATGTGGCGCCATGCGGCCGGCGACCTCCGACATCGGCGTCAAGAGCGGCAGCGTCCCCTCCGGGCTCGTCACCGTCTCATATGCGATGGCGATGGCGCCGGAGGCCACCAGCTCGGCCGTCTGCGCGGGATCGGCGGCGAGGTGCAGATAGGTGAACAGCACCTGCCCGGGCTTGAGCTTCTTGCGCTCGACCGCAAGCGGCTCCTTCACCTTCACGATCAGCTCGGCCTGGTCGAAGATTTTGTCCGCATCGGCGACGATCTCGCCCCCCGCCGCCTGATAGTCGGCGTCGGGGAGGCCAGCGCCCACTCCCGCATTCTGCTCGACAATCACCCGGTGGCCTTTGTCGGTAAGCTCGCGCACCGTCGAGGGCACGAGCCCGACCCGAAACTCGTTGTCCTTGATTTCCTTCGGCACGCCGACGAGCATGGTCGTGATCCCCAGTGGTCCGGGCCGCGGGCGCGCGGCAGCGACGAGGGTATAGTCAAATCGCGCGGATCAGGAAATAACTATTCAGGGCAAGAAGGAGCGCCGCGATGTGCGATCAATCCGATCACAACCCCAACGCCATGGCGTCACGTCGTAGCTTTCTCCAGTCAAGCGCTGCGCTGGCGGCCACCGGCGCCGCCGCCCTACCCGGCCCGGCGCTCTCCCAGGGCACGCCCGCCGATGCGGAGCTGGCTCGTTTGACGAGCGCGCGCCGCATCTTGCTCAAAGGCGGGGTGGTGCTGTCACTCGACCGGCAAGTGGGCGATTTCGCGCGCGCCGATGTGCTGATCGAGGATGGCAAGATCAGGGAAATTCGGCCCGACATCGCAGCAGGTGATGCGGCCATGATCGATGCTGCCAACCGCATCGTGATCCCGGGCTTTGTCGACACCCACAGCCATTCCTATCAAGGCATCTTGCGCAACATCCTGACCAACGGCGTCCTCAATCCGGACTACAACCGCGACATCCAGAATAATCTCACGCCGGCCTATCGGCCCGAGGAGGCCTATGCGGGGGTGCTGATCACGGCGCTCGGCCTCCTGGACATGGGCACGACCACTATCGTGGACATCTCGCAGGTCTCCCACACGCCCGAGCACAGCGATGCCTGCATCCAGGCGCTCAAGGATTCCGGCATCCGCGCCGTCTATGCCTATTACCGCGGCGCTGGATCGGCGACGCTTTATCCGCGCGACATCACCCGCATCCAGCGCACCTACTTCAGCTCCACAGACCAGCTCCTGACACTGGCGCTCGGCACCAGCATCGACGCCAAGCTCTATGCGCTCGCCCGCGAGGTCGGGGTGCCTGCCGTGCTGCACATCAACAATCTCAGCGCCCAGATACTGGAGCTCGGCCGTGCCGGGTTGCTGCGGCCGGGCGACGAATACATCCACTGTACGCATCTCAACGACGAGGCTTGGCGGCTCATCCGCGACACCGGCGGCCGCATTTCCCTGTCGGTCGAGATCGAGATGGCGATGGGCCAGGGCCTGCCGGCGATCCAGGAGGCCCTCGATCACGGCGTGCGGCCCAGCCTCAGCTCCGACCACGGTGCCACGGTAGCGCAGGACTTCTTCTCGGTTATCCGCGCGGTGTTCACGCTCCAGCACCTGCAGCTTTTCCAGCGTGCCTTCGCGGGTGAGCAGAATTTGCCGCGCCGCCTCTCGCCGCGCGACATGTTGGAATTCGCCACCATCGAGGGCGCGCGCTGCGCCAATCTCGAAAGCAAGACCGGCTCGCTCACGCCCGGCAAAGCGGCCGACATCGTGCTGCTCGCGGCCGACCGCATCAGCACCTGGCCGCTCAGCAATGCGCCGGGCACGGTGGTGAACCTGATGAATCCAAGCCATGTGGAGACCGTGCTGATCGGCGGCAAGATCAAGAAGTGGCGCGGCAGCCTGGTCGGGGTCGACGTGCCGCGCGTGCTGCGCATGGCCGAGGAAGCGCGCGATGCGTTGATGAGTCGGGTGGGTTTCCAGCGGAATTTGCTCGGGTGAGCAAGATTTCGTAGCCCGCATGGAGCCGCGCGACCCTCCGGATTCGCTTCGCTCAATCCGGGCTACAGATGCCTAGTGTGGGATTACCGGCGGCATGAAGGTCAGCGTGCCGGCAAGCACCCAGAGCAGGAACAGCACCACCGGTGTGTGCACGACGAATTGCAGGAAGGTGAAGCCGACGAGGTCGCGTGCCTTGAGGCCGAGCACGCCGAGCATCGGTAGCATCCAGAACGGATTGATCAGGTTCGGCAGCGCCTCGGCGGCGTTGTAGATCTGCACCGCCCAGCCCAAATGCACCTTGAGGTCGTTGGCGGCCTGCATCACATAGGGCGCCTCGATCAGCCACTTGCCGCCGCCGGACGGCACGAAGAAGCCGAGCACCGCCGAGTAGATGCCCATGGCGATCGGGAAGCTGCCAGTGCTGGTCAGGCTCACGAAAGCATGGGCCACTTGGTCCGCGACGCTCGCGCCGCCAAAACCCTTGGCGGCGGTCATCATGGTGGCGATGCCGCCATAGAGCGGGAACTGGATCAGCACGCCGGTCGTGGCCGGCACCGCCTTGGCCACTGCGTTCAGGAAATTGCGCGGGCGCCAGTGCAAGAGCGCGCCGAGCATCAGGAACATCAGATTGTAGGTGTTGAGATTGGAAATCGCCAGGATCGGATCCTTGGTGGCGAATTCCTGCGCCAGCCAGCCGCCGGCGAGCGCCACCACGATGATGGTGAGCAGCGGACTGTACTCGAGCCACTCACCCGGACGCTGCGGACGGACCAGCGAGGCGGGTACAGACGCGACATCCTCCCCCATCATCTGCGCGGTCACCGCCTTGGCGGCGGAGGGTGCCGACATCAGCGCGAGCACGATCGATACGACGAACAGCACCGCGACGATCACCATCGACTGCCACAGGAAGATCGTCTGCTCGAACGGGATGACGCCGGTGATGTCGAGCAGCGCGCTGGGCAGGCTCGCCGGATTGGCCTGCAGCTGCGCCGCCGACGAGCTCAGGCCGAGCGCCCAGGTGGCACCGAGACCGAGAACGCCGGCCGCGCCGGCGGCCCGATAATCCACGCGCAGGTCCGTGCGCCGCGCAAGCGCACGGACCAGCAGGCCGGAGAAGATGAGGCTCAGTCCCCAGTTCAGGAGCGAGGTCAGCATGCTGAGTGCCGCCACCCATCCGACCGCCACGCGCCCACTGCGCGGCACGGCCGCCAAACCGTCGATGAGCCTGGCGACCGGTGGGGAGCACGCCACCACATAGCCCGAGATCACCACCATCGCCATCTGCATGGTGAAGGTGATGAGGCTCCAGAATCCCTCGCCGAAGGACTTTGCGACGCTGACCGGTGTCGCGCCATTGAGCAAGGCTGCCGCCGCCACCACCGCGACCGCCAGCGCGACGAACACATAGGCATCCGGAAACCAGCGCTCGGCCCAGTTGGTGAAGGCGAGGCCGAGCCGTGCCAAGGCGGGTTCGCCGGTATTGTCGACCGGTGTCGGATGGCCGGTATGCGCCACGTTGTCGATACTGGTCATGCGCGGTCCTCCCTGTTTTTCAGACGATCTAGCGCGCATGACGCAAAACGCCCGATCGGGCTGTCCGATCGGGCGTCAACTCACGGCTGCGTCCTTGCGACGCGCCCGGCCTCACATGCCAAAGAGACCGAGGCCGTTGAGCTTAAAGTTGAGCCGCGCGGTCACCTGCGAGGACGTGAGGCTGATCGAGTTGGTCACCGTCTGGGCGGCGCCGCCCGCTGGCGTGAAGGCGCCGAGATTGTAGGTCTTTTTGCCGAGATCAACGTAGCGGTATTCCACACCCAGGAAGACGTTGTTGGTCATCGCATATTCGACGCCGGCGCCCACATTGAAGCCAAAATGGAGCTTGTCAGCATCGGTGAAGCCTTGCGCCGGCGAGCCGCCGACGCCGCGCGCCACGTGGATCGCGCTGCCGTCGAATTCGCCGGTTTCGAGGCCGCCCGCGGCATAGACCATCACCCGATCCCAGGCGACGCCGAGCTTGGCGCGGGTGGCAGCGAGGTAGTCGGTCTTGATCGACAGGCTATCGCCGGCCAGGAAGGGAGCGGACGGCGCCGCGAAGCTGAAGGTCTGCTTGAGCCCGGTGAACTGATAGTCCTGCTCGATGCCCAGCACCCAGGTGCCGACCTGCCAGTTGTAGCCGACCTGGAAGCCGCCGATCAGGCTCGACGGGCTCATGCTTATCGTCCCGGGCGAAGCGACCGCACCGGTCAGATTGTTGGTGGCGAACGCGGTCATGTCGAACGTGCCCCAAATGCCACCGAGATTGGCGCCCATATAGGTCCCGGTCCAAGCGAAGGCCGGGCCGTACGGCACCGGCGGCGCCTTCGCCGGATACGCCATATCGGCCGCCAAGGCAGGCGCAGCCAAAACGGTTGTTGCCAGCACGATCCCCAAAACCCGACGCATGATGCTCCTCCAGATGATACCACCCATTCGCGCGTCCTTTACATCGAACCCGAGGTGTCTCGATAGTGTAAATGAGCAACACTTGAAATAAAATCGACATCTATTCTGTATACTGTTGGTTAATTCTTCAGATCTCTACGTACTATTAAGTAATGCCTTCACAGATCCAGAAGATTCATCCCAAACAACGAAAGAAATTCTTAACCAACAATCATGGCCGGGCTTGTCTGGGCCATCCACGCCTTGGCCCGCGCAGCGAGGCAGGATGCCCGCGACGTCAGGGCGTGCCCGCCCCCGAGGGACCATGCGCGGACCTGACGCAGCCGGTGTTTGCTGCGCAGAATAATGAAGATTGAGAGATCAGACGCCTTGGCGCGTCCGCGAGGCAGCGACGCGCCCGTCGCCGGTTGGTTGATAGAACACGGTGTGGCGCGCAATCTCGCCGGCAAAGGCCGCCGCATCGGCATCCTTCTTGACCTCGAAGGCATCGAAGCCGGCGCGCAGCAGGAAGATGAACTGATCGCGCAGCACGTCGCCGGTGGCGCGCAGCTCACCGCGGAACCCATAAGTCTCGCGCAGGAGGCGCGCCTGGCTGTAGGCGCGCCCGTCGCGGAATTTCGGGAAGTCGAGCGCCACGAGCGCCAGGCGGTCGAGATACGCCGCCAGTTCGGCGACCTTGCGGTTGTTGGGCCAGAGCACGCCGGTCGGCGCCGCGCGGCGCAAGATCGCTTCGGCGTCGGCGAGCAGGCGCGCCGCCGGAATGATCACCGGCCGATCGTCGGGGATCTGCGCATCGTCGGCGACGCGGATAAAGGTGTCCCCGACCACCTGGCCCGACTTAACGAGTCGCATAGACACGTTCCTTGAACGGCTCGACGCCGAGCCGCTCGACGGTTTCGAGGAAAATCTCCTCCGGGCGGACGCGCAGCTCGAGATAGGCCTCGACGATATCCTCCACCACGTCCGCGACCTCCGCATAAGGCACCGCCGGCCCGATCAGGGTGCCGAGCCTTGCCTCCTCGTCGGCGCGGCCGCCGATAGTGATCTGATAAAATTCCTCGCCATTCTTCTCGACGCCGAGAATGCCGATATGGCCCACGTGGTGATGCCCACAGGCATTGATGCAGCCGGAAATGTTGATGTGCAGCCGCCCGAGATCGCGCGCGAGATCAAGATCGTGGAAGCGCCGCGTGATCTCCTGCGCGACCGGGATCGAGCGCGCATTGGCGAGGCTGCAATAATCGAGCCCTGGGCAAGCGATGATATCGGAGACGAGTCCCACCGTTGGGGTCGCCACCCCGATCGCGTCGAGCGCCTGCCACAGCGCGGGCAGATCGCGCTGGGCCACATGCGGCAAGGCCAGATTCTGCTCGTGCCCGACCCGGACCTCGCCGAACGAATAGCGGTCGGCCAGGTCCGCGATCGCGTCCATCTGCTCGGCGGTTGCATCGCCCGGCGTGCCGCCCTCGGGCTTGAGCGAGAGCGTCACGATCGCGTAGCCCGGCATCTTGTGATTGGAGACGGAATTGTTCACCCAGGTGTCGAAGCGCCGGTCGGCGGCGCGCGCCTGCGCGAGCTCGGGAGGGCTGTCGTCGAGCCGCGCATAAGTCGGATAGCGGAAACGGCTGCCGATCTCGGTGACGACCGCAGGATCGAGCGCAAGCGCACCGTCCTTGATCGACTGCCATTCGGTCTCGACTTCCTTGGCAAAAGCCTCGGGGCCGAGCTCGTGCACCAAAATCTTGATGCGCGCCTTCCAGATGTTGTCGCGCCGGCCGAACTGGTTGTAGGTGCGCAGCACCGCCTCGACATAGCTCAGGACGTCGCGCGTATTGAGAAAGGGCTTGATGGTCAGCGCCAGGTAGGGGGTGCGGCCGAGCCCGCCGCCGACCATCACCTCGAAGCCCAATTCGCCTGCGTCGTCGCGATGGAGCCGCAGCGCCATATCGTGGATGCGCAGCGCCGCCCGGTCGTGGCTCGAGGAGCCGACCGCAATCTTGAACTTGCGCGGCATGAACGAGAACTCGGGATGCAGGGTCACGTGCTGGCGGATGAGCTCGGCCCAGACGCGCGGGTCCTCGATCTCGTCCGGCGCAACGCCCGCCCACTGATCGGTCGTGATGTTGCGCACATTGTTGCCGCTCGTCTGCATGCCGTGCATGCCGACGCTCGCGAGGTCGGCCATTGCGTTCGGCAGCTCCTCGAGCTTGATCCAATGGAACTGGATGTTCTGCCGCGTGGTGAAGTGTCCGTAGCCGCGGTCGTAGCGCCGCGCGATGTGCGCCAGCATCCGCAACTGCGCGGTCGACAAGGTGCCGTAGGGGATGGCGATGCGCAGCATATAGGCGTGCAGCTGCAGATAGACGCCGTTCATCAGCCGCAGCGGCTTGAACTCTTCCTCGGTCAGCTCGCCCGACAGCCGTCGCGCCACCTGGCCGCGAAACTCGCAAACCCGTTCGGTCAGAAGCGTACGGTCGAGATCGTCATAGACGTACATCGCGGTCCATCAGCCCATCGCTCAACGCCCGCTCCGCGGGCAACGCGGCAGCTTGTGGCAGATCAATGGTGGGGCCCGCAAGCCTGATGCGCTCGCGCAGATTTCCCGGCCGCATCTTGCCGCCGTCAAGCAAGACCGGCGCCACATAGGCCCCGACCGCACCCACATCATCGGCCACCGCCGCGTCGAGAAGCTCGATCGCTGCCGGCGCCGTGGTGACGACCGCGGCGCGATTGAATTGCGTGGTCCAGCCGCCCTCGTTGGTGCGATAGATGACCGCCCCGTCGCCGAGCCGGTTGGCGGTGATCAGCACCGGACCCTTGACCTTGAGCTTCTTGTCGAGCGGCGAGGTCATGCTTGCGATTCCTGAAGGAGGGGAGGCGCCGGACGCAGGAGAAACACCGCGAGCGGGAAGCTTCCCGTTGACTAGAATGTTTTTCCATATACAAAGGTTTTCAAGGGCGCAAATAGAAAAATCTTCTACCACGAAAGCACAATGGCTTGAAACAGCGCAACTGCCGATCGGCCGAAAGCGAGACGATTCTTTTCCGCACCGACGCGCCGGCGACGTGAGACGCGCGCATGGATCGCCTCAGCGAGCTCGAAGCACAGAGCATCTTCATCTTCCGCGAGGGTTTTGCGCGCCTCAAGCGTCTCGCCTTGCTGTGGTCGCTCGGCAAGGATTCCAATGTGATGATCTGGCTCGCCCGCAAGGCCTTCTTCGGGCGCCTGCCGTTTCCGGCGCTGCACGTTGATACCGGCAGGAAGTTTCCGGAAATGTATGCGTTCCGCGACCGCTACGCGGCCGAATGGAATCTCGATCTGTTGGTCGAGCCCTGCCCGCCGATCGAGTGGGTCGACGCCACGCTCCCGCCGGCGGCGCGCTCGGCGGCGCGCAAGACCGAAGGCCTGAAGCTTGCGCTCGCCAGGTATCAGTTCGACGGCCTGTTCGCCGGCATCCGCCGCGACGAGGAGCCGACCCGCGCCAAGGAGCGGGTGTTCTCGCCGCGCGGCGTCGAGGGCGGCTGGGACGTGCGCGACCAGCCGGCGGAATTCTGGGACCACTTCAATGCGTCGCCGCCCCAGGGCGCGCATCTGCGCATTCATCCGATTCTGCATTGGACCGAAGCCGACATCTGGGCCTATACGCGGCGCGAGGGCATCCCGATCATACCGCTCTATCTCTCCCGCAACGGCCGCCGCTACCGATCACTCGGCGACGCCGACATCACCTTCCCGGTCGAGTCGCAGGCGCGCACGATCGACGAGATCATCAGCGAGCTCGACAGCACCAAGGTCGCCGAGCGCGCCGGGCGCGCCATGGATCACGAATCCGAGGACGCGTTCGAACGGCTGCGCGTCTCCGGCTATCTGTAAGCGTTCCCCGAAAATCTCCATGAACATTCTCGTCACCGAGCAATCACCCTCGTTCGCCACGACGCTCGCGGCCAGGCGTCCGCTCGTGCGCATCGTCATTGTCGGCCATGTGGATCACGGCAAGTCGACCTTGATCGGCCGCCTCCTGCACGAGACCGGAAGCCTGCCCGACGGCAAGCTCGAGGCGCTCAAGGCGGTCAGCGCCCGGCGCGGCATGCCGTTCGAATGGTCGTTCCTGCTCGACGCGCTGCAGACGGAGCGCGATCAAGGCATCACGCTGGACACCAGCCAAATCCGCTTCCGCACGCCCGCGCGCGATTTTGTCCTTATCGACGCGCCCGGCCACGCGGAATTCCTGCGCAACATGATCACCGGCGCCGCACAGGCCGACGCGGCACTGCTGATCGTCGATGCCGCCGAAGGCGTGCGCGACCAGACGCGCCGGCACGGCTATCTGCTGCATCTCCTCGGCGTGCGCCAGGTCGCGGTCGTCATCAACAAGATGGATCGCGTCGGTTTCGATGCGCAGCGCTTCCGCGACATCGAGACCGAAATCTCCACGCATCTGGTCAATCTCGGTCTCACCCCCACTGCTGTCATTCCCATCTCCGCGCGTGACGGCGACGGCGTCGCGCGGCGCACCGACACCATCGCCTGGTATGCGGGACCGACCGTGGTCGAGGCCCTCGATGGCTTCGTGCCGGCGCGCCAGGCCGAGGAGCTGGCGCTGCGGCTGCCGGTGCAGGCGGTCTACAAGTTCGACGACCGGCGGATCATCGCGGGCCGCATCGCGACCGGCCGCATCGCGGTCGGCGACGAAATCGTGGTGATGCCCTCGGGCAAGACCGCACGCGTCCGCTCGATCGAATCCTGGCCGGCCCTCGCCGATCCGCCGCGCTCGGCCGGCGCCGGGCAATCGGTCGGCATCACGCTCGACAGCGAAATCTTCCTCGACCGCGGCGACGTGGTCTCGACCGCTGCGGTGCGACCGAAGGCGGCGCAACGCTTGCGCGCCCGCGTCTTCTGGCTCAACGAAGCGCCGCTTGAGGTGGGCACGAGCCTCACGGTGCGCATCGGCACCGCCCAGGCGCGCGGCACAATCGCGGCAATCGCCAAGGCGGTCGATCCCGGGCAGCTCTCGACCACCGAGGCTACCGCCGTCGCGCAGAACCATGTGGGCGAGATCGATATCGCGCTCGCGCGGCCGCTCGCCGTCGATCCCTATGTGGTGAATTCCCGTACCGGCCGCATCGTGCTCGACCTCGCGGGCCGCATTTCCGGCGGCGGCCTGGTGCTGTCGCTCGACCCGCGGCCCACCGACGCGGCGGGCGTGCGCAGCGTGCAAGAAGGCGCACAACGCTCGGACGTATCGCCGCAAGAGCGTGCGGCGCGCTACGGTCATGCCGGCGCCATCATCTGGCTCACCGGAGCGCGCGGTTCCGGCAAGTCGAAGCTCGCACGCACGATCGAGCGGCGGCTGTTCGCGCGCGGCGGTACGCCGGTCGTGCTCGAAAGCCGCGCGCTGCAACGCGGCCTCAATGCCGATCTCGACGACACGCCCGCCGGTGCCGCCGAGGCGCTGCGGCGTACCGCGGAGATCGCAACCCATCTGGCGCAGAGCGGGCTCGTTGCCATCGTGGCCGCCGTGTCGAGCACCGCCGCCGACCGCGAGGCCGCGCGGAGGATTGGCGGCAGGACCTTCTTCGAGGTCCACGTCGATGCCGGCGCCGATCAAGCTTACGAGCCGCCCAGTGCTCCGCACCTGCGGCTCGACGCGCGACGCCACGATCTGGCGAGCAACGCGGCGCAGATCGAGCAGCTGCTCGCGAGCGCGGGCGTGATCGCAGGCGGCACTGCGGGCGGCGAATTCGCCATTTGACGCACCGGCGGCGAGCTTGCAAGATCGCACCATGTCAAGCACTCGCGGGCGTGGCCGAGTCTACGATTCCATCACCGAGGCGATCGGCGACACGCCGTTGGTGCGCCTCAACCGGCTGCCGGAGCAGCACGGCGTCAAGGCGACGATCCTGGCCAAGCTCGAGTTCTTCAATCCGGCCGCAAGCGTCAAGGATCGCATCGGCGTCGCGATGATCAACGCCATGGAGGCGGCCGGTGTCATCACCCGCGATACGGTGCTGGTCGAGCCCACCTCCGGCAATACCGGCATCGCGCTCGCTTTCGTGGCCGCGGCGCGCAGCCACCGGCTGATCCTGGTCATGCCGGACTCGATGTCGATCGAGCGGCGCAAGATGCTGATGCTGCTCGGCGCCGAGCTGCATCTCACGCCCGCCGCGCAAGGCATGCGCGGCGCCATCGCCAAGGCGGAGGAGATTTTGCGGCAGGACAAGAACGCCGTCATGCCGCAGCAGTTCAAGCATCTTGCCAATCCGGAAATCCACCGCCGCACCACCGCCGAGGAAATCTGGAACGACACCAAAGGCGAGATCGACGTGTTCGTGGCCGGCGTCGGCACCGGCGGGACCATCACGGGCGTCGGCCAGGTGCTCAAGCCCCGCAAGCCGACGCTGCGTGTGATCGCGGTCGAGCCCGAGGACAGCCCGGTCCTCTCCGGCGGGCAGCCGGGGCCGCACAAAATTCAAGGCATCGGGGCGGGCTTCATCCCTGACATTCTCGACCGCTCGGTGATCGACGAGGTGGTCACCGTCGGCAATCAGGCCGCCTTCGACACCGCTCGCGCCCTGGCGCGCCAGGAGGGCATTCCGGGCGGAATATCGTCGGGCGCCGCGGTCTCGGCCGCGCTCGAGGTCGGCAAGCGCCCCGCCATGGCGGGCAAGACCATCGTGGTCGTCATCCCCTCCTTCGCCGAGCGCTATCTCTCGACCGCGTTATTCGACGGACTGTGAGCGAATCGGATAGCGAGTAGGGCCCCGCTCATAGCCAAGGGGCCGCCCGAATGGCCGCACATCCGTTGGCCTACTGCCCGACCTGCAAGGTCGTCTTTCCGATTGCGCCTCCGGCGGGAGGTACCGTCGTCTTCAAGAATTCGACGACAAGCTGTCCGGATGGGCACTTTGCGCGGATTCTCAAAGCCGGCCACCAGGCCTTCGACACCGAGCTGTACGCGGCGATCGGCATTCATCACCAAACCATTCGCCAGCCCATCCTGGCCCTGTGGGGCAAGCTCAGCCGCGGCGAGACCGTGCCCGCGCAGGCCCAAGCCGAAGCGGAGCGAGCCAAGCCCGGCCTGGGCGTGCTCTTCAATCCGGCGAACTTCTCCGACCCGGTCAGAAAGGCCATCGTCGAGGCGCTCATCGCTGATCTCGGCGCCGAAGCCAAGCCCAGCGCGGAACCACCCGCGACCCCGCAGGTTGTCGTCGCCAATCCTGTCCCCTCCCTTAAGTCTGAAGCCGCCGGTGAGCTACCGGCGAAAATCAGCAACCGCGCCTTCCAGCGTCGGCTGCGGCATCAGCATCGCGTGCTGATGAACCCACGCCACCGTTAGGGCTTCAACGCGTCGCCCAGAACGCGTCCCACAGGAAGATCGCCGGCGGGCCGAAGACCGTGTCGAACAGGTTGGCCATGCGCGATGACAGCCGGTCGGCCGGATCGAGCCTGCGGCGCACCTTGATGAAGCGTGCGCCGACGCGGCGCGCCAAGAGGCCGTCGGTCAAATCCTTGTCGCCGATTACGATGAGCGAGCGGCCCCTGCGGTCGAGCGCGGCGACCGCCGAGATGCTCGGCTTGCGAAACGGCACCGGACACACGGTAATCTCCAGTTGCGACGCGAGGCGATTGAGCCGCATCGCATAATCGGGCCGGCGGCTATTCGAGCAGAGCTGGATTTCGTTACCGGCCGCCTTCATGGCGCGCACCTGCGCAAGCACCGCGGGTGACACATTGTCCTCGCCGTCGGCGACTATCGTGCCGTCCACATCAAGGGCCACCAGGGCGTCGCGGAAATCGAAGGCATGTTGCTCGAAATAGAGGAGCTCACTCATCCGCGCGCGGCCTCGCCGATGAGCGCGACAATGCGCGCGGGCGTGATCGGCGCCTCGGCGATGCGCACGCCGAACGGTTCGAGCGCATTCTCGACCGCCGACAGCAACGCGGCGATGGCCGGGATGGTGCCGCCTTCGCCGGCGCCTTTGAGGCCGAGCGGATTGAGCGGGCTCGGTGTCGTCATATGCAGCACCTCGACATCGGGAGCCTCGGTCGCGAGCGGCAGCAGATATTCGCCGAAATTGGTCGATAGCGGCTGCGCCGCCGCGTCGTAGAGCATCCGCTCGAAGAAAGCGTTACCGACGCCGTGGATGACGCCGCCGACGACCTGGCCCTCGACCACCATCGGATTGATGACGTGGCCGCAGTCGTGCATCACCACATAGCGCAGGATTTTCACCTCGCCGGTCTCGACGTCGACCTCGACCTCCGCCACATGCGTGCCGTTGGAGTAGGTCGACTGATCCGGTGTGAAGTGGCTCGAGGCTTCGAGCCCCGGCGACGGACCGCCCGCCATGGAGTAGCCCGGCATGCCGACTGCGCGCACCGCGATCTCGCGGAAGCTGCGCTTGATGTCGGAGCCCTCGATCTTGGCGTGGCCGTCCTCCAAGACGATGTCCTGCTCCGCGGCTTCCATCATGTCGGCGGCAAATTGCTTGATCTTGCGGGCGAGCTCTTGCGCCGCCAGATGCACTGACGAGCCGGCATTGACCGCGGTGCGCGCGGCGAACGAGCCGATGCCGAGCCCTGTCGCCGCGGTGTCGCCGGTCACGATGGTGACGTCCTCGGGTGTGACGCCGAGATGATCCGCCGCGACCTGCGCGAGCGTCGTCTTGTGCGACTGGCCCTGCGGGGTCGCGCCCGTATAGACCGTGACTTTGCCGCTCGTCGCCACGCGCGCGGTCGCGCTCTCATAGGGGCCGAGCCCGGTGGCCTCGACCGCATTGCCGATGCCGATCCCGATGTAGCGCCGCTGCGCCCGCGCCTGCGCCTGGCGCGCCGGAAAGTCCTGGTATTCTGCCGCCTCCAGCGCCTTCTGCTGGCAGGTCGGGTAGTCGCCGCTGTCGTAGGTCACGGGCCGGCCGTCGCGGAAGATGATTCCGACCCGGTAGGGCATCTGCGCCGGCACGATGAAGTTGCGCCGCCGCACCTCCGCGCGATCGAGCCTCATCTCGTGCGCAACGCGATCCATCAGGCGCTCCATCACCACCGCGGCCTGCGGCCGCCCGGCGCCGCGCACCGGCGAGGTCGGCACCTTGTTGGTGAAGGCGATGCGGACATCGAGATGGAAGCTCGGAATGACATAGGGCCCCGGCACCGAGGTGGCGGCGATCCACGGCAGCACCACGCCCCACGGCATGTAGGCGCCGGCCTCATGCACGAGCGTGCCGCGCACGCCGAGGATGCGCGCCGCGCGGTCGACCGCGATCTGCATGTCCCAATGCTGATCGCGCTCCTGCTGGGTCGCCAAGAAATTCTCGCGCCGGTCCTCGATCCATTTGACCGGCGCCCTGAGCGCGAGCGCGGCGGCGGCGAGCGCACCATACTCGGCATAGAAGCTCCCCTTGGGGCCGAAGCCGCCGCCGACGTCGGGGGTGACGATGCGCAGCTGATGGTCCGCCCAATCGAGCAGATCGAGCAGCACCCGCTTGTGCCGATGCGGTCCCTGTGAGGAGACGTAAATCGTGAGCTGCTCGGCGAGTGGGTCCGGCACCGCGATCATGCCGCGGCATTCCATGAAGAACGGCCCGCCCCGATGCTGGAACAATTTTTCGCGGAAGACGTGCGCGGCTTGCCCGAACGCCGCGTCCGTGTCGCCGACATTGATCGGAATGACGGCAGCTAGATTCGAAGGCGCACCGCGATGCGCCACCGCTGCACCATTGGTGAGCGCCGCCACACAATCGGCGACGGCGGGCAGCGGCTCGTAGTCCACATCGACCAGCGCGGCCGCGTCCTCGGCGAGATAGCGGCTCTGCGCCACAACGACCGCAACGGGTTCGCCGACGAAGCAGGTTTCATCCTTGGCGAGGCAATAGGGCATGCGCGGCTGCTTGATGGCAGGGCTCGGCACCAGAAGCGGCACGGTCTGCCACTGCATGGACGGCGGCAGGTCGGCAAACGTGAAGACCGCGCGCACGCCGGGCAGCGCCAGCGCCGCGCGCTTGTCGATGCCGCGGATCAACGCATGCGCATGTGGGCTGCGCAGCACGGCCGCATGCAGCATGCCAGGCAGCGCGATATCGTCCACATAGCGGCCGCGCCCGGTAAGCAGGAGCGGGTCTTCCTTGCGCTTGACGCTCGCGCCGAACCAGCCCATCGGCTCAGCCTTCGACCTTCCGCACCGGAGTCTCAGGCTGGAGGCCGCAGCGCTGGCGCGCGAGCGTCTCGGCGCCGGTTTCCTCCCAGGCGCCGGTCACGGCGCGGACCGCATAGGTGTCCCACCGCTCGATCCAGTCGCCCAGCGGATAGCCATGCCAGGGCGCCTTGAGCGCGATCGGCGGCAGATCGAGCTCTGCCCACAGCGCTTGCGCGCGCTCCATGAACTTCTGCTTCGGCAGCGCGAGCGGCGGCATCGGGCCCTTGGCGGTTGCGTCGATCAGCAGCTTCGAGGCGCGGCCGCGGCCCGAATATTGCGAGCCCTGGTCGCCGCCGTGATAGGGCGCGATCTGCACGTCATCGATCGGATTGCAGCGATAGGCGA
>Ga0126381_100002101_pt1 | contig 21537 bp, 17 predicted proteins | sample PanSoiMetPlot_28_FD_96465 | JGI IMG/M metagenome (GOLD analysis project Ga0126381, IMG submission 96465) | Tropical forest soil microbial communities from Panama - MetaG Plot_28 | ecosystem: Environmental > Terrestrial > Soil > Tropical forest > Bulk soil | place: Panama | collected 2016-02-17
CTCTGCGCGCCAAATGTGGCAATTTTGTCCATGCACAGGAGCAGGAGCGTTATCGCATCGCACGAGAACTGCACGACAACATTCTCCAGCGACTCACCCTCTTGGGCCTTAACCTCGACGAACTCCGGGCTGCGTCGCTCGTCTTTGCGAAAACGCCTCTAAACAAACTCTACGAACAGATTTCTGATATTTCCAAGACAATTCGCGACCTATCCCACGACCTGCACCCCTTCATGCTGGAATACCTAGGCCTCCCCCGTGCCTTAAGAAAGCTGTGCCGGGATGCTGGTGCTCGCGGCGGCATCACCATTGATTTCTCGGGAGACCATCTGGAGTCTCCTTTGCCAGCAGACGTTTCAAGCTGCTTATTTCGTGCTGCCCAAGAGGCTTTACAGAACATCGCACAAAACAGCCATGCCAAAACCGCTTTCATGGAGCTGAGATTGGAAGGACGAGCAGTCCAATTGAGAATCTCTGATGACGGAGTGGGTTTGGGGAGCAGCGAAGGCGTTGGGATGACCCTCGTGCGCGAGCAGCTCCTGGCTCTGGACGGTACGCTCCGCATTTCCTCTGTACCCTCGAAGGGCACGGTTATCGAAGTTTCTGCGCCGATCACGACCTCTCCTTGATTGGCAACCGGGTTGGATCCGGCCTCAAAGAAATCGTTCGAAGAACGCTCTCCAGTACGAGCATGGTTTTGCCCCCATTCTTCCTCGGATCTTTCTTATTCCTCACACAGTTGTCGGCGGAGGCGGGAGATCGGTTGTGATCGCAATTTCTGCGCGACGGTTGATCGCCCGGCCGGCTGCCGCGAGGCTGGTACTTATAACAGTTGGTGATTCACGAGGGGAAGGCCACGATTACCTTTGGCGCTCGGAGGCCGCGTGAGCGCACTTCGCATCTTGATTCCAACCACTCAGTGCTCGAGTGAGCTCCAGGAATGGCGTGTCTTTTTGACTTTTGTCGTGGGTCTTTTCCTTGCGGCGTGTAGTGGTCCAGGTCGGTTCGCGGCCGGGGGAAACCGAGGGAGCGGTACAGGATTGATTGTCACACTGCGTGCCACGCCGCTGTCACCTCCTTCCAATACCAACCTTCTTGCTTTCAGCACAACAGTGGTGGGGATTTCATTGACTCCATCAACCGGGGGTTCCGTAAGCGTGCCCTTGAATTCCGACTTGTACCGGGTAGATCTGACCAGACTTCAAAGCGACACTGCCTTTCTCGCTTTCTCGAGTGCCATCCCAGTCGGAACCTACACGAGTATGGTCATAAGCCTGTCGAATCCCGCGGTAACTTTTTGTACCCAGACTCAGGGAATAACCGGGTGTGCGAAAGGCAGCGTAAGCACCTTGAGCGGCGGACCGGCCATCCAGGTAATCTCCGCACCGCCGTTTCCGCTGGTTGTCACTCGTGGACAAAGCATTGGGCTGGCTGTCAGTATAAGTGTCGCGAATGCATTGACTATAGACGAGCAAACGCAGGCCATCGCGGGTGTAAACCTAGGTGCCGCTGACGTTTTGACCGTGGGCCTGCTCCCACCGTCATCCAGCAGTTTACCCTCCTCGGCATTGGACTTTATTGAGGACGTAACCGGGGTCGTTTCGTCCGTTGATGCGCCCAGGCAGAGCGTCACAATCGAAACGGCCACGAAGGGTTCCATTACCGCCTTCGCCGGATCGTCAACGACCGTATCTCCCAACTGCACCACGTTCAATCTTGGCAGCACGTTTACATGTGCGAAGCAGGGTCAAGTAGCCAGTCTTGAAACGGTTTTGCATCCGGATGGTACGTTCGATCTTTTGGAATACGATCCCCTGGGGATCACCCCCGGTGACTGGATCGAGGGCGTCATTGCGCTACCGCCTTCGTCATCTACACAATTTCAACTTGTTACCAATGACCTCGTTCTTCCACTGGCCAGCAGTCTTATCGGAAACAATCTCGAATTAGGGGCGCCTGTGAACGTCACCTTGGTGAACCCCGAGCCGTTTGTGGTGGATACCAAGGGTCTTGTTGTTCCGAATAGCACTTTTAGCGGTGCCACAGATGCCTCCGTTCTGACGCCCGGCCAGACCCTTGCAGTACATGTTGTTTCCTTCACAGGAGCTTCCGGTGCCACTCCGGCGGCTGCCAGTGTGGATTTCGTGTATCTCCGTTTCACGCGTGTCACCGGCAGCGTGGCCAGTCCTGCTCCTCCGAACACTTTCACCATGCAATCGTTTCCAGCGTTCTTAGGGCTGACCGTGCCGGTAACTGTACAATTGTCGAGCGGTTCGAATTTTGACGGAATTACGGCCGCAAGTGGTCTGGTTTCTGGACAAACGACCTCAATTCGGGCGCTCTATTTCGGCTCTCCGACGGGCCCGACACCGACAACCACTCCCTTTAGTGCGGCTAAGGTTCGAATTCACTGAAGGCTTCTATCGGTGAAGACACCGGGTTCTCATAACTCGCAAGGCCGGTCAGTCGGAGGATGGCCAGAGTCAATCCCGAAGATTTCTGATACGCCACTAAACTTCCGCCACAGTGGTGTCTCGGTTCCTAGGGATGACTTCCTTTTGCCGATTCAGTTTTCAATCCGACTCGAAGGCGCACACGTCTCATAACCACCTGAGGGCTTTGCCCGTCCGGCGGCCACCTGTAAATCTTGACAGTATGCCAGGGGCTTGCTGGCACCCATGCTGCCTCCTCCAAAGTGTAGAAACATCCAGGAGGGTGACATGCAGAGTGCTTTTGAATCGTGGATTGGTCAATACGTGCTCGTGCGACTAACCCTTGGGAAAAGCAAGGTAAGCCTGCGCGGGGTTTTGTTGAAGGACCGAATGGAGACTCTGCTGATGGGACCCGAATTTGGCTCCGAATTAGAAATTCCTAAAAAGATCATTTTGGCCATAGAAGAGGTGGGCGTCGCTCGGCTCCCTGTTATGCTCGCGTCTTTTGGAAGTGCAGCGCATAGCAAGAATACCAGCTCGCGGCGGGATACAGTATGGACAACCGCGTTCAAATCTCATCGTCTCGTTAGAATTCAAAAAACGCCACACGCTGAGGGCGTCCTAGACGGAGAAGGCCGCAAAACAGTTGGCACCTCAACAGTTGGCGAGTCGAGGGAAGTGCTTGCCAGTCCTAGCTCTGCCCTGATGTTGGGCAGGGCCGGCATAGCTTCCGTGCGAAACCTAGCCCTCAGATACGGGCCAGATGGCCTCGAAAGCTCGCTCCACCAAAGCTCAAAAAAGAGGAGCTGAAACTCACTTTTTGCGTCGGCACGTGGTAATTGTTCTTTGTACTTGTTTTTGCTCGCAGTTTCTCGCTGTTTATCGGTTCGATCACTGAAAGCCGCGGTTAATCAATCATGTACAAAAATGAGTCCCTCTGCCCGCATAACTTTTCCACAGATTTTCAACGGTAATATACCTTCTGCTCCATTGACAGAGATGACCGTAAGCCACTAGCCTACCGCACGGGCTTTCACGGTCGGATTCCGGTGGCACAGCCTTGGCCCTCCTGAAGTTCTTTACTTGAGGGAAATGCTGTGCTGGGAACGATCGTAAAGCAAGTTCCAGGGGCGATTTCTGGGGTATTTCCCATGCGCTTCTTAAAGTCAAGCAATGCACTACTCGAAGCAGGCCAATGGCCCTCCGAATTCTAGTCGTTGATGACTTCGAGCCTTGGCGCCGATTTGTCTCTTCGACTTTCCAAAAACAGAAGGATTTAGAGATCCTGCTCGAAGTGTCTGACGGCCTAGAGGCGGTTTATCGAGGCGAGGATTTGCGCCCAGACTTGGTTGTGCTGGATATTGGACTTCCAACGCTGAATGGGATCAACGCGGGGCGGCGCATTCGCGAGGTTTCGCCAAACTCGAAAATTCTCTTTTTGAGTGAACAGAACTCTCCCGATATAGCAGAAGCGGCCTTGGAGGCTGGCGGGGCCGGCTATGTGGTCAAGTCCGACGCGGGAAGGGAATTGCTAGCGGCGGTGACCGCGGTCAGGGAGGGCAGGCGCTACATCAGCAACAGATTGGTGGGCCAAGTTTTTTTCGCCACTCCGGACGACGATACCTCGCAAGATGTCAGACGGCACGAACTGCAAATCTATCCGAACGACGCCTCATTTTTGGAGGGCTTTGCAAAGTTTATCGCTGGCGGCCTAAACGCCGGCAATGCTGTTGTTGTTATAGCGACGGAGACTCATCGACAGGGCCTATCTCAGAAACTGCAGACTGAAGGCTTCGACTTGGACGCGGTGACGAGGAGTGGCAGCTATACTTCCATCGACGTTTATGAAGCTCTTTCCTTATTCATGCCCAATGACCAGCCTGATCCGGCCCGGTTGGGGCAGGCCGTAAGTCGCTTCGTTAAGACAGCCAGCAAAGGGCCCGCGGGAGCCACTCGACGCGTTACTGCGTGCGGGGAGTGCGCTCCCCTCTTATGGACGGAAGGCAAGTTGGATGCGGCGCTGCGAATGGAAGAGCTGTGGGACGAGGCCTCGCACAAATATGGGCTGAGCACTTTGTGCGGCTATCTGTCGAGAACGCTCGGAGGCGAGAAGGGCCACCACATATTTCAGAAAATCTCTTCGCTTCACGCAACTGCTGTTCCCGAGACGAGTGGGGTCCCGTTGTCCTAGTTGGTGCGTCTATTCCGCTCAGAAACGCACCTGGCTACGCTACCCCGCCGCGTGTCGGACAAACTTCCGTGCTGCTAGCCCGAACATCAGGCGCGCCATACCGGTCATCAACAGGGTCACTCCAACGAGAATACCGATGGCCCAGACAGAACTCGATGGCCAATGGAACCAGATCATCGCGCCCAAAAAAAGCGTGATGATTCCGTTGACCAGCATCCATCCCGATGCGTCCTCGTCCTTGAGCCGGAAATAGGAAATAATCTCTAGCGCCCCTCCGGCTAGGATTACGGCTGCCAGCAGAAGCGTCAGCGTACCGATGGCCAAAAGCGGGTGCATCAAACAGTAGAATCCACCGATCAAGTACGCAAGACCGACCAGTACCTGGAACACGACCTGCCTTGCGCCGCCCCCTTTGAACGCTCCAATCAAATGCGTCACCCCACCGAAAACCAGCAGCCAGCCAACGAGGCGGCTAACTGCCAATCCCGCCAAAGCAGGTTCGATGATTGCTAACATTCCCAACACGATGAACAGCACCGCCGCCGCGATGTACCAACCCGTAACCTTCCTCGCGATTGGCGATGGACTTTGCAAACCCTCAGCTGGACTTGCTGTTGACATGCAACACCTCCTCGCAACTCCTTCTGTCAATCTGACTCGCTTTGCTTTTCGAATTGAACTGTTAGTTTTGACAGCCAAACAAACGCCGGCAGCCCGCATCACGCGGGTGCCAATTGCGGTGATGAATCGAGCGCAACCTGTCAGAAGCGAGTCGCTCCGGCATAGGCTCGAGACCTAAAAGAAATCAAGGTGTACGATCGCGTGCGTTCGCGAACCACAAGCCCGCCTCCTCGAAGTACCAGCCGTTTCTAGGCTTCGGAAAATGGAAGCCTCGAGCCGCCTGCTGCTATAGGTCGGCATTGCTGGTGGGTCACCTAACTAAGTCGATTCCCACTGCGAGCATAGCTACATCGCGGCCTGCTAAACCCACTGTTCGTTTTGACAGTACCCGGCCCGAATAAAGTGGTGCTAATTATTCGCGCTATCTCCAATGAGCTCGCGGGAGGGAAGCGCTTTGCACGTCCGCAAGGGTAGATGGTCATGAATCAGCAAGGGCACCTCAGGAGCGGAGCGCGTACCTTGCTGGTTGTCCTGGTTGCCGTTGTTCTCGTGCCGGGCGACACTTTGGCATACAGGTTATACGGTTCTTCGGCCGATACAAAGGCGCCCTTCCAGGGCAGTGCGGCTTCGACGATTGCGCCGAATCAACTGGATTCCCTGGTGGCTCCCGTTGCGCTATATCCAGATCCGCTGCTGGCCCAGGTCTTGGCCGCATCCACGTATCCTCTCGAGATCATCCAGCTCCAGCAGTGGCTGACAAAAAACCCAGGGTTGAAGGATCAAGCACTCGCTGACGCCGTCGCGAAACAGCCTTGGGATCCCAGCATCGAGGCGATGGCCGCGTTACCCGACGTGGTGAAGCGTTTGGCCGACGACATTCAGTGGACCACGGATTTAGGCAACGCCTTCCTGGCACAACAAAGCGACGTGATGGATGCAGTGCAGCGCATGCGCAAGAAGGCCCAAGACAAAGGCAACTTGGCAACGACAGAACAACAGAGGGTGGAAACCAAGGTCATTGAGAGCAAAAGCGTGATCGTGATCGAACAGGCCAATCCGCAAGTAGTGTATGTGCCTTCCTATGATCCAGTAGTGGTGTACGGTCCGCCGGTCTATCCCTACCCTCCCATCTACTACCCTCCGCCCGGGTATTACGCAGCAGGGTTGGCAATTTCATTCGGCGTGGGCGTGATGATGGGAGCATTTTGGAGCGGCGGTTGGGGTTGGGGCTGCGGCTGGAGCAACAACAACATCAACATCAATAACAACAACAATTTCAACCGCAACACGAATATAGGCAGTGGGAACCGGCCGTCGCAACTACCCAATCGCGGCGGCGATAGGGGCGGGTTAGGGGGTGGCGACCGCGGCAACATTGGCGGAGGCCGGGGCGACGCAACCTGGAAGCACAATCCTCAACATCGCGGCGGCGCGCCGTATCGCGACCGTGCTACCGCGGACAGGTTTGGCGGCACCGCGCGAGGGGACTCGCTCGCTAACCGTCAGGCCGGTGCCAGACAACAACTGGGACGGCAGGGCGGCAATCTCGCCAGCAATCGAGCCGACGCCGGCGTCAGCAACCGGGCCGGTGGCGGACTGGGTGGTAACCGGTCCGGCGGCGGGCCAAACAGCATTGGAGGCCGGGACCTCACGCGAGGTGGCGGAGGAAACCGAGACGCCTTCGGCGGAGGTTCCAGAGGTTCTCGCGGATACAACGGATCGAGCGCCCGTGCCAACAGCAGCCGCGGCGCCTCCAGCATGGGATCCCGAGGTGGAGGCTTCGGAGGGGGACGTGGCGGCGGTGGCCGGCGCAGATAAGCGCTGCTTGGGAAGAATTGTTGAAAGAGCATTGAAATGAAACAAAGGCGTGGGAATCCAAGTCTCAAACTCCTCTCGGCGGTAGTGACCATCGCGTGCGCATTGCTGTCCACATCCACGCTTGTCGCTCGGCAACAGTCCACCGCTAAAGCTAGTCCGGCATCGACTACCGTGAGCGCAAAGATGTTCAACACTCCGCAACAGGCTGCCGATGCGCTCGTTGATGCCGCCGAGAAGTTTGACATGCCCGCTCTCAAAGACATTTTCGGACCCGATGGCGCCGATATCGTTCTCTCCGGTGAATACCCGCAAGACCGTCAGCGAGCTTCGGACTTTGCCGCGGAGGCCCGCGAAAAGAAAAGCGTTTCCGTGGACCCCAAGAAGGGCAAGCGAGCATTCCTCCTCGTTGGCAACGAGGACTGGCCGTTTCCGGTACCGCTGGTCAAGTTCGGCGACAAGTGGTACTTCGATGCCAAGGCGGGTCGCCAAGAACTGCTCTATCGCCGCATCGGCGCCAACGAGCTGGACGCGATTGATATCTGCCGAGGTTATGTAGAAGCGCAACACGCGTATGCGTTCGAGCCGCGCGAAGGCTTCGACGTCAACCAATACGCCCAACGAATTATAAGCACGCCCGGCAAGCAAGATGGCCTGGCTTGGCAAAACCCGGACGGCAGTTGGGGTGGCCCAATTGGCGAAAAGATTGCCCGGGCCATTGATCAGGGCTACTCGCCCGGAGCAGAGCCATACCACGGATATTTCTTCAAGATTTTGAAAGGGCAGGGACCAGCGGCACCGCTCGGCCACATGGACTACGTGGTTAAAGGCGTGATGATCGGGGGCTTCGCTTTGGTAGCCGCGCCCGCCGAGTACCGGGAGACCGGCGTGAACACCTTCATCGTCAGCCACGACGGCGTTGTCTACGAAAAAGATTTTGGGCCAAATACGCTGGCCGAATTCCAGAAGATGGAGCGGTTCAATCCGGACCAGTCCTGGCGTCCGGTCGTGGAGAAAGACGATTAGAGGGCCTGCCGTACTTCAAAGCGGGCGAGCCACTCGAAGAGTTTAGTGCCCTGAGGTCTACTGAACGGAGTTTGCCAAGAGGAGGCAAAGTCTATGAAGCGTTTCAATTTATCTAGAACTATTCCCGGTGTAAGTGTGTCGCTCTTCGCGGCTGCTTTTTTGAGCGCAATTGCCCTGGCCCAGTCCGTCAAGGTCGAGGGTTTGATCAAAGCACGAAACGGCGACACCATGATTGTGCAGACTTCGGACGCTCCTAACCTCGCCGTGCTGCTGACTGACAACACTCAGGTGGGACAAGTGCAGGGTGTGTTCAAGGCCCGCCGGAAGGAAATGTCGATGGCGGCCCTCATCCCTGGACTCGAGGTTAAGGTAGAAGGAACTTACAACGATCAAAACCAACTGGTAGCGAAGTCCGTCTCGTTTAAGGGCAACGATTTGGAGCAAGCTCAAAAGATAGACGCTGGCATGCACGAAGTTCGGGAGCAGGCGCAGAAGAACCAGATGGAACTAGAAAAACAGAACATTGCCTTAGAAAAACAGAACGTAGCTTTGCAACAACAGCAGCAACAGATCGCAGCCAACAAAGCGGCGATTGACGCTGCTGTCGCGCGTTTCGGCCAATTAGACGACTACTACATCCTCGACGAGGTTACTGTGTACTTCGCCAACGGAAAGGTCGACGTTGATCCCAGCTTTCACCCCCAACTGCTCGCGTTGGCGGAAAAGGCCAAGACCATCAATGGCTACGTTATCGAGGTCAAGGGCTACGCCTCCTCGGTCGGTAGCGTGGCCCTGAATCAGCAACTTAGCGAGGACCGTGCCAACGCGGTGGTCAATATTCTGCTTCAGCAGGGGCATATTCCTCTCACTAGGATGCTTGCACCAGGTGCAATGGGAGAGAGCCATCAAGTCGGCAACGACGCAACGGCAGAAGGGCAGAGGGAGAATCGTCGCGTGGTCGTGCGTGTGCTGCAGAACAAAGCCATCGCTGGAGTGTAGAAAGCCTAACATTCAGAGTGCCATCGCCGTGCGCCTTCCGTTTCGACGAGTGATCGGTGGAGCAGGAGGCAGCGAACAAGCAACCACACGCCCCCGATCGTGAGGATCAAGTTGTCGGCTGAACTTGCTTTGTCCAGCGCTTGACGGGCTCACAGTCTCGCCTTGATGCAACGCAGAATCTGCGCCTGAAATTGCTACTTGTCGGAGATTACGAGTTGGGCTACGTCGTCGCCGCACATGCCGTAGGTCGTTCCGGCCGTGCACGCTCCTACCGAGTACGTATAGCAGCCCGGATGCTTGGCGGTCACGGTAATGGGCCGATCGGCACCGCCCATGATGGCGCCTTGGTGGTCAAAAGGATTGGAGGTGCCGAAATCAAGGACGAAGCCCGTGTCCTTTGACGAGCTCGAAAAGGTGACGGCGGTTCCAGTTTTGATGCAAAAGGCCTTGTTGGACTTGGCGCCGGTAATGACTGGAGTAGCAGTCGCCGAGGATCCCGCGCTCCGACGAATGTCGATGGAGCAAGGGGAAGTCGCGGAACCGCAGGTGTTCTCCACCGAACAAATGCTCGCAGGGTTCGAGGCGGAGCAAACATCATTCTTGATCTTCTTCTTGGTGTCCTTGCCGATAACGTAGACGTTGAGGAGTAATGGCAAAACGAAGAGGGATGAAAGAAGGGCAAGTAAGCGTCGCATCCTCATGGGTGCACCTCACGTAAACCGGAGCTCGGCTAGCCTTTAGCCGATTGCAGCACAAATTGTCGCTTGCGACGAGTGCGGCGAGTCTTGGCATCAGCAAAAAGCATGGTTGTTTCTCAGCAGGAGGAAACGACCCGGGGGGACTCGACGAGACACTACCTCGCGACGACCATTTTATTCCCTAAACCCTTCCCGCTTATAAAAACGCTCTTTCCGATGGGTCGAATCGGTCACGAAAGATTCGCATGAACGCGACCACTCGCCTTCATTGTCGGGAGTGTTTGGTGCCATGCACCTGTCGGTTGTGACAGGTGCTCCTGGAGGACTTTAAGTCAAGGATCAAAGTGCTCGGCACTTTGAGGGTCGAAGCTGCGCCAGATAGTTGGTACGGCGAAATTTTCAAGGCGGCCCCGTCATCCGTCTGCCAGAGCGTTCTGGCTGACGGCTGTCGGCGACATGGTTGCGGGGTGTAAGTCTCCGTGCCACAGGAAACCCATTACCAAGCGTACGCGACCAACTTTATGACCATGACGAATGAAAAGGCCGACGAAGTGGCAGGAGCGATTGATGGCCCTCGACGACCAAAGGATCGCTGTGCGCCGCAGATACTACGAACTGATGAAACAGTCCCTGCTCGAGGAACTTGAGTGGAAAGGAGACAACCATGAAGAAGCTATTGGGGGTTTGCACCGTGTTTGCTTTGGCGTTCTCTTTGATAGGGGCACTGATGGCCCAGACTGACCCTTTTGTCGGGACCTGGAAACTTAACGCGAGGAAGTCAAAGTTTGAGCCAGGACCGCCAAGGAAGAGTGAAACTCGGATCGTCGTCACGGGTCCTAACGGCATGAGGATCAACGTGGATCGGGTCAATGGAGATGGCAGCACCCAGGAATTCGAATACACCACCAATCTGGACGGAAAGAGTTATCCGATCACGGGCCAAGGGCCGTATGGGGCAGACTCGATTGCTGCGAACCTGACTACCCCTAATACAATTCAATCCACGTTGAGCAAGGGAGGGAAGGTGGTCGCAACGGCGGTTACCAATGTCTCTAACAATGGGAGGATCCTCACTATAACCACAAAGGGGACGGACACGCAGGGGAGGCAGTTCTCAAACGTGAGCGTTTATGACAAACAATAGAACGATCGATCGGTTCCCATTCCACCGCACCAGCGGAGCCCACCGCCCATGCCCCAAATGCTCCACTGCCGCTCCTGGTCAACGGAACACTGATAGCCGACGTAGAGGTCGGCCTTCTCGCCCGAGTCGAGAGTAAAGCCCTTGCTCGCGAGGTCATTGTTGACTGCGTCGCGGATTTCCTGAGCCCCGATTTGATTGCGATGGATGTTTGAAGGAGTGTTCACGCATTTGTACGTGTGACGATTCGAAAAGTCGGTGCCAGGCACGTGGTTGTACGCAACCTGCTCGCCGTGGCGGTGCCTCTCGTGAGAATCAGAAGAAGCACGACAGACACAAACCGAACAACAGTTAAACTCGCCTTGCAAGACCTCTCGATTCGACCCTCCTGCTCAAAATCGGTCCCTTCGTCGAAACACAGATGCCTTTGAACACGAGGTTTCTAAACTGCGGGCCTCCAGCCCTCGCCGGGGTTGTATTCCGTCATTGCGGAGCCCTGGTCTGCGGTCTTCTCACCCAGATCCTTTTGGTAAATGACGCCATCCTTCCCAACAATGAACGTCATGATCCCGGTGTTTCGATATTCCACGGGATAGGCCAGAATGGCGAATCCGCCCGTCATCTTTCCGTCCACGATGTAATCTTTCGCGCCACCCTTTGCGGTGCCGCCCTGCTTCGTGAGTATCCGATAGTAGTAGCCGTTGAACGGCTGAGGTTTGTCGCCCGAGTTGGCGTAGCCTAGCGCCTTGGCAAAGTCACCAAGAGGGCCAAGAGGACTCGGCGAGTCGCCTTCTGCAACAGGCCAGTACAACCCGTTTTGCGTGCCCTGATCGCTGGCGAACTTTTCTGCGTACTGTTTTGCTTTGCTGAAGTATTGGTCTTCCGCTATTGCAGCGGCTCCACAAGCGGCGATGGCCGTTAACTCATCCTGGCCGATCCGCCGCGCAAGGATTTCGTCCTTGCCGGCGGCTGTGTCAAAGGACCATTGTCCAGAGGAATTCTGGTCCAAGGGAATCGGGAACGGAAAGTTGTCCGTTCCGGTATACAGGACCTTGCCTCCTGCCTTGAGGTTGCCCCATCGGTGCATTTGGTCGTATGAGACAACGAAGCCCTTGAGGTTATCCTGATCCCTCACAGAGTCTCCCGTAAACAGAACGTCCTCGCCCCCGGGACCGAATATCGCAAGCAAGGCTCCCTGATCGCCAGATCTTGCTGCTGCGACAAGCGCCGCCCCGGCTTCTTCGGCTGACGCGAAAGTATGTTGCACGGCGTTTTCCGACGGAGACTTCTGCGCCCGGTTGCACGATGCCACCAAAACCAACGCCACCAACAGGGTCATTGACATCCACTTAGGCACCGCTGCCAGATTGTTCCAACCTACGTGCGTCATACGTCGCTCCAACTTGATCTGGGAATGCCTTTCGGCTTTAGCGCCGAAAACCGCCAAAGCGGCCGCCACCGAATCCACCACCGCCGAATCGACCACCGCCGAAACCGCTCGAACGCATGCTTCCCCAGCCCCGATTGCTGTCCGCCCTCGATGCCCAGCCACCATCAGACGAGCCACCACTAGAATGCCCTCCGCCCCAGCCGCTGAAAGCGCTTGACCTCCCGCTATCGTTGTGCGCCCACGAATCACTGTTCCGCCACGAGTCGCTGTTGAAGTTGCTGCGGTTGAAGTTGTTGTTAACATTTCGGTTGATATTAGTGTTGTAGTTTCTGTTGTAGTTGGTGTTGAAGTTTCGATTAAACGAGTTGTTGTAGCCGTAGCCACCGTGGTAGCCACCGTTGTAATACCCCCCGTGCCAGCCGGCGTTTCCGTAGTACGCGCCCCCGTGATAGACCACCGCCGTGCCGTGCCAGCCGCAATTCCAGCTGCTGTATCCCCAACTGCAACAACCCCCACCCATCATCGCCCCCACAGCGATCCCGGCGCCGAAGCCAATGATGCCGGCGGCTGCCACGTCTCCGCCGCTATAGGCCGGAGCTACATAACCGGGAGTAACATAAGGAGTCCCGTAAACCACCGCGGGGCTGTACTGTGGGACGTACACAATCTGCGGATTCGTGGGTTGGATGACAATGGTTTGCGGCGACTGCTGCACGACGGTAATTTGCGAGCTGGACTTGAGGTTGCCTTTTGCTTTGGCTTGCGCACGCAGCGTCTGAATGGCGGTCATCACCTCAGACTGCTGGTTGTGATAGGCCTCACCGAGAGAGGAAGTCCAAGTTAGATTCTTCGCCATATTGTCAAGCACGGAAGGAAATTCCGTGAGGGCCTTAACGCTTGGGTCCCACGATTGCTTGTCGACGGCCTGCCCCAGCGCGCTCCCCGTCAAACTCTTGTTTTGCTCGAGCCAGTAGTCTGCAATGGCCACTTGGTCCGGAAATGTGGACGCCGTAAGAATTTGGGCCACCAGGGAATCCGGATACAGAGCGATGGGCGCCACTAACGACTCGAGCACGTTCGTGCTCATTGGGGCGCCTTCCGTACCACCACTGCCTTCACCGGTACTAGACGATTCGGCGGATTGGTATCCGTAAGTGCACACGCTTTGCCACGGCGCGGAGAGCAAGATGGCACTCAGTATTGCCGTTAGTATCTTCTTGGTTTCCTTCCTGACCATTTCCCGCTCCCCTTCATTGGGCCATTCCGAGTGGCAGAGCAGCCGCTGGCCTGGCCGTCATCTCGGACGGTCCAGAACGATATCGATTCACGGATTTCTCTGTGCGTATGAGACATTCCTCTCATTTTTTTGTGCTGGTGGATTCAGGTATGCGCAGTGTCCAGGAGCCGCCAAACACAAGCATGCTGCCGAGAGTATGAGAGTAGGATGTGAAGTCATGCTCGCACTTGAAAAACAGCGCAAGATTTCTCGTCGGCATGATGAAGACGGCCTGCCCCCGAGCGGCATGAACCGAATAAGGCTGGATACTCGCCGGCGCGATGGGGGTGTTGGTCTAGTTGGATAAAGCGCGCGGAGCCTCGGTCCCGAGTTAAGCCACGAAAGTTCATCCGGCGTTGGCCTATCGAGCAAACTCCAGTCACCCAAAGGATGCTCGAGTCGGAGTGCAGAGCCTACTGTCACAATCGACAGGTGCTGAAAATTCGCGTCTGCGACCGAGAGCGCCACGCTCGGAAAGGCTGCCTGACGGCTTGGGCACTGTTAATGGCTGGCGACTGTGGCAAGAATTTGTGGTACGCCCTGGCGCAAGCCATTCCAGAAGATCTGAACGCCAATCGCAAAGAGGATGAACGCGGAGAGCCGCATCAGAATGCTGGTTCCTGATTTTCCCAGTCTGCGAACCAAGCGGTCCGCTCTTCCGTAACAAACCGTAACAAGGACGCAAAGAAGCAACATCCCGATCAAAGCAGCAACGAAATGGCGCGGGACGCCACCGAACAGACCCGGACCAGCTTCATGTCTCAAATGGGCCCCCAGGGTAACCGCGATTGAGATGCACCCAGGGCCCACTGTAATTGGCAGTGTTAGAGGAAAAAAAGCATGCTCCAGCGCATCATCTAATGTTGCATGCGTCGGGCTCTGTCTTGAACTTTCTTCCCCCTCGTTAAGTAGCTTCCAACCAGTTGCTCCCAACACCAATCCGCCTGCAATCTGTATCACGACCATACTAATCCCAAAGAAATTAAGGATTGGGGTGCCGAACAAGAGCGAAACAGCAAGAATCGCGAACCCGTAGACCGCAATCTTGCGCGAAAGAATTCGTTGCGCGGATTGAGGGTAATGCTGCGTCATGGAAAGAAAGATCGGAGCACAGCCAATTGGATTCACCACCGGAAAAAGTGTGGTGAACGCCACCAGCAAAACTCTCGTGAAATTGACAATTTCCATTGGTAACTCCGCTTACCCAGCCACTAGGCGGCGACCGAATGACTTTCCGCCACCTAGTTCATCATTTGGGTGGTGGGGGCACGCAATCTGCCTTTCGCGAGGTACCTGTCGTTTGTGACAGTTCTATTTCTGTCGGATGAACAATGGCTTTCGCACAGGGCTAGCCGCTCGGCCGCCGACCGGAGCGAGGCGCCGAACAATCCCAGCTCTGCGACCGCGTGAGCACGCGCCTCCGATAAAACGCTAACGTAGTTCGGACTTACTCTTCAACCTGTCGCAAATGACAGGTTCCGTTTACCTGCTTCTTTGCGGGACGAAGGGTGGGGGTAGTGACAAGAGCCGGTTCATGTCGCGCTCCCCAGTCGATCACGGGTCACATTTTCTCCCACTACCTTGTTCTCGAGAGGCTTGGCGTGCGGGGCATTGCGTGGCGTTACAACCGCGAGTACATCCGCATCGGGCGCTTCGTCGCGCTGACACTCTGATCTGTTCGGCCCAAACGCCCAGTTATTTAGCCAAGGTCCGATATTCCAAGCTGTTTGTTTTGACAGTTTCCATAGACGCCCGACAAGAATAGCTTGGAATTGGTGCAGCCGGTCATCTCTCGAGTCCCATAGAGGGCGCGGTAGTTCCGGTAAAACTCGCGCGAGTCTGGAGAAACCGTGAAACGCGAAGTGCCATCGGTGGCTTTCTCGTTTTTCCTTGCCGTCACCCCCATCTTCCTCTGTCTGGCTTTGCCGCACTCACCCGCATTAGCTGCTGCCCAACAGTCTGGCGCATCCGCGGATCCGAGTGACGCGAAGTCTGAGCCCGATGATGTGAAGAAAAACAGTTTAGCTATCCCTTTCAAGCCCTCCCAAGGGCTGCACATTGATGTGGACCTGGCTCTCGTGAATGTGGTTGTTACTGATCCCAACGATCGCTTGGTTAGCGGTCTCGATCCTGACAATTTCCGTGTTTTTGAGGACAACGTGGAGCAGGAAATCGTTGCCTTTTCTTCGGAGGACGTCCCCATCTCCATCGGAGTGATCTTTGACTGCAGTGGCAGCATGAGCAACAAAATCGGCAAAGCCCGCGAGGCTGCCGTTGATTTTCTCAAGACCGCCAACCCGCAAGATGAATTCTTTCTTGTAAGCTTTAACGAGCGTGCCGAATTGACCAGTGACTATACCGATCGCGTTGAGGATCTGCAGGGCCGCATGATGCTCACTGCGCCCGGGGGCCGCACGGCTCTCCTCGATGCTATTTATTTGGGGCTCAGTCAGATGCGGGGGGCGCGCAACGCCAAACGTGCTTTGCTCATAATCTCGGATGGAGGCGATAATCACAGTAGGTACAACGAGGGCGATATCAAGCGCCTGGTAAAAGAGGCCAATACCCAACTTTATGCCATGGGCATCTTTGATTCTCTTGGGGATCGGAGCCGCACCGTGGAAGAGCTCAATGGTCCCTCGCTGTTGACCGAAATCACCACGATGACCGGGGGGCGGGTTTTTGCCGTTGAGAATCCGAGCGAGCTGCCAGACATCGCGACGAAAATAGGCATTGAGCTCAGAAATCAATATGTCCTGGGGTATCGCCCGAGCAACAAAGCACACGATGGGCGCTGGAGAAAAATCAAAATCAAGCTGCGCCCTCCTCGAGGCCTCCCACCGTTAAGCGTTTACTCAAAGACAGGCTACTACGCCCCCACCCATTAACGCCGTGCTCCAGCTGTCCACATAGCGCCCAAAGCCTCGCTTGGCACCGACACGTTCGCGACGATTAGGAGAATTCCTCGAGATGAACTCGCCTCGACGACCGTCTGGGAGTTGTTCCGGGCGAGCTGCGCTGGTCGACGATTTGCGCGACAACCGCATCTGAAGAAATGGTCGGAAGAGCGAGAGGCCATCCGGACGGGGAGCGTTAGAAGTACGTCTTGAGAAGCCCGTCAAGTGATAGGGCGAAGAGCGAGCCAATCAAAAGTCGGCCAGTTAGGGCTAACCAGCGGCGCCCCCGACAACCTGCTTGCGAGTCACTTCCTTCAAAAGTTCCATCTTGGGGATGCGAAGCGCCTCGGCCGGTCTGATGCGCGCGAAGAGGTCGACGATACGTGTAATCAAACCGGTCCATCCGGTTTGGTGACTGGCACCAAGACCCGCTCCATTGTCACCATGGAAATATTCGTAAAAAAGAACGTAATCTTTCCAGTGGGGATCTTCCTGAAACTTTTTTGTTCCGCCATAAACCGGGCGCTTCCCGCTGGCATCCCGGAGGAAGATGCTCGAGAGTCTTCGGCCAAGCTCTTTTGCCACCTCGAATAGGTTCATGCGCTTTCCCGACCCTGTGGGGCATTCGACCTTGAAGGCATCGCCATAAAATTGATACAGATTCAACAATCCGCGGATCAACAAAGCGTTGACCGGCATCCAGACCGGCCCCCGCCAGTTCGAATTACCTCCGAACATACCGGTGTCCGACTCCGCAGGCAGGTACTGGACTTTGTATTCCTGTCCGCCAACATCAAATATGAACGGGTGCTCCAGATGATAGCGTGAGACTGAACGTATACCATAAGGACCGAAGAACTCGTTTTCATCCAGCATGTAATGCAATAGCCGTTCGATCTTTTCCTTGTTGCAAACCGATAATAGGCGGCGTCCTTCATAGCCAACAAACTTGCTATCCAGTGGGGCGATGTGCTTTAACAAATCGGGATGACGTTTCTGAAATATGGCGATCAATTCCGCCGCTCGCGGATAACGGGCCACCGCGTCAGCCTCAAGAACCGTTGACGCGCACAGTGGCAGCAACCCCACCATGGACCGGACCTTCAGGCGCACGGCCTCGCCGTTCGGCAGATGCAACAAATCGTAAAAGAACCCGTCCGCGGAATCCCACATCGTGTCGTGGTTCTCCCCGATGCGGTCCATGGCGTAGGTGATCCAGACGAAATGTTCCAAGAAACTATAGGCGATCTCCTCATACAGCGGATCCGCTTCCGTCAGGATGAGCGCGATCTCCAACATGTTCTGGCAATAGAAAGCCATCCAGGCAGTGCCGTCTGCCTGATCGAGATGCCCGCCGGTTGGGAGTTCGGCACTGCGGTCGAAGACCCCAATGTTGTCCAGTCCGAGAAATCCGCCTGCGAAAACATTCTTGCCCTGCGGATCCTTGCGGTTGACCCACCAGTTGAAATTCAACATCAATCCCTGGAAGGAACGTTCCAGGAAGCGCAGATCCGCTCTGCCCAGTTGTCTCTCCATGAAGAACAGGAACAATGTCGCCCAGGCGTGAACGGGTGGGTTGACATCCCCAAAATTCCATTCGTATGCGGGAATCTGTCCATTTGGATGCGCGTACAGATTGCGCAACATCAGCAGGAGCTGTTCTTTGGCAAAATCGAAGTCCACCAGCGAAAGCGCCAACGTATGAAACGCTAGATCCCATGCGGCGTACCAGGGATACTCCCATTTGTCAGGCATCGAAATGATGTCGCTATTCAGCATGTGGAACCACTCGGAGTTACGGACGCCTCGATTAGAAGTCCCCATCAGTGGATGAGCGTCATGCTCCTCCAGCCAGCGGTCGAGGTCGAAGTAGTAGTATTGTTTGCTCCAGAGCATTCCAGCGAGGGCTTGCCGATGCATCCGACGCTCGTCCTCGCTGAGCGACGGCGGAGTGATTCGATTATAAAATTCGTCCGCGTCCGCAAGACGCGAATGGAATACCACGTCAAAATCTCCAAATGGCTTTGCTGGCGGCCTCGCGCTCAGTCTTAACCGCACGACCTTATTGCTCCCGGCCGGCACTTCCAGATGATAATGCGCAGCCGCTTTCGTTCCCGTCTTGGAGGGATTCACCGCTGCCTTATTGCCTGAGACCACGTAACTGTGAAATGCATCTTTCACATGCGGAAATAGATTCGGCAGTCTCCACAGCCGATCGGCATTCGACTCATTTTCTGTAAACAGGAGCTCAGGGTTGCCTTCACAGCTCAACGTGCGCTCGCCAAGCTGTTGGTGAGAAGCTGCAACCGCGCCATTGCGGACTTGCCCCAGCTTAGGTTTGGCACCCTCTTCATCCCAAGACCAGGTATTGCGAAACCAAAGCGTGGGAAGCACATGAAGCTCCGCATTCTCAGGACCGCGGTTGTACGCGGTAATTCGAATGAGAATGTCTTCGGGATCGGCCTTGGCATATTCGACGAACACATCGAAATACCGGTTATCATCGAACACTCCGGTATCGAGGAGTTCGTATTCGAGCTCTTCGCGAGTGCGGCGCCGGTTGGTTTCAACCAAATCCCGATACGGGAATTCCCGCTGGGGATATTTGTAGAGGTACTTCATGAAGGAGTGCGTCGGTGTGCTGTCGAGGTAGAAATAGTATTCCTTAACATCTTCACCGTGATTACCCTCACCGTTAGTCAGACCGAACAATCGTTCCTTTAAAATTGGATCGCGGCCATTCCAGAGCGCGAGCGCGAAACAGAGTTGCTGCTTGTCATCGGAGATTCCAGCCAACCCATCCTCGCCCCAGCGGTAGGCGCGCGAGCGGGCCTGGTCGTGAGTAAAGTAATCCCAGGCATTCCCGTCCTGGCTGTAATCCTCGCGAACCGTGCCCCACTGTCGCTCGCTCAGATAGGGACCCCACTTTTTCCATGGGATACCCTTCTCGCGTGCATCGTTCAAGCGCTTCTGTTCATTCGTCTGGATATAGTCCAGTACCGTTCTAGGGCTCAATTTCATGGCGTGTCAATTTCCTCAACAGCGGCCCGGAAGTTACCATCCGGCGGGCGCGGCGAATACTGTGAGAATTACTAGTTTTTGCCGGCCGGAGCCTCAAGACGGTTCGAAAAACGTGTCTTTGTAACGGATAGCCTTCCCTCCCGTGCGGCCTTTGTAGAACTCCACCACACCCAGCCACTCAACCCATGGTGCTTTTCCGAGCCAAGCGCGCTGTTGTTGGCAGCCGAGCTCCGAGCGTTGTGAGTTCTGCCGTGGCCGCGAGGAGTCCTTCGCTGCGCCCGGCGAGGGTGGTCACCCGGGCAAGTGCGAACTTGACCGATCAGACAGTAAACGGGAAGCGTCCGGTTCACCTTTTTTGCCCTGACCCAAAACTGTACTCAGAATCAGTATTACTACGAGTTCCGATTTCTCTACGCTCGCGTCAGGCGCTTGGGCAGATCAGAGCAGTTGTTTCGTACAGAAACACGCCGCCCCAGCCTTCGAGCTGGACCTAGGCCCAGACAAATTCGAGTGGAAAGCGCCGGTGTGCGGAATCCGGTCCGAACTTTTCATTTCGACTAGAGATCGAGGACGAGTGTCAATGAGGGGCAAGCAAGGAGATCTGCGGAACTGGACTCAAGCATCCTTTACTAGAATCAAGAGCGTGTTGCGGAACAGTGCGCTGCTTTCCGTTGTGGCGGCGCCGGTTGTGCTCGTCGGTTGCACCGGAATGGTTGCCGCGAACGGAACCGGTTCACCGGTTCCGGTGGCGCCAGCCATCACCACACAGCCGACCGGTCAGACGGTGACCGCGGGACAGACGGCCACCTTCACCGTAGCCGCGACCGGCACCTCGCCCCTCAGCTACCAATGGGTGAAGAACGGCGCGAACCTGACGGGAGCGACCTCCGCGAGTTACACCACGCCGGCAACGACGACTTCCGACAACGGAGCAAAATTCGACGTGGTGGTGAGCAACTCGGCAGGAACAGTGACCAGTGCGACGGCAACGTTGACGGTAAACGCGGCGGCGACCGCGCCGACCATCACCACGCAGCCAGCGAATCAGACGGTGACGGCGGGGCAGGCGGCCAACTTCGCAGTGGTGGCGACAGGAACGGCTCCCCTGAGCTACCAGTGGAGTAAGAGCGGCACAGCCATCTCTGGGGCGACCTCCTCGACCTATACGACGCCAGCTACCACCAGTTCCGACACCGGCGCACAATTCACCGTGGTAGTCAGCAACAGCGCTGGAAGCGCGACGAGTGCAGCGGCAACGCTAACGGTAAACGCAGCGGCGGTCGCGCCGACCATCACTACCCAACCGGCAAGCCAGACAGTGACGGCGGGACAGACGGCCACTTTCACGGTGGTGGCGACGGGCGCGGCTCCGCTCAGCTACCAGTGGAACAAGAACGGCGCAGCCATCTCTGGGGCGACCTCCTCGACCTATACCACCCCAGCTACCACCAGTTCCGACACCGGCGCTCAATTCATCGTCGTAGTCAGCAACTCGGCGGGGAGCATCACCAGCAACGCTGCTACACTCACGGTCAATGCTTCAGTGCCGACCGTCACTACAACCAGCCTGCCAAACGGAACGGTGGGGCAAGCGTATAGTGCCCAATTAAATGCCACGGGCGGCACATCGCCCTACAGTTGGTCCGTGAGTTCAGGCTCCCTTCCCGCGGGTCTCAGCCTTTCCCTCGCAGGAATGATTAGTGGAACCCCAACCACTTCCGGGTCTTCCACGTTCACGGTCATGGTCAGCGATGCCAGTTCTCAGTCGGCCACCCGCAATTTCACGTTGACGGTGGCAACTCCGGCGGCCAACACGTGCACACTCTATGTGTCACCTTCTGGGTCGGACTCCAATCCGGGCACCCTCTCCGGTCCCTGGCAAACTCCCCAACAAGCGGCGAACAGCGCCTCCGCCGGACAGACCGTTTGCTTCCGAGGAGGTTCTTATCCGCAAACCGTGACGTCGGGCTACCAGCAGACCTTCAACAAGTCCGGCTCCCAGGGCAATCCCATCGTCTTCACGAACTATC
>Ga0126381_100002102_pt1 | contig 21536 bp, 21 predicted proteins | sample PanSoiMetPlot_28_FD_96465 | JGI IMG/M metagenome (GOLD analysis project Ga0126381, IMG submission 96465) | Tropical forest soil microbial communities from Panama - MetaG Plot_28 | ecosystem: Environmental > Terrestrial > Soil > Tropical forest > Bulk soil | place: Panama | collected 2016-02-17
CAAGGAACAGGAGCGTCAAATGGCACTCGAAGCCGCGGGAGCGGCGCTACAGAAACTGGTCGAGGGCGCCGTCGAGATGTCCCAGACGAATTCCGAGCTGTGCGCCGGGGTGTTGCGGGGCTGGATGAATGAAAAGCTGAACGAAAAGCAGGAACCCGTCGGTGTCGGCGTCGAGCAGGAGAACCATGGAACAGATAGCTGAACAACACAGTCCGGCTCAGCCGTTGAGACTGGAAGCGCCGGCCGGAGAAGCCGCCGCGAACTCCGCCTTGCCGGCATTGTTCGATTCCTCCGCCCAGAACGAGATCCTTAAGAAGATGTCGGGCCTCCGCAAGGTGGCCGTGCTGCTGATCACGATCGGAGAAGAGGCGAGCAGCGCCATCGTCAAAAACCTGGCCGATGACGAGGTGCACACCATCAGCAAAACCATCATGACGTCGGAACCGGTGACGTCAGACGAGGCGATGGCCGTGCTGCGCGAATTCGACCAACTGGCCGTGGGCCGCAGTTTCGTGGTCAAGGGCGGCACCGAATATGCCAACAAGATGCTGCGCCGGGCCTTCGGGGTGGATGCGGCACGGCGGGTGGTGGACCGGGTGAATCAGTCAATCGGCGCCGAATCTGCCAATTTCGATTCGCTGCAGAAAAGCGAGCCGCAGCAGCTGGCGAACCTGATTCATGGCGAACATCCGCAAACCATTGCGTTGATCCTTTCGCACTTGAATCCCAACCAGTCGGCGGCGCTGCTCGAGGCGCTGCCCGAAGAGATGCGGCCGAGCCTGGCCGCCCGGATGGCGAACCTGGAGCAGATTTCCCCCGAGATTATCGGCAAAATCGCGCAAACCATCGATGACCGCTTGAAATCGCTCGGCGATCTCAGCCGCCAGTCCTATGGAGGCGTGCGGGCGGTGGCGGAAATGTTCAACCACATGGATGCCGGCCTGCGCAAGAACATCCTGAACACCATCAGCGAAAGGGATCCCGACCTGGTGGCGACGATCCGCCACTTGATGTTTGTCTTCGAGGATCTGCTGGGCATCGATGCGGCGGGCATCCGCGAGTTGATCAATGCGCTCGACCGCAACGTGCTCACCGTGGCGCTGAAGGGCACAAGCGAGAAACTGCAGCAGCACATCCTGCAGAACCTCTCGTCGGAAGGCGCCCTCATTTTGCGCGAGGACATCGAAACCATGGGGCCGGTGAGAATCAAGGACGTGGAAGCGGCTCAGCAGGAAGTGATTGCGACGCTGCGCCGGCTGGAGTCGGATGGCCTCGTGACGTTGAGCGCCGGACCGAACGACCGCTATGTCGTCTAGAGTAGCCGCCGAGAACGAAAAGCAGCTGGCGCAACCGGTCCGCTGGCCATCCTTGCGGGTGGTGGCGGCGCCGGAAGCACCGCCCGACCAGACGGCGGAACTGCGGCAGGCCCTTTCCGAAGCCGTGGAACAGGCCGACGTGCTACGGGGACGGATCGCGGAACTCGAAGCCGCGCTCGAGTCGAAAGAGCGGCTCGGCTATGAACGGGGCCTGGCCGAGGGACGCAATCTGGGGCGTCAGGAAGCGAACGAACAACAGAAGCCGGTCCTCGAGCGCATGCTCCGCGCCATCACGGATATGGCCACGCTGCGCCCGCGGCTGCGCATGGAGAGCGAGGCGGGCTTAGTCCGCCTGTCGGTCGCGATCGCGCATCGGGTGCTGAAGCGCGAACTGCACCTCGACCCGCTGGCGATGGAAGGAATTGTGAAGGCGGCCCTGAGCCGTGTGGGCAGCGCGGAAGTGTTCAAAGTGCGGCTGCACCCCCGGCAGGCCGAAGCGGTGCGCGCTCACCTTTTGAAAATGGGGGTGCCGGAGAGTGTCGCGATCGAGCCGGTCGCCGCGATGGACGAGGGCGACCTGATGATCGAGACTTCGGCGGGAACCATTGATGCGTCCATCAACACACAGATCACGGAGGTCGAACGTGGAATTACTGCCCGGCTCGGGAACTGAGGTGTGCGCGGTCGCGGCGGACGTCCAGGCTCCCGGCTTGGAATATCCCGGCGATCGCATCGACATCGACTCGTATCTCGCGGCGCTCGATAAAACCGAACCTATTTTGCACATCGGGCACGTCGCCGAAGTGACCGGCTTGACGGTCGAATCGAATGGACCGCCGGTCGGGTTGGGCGATATTTGTGAACTGCGCCTGGCCAACGGACGCACGGTCCGCTCGAGCGTGATCGGCTTTCGCGGGGGCCGGGTGATCTCGATGCCGCTCGAGGAAATGGACGGCATCCGCATGGGCGATCCGCTCATTGGGCGCAGCGATGCCGCTTCGCTGGCGGTGGGTCCGGACCTGCTCGGCCGCGTGATCGACGGTTTCGGAGAACCGATGGATGGAGGCGAACCGCTGCGGGGCGACCAACTGTATCGCCTGCACACGGCACCGCCCCATGCGCTCGAGCGCGAGCACATCCGCGAGCCGTTGATTACCGGCATCCGGGCGATTGACGCGTTCCTGCCGTGCGGGAAAGGACAGCGCGTGGGCTTTTTCGGAGGCAGCGGCGTCGGCAAGAGCACCCTCCTTGGCGCCATTACCAAACACAACGAAGCCGATGTCACGGTGATTGCGCTGATTGGGGAACGCAACCGCGAGGTCCGGGCTTTTCTCGAACACGAGATGGGGCCGGAGGCGCGGAAACGTTCCGTCGTGGTGGTGGCGACCTCCGATCGTCCGGCGCCTTTGCGCGTGCGCGCCTGTTATGTGGCGCTCACGGTGGCGGAGTATTTTCGCGACCAGGGCAAGTCCGTGCTGCTGGTGATGGATTCGGTGACGCGGTTTGCCATGGCGCAGCGCGAAATTGGTCTCGCGGCGGGCGAGCCGCCGAGCCAGAAGGGTTATACGCCCTCGGTGTTCGCGCTGTTGCCGAAGATTTTCGAAAGGGCGGGGATGTTCAAAACCGGCTCGATCACGGGCTTCTTTACCGTACTGGTCGAAGGCGACGATTTCAACGAGCCCATTGCCGACGCTACGCGCGGCATCCTCGACGGTCACGTGATTCTCTCGCGAAAACTGGGCAGCGCGGGCCATTACCCGGCGATTGACATCCTGAGTTCGGTGAGCCGCCTGACTTCGAGCGTGGCCACCGAGTCGCACCGCGAGCAGGCGGCGAAACTGCGCGAAGCGATGGCGCTCTACCGGCAATCGGAAGACCTGATCCGGCTGGGAGCGTATGTCGCCGGTTCGAGCCCCAAGCTCGATGCCAGCGTGAAGCTCAATGACCAGCTGGTGAAGTTCCTGCGGCAAAAGGCCGATGAAGCCGCTCCGGCGGAGGCCACGATGCGCGGCCTCAAAGAACTGGCCGCGGCACTGCCGTAGTTTTGAGCCGTGCAACGCTTTGAGTTCAAGTTCGAAAAGGTGCTCGAATGGCGGGCTGCGCGCCTCGAGAAAGAGGAGGCGCATCTGCTCCGGCTGCGGAAAGAGCGGGAAGAACTGCTGCTCGTCCGCTCCACCATCGAGGAGGGCGCCGCGGAAGCGGCCCAAGTGATTCCGCCCGATCCCGGCCGGCTCGCCGGCACCGATCTCGCGATGCTGGCGGAGTATGAGCGCAGCGTGAAGATACGGCTGAAGAAACTGGCGGCAAAGGTCAAAGAGGCCGATGCGCGCATTCAAGAGCAGACCCGCGTGGTGATGGAGGCGGATCGCCAAAAACAGCTGCTCGAGGACCTCCGGAAAAGCGAGTTTGAGGAGTGGACCTACGAATTCAACCGGGAGATCGAGTCGACGGCCGGGGAGATGTTTCTGGCGCGCTGGAAGCGTCCCGCCTGACCGAGGGGACTTTATTTACGGGATGCGCTTCGCCTTCCGGCTTCTTTCCCGGGCCAACTCCAGGATCCGGTCCGAAGGCACCTGGTAAACGACTTCTTTGGTCTTTTTGTCGGCCACTCGAACGACCAGGGTATCGCTCGTGTTATCCACATCCATGGAGAGCTCGCGACGGTCGCCGCGCAATTCCGTCTGGTTGACGGGTTTGACGGGCTCCACGGTATCCATGTTTTGCTGGTCGTTTAACGGTGCGGGATCGTTCCGGCTGGTGGCGGGATTGAGATAGGGCAGGTCTTTCCGGCGGATGGGGTCAATCGGTGACACGGTTCTCTCCTTGGCTCGCTTTTGCTACTTTTGCAAATCCCCGTCTTGTCACCCAAACTTATCGCCGCAGCCGCATTATTTTTTATGAAAAAAATTCCTGCAGGCAAAAAAGATTTTCATCAAGTTTCGCGAGAATTGAGCGACAAGTAGGGTGGCTTCGCTGCCGCAAGCGAGCCCAAAAACAAAGCCAAAGGATAAATAAAATGTCTAATTCAATCCAAACCAACGTGGACTCGATCATTGCGCAGAACAACCTGGGCATCAACGATCGCTTTAAAAGCAACACCATTCAACAGCTGACTTCCGGCTACCGCATCAACAGCTCGTCCGACGATGCCGCGGGACTCGCGGTGGCGAACGCGTATCGCAGCCAGATCGCGCAGTTGAACCAGGGCGTGCTCAACGCCAACGACGGTATCAGCTCGCTGCAGATCGTGGACGGCGGTCTCTCCAACATTTCGCACATGCTCGACCGCCTGCAGACGCTGGCGACCGAATCGGCCTCCGACTCGTTCTCGGGTGACCGCGGAACGCTCAACCAGGAATACCAGACGCTGCTCGGTGAAATCGACCGGCAGGCGAACAACATCGGTCTGGGAAGCGGTTCGACGGGTGCCCGCTACTCGACCAACATCGGCGTGTTCATCGGCGGATCCGCCGGCGTGCAACAGAACGCGATGGTCAATGTGAACCTGAAGGGCGCCAAGGTGGATTCGGCCGGCCTCGGTATCGCTTCGACCAACATCCTGGGAGGAACCGGCACCGAACTGGCGAGCTCGACGAACCTGGTGTCGAACTCCGGCAACATCCTGGCCGGCGGCGCCGGCGTGCCTGCCACGCAACAGTTCGTCATCCGGACCGCGAGCGGCTCGACCAATGTCACGATTACCGGTACCGGCGCGGCCAACGGCCTGACCGCCGACCAGGTGGTCAACCAGTTCAACCAGCAGCTCTATGGCACGGGCGTTTCGGCCGCGATCGGAACCGACGGCGCGCTGCAGTTCTTCAGCAATAACGGATTCAGCATCGATGCCGCCGCGGCATCGAGCGGGACCGGTGTCACGAGCGCCGCGTCGACCGACACGATCAACAGCCAGAACATGTTCAACATCGCGCAGGCCACCGTCGGCGCCGCGAAACAAGGCGACCAGATCCAGTTCACGATCAACAACAATACCTATAACGTGACGTACAGCGCCAACGACACGGTTGCCCAGCAGGTGTCGGATATTAACTCCGCCATGAACGCTTATGGCATCTCGGCCGTTCTCGACAAGGCCGGCACCGGTTTCACCTTGCAGGCGAGCAGCGCCTTCACGGTCGGTCAGGGTTCCGTCCACACCGGAACGGAAGTCATCACCGCCGGCACGGCCACCGGGCCGACGGGAACCGCTTCGAACATCACCAACGCCCAGTCCGCGATCAGCGCCATCGCCTCGGCCGTCACCAGCCTCGGCCTGGTACAAGGTAAAGTGGGTACCGGCGAGAACCAGCTGCAGTACGCGGTGGATCTGGCCAACTCGCAGATCTCCAGCTTCTCGGCGACCGAATCGGCCATCCGTGACGCCAACGTTGCAACGGCAGCCGCGAATCTCGCCAAGGGGCAGGTGCTGCAGCAGTCCTCGATCGCCGCACTCGCTCAGGCGAACCAGGAGCCGCAGGCGCTCTTGTCGCTGCTCAAGTAGTAAGACTCTGATCTAAAGAGTTGAGTAACGCGGGCCGGATTCGCCTCTCGAATCCGGCCCGCCTTTTCGCATTTCAGCGGTAAGTCTTCAAGGAAATAAACATGTCCAGTTCCAGTTCGGCAGTGAATTCCCTCTCCTCCAGCCTGACCAATACGTCGTCCGCGTCGACCTCCGCGAGTTCGACCTCCGCGAGTTCTTCGACCGCCGCATCGGGGTTCAACGGTACGAGTCAATTTGCGGCAGACCTGAAGAATGCCATCTCGCGGGCGGTGACAATTGCGTCTCTGCCCATCGCGCAGTTGCAGGACCAGGTGAACCTGCTGACCCAGCAACAAACGGCCTATCAGGGGCTCAATAGCGACATCACCAATGTCTCGCTGGCGATTGAAAACATTCGGACCGCGATCGGCGCGAACTCCTATTCGGTGACGAGCGCCAGTACGTCGGTCGCCACGGCCAACGTGGCTCTCGGCGCCCTGCAGGGCACCTATAGCTTGAACGTTTTGGATGCGGGCTCGCATACCGAAGCCATGAGCAATGACGGCCTGGCCCAGGTCACCGATCCGACCCGGCTGAACCTTGCCGCCGGCACGAGTTTCCAGCTTTCGGTGAACGGGGTCCAGACGACGATCAATCTGACGACGGCTTCGCTGAACGCGCTGGCCAAGGGCATCAACAGTGCAAACGTGGGGGTCAACGCCACCGTCATCAATATCGGATCGACGGCCTCGCCGGATTATCGCCTTTCTCTCGAAAGCACGGGGACCCAGGATGTTCCGATCGACCTGAAGGGGTCCGACGGGACTTCGCTCGTGACCGTACAAGAACATGGCGCGGAGGCGTGTTACCAGGTGAATGGCCAGCCGCCCGCCGGAATCTTCTCCACTACACAGAACATCAAGCTCGCCTCCGGTGTGACGGCCACGATCGTCGGCGCCGGGAGCACGACCATCACCGTCAACCGGGATTCGAGCGCTTTGGGCACGGCCTTGAACGGCCTGGTCAGCGCTTATAATTCGGCCGTATTGGACCTGAGCCGGTATCACGGACAGGGCGGCGGCGTTCTGTCGGGCCAGAGCGAAATCTTCGACCTCGAATCGGAATTGCGCAGCCTGGTTAACTTTTGGGGCGGGACGGGCAGCGCCACCTCGCTGACGTCGCTGGGGCTTTCGTTCAACCAATCGGGACAACTGACACTCGACTCCTCCGCACTCGCTTCCGCGTCCATGGCGGATATCGACACCTTCTTCGGCGACGGATCGACACCCGGCTTCCTGCTCCACGCCGAGAGCGTGCTCAATGGCATCAACGATCCAGTGTCTGGAACGTTGACCGCGGCGATCAATCAAACGAACACATCGATTAAGAATGACAACGCGAAGATCGCCGACAATCAGCAGAAGGTAGCTGCGCTTCAGCAGAACCTGTCCCAACAGATGTCCAAGGCCGACGCTGCGATCGCCGTGCTCGAGCAGCAGGCGAGTTACTACACCGATTTGTTCTCGGCCATGAAGCAGGACGCGGCCAATATCACGAACAGTTAAAACCAACTTGCGGTCAGGAAAATGGAAACTTTGAATCAGATTGAACAGCGGCTTCGCGAGGCCGTCCTCGAAGGCGGTTACGACGAAGTCTGCCTGGCGGCCAGCGACTACCGCCGGTGTTTCGACGCTCTGTGGCACAGCATGACGGTGGAGGAAAAAAGGCACTCGCCACTCAATCTTCATGCCCTCGAGCTCACCGGGTGGGCACTCGACTCGGTGAAGATTTCGCGGGCGTTGCTCGGGGAACGCCGCCGTACCTTCACGATGGCCGGGCATTATCTGCAGAACGGGTTTGAGGCGAGGAACCAGACCTGGGGAACGGCGGGGTAGTGCCGGCGGCAGCCCGGCTCCGTGAACCCGCATTTCTCACACCGCTTCGTCGCGAAATGCGTGAGAGGGCCGTGGATACAAGGCGCGCGATGCTCAGAAGCTGTAAAAGAATATTAGATACCGCTTGCTGACGCGCGCGGCTCCGTAACAATATATTGCGGCGCAGTGACTTACCGAGCGAGCGGCGATGGCGGAGCAGAAGGGGTGTGAGAAATGCAGGTGAATTAGCGCCAGAGCGCCAACATGACCAGCGCCAGTGCGGCCGCGCTGGCCGCCGTGATCCCGGCGCCCACCAATGCGGCGCGTGGAAATGCCGGCGGCTTGGGCAAGGCGCGAAACGTGGAGGCGAACTCCTCGGCGTCCCGCTCGTCGATGCTCGTTTGTAACCGCCTGGCCGGCAGCTGGTTCCCGGTATTCGAGAAGAACAGGATCTGCTTCGATATTTCCTCCTCGAGGAGCGGAATCGCATCCCACAGATCCTCGGCCGCAGCCGCCGGGAGCGATTGGGCGATGTCGTCAAACGAAAGGGGGGAGGGGGCCTCGGAAAAAGTGAATCCCAACAGATCGGCGAGGCGGCAGGCGAGTTGGACCACCGCGAGCAGGTCGAGTTCGCCCGCGGGCGGCTCATGGTGATGGCCGGCCGCCATCACAATCGAGTCCGGCAGGCGCCAGCGGCGGGCGAGTTCGCTGCCGGTCTCCGCATGGTCCACGCCAAAGTATTCGCGCTCGAGCTCGAGCAGGCGGGCGTTGTCGCATCCATTGCTGTCGCATCCGTTGCCCGGATCGGGCTCGCCGGCGGAGTCCGATCGCGGTTTTTCTTCCGCTTGCGCTCGTTGAATAATCTCTTCGTATTCGGCCGGGTAGGCCGATAGCAGCACCAGGCGGCCGAGATCGTGCATCAAGGCTGTCGTATAGGCCTCGCCCGGCGAAACCTGGCACGCCCGTGCCAGGTGGGAAGCGGCGACGGCCGCGGCCACCGTATGCCGCCAGGCGCGGCGGAGCTGTTTTTCTTTGATGGCCGATCCCAAATAGGCCAAAGTGGCCGTACTGAGCGCCACCTCACGCGTTCGGTCGACCCCGAGGGTGACGATCGCTTCGAGTATATTGTGGGCCGGGATCACACGTTCGACCGCCGCCGAGTTGGCGTAGCGAAGGATGCGGCCGGCAAAGACGGGATCGGAGGCAATCGCGGCCGCAATCTCGGTCATACTGCTGGCCTCGCTCGAGAGCAGTGCCAACAACCGCGCCACCACGGGTGGAAACGCGGGTACGTTCGCAAGCCGGGAAGGGATCTTCCGGTCTGACATCAGTCAAACCTCGTCATACGGGTCCGTTTTAAGCCATCACCGCGGCGGAGCGGCGTTCCACCGTCTTCCATGCCTCGAGGATCGGCTGCAGGAGACCGACGACTTCGTCGATCATGCTTTCCGACTTTTTGGCATGCGCCTCCATCAGCCGGCGCTGCGCATAGTCGCACACCCGCCGCAGATTCAGGCAGACTTCCGGCTCATGGCGGTCATCGAGCATGGCGACAAACTCGGTCAAAAGATTGATGGCCTGGGTGATGGCACGCGACCGCTCGAGAATGCGGCCGGCTTTCAGTTCGATGCTCGCGGTACGCGCCGCCTTCAGCGATCCCTCGAGCGCCATGCGGGCCATCGTGCCCGGGGGCGCGGAAATTAACTGGGTCTCTTGATAAGCCGCGAACTTGTTTTTAATCATATCGTTGCAGTGGTTTTTAGTCTAGGTAGCAGGCGCTCGCTCTAAAGCTTTTCGTCCGTTTCGCCGATAGGGATGCTGGGCTAGTCCTCCCCTATCGACCGGAACAATCCGTCCGTTCCGCCGATAGGGTGTACTTATCGAGCATTTACTAATATTGGAGCGCAATTTCACAACAATTCATGTCAAATATCGGCGTCATTTGGATCGAAGCAGCCAGTACACAGTTGATGAAGCAGGTTTGTTGCCATTTCGATGGAACAACCGTCGAGTTCGCCTCGGACTTTCCGCAAATCGCGGCGGCCCTCGAACGGATCCAGGATGGAGCGGTGTTTGTCCGGCTGCCGATTGCCGGCGTACTGCCTGGCGAAATCCTGACACTGATCCGCAACCGCAGACCCGGCATGCCGATCCTGGTCGAGGATCTGCGCAGCGCGCTCGAACGCGAAAACAGCCGGCTGGCCGGCAAAGATATCTACCACATTTTTGAGGATGTCGGGCTGGACAAGAAGACGTTCATGCTGGACACGCTCATGCGTTCCCGCTTTGGCGCGCAACTGGAGCGGATGCGGGAGAGCGTCGCGAAGCCCGCCCCGCGCGAGGCGTGGCGAGAGATGCTGATCGGCGAAAGCGCCGCCATGCAGAATCTGGCGAAGCAGATCCGGCTGATTGCGCCCTGCAACTCGACCGTCCTCATCATGGGCGAAACCGGAACCGGCAAAGAGGTGGTGGCGCGAGCCATCCACAACGCCAGCCGGCGCAGCGAACGCGAAATGGTCGCCCTGAACTGCGGGGCGCTGCCCGAGGCGCTGATCGAAGCCGAGTTGTTCGGGTACACCAAGGGCGCTTTTACGGGAGCGGCGAACCAAAGAATCGGCCGTTTCGAACAAGCCCACCAGAGCACGATTTTCCTCGACGAGATCGGCGACCTGGCACTCGATCTCCAATCCAAACTCCTGCGTGTTTTGCAGGAGCGTGAGTTTCACCGGCTGGGCGGCACCGAGACGATCAAGGTCAATGTCCGGGTGGTGGCCGCGACCAATCTCAATCTGGCCGACGCGGTGCAAAAAAAATCTTTCCGCGAGGACCTGTATTACCGCCTGAACGTGCTGACCATCGAGTTGCCACCGCTTCGCCAGAGAACTGGTGATATTTCGCTACTGGTCCATCACTTTATCGACAAGGTGTGCCGCAAAGAGGGACTGCCGCTCAAATCCGTATCGCCGGACGCGCTCGCCGGACTCGAGCAGTATGAGTGGCCGGGCAACGTTCGCCAGTTGGAACACGCGACCGAGACGGCGATCATCCTCAGCGGCCATCGCGATGTTTTGGAACTCTCCGATTTCCCCGTTCACGATACGCGGCAAACCCAGGAAAGACAGGTGCGGGAAATCTATCCGGCCATCCCGCGGCAGGGCTTTAACTATGACGAAATGATGATGCGCCTCGAGCGCTATGTGCTCGCGCAGGCTCTTGAACAGTCGGGCGGCAACAAGTCGCGGGCGGCGAATCTGCTGCAGATGAAACGCAGCACGCTGGTTTCGAAAATGAAAGCGTTGGCGCCCACCGCATGAGTTGGCCTTTCACTTGCGATATCAATTCCAGCGCCGGAGTCGAGACCCACTCGAATATAAACCAAAGATCACGGCGCATTGAAGTATGTCTACCACGGCCGTGACCCCATCCCAGGCGAAAGCGCCTGCGCGCATCCCCGGTCTGGCATCGATCGGCGATGCCGGCGTGCCCATTGCCGTGCTCGCCATTATTCTGGCGCTGATCACGCCGCTGCCCGGCTTTATCCTCGATTGTCTGCTGGTCCTCGACATCATGCTGTCGGTGGTGGTCCTGATGGTGGCGATGAACATCGACAAGCCCATCGACTTCAATGTCTTTCCCACCATGCTGCTGATGCTGACGTTGTTCCGCCTGGCGCTCAACGTCTCCTCGTCGCGGCTGATTCTGTTGAACGGAAATACGGGAACGTCGGCGGCCGGCCACGTGATCGAGGCCTTCGGCAGCTTTGTCGTGGGCGGCAACTACATTATCGGCACCGTGATCTTCCTGGTGCTGATCGCCATTCAGTACGTGGTGATCAACCACGGCGCGGTGCGCATCTCGGAAGTCACGGCCCGCTTCACCCTGGACGCGCTGCCCGGCAAGCAGATGTCGATTGACGCCGATCTCAACGCCGGCTTAATCTCGGAAAAACAGGCACGCGCCCGCCGCAAGGAACTGTCGACGGAAGCGGAGTTTTACGGCGCCATGGATGGCGCCTCCCGCTTCACGCAACGCGACGCGGTGGCGAGCATCCTCATCACCAGCATCAACATTATCGCGGGCTTTCTGATCGGGGTCTTTCAGCATGACATGAACCTGCGGCACGCACTTGAGACCTACACCATCCTGACCATCGGCGACGGCCTGGTGACGGTGATCCCGGCGCTCATGATTTCTATTTCGGGCGGCATGATCATCACCCGCGCCAATTCGGATCGCAAATTGGGCGAGGAGGTCGAGCGGCAGTTGTTCACCTCCTGGCTGCCGCTCATGCTCGCCGGCGGCGTCGCCGTGACGATGTCGCTGTTTCCCGGACTGCCGGCGATTCCGTTTCTGGCGGTCGGCGGCGGGTTGGGCGTATGGGGCTGGAAGAAGCGTCAAAAATCCGTGAGTGCGGCCGCTGAAGAATCGTCGCCGGCGGTAGCCCGGCAGGAGGTCCAGCGGGAGCGTCTCGAAGCCGCGCTGAAGGTGGACCCGCTGGCGATTGAAGTGGGCCCGGCGCTGGCCATGCTGGTCAAGGGCGGCGAGACCTCGGACCTGCTGCAGCGCTTGTCCTCCATTCGCATGCAGATCGCCTCGCAATTAGGCTATCTGGTGCCTCCGGTGCGCATCAACGATAACCTGACGTTGCCGCCGCACGCCTACTCCATCCTCGTCCGGGGCGTGGAGGTTTCCCGTTTCGAGTTCCTGCCGGGGCACGATCTGGCATTGAGCGGAGACCCGGGGGAAACCGGACTCGAAGGCAAGCCGGCCAAGGAACCGGCCTTTGGACTGCCGGCTCTCTGGGTCTCGCGCGACCGCGTGGATTATGCCCAGTCGCTCGGCTACACGGTAGTCGATGCCATCAGCGTCATCGGTACGCATTTTGCCGAAGTCGCCAAGCGCCATGCCCATGAGCTGTTTACCCGGCAGGACGCCAAAGCGTTCTGTGACCGGATCCTGCAGGAACAGCCGAAGCTGGTCGAGGAATTGTCGCCGAAACACCTGGTCACCGTCCAGCGGGTGCTGCAAAACCTGCTCCGCGAACAGGTGCCGGTGCGGGACGCGATTTCGATCCTCGAAGGGATCGGCGAGGGGCTGGCCAGTTCGCGCAATCCCGTGCTCATCAGCGAGTACGTGCGCCAGCAGATCCGCCGTTTGATCATCGCCTCGCACTTGAACAACCGGGGTGAATTAACGGCCTATTTTACCGATCGCAACCTGGAACAGACGCTCGAATCGACTATTGAGCACGGTGAGACGAACAGCGTGCTCGCCATATCCCCGCAAAAAGCGCGAGAAATCGTCCGCCACCTGCAGGCGACGTTTGATCGCGATGAACCGACCGTCCTTGTGACCGCACCGGGAGTGCGCCATTTCCTCCGGCAGATCGTGGAGGTATCGCACCCGAACCTGGTCATCCTCTCGCATAACGAAATTCCACCCGATGTGCCCGTGATGTCTACGGGAATTCTTCAACAATGATGAACGAAAGCGCACCCAAAAACCATTACGCAGACGTGCCCGCGCACGCCCGTCCGGGCCGTACGAACGGGGAATGGCTGCGGCTCAACGACAAGATCCAGAATGGGAAGGCGAAGGTCAAATCCTACTACGCGGTGTCGATCGATGAAGCGCTGAAAAAAGCGCGGACCGAGATCGGCCCCGAAGCGATTCTCCTCCATTCGCGCAAGACCCCGCTCGAGAGCCGCCACCTCGGGCCGTATGAAGTCGTATTTTCCTTTTCCGAACCGGGCGTACGGGCCGGCCATTCGGCGCCCACGAATGGAGCGCCGGCGGTATCGAGCGCGCAACTGGCCAGCGAACTGAGCGAAATGCGCCAGCAGATGCGCGAGCTGCAACGCGCTCTGCTGGTGCCGCATGCTCCGCACGCGATCGCAAAGCCGTCGTCGAGCGCGCCGGAACTGGCAAGGAACATCCTGCGGGAGATGGAAGTGGACGAAGAGCTTGCCGGAGAGATCGTCGAATCGGTCGCCGCGGAACTGGCGGCCCTGCCGCCCGCCGGTGAACTCGCCGACACGGAAAGCGACGCGCACCGGAGCGCGACGAACGCCATCTTGCGCAAAGCCCTGATCGGGCGGCTGCGCTTTGCTCCGCCCTTGCGCGAGCGCGGCGAAACGGCCTCGATCGTCGCCGTGATTGGCCCGCCCGGGGTGGGCAAGACCGCTTCGCTCATGAAGCTGGCGCTCATGCGGGGCGAGACCGTCACCAAACCGATCCATTTCATCTCGAGCGACATCTACCGGGTGGGCGCGGTCGAGCAATTGCGGACGTTTGTGTCGATTCTGGGGACCGGCCTGGACCTCGCGGATTCCCCGCGGGTTTTAGCCCAAACCATCGAAGCCAACCTGCACCGGGAAATGATCCTGATCGACACGCCGGGCTTGAGCGGCGAAGATTTCGAACTCACCAATGATCTGGCCGACTTCCTGGGCCGGCGCAACGATATCGAAAAGCACCTCGTGCTGCCGGCCACCATGCGTTTCCGCGACCTCCAACGATCGATCCGGCGCTATGATGCTTTCCGCCCCGACCGGCTCCTGTTCACGCATCTGGACGAGACCGATTCTTTTGGCCCGATGTATTCGGCGGCAGCCTGGAGCGGCCGGCCGCTTTCTTTCCTTTCCGCCGGCCAGCAGATTCCCGAGGATCTCGAAGCGGTGTCGGAGGAGAAGCTGGTCCGGCTGCTGTTCGACCGGCAACGCGACCAAAGGGAGGATGGGTACGGCGCATGACGGCCCTCACCCCCGAAGCCAATAGCCGGGCGAACATGATTATTGAGAATCTTCCGCGCGTGCGGTGGATCGCCTCCTCGATTCATCAGCGGCTTCCCGCGACGGTGGTGCTCGAGGACCTGGTCTCGATCGGCGTGCTCGGCCTGATCGAGTCGGTCGACCGCTATGATCCGCGCACCAATGTTCAGTTCAAGACGTTCGCGGAATACCGGATTCGCGGAGCCATCCTCGATAGCGTCTGCGAACTCGATGGCATTCCGGCGCATAAACGGTCGAAGGCCAAGCGGCTCAAGTCGGCCGTGCGCATGCTCGAGCAACGGCTGGGACGTACGCCCACCTCCGAGGAGATCGCCGCGGAACTCGGCGTGGACATGGAAGAGTACCACGAGTGGGTCAACGACATTCGCGGCGTTACGATCGGCGCGCTGGCCGATAACTACAAGGACAACAGTCTGCAGCCGGCGGCTTTGCTGGAGCAGACGGAACGCGACGAACTGGTCGAGAAGGGGCTGAACGCGCTGCCGGAGCTCGAAAACGAGGTCGTCACGCTTTATTTCAAGGAAGGGATGTCGCTGCGGCAGATCGCGTGCAAGCTGAATCTTCACATCACACGGGTGTCGCAGTTGAAATCGCGAGGGACCGAGCGGCTCCGGCGTTTCGTGACGTTGCACAGCACTTGGTCAAAGAGAGGAATGTGTGCCTAATAAAAGTGAGATGACATCCGGCGCCGGAATGCCGGCGGTTCGCGAGCCACGCAAGGCCGCGAGCATGGAGATGATGCTCGATTTTGAATTGCCCGTCCGGATCTCGCTGGCCAAAGCCGTCGTGCCGCTGCGGGAAATTCTGAAGTTATCGACCGGTTCGGTGCTCGAACTCAACCGGTCGCTTGATGATGCCGCGGATATTGTGGTGAACAACCGCGTCGTGGCCCAGGGCGAAATCGTCGTGGTGGAGGGAAATTATGGAATCCGAATTCAGCGCGTTAACGATCAAGCGCGCCATGCGGCTTCACAAGCAGAAAACTAAAGCGGCAACCGGTATGAAGGGTGCCAGGAAGGAGGGTCATGCGACGGCTCCCGGGCAAGCGGTGGCTCTCTACCTGATCCACCACTGGCACAGCTTTTGGCGCATGGTGCGGCGGCAATGGCGCATGACGAGCGCGGCGGCGAGGAAGCACATTCCCGTAGCGAGCGAGAGCGTCGAACAGATGAAGAGTGAGTATGTCGAACTCCGCGACCAGCTCAATCTGCTGACGGCCCGGCTCCAGGGTCTGGAGGAGCGGGAACGCCCGGCCCTGCCGGTCCGCGGAGAAATGTCGCTGAATCTGACCAGCAAGAGCATGGCGCTGAAGCTTTGGAAAAATGGCGAGGATCCCCGTCAAATCGCCCGCATCCTGGATGTGCCGGTAGGCGAGATCCAGCTGCTCGTCAAAGTGCAACGCCTCCGGGCGCAAGTGACGCGCCAGGAGAAGAACCAGGCACTCGAGTGGAAGCGACCGGTGGAAGCCCCACCGGCCGAACCTTTCGCAAGGATCGAAAGTGGCGCGGAGGCCCCCGATTGGGTCACCGAGCAAACGGCTTAGGAGAACGGTCTGTCCATGTCGCAAACGAAAACTTCACAACCAAGATCATCCGGGCGGCGCGGGCCGTCGCTCGCGGGCTGGAACAAGGCGCCCGTGTTGCCGCGGCCGGAGGAATGTATCGCTTTGGCCGGCGCGGCGCTCGCCCGGGCTCGTCAACTCCTGCTGAACCCGACGGCGGAAGCCGTGCTCCAATGCGAGTTTGCGATGAACGAAGTGGCGGACCGTCTGCGGCAGTTTCCGCGGTCGCTCGCCCGGGCGGAGGAGGCCGGGCGAGCGAATCGCGCCGATCTCCAGCGTGCCGCGGCCGCCTTAAAGGAGGATCTGTCGCAAGTGACGATTCTCTATCACAAGTCTTCGCAGTTTTACGCCAGCTGGACGCGCCTGTTTAGTGCGAAGCGCTGCGGGTACACGCGGAGGGGCGCACCGGCCAGGCTCGTGTGCTCGCATCAATTCGTCGTCCGGGGATAAGAAAAGATCAAGGAGAAATTGTGTCATCACTACTCGCTGCCCTGCAAAACTCGGCCAATGCGCTCGATACCTTCGAAAAACAAATCGGGGTCACTCAGGATAACGTCATCAACGCGTCGACTCCCGGCTATGTCAAACAGCAACTCGATGTCTCGGCGGTCGGGTTCCAGCCCTCCGCCGGTTTGTATGGCGGCGTGCAATCGGGACAAATCGAGAATGCCCGCAGCGAGTTCGCCGAAACCGCGGTGCAGAATGAGCAAATGCAGGACGGTTTTCTGAGCGAAAGGGCCAATACGCTCCAGAACATTCAATCCGCTTTCGATATCACCGGCGACAGTGGTTTGAGTAAGGGGATCAACGACCTGTTCTCCGCCTTTTCGTCCTGGAGTGAAGCTCCGACCGACATCACCCAGCAGCAGGGCGTGATTAACGCGGCCCAGGCATTTGTGACGAACGCCAACCAGACGGCTGCCGAGCTGAACTTGAATGCGGCCAGCGTCAAGCAGGAGATCGGCGTGCAGATCAGCGCGATTAATCAATTGGCGCTACAAATCGCCAGGATCAATCAAAGCGACCAATCCAATCCGGCGGCGGCCGCCAGTAACAACTCCACGCTTTATTCGGATCTCGAACAACTATCCCAGTCGGTAAACTTCACGACGGTGAAGGCGTCGGATGGAACCACGACCGTCCTGCTCGATGGGCAGATTCCGCTCGTGATCGGCAGCAAGAGTTATCCGCTGTCGCTATCGATGGTGGCGGCCGGAACCAATAACTCACCGGCGGCGCCCCAGATTCTGGATGCCGGCGGGAATAACATCACTTCGCAAGTCACCAATGGCAAGCTGGGCGGGTTGTTATCGGTGGCCAACGGCGAGTTAGCGACGCTGCTCGGAGACGGGACGCAGAACGGTTCCCTCAATAACCTCATTACCAACATCGCCACCGCGGTGAATAACCTCCTGCAGAAAGGACAGATCGACCAGGCGGGCACGCCGGGCGTGGCGCTGTTCCAGGTGACCAATGACGCCTCCGCGGCCGCGACCCTACAACTGAATCCGGCCTGTGTCGCCTCGCAACTGGCGGCCATTGACCCGGGACCGCCCATGGTCAGCAACGGCATCGCCAACCAACTGTCGGCGTTGGCCAACAATACGACCACCATGTTCGGTAACCAAAGCTTCGTCCAATATTACGGCTCGATGGCATCGGCCGTGGGTGGCGCGGCGGGCAATGCCGCCACGGCTAAGACCAATAGCGACCAGCTCTTGGCGCAGGCGAGAAGCCTGCGCACGCAGATCTCGGGAGTTTCTCTCGACGACGAAGCGGCCAGTCTTGTCGGATTGCAACAGGCATACGAAGCGACGTCGAAGGTTTTTACGACGGTGAATCAACTCATGGAGGATCTGCTCAACGCGGTGCGGTGATGCGGAACACGAGCGAACGGAAAAGGAAAAAACGATGATTCAAACCTATAGCGCCACCACCGAGATGTTTCTCAGCGACCTGGACGTGAGCAAAACCAGAACTTCCGCTGACCTCGAGCAGCTATCCTCCGGTTACAAAGTCCGCACGGCGGCGGATGCTCCGGCGGACATTGTGACCCTGCTCCAGGTGCAAAATCAGATGGCGCAAGCCACGCAGGTATCGAGCAATCTGAGTCGTCTGCAGACGCAAGTCACCAGTGGGGAAGCGGCACTCGATCAGGCCATCTCGCTCATGCAGCAGGCGGGTGTGCTGGGAGCGCGGGGGATGGCTGTCGACCAGACGCCGGTGACCTTCCAGGCTCTGGCGAGCCAGGTGCAGAGCCTGCAGCAGGAGATGGTTGGCCTCAGTCAGACGAGTGCTTCGGGCAGCTATATTTTCAGTGGGGATAATGACCTGCAGGCGCAGTATACGCTCGACCCGACCAACACCATCACCGGCGTGAAGCAGGCCTTTCCCACGCAGCAGACGCGCCAGATCGCCGATATCTCCGGCCAAACCTTTACCGCGGGCATTACCGCGCAGGACATTTTCGACCAGACCGACAGTAGCGGCAATCCCACGGCCAACAATGTGTTTGCGGCGCTTCAGCAACTCTATAACTGCCTGACGGCCAACCCGCCCGACACCAATGCCATCAATCAAGCCGTCAGCAATGTCAACTCCGCTTCCACGTGGCTCAACAACAATCTGGCCTTCTACGGAACGGTGGCGGACCGCATCGACTCATCGATGTCGATCGCAAGCAGGTACCAGACGCAATGGACACAGCAGATTGCCGACATTCGCACCGCGGATATCGCGTCGGTCGCCAGCGACCTGCAGGCCGTGAAAACCCAGCAGAGCGCCGCGCTGTCGGCCGAGGCCAACTTCCAGCCGCAAAGCTTATTTAACTATTTGAGATAACGACCGATGACGACGACCGCAACGGCAGAACCATTCATACCCCAATGCGGCCGGGAAATACCTATGACCCAACTCAGCCAGGATCAAATCGACGCAGTATTCAAGCATGGCGCGGGAACCATGAAACGCCCGAAAGACTCCCAGACCACCCGCTATGACTTTCTGCGCCCCAACCGCATCCCGGCATCGCAGTTGCGCGCCATCCGGCTGCTCTATGAGAATTTTGCGCGTTCGGTGGCTTCCAATCTTTCCGCCTATCTGCGCTCCTATGTGACGGTGAACCTGGTGAGCTTTGAGCAGGTTCCGTTCCAGGAATTCATCGAGGGCCTGCCGTCGCCGACGGTCATCGTCTCGCTCAGTTTACGGCCTTACGAGGGCTCGGGCGTGCTTGAGATGAGCCCGGCGTCCTTCTTTCCGATTCTCGAAATGCTGTTGGGTGGCAACGGTAAATCACCGGAGGTGTTCACGCGGGAAATCACCGACATCGAACTCCGCCTGGTCGAGATGCTATTGCGCCTGATTGTGCAGGACCTGCGCGAGGCTTGGAAAATGATCGCCAACATCGATTTCGCGGTCCAAACCATCGAGAAAGAGCCTCAGTTCCTGCAAATCCTGGCGCCGACCGAGTCCGTCATCATGATCGGCATGGAGATTCGCGCCGGAGATGCCTGTGGACCCTTGAATATCGCCATTCCCTCGCTGGCCATTAAGATGATGCAGCAGAAGGTCGGCCATCAATGGAACACGCGGCGCATCGAGCCCACCGTGGAAAGCCAGGAAAAGATGCTGCGGCTGCTCGAACCGGTCGATACCGAAGTTGAGATCGCGCAAATCGGCGCCACCATTCAAATGCAGGATCTGGCGTCTCTGAAGCAGGGGGATTTGTTATTGCTCGATCTGCCGGTGGAGCGGCCTTTGCACTGTTTTGTGAACGAGAAAGGCCGTTTTCACGGTCATATGGCGGAACTGGGCTCGAAGGCCGTTTTTGTGGTGGATGGGGCTACCAGTGATGTGTAAAGAAAGCGCGTTCGAGAAAGTTTAGTCTGTTATGTCAACGAAACCAATGAGTGTGCCCACACCGCAAACGAAATCGAACCCCCAGGGGGCAGGCCTTGGCAAACGCCGGGCGGACCACATGGGGTTGATCGGCTTGTTGATCGCGGTGGGCGGCATTGTTTTAGGGCAAACGCTCGAGGGCGGTCATGTCCGCGACGTATTGCAGCCGACGGCGGCCCTGATCGTTTTCGGAGGCACGTTCGGCGCCGTCATCCTGACCACGCCGTCCTCCATCCTGAAGAGTGCCCTTCGCCGCCTGAAGAGCATGCTGTTTGAGGAGCAGTCGTCAGCCGGGAACATCATCGACCTGATCGTGTCCTTGTCTACCCAGGCCCGCAAAAACGGCATTGTGGCGCTCGAGCAGGAGGTCCGGCAGATTGAGTACGGCTTCCTGCAAAGAGGACTGATGCTGGCGGTCGATGGCGAAACGATCGACCACATCAAATCGATGCTCGAACTGGAAATCAAGCTGGAAATGTCGGAAGTCGACATGGACGCCAAGGTGCTCGAAGCGGCGGGAGGCTACGCGCCCACCATCGGAATTCTGGGTGCGGTGATCGGTCTGATTCAGGTGATGAAGCACCTCGACAATATTGCTGAGGTCGGGTCGGGAATCGCCGTCGCTTTTGTGGCCACCATCTATGGAGTCGGGTCGGCCAATCTGCTTTTTCTGCCTCTCGGACAGAAGATGCGTTCACGGGCATGGAAAACCATGCGGATGAAACACCTGATGCTCGAAGGTATCGTCAGCATCACCGGAGGACTCAATCCGCGTTTGGTCCGGCGCCGGCTGGACGCCTTTGTCCGCGGTGAGGATTCGGCGCAGAAGTCGAGGCTGGAAGCGGTGCCGGCAAAAGATTAAGGGAGTGTTTCATGGATTTTGAATCTTCAGGTCATCACGGCGGCGGGCCCAGTCATGAGCGTTGGCTCATCTCCTGGGCGGATTTTATTACCCTGATGTTCGCCGTATTTGTGGTGTTGTTTGCCTCGGCGGCCACCAACAAGAACACGGCCAAAGAGATTTCCGACGCCATCATCAATGCCTTGCAAACCGGCAACATCCGGTTTATTTCGCACGGCAAAACCACTCCCCGCTTCAATGAAACCAAGGTGGAGGGCCAGGGAAAAAGTGCGCCGGAACAGCAGACCGTGGTGGGGGTCGTCCCTTCGCTCAAGGCGCTATCGGATCAGTTCCGCGACGAAATCTCCCGCGGACATATGGAAATTCACCTGGAGGCGCGGGGTCTCGTCATCAGTCTGCGCCAGGCAGCCTTCTTCAAGTCCGGGGACGCCATCGTCAATCCCGACTGTTACCCGACTCTGGACAAGATGGCGGGCGTGATCCTGAGCGTGCCGAACAAGGTAAACCTGGAAGGGCATACCGATGACGTGCCGATTCACAACTCACGGTTCGCCAGCAATTGGGAGTTGTCGGCCGCACGCAGCATCGCGATGCTCGACGTCCTCACCACCCGCAACCAGATTCCCCGAGGCCGGCTGGCGATCTCCGGCTACGCCGATACTGTTCCGCTCGGGCCCAACAACGACGAGGAAGGCCGCGCACGCAATCGCCGCGTCGACGTCGTCATCCTCAACGAACTGATACCCGCGACCAGCGCC
>Ga0126381_100002103_pt1 | contig 21536 bp, 18 predicted proteins | sample PanSoiMetPlot_28_FD_96465 | JGI IMG/M metagenome (GOLD analysis project Ga0126381, IMG submission 96465) | Tropical forest soil microbial communities from Panama - MetaG Plot_28 | ecosystem: Environmental > Terrestrial > Soil > Tropical forest > Bulk soil | place: Panama | collected 2016-02-17
CTGCCTGAAGGGAATAGACGGGCTTGATCCGCAGCCGATATTGTTGCGCGGAATCGGCAACCATGCCAGCGAACTCGTGCCCCTGTTTGCGGGGTTCGGAGTCGAATTCCGCAACCACGCTGCCAGCGGCATCGAAGACCTGGATAAGCACGTCGATCCCGCGCTGCTCCACGTTCAAGGCGGCAAACTGGCCGGCAGCGAGCAGGAGTTGATATTCATGCGATTCGCCTCCCGCCAGTTGCCTTTCGATGGATGCGCCTGGAAGCAGGGCTGGAACCTGTTGTGCTGCGACGCAGAATGCCGCGACGGCCAACAGGAAGACAACACGCCACATCATTTCACCACCCGAAAGGAATAGCTGCCGATGAATTCGCCGGAGCCCGCTCCGGTATCCCCCATTAATTCGAAGGTGTAGTTTTGAGACTGGAGCAGTCGCGCCGGCAGTCCGACCGAGACGACCTTTGCCACCGCGGTCGGATGTGCGTGCAAGACGCCGCTGCGCCAGACGACCTGGTTTGTCGCCGGATTTCGCAGAGTCGCACGATATGCGGAAAACTCATCCGATTCCATCTCCAGGTGGAATAGTGCAGTATCGGCTGCGGATGGCACATTGAGCGTAGGGATGGATGTCGCACTGCGGAGTTGCGGCGCCAGGACGAGAGCCACGGTGATAGGAGTGGGTGGGGCCGGTGGAGGACTTTGCGCCGGCAGGGGAGTCGGTTCGTGAGCTTGCGGCGGCTGTTGTGCGACAGGCTGCGACTGCGGCGCCGGAGCGCGAAGCAGCGACAATCCTACGGCGATCGGAATGCATGCGGCCGCCGCGAAGGCCCACTTCGGAAACGCGCCGACCAGCCTGACCGCGGCAGCCGGTGCGCCGATGCGCTCCGCTAATGCCTCAGCGAGGGCCACCTTTTCGCGTCGCCGCGGCGAAGCGAGATATACGGTACGGAAGCGCTCCAGCCGATCCGCGGAAAGTTCTCTCCGGACGTAGGCGTCAACCAGGTCGTTCTCCACCGCGCTCAATCGAGCTGCGAACTCATCGTCGGCGATGCTGAGTTCGTCCAGGCGGTCCGCCTCATCCGGAGGGATGGCGCCGAGGAGGTACGCCGTCACAAGTTCATCGTCGTAGGTACGCTTCTCCGGAGGCATTGTCTCTTTACTCGATAAGCGGAAAACCGCAAAAACGTGTCATGTTTGCTTACAGCAATCTCCCACACACTTTTCGAGGCGGTCACGGATACGGCAGGCGCGGATGGTCAGGGCATTCAGGGTGACCCCCAGTTTCGTCGCCAACTCGCGCCGACGCCGGATCTTGACGCGCTGTTCTCCCCGGTAGTAGTCCAGGATCACTGCGTGGTCGTCCGGCTTTAACTTCTTGAGGCAGCAATCGAGGCATTCGAGACGCTTGGTCCTGTCGTCAGCCATTGCGTCTTGTTCGAGGTCAGGGACACAACCCAACCCGGGCTGGAGATTGAGACTTACCTGATGATGCTCCGGCCCGCGTTGATACTCCAGAAAGACGAACCTGGCGACGATATAGCAATAGCGCGCGGGGGGTGTATCCGTGATGCCGCCTGTCTCTTCCAGGCGGCGCGCGATCCTATTCATCGTCTCATCGGCGAGTTCGTCGGGGCAGAGGCAGTTCTTGCGGTCGAAATACTGGACCAGCCTGCGTCGCATCTCCAGGTATTGCGCGCCCGCAGAATCCACTCCCTCGTCGAGCCAGGCAAGAAGGCGGTCGAAGGCGATTCGCGTCGGCGACGATTGCTTCTGAATTCCGGCTGCCATGGCCCGCCCCGGTGCTTAGCTCAAGACATTCTACGTCTCGCCTCGTACGTTCCGGAGGCGCTTCGTTTCAGACCTGTATTGAACACTACTGTATTAAGCACCACTTGAAAGTTGTTCTTTCCGGTGGTAACTTTGGACCAGCAGGAGGGCTACCATGCAGCAGACCCTTGTTTCCCCCGGGCTCACCACCGGACATGCGCCGTTTGTCGAAGAGGCGCGCCACCGTGGAGAGCTTTACATTACACAGCCTTACGAGCTGTATTCTGCAGAAAATCATGAGGCTTGGAGGCGCCTGTTTGCGCGCATCCGGCCGCGATGGGAGCGGTATGCCAATGACCACTTCCTGCAGGGAATCGAGGCTCTGAATCTACCCTCCGACCGCATTCCGCGGCTTTCCGAGGTGAATCAACGGCTCCAGCCCCTCACCGGCTTCCAGGCCAAACCGGTCAGCGGTTACGTCCCCGGATTCCTCTTCTTCGATTGCCTTCGCCGCCGCGAATTCCCCACTACCATCACCATCCGCGACAAGGACCGCATGGACTACCTGCCCGAGCCGGATATCTTCCACGACGTCGCAGGCCATGTTCCGATGCACACCGAGAAAGCATTCGCCGATGTTCTTGTGCGCTTCGGCGACTGCGCCCACACGGCCGTAGAAATGACCTCGGATATCCGCGACCAGATGGAACGTGCGCGGAGGCTCACGAACATCATGAAGGCGATGTCGCGCTTCTTCTGGTTTACGGTGGAGTTCGGGCTGATGCGCGGACCGGCCGGGCGGACGGTCGCATACGGCAGCGGCCTGCTCAGCTCGTACGGCGAGCTGGAACACGCCATCGAATCGAGCGAGACACAGCGCTATCCGGTGCAGATCGAGTGGCTGATCAACCAAGGCGCGGAGATCGATCACTATCAGCCGCTGCTGTTCATCGTCGAGTCATTCGGCCACCTGTTCGAGCTGGTAGATCGGTTGGAGCGGTGGATGCGCGAAGGCAAGCTCGACAACGTGGCTCCGGGACTGCCCGAGATCAACGCGGACGACCTGCGAAGCTTCATGGAAGCGTCAATCTGAAAAGTTCAGGATGAAGGTGTCGCGCGGCAACCCGCGGCTGCGGGCCTTCTGAAGCACGCGCGCCGCTTCGATCCGGCTCATGCGGCCGCCCAGTGCGACCAGGTACGGCGGATGGTCCACGCCTTTGGGCGCAAAGACCTCAGCGTTCATCCCCGGCCATCGCTTGTTGATGGCGAGAGCTTTCTTCTTTGCATCGCGCACAGCATTGTAGGTGTAGGCGATGACCCGCCAGACGGTACGTTCTCCACCCGAAGGAGTCTCGGTGACGGCGGGTTCGACCGGCGGCGGGGGATCGGGCGCTCCGGCGTGTGGCGGGACGGCGGGAGCGGGGGTGGACACAGGAGCGGCGGGACTGGGCTGGACCTTGCGCGCGGGCGTATGGAATACCCAGGCGAAGCAAGCGGCAATGGCAGCCAGCGAGAGCGGCCACGCCCAAACTGGGATTCGCGGCGGTGCGAGACGTTCGTACGCAGGGTGCAGCGACGCAGCAGGCGGCTCGGGAGGCGATGCCGGCTCAGGTTCGACCGGAGACTCAACCCGCGGAGGTTCTTTGACAGGCGGCTCTTCGACTGGCGGAACGTACGGCCCCATGGCCGCTACGATCTCCGGGATACGCCACCGATCGGCAGGGTCAGCTCCGGCTGTATTACGCACGATGGAGGCGAATGGCTCCGGGATTTCGGTAACGATGTCTTTGTACTCACGCCCCGTGAGTACCCAATGGAGCAGCGCACCGAGTGCTCCCACGTCCGCGGCATATGTGAAGCGGCCGGTATCGGGCTCGTGCAGGTCGTCCGTCGACAGCTTGATCGTATTTCCGGCAGCGACGACGTTGGCAGCGTCGACGGATCCGTGCACCAGCCCCTGGGCATGAAGATAGCGCAGGGCATCGAGGGCGGCGGCTAACAGCTCGCGGGCGTCGGCCTCGCTCAGCGGCACCGGCGCGGATTCGAGACTGTCGTCCGGCCACTCGAAGGCGGCGTAAACACAAGGCTCGCCTGTATCGTCACGGCCATAGGTGAGAAGGGGCAAAAGGTTCGGATGCTGCAGATAGGCTGTCCGCCGCCAGAACTCGAGGCGGTCGTCCGCATCTTTGGCCGCGACCACTTTCAGCAGGACTCTCTCCGGTCCGCGCGCCGCTTCGAACCACGCTCCGGCGTCACCGTCCGCTTCCAGGTATCGGTCGAGCGTATATTCCCCATCCAGACACACGCCAGTCCACTGTTCCGCAATAGGAGTCATAAAAATAACCTGTGGCGCGCCTTTGTCCGGGTGCGCCGCGTTGTTTCTTCCATAGTAAAGCAGGAACGGGGTGCTGGCACACGTAAAAGTTACGCTTCCGGCAATCAAGCGGAAACATTCTCACCATCGATTGTTTTGGAAACGCGGCGAATGCGAGGGTGGCCCACCGCGTGCAACAAGGGAAGGTTTTCTCATAACGATAACTACGGGAGGATCCCCACTTGTGGAACAAAACGCGTAACGAAGAGACACCCGGTTCGCGCGGGATGCAGCCGGCGCCCTCCATGGAACCCACACCGGCACGTACACCTCAGCAGCCGGCAGCAGCGGCCTATGTGCCGCCCGCCCCGGCGCGCCCCGAGCCTGCGCAGTCCCGGCAGAGCGCGGCGATCGGCGCGTCCATGACCATCAAGGGAGAGATTCGCGCTCGCGAGGAGCTGCTGGTGGACGGCGAAGTAGAGGGCTCGTTGGAATCGCAGAGCGCGCTTACTGTCGGTCCGAACGGGAAGGTGCGCGCCAATATCAAGGCACGTGAGGTGATCGTGTACGGCTCGGTGCGAGGCAACGTCGAGGTGGCCGAGAAGATCGCCATTCGCGATCAGGGCAGCCTGGTGGGCGATATCAAGGCGGCCGGCATCAGCATCGACGATGGCGCCTACTTCAAGGGCAGCATCGACATCGTCAGGCCGGAGCCGAAGGTGGCAGCTCGGCCGTCAAAGGCCGAGCCGAAATCCGAGTCGAAGGTGGAAGCCAGCGTCTCCTAGGATTGACCGGCTGTGAAAACCGGAGCCCGCGGCCGTCGGAGCGCAGCGAGCTCCGCCACGGCCTAATACTCCTGTGTCTCTGTTTTGCATGCGGATTTCACTCCTGCGGCGCTGGCTCCCGCCCGATTCTGTGAACGCCAGAACTGTTCACACGCGTAACGTGGCGTGTATCCTAATAACACTGCCTATGCTACAAACCTCCCTGTTTTTCCTTTCGATCCTTGGCCTGAATGCAGCCTTCCTCGCGGCGCAAACCCCGCCTTCCGCTAAGACGCCTCCACCTCAACCAGACACCCTGATCCTTACCGATGACGAGAAACTCGTCGGTCATTTGGTTCGCTCCAACGGTTCTTCCGTCGTCTTCAAAAGTGATCTGCTGGGCGAGATTACGGTCGATTGGAGCAAGATCAAGGAACTCCACACCTCCGAGGCGTTCGCCGTGGTAGGAAAAGACGTGAAGATTGAGCACCGCCGCGATGTGGCCACGGTTCCCCGTGGTTCGCTGGATGCGACCGGGCAGACGATCATTATTCATACTGAGGCCGAGCCCGGGCGCACTGTTCCGGTGGCCGATGCCGCGCATGTGATCGACGTGGCGACCGTCGAGCAGTCGATTCTCAGAAGCCCTGGCTTCTTCCAGGCCTGGAGCGGCACGATCACCGGCGGCGCGACGTTGGTTCAGGCAACACAGCAGAGCCGCGCCTTCAACGGCGGCTTCCAGTTTGCGCGCACCGTTCCCAGCGAAACATGGCTGCCGCCGCGCGACCGCACGCTCGTGGACTTTACCGCGTCGGAGGGTTTCGTCATCCAGCCCGGTACGCCCAAGGTAAAGACAGCGATTATCCACGCGAATGCAGAACGCGACGAATACTTTTCCACGAAGCATGTCTACGGCTTCGGCGAGGCTATTTTCGATCACAACTTTTCGCAGGGCCTGGATCTGCAACAGAACTACGGCGGCGGAATCGGCTGGACGGCGCTCCAGAAAGCTGATCTGACGCTCGATGTGAAGGGAAGCGTCACGTATATCAAGCAGCAGTTTCAGATCGCGAGCGCGGACCATAACCTGATCGGTTCGAACTTCGCCGAGAACCTCATGCGCAAGTTTCCGCGCGGAGTCATGCTGACACAGCAGTTCGGGATCACGCCGGCGTGGAACGAAATGCACGCCTGGACGGCTATTGCAGGAGTGTCGTTCACAGCGCCGGTGTACAAGCGCCTCGGCTTCAGCATAGGTGTGCTGGACAATTACCTGAACGATCCTGCGCCCGGATTTCACAAGAATTCATTTCAGGCGTTGACAGGTCTGACGTACACTCTGAAGTAGTCTCGATGAGCTTGCGACTGGCCGCCCTTCTGCTGTGTGGCCGGGCGGCCTCGGCTTGGGCTCAGGCGGCTATTGATCCCACGCGCTACCCGGACCTGCTTCGCTATCTCGATCCGCAGCCGGATGAGACCCAGTTTGCCTGCGAGATTTCGCCGATTCCACCGTCGTTGAATTTCAGCTTCCGCTTTGGCGCAGGATACATCGTGCGGGTTCCCATGGGTCAGTTTCGCGGACCGGATCATCGTTGGGACACCGTCGTCGAAGTCGTTCCACGGACAGGCGGAAAGCCGTTCTATTTCGGACGCCGGATATTGCTGCCAGACGTACCGGTGACGCGTGCCTCGGCGGAGTTCGGCGGCGGATACCTGCTGGGCGAAGGACAGTATCGAGCGCGTTTGGCCATGATGGACGAACGCCGACGCGTGTGCCGGAAGCAGTGGACCATCGAGGTGAAACCGCGCTACTCCGAGCGCCGTGTCAGGACGCGAATGCCTCCGAACAGCATCGCCGAGTTGACGTGGGAGAACGTTGCGGCCGGGTCGCGAGACTCCGACGAAGCGCCGAAGGGGAAGCTTACGTTGCTGCTCAATGTGGCGCCGCTCTCGCCGCGGCGCTTGCGACTGCGGCCAACGGATCGACTCGTGCTGCTAACGCTTGTCTCCGCGGTGCTGGAAAGCTTCCCGGCTCATCGCGTGCGGCTGGTGGCGTTCAGTCTCGATCAGCAGAAAGAGCTCTTTGTTCGCGACACCCTCGCGGCCGGTGACCTGCAAAAGCTCGAGGAGGCGCTCGAGGGCTTGGAACTCGCGACGGTCGATTATCATGTCCTGCAAGACGCCGGCGGATACCGCACGCTGCTGGGCAATCTGGCTGGACGCGAGTTGCGCGCCTCTCCGCCGCCCGATACGGTTCTGTTCCTCGGGCCTGCGGTACGCTACCAAGGGAAGGTGCCACCGGCGGCGCTGGAAGGCATCGACGATCCTGCATCGCGCGTTTTTTATCTTCGATATCGGCCGCCATTTCGACGTCCGGTCCCCGACCTGCCCGACATCATCGACGCTCTGATATCGCGGCTCAAAGGCAAGAGGTTCGTGATTCGCACGCCGGCGGATTTTCAGAAAGCCATCCAGCGCCTGAGTGACGGGCGCTAGCGCAATATGCCCGCCTTTGCGATGAACTCCCACATCTCGCGAGTGATGCGGAGGGGCTGCGCCTGTTGTTTAGCGTGATCGGGCCAGTTTGCGCGGTCCGCCCATAGTTTGCCGAGGCCTTGCGTGACTTCCGGATCGCCGCCGGTGAAGCCCTCGACGAGCTCTTTCCAGCGGCGGGCCAGTTCCTTAACCTTTGGGCTCGACGGATCGTCTCCCGCGGCCATCGCTTTTTCGACGTCGGCGATCAGGTCCATCCATTGCTTGCTGACGCGCTCCTGCAACTCCGGCGACCACTCCTTGCGGCGCGCCGCGATCTTGGCCTTTGCGGCCTCTGAATAATATTTCTTCGACCAGTCCATGTCGTTTTGCATTTCGATCACCTCGATTATGTTTTTGAGCAGCACCGTGTCGCGTTTGCCGGCTGCAAAAGCCGACTCGGCTCGCCGGATCGCACCGATCGCCTGCTCCACCAGAGTGCGTCTGGCTTCAAGCGCGCAGCGCTGGCGCCGGAGCGCATCGGGCAGACTGACGCCGTTGCGTTCCAGCAGTCCACGGATCTGCTTCAGCGGAATCCCGATGAACTTCAGCGCCACAATCTGCTCCAGCCGCTCCAGGTCGCGATCGGAATACTGTCGATACCCGGACTCCGTGCGCCTCGGCTTCAGCAGACCCATGCGGTCGTAATGATGCAGCGCGCGCACAGTGACTCCGGCCAGTTGAGCGAATTGCTGGACGTGATACATCGGCCTTCCTCCTTGAGGTTCAGCCCTGACGTTGCGTCAGGGTCAAGGGAAAATTCTGGCATTTTTGAGGCATTATGGAAACATGCACTCGAGCGTGAAGTGTATGATTCTATTTGCAGCGGCTTCCGCTTGCCTGCTGTGGTCCGCCGATCCGGATGCCGAACGCCTGCCGGCGGGCAAAGGCAAGGAGGAAGTGAAGACGGCCTGCATGGAGTGCCACGGGGTCGCCAACATCCGCCGGCAGCGTCTCAGCAAAGACGAGTGGACCAGCGAAGTGTCCGACATGATCGACCGCGGAGCGAAAGTGAACGACGATCAGATGGCGAGCATCGTCGATTACCTCACACAGAATTTCGGCCCGGATTCCAAGCTGCGGGTAAACACCGCGCCGATGGTCGAGTTGAAATCAGTGCTGAACCTGACTGCGGCGGAAGCAAGCGCGATCGTCGATTACCGAAGCGCCAACGGAGACTTTCACAGCGTGGAGGATTTGCTGAAAGTGCCGGGCGTGCCGGTGGGGAAGGTTGAGGAGAAGAAGGGAGTGCTGGAGTTTTAGGAGTTAGGAGCGAGGAGTTAGGAGCTAGAATAATGAGCGCTGCGGTCTCCTAGCTCCTGGATTCTAGCTCCTAGCTTCTGCCCTACTGAACGTTCCCCCCAAACCTTCCCCCGCGAGTCTCCTGCACCTTGTAATCGGCTGGAGGCTGGAAGAGGGTGGGGACGGGTTCGGCTCGACTGATGTTGGTGTAGCGCGTAATCGTCTCGCCATTGCGCGGGTCGGTATGCTTCACCAGGATGGTGGTCTGCAGGTCCGCCGAGTACCAGCGCTCGGTCACGATGCTGATGGGCTGGTCGTTGCCGATCTGTCCGGCGGGGATGGTCATGGTGGTTCGCGTACCTTGCGCCTGCACGCCCTCCATCACCTGCGTCCCGAGCGATTCGGTCTTCACGTTCTGGTTATTGCGCATTCCACGGCCGCCCGGTCCTTTCGCGATATCCGGGTGCGGACTGTTGGGATCGTTCTGGGCGCGAAAGCCGCCACGGCCGGCCGGTCGAACGGACTTATTCGCGGTCTTCGTGTTCGGCATCAGGGCGTAGCTCACGCTATTCACCGGATCGTCGATGAAGACCACGGTTCGGTTGCTGCCCAGGGCACCGAGGCCGGAGAGCGACTGCTCGCGGCGCGTGCGGCCCTGGCTATCGCGTGTGAAGTGCACCGTGCCGGTCTGTTTGATGTGGTTGCCGTCAGACAGCACCTGCGTGCTCTCCGTGACCACGTCCGCCGAAAACGGCGCGCCGGTCACAACGCGGCCAGGCCGACCGGGCTCCGCACCAAGGAAGCGCGCTCCGGGACCTCCTTCTCCAGGCGGAGGACCGAAACCGCGCCGCGGTCCACCGGGCCCGGGGGGATTCTGCGCCAAAGCCGTGGTCAAAGCGATTAGAACAAGCAAGCCCGTTCGAATGATCATGTCAAGTCTCCTAACTCCTGGTCCTAACTCCTAAAGTCAATCCAGAAACCGTACGGCTCGCGCCAATCCGTCGGAGCCGAGAAGCACATCCGCTTCCACCCGGTCAGAAACACGATCCGGGCTGACGGAGAATCCCAGTTCCAGCATGGCGGAGCGCGGCACTTCCATCCTCACCACGTTGACAGCCTCGTTGGGCCCGACTCGCTGCGCGTTGGGAAGCGGAATGAAACCATCCTCCTGCGCAAGCACGTCAGTATCGGCCGCCACTGCCAAGTCGATTAATGCCGGCGCCGGATGCTGCGGTGCCGGCTGGCGAATCCCGGACAGGATTAGTGTCACCGCGAGCAGCAGAGCTGCGGCAGCCGACCAGCACAGCGGAAGCAGCCATCGATTGTGGTGCGCCGGCGTGTTCAATCCATTCTGGGCGCGGAATGCCCGCAGCAATCGGGTTTCGACCCGTCCGGGAGCTCGCGTTCCGCTGAAACTCTCGGCCATGCGGCGCAATCCAGCGGCTAGTTCCTGCTGCCGCGCCATATGCGCGCGGCACGCTGGGCATTCGACCAGATGTGCGCCATGCTCCGGGTCGAGATCCTCCGATCCAGGTGGCTTGTTCAGCCGATTCCAAAACTCCTGACAGTTCATATCAAATCAAAATCCTTGCCGGTTTTAGTTCCTTGACCGCTGCCGACGGCCGCTCGCGGTTCAACTTCTCGAGCAACAAGGCGCGCGCGCGGTGCAGGCGCGAACGTACGGTGCCGATTGGGCACCCGAGGGCCGCAGCCGCATCGGCATAATCAACCTCTTCCAAATCGCACAGCACCACGACTTCCCGGTAGCGTCGGGGTAGTGTAGCTACGGCCCGCCGCAACGCTTCCAGCCGCTCGCGGTGTGCGAGGTCCCCAAGGGGATCCTGTATAACCGCCAATTCCGGCAACGAAGCATCCTCGGCATCGCTTTCGAGCGGCACATCCACTCGCCCACGCTCTATCTGGCGCAAGACCAGCTTGCGGGCTATCCCAAAAAGGTACCCGGAGAGCGTTCCACGGTCGGGATCATAGCCACACTCTTCCCGCAACAGCGTCAGGAAAACTTCCTGGGTGATATCCTCGGCAACCGTTGACGAGCCACTTATGTTCAAGATAAATCGATAGATAGCTGCCTGGCGGCGACGGTAAAGGCCGAGGAACGCCTCTTCGTCGCCGCTACGGATCCGTAAAATCAGCTCTTCGTCTCTCTCCGGCGGCACTGGCGTCATCGGCACCCACTTTTGATTCATTTTGCAAGTCCCAAAGTTCCGCTAAACGGGGGAATACGGTATTAACCGCACATTTTGTGGGTAGGTTAACCGATGGTAACCACAAAATAGTACTTTACCCATAGTACTCGTAGGTCTATCATCGACTATACATGAGTGCATTTGAGATGGCTCCCGCACCGGCGAGCGACGAGCTCGCTTTACTTCGGAGGAGAGTTGCGGAGCTGGAAGCGGAAATCGAGCGGCATAAACGTACCGGGGCCGCCGCCGAAGAACGCTTCAAGCGCCTGGCTGACGCTTCGCCCGTAATGATCTGGGTTTCCGGACCGGATGCCCTGATTACCTACTTTAACCGGTCATGGCTGGATTTTCGGGGCCGTCCGCTCGAACAGGAAAGCGGTAACGGCTGGACCGAGGGATTGCATCCGGATGACCGTAATCTTGCGGTGGAAACCTATCTGAAGTCGTTTTCCGCGCGACAACCGTTCCGTGTGCAATACCGGTTGCGCCGCGGTGATGGCGAACATGTGTGGGTGGAAAACCGCGCCGCTCCCTTTTACGATGCTGACGGCCGACTCGGGGGATTCACGGGATCGGTGGTGGACGTGAATGAGAAACGTGCCACGTCCTACAGCCCTGACGAGGAGGCGGTCCGCATGGTGTTCTCGCTCACCGAGCGTGAACGCCAGGTTCTGGTGCTGATTGCTCAGGGGCTTTCCACCAAGAAGGCCGCAGTGCAGTTAGGAATCAGCTACAAGACTGCCGACTCGCATCGCAGCCGAATCCTGGAGAAGCTCGGCGTACACGAAACCGCCAGCATGGTTCGATACGCCATTCGCGCGGGATTAATCGCACCGTAACAGCGCTCACGCCGCTGTTACAGTGGGGCTCGCACGCGAGATCGTGGATCTGGCCGTTATCATTGTGGGCGCGGGAGCCGCGGGTTTGGCCGCGGCTCGCTCTCTTGCTCTCGCTGGAGTCCCCGCCCTGGTTCTGGAAGCTCGCGCCCGGGTTGGCGGGCGCACCCACACGCTCCATGTGCCGGGCCTGTCCGCGCCCGGGATCTGCTCGTCAGCGCAGTGGAGCTTGGGGCGGGGTTTGTCCACGGAAAACCGCCGCAGATCTCCGATGCGGTGCAGAGGGGCGAGTTGCGTGCCATAGAGACCGAAGGCGCCGACTGGATGTTCCGCGAAGGGCGGTACGAATCTCCGGAGGCGATGTTCCAGGCGACCGAGCCCGTCATGCGAGGCCTTCCCGATGCGCCCGAGCAGTCCTTTGCCGAATTCGTGAAGGCGAGACAGGCGGGCGCGGACGCGCAGCAATGGGCCAGGCGTTTCATCGAGGGTTTCCACGCGGCGCGGACCGAGGAGATCGGTGTGCACGGTCTGGCCGCGGCCAATCGCGCCGGGGATGCGATCGGTGGCGACCGGACGTTTCGGCTGGAAGGCGGATACGAGAGCCTGATCGAGTGGCTTCAACGTGGCGTAAACGCGGAGATCCGATACGGCATCGTGGTAAAGAGCGTCGCGTGGCAGCGCGGCCGCGTTGACGTCCGCACCGGTTCGGGCGAGTTCCACGCCGACCGATTGATCTGCACGGCGCCAATTGGCGTGCTCGCGGCGCGCGGTCTGCGCTTCGACCCGGAGCCCGACAGATTGCGGGCCGCTTTGGAAGCAATCGCAATGGGGCACGCAGCGCGTATCGCGCTGCGGTTTCGCCGCGCGGTGTGGGAGGATCGACCGGAGCTCCGCGGCTTGGGGTTTCTGTTCTCGGAAGAGACCACGATGCCGACCTGGTGGACCGCGGCGCCCGCGCACGAGCCGCTGATCGTCGGGTGGACGGGTGGCCCCGCAGCCGAGGCACTTCCCGCGGACATTGACGCATGGCCGCGTCGGGTGAGCGCGCGGCGCAAATGATTCTGGACAGCACAGGCGCATGATCGTGTAGGCTGGTAACGTTCGCTACTCATGCCGAGCCGTTTTATCCAGCAAGCCATCCAGATGGCCATTGAAAATGTCGATCGCGACGGAGGACCGTTTGCCGCGCTGGTGGTGAAGGGCGGCGTCGTGATCGCTTCGGGCTGCAACCAGGTGACGCGGACCAACGATCCCACGGCGCACGCCGAAGTGGTTGCGATACGCGAAGCCTGCCGCGTGCTGGGTAGTTTTCAACTCAAGGGTTGCGAGATCTACACCTCGTGCGAGCCGTGCCCCATGTGCCTGGGAGCGATCTTTTGGGCACGCCCCGACCGCGTCTACTTCGCGGCAACCCACGCCGATGCGGCGGCCGCGGGCTTCGATGATACGTTCATCTACGAGCAGATCGCGCTGCCGCACTCGGAACGCTCGATCCCGATGATCCAGGTCGTCGACCCGGCGGCGACGCGTCCGTTCAAGGCCTGGGTGAGTAAGCCGCACAAAGAGGAGTATTAACGCGTCATCAGCACCGGCTGCAGATTCGTCCAATCTTCAAGAGAACCTTATCCGCCGCCGATGAACGCCGATAAACGCCGATTTCATAATCGTCTGGTATATTGGTCCACCTGGAGGCGACTGTCATTGGGGGATTTCAATGAACTCAGAACGCAACTGCGCGGCGAGCTGATCACGCCCGACGCGCCCGACTACGATGCGGCGCGCCGCCTGTGGAACGCGATGATCGACAAGCGACCGGGCGCGATTGCGCGCTGCCAGGGCGTGGCCGACGTGCAGACTTGTGTGCGGTTTGCGGCAGACACTGACACGCCGCTGGCGATTCGGGGCGGCGGGCACAACGTCGCGGGGCTGGCCTTGTGCGACGGCGGACTGGTGATCGATCTGAACCGCATGAAAGGTGCGCACGTCGATCCCGCGGCGCGCACGGTGTATGCGCAGGCTGGCATGTGCTGGGGCGATTTCGATCGTGAGACGCAGGTGTTCGGTCTGGCGACGACCGGAGGTCTGATTTCGAGCACCGGAATCTCGGGCCTGACGCTCGGCGGAGGATTCGGCTGGCTGATGGGACGATGCGGTATGGTCTGCGACAATGTGCTCTCGTTCGAGGTCGTGACTGCCGATGGCAGCGTGCGCACGGCGAGTGCCGAGCAGCATCCCGACCTTTACTGGGCGCTGCGCGGCGGCGGAGGGAATTTCGGAGTCGTGACGTCCTTCGAGTATCGCCTCTACTCCATCCACACCGTGCTGGCAGGCCACCTCATCCATCCGATCGAGCGTGGAGGCGAAGTGCTGCGATTTTACCGCGACTTCGCCGCCACCGCGCCCGACGAGTTAACCATCTACGCCACCGCACTGGTGACGCCTGACGGGCTCCCGGTGCTGGCGATCACTCCCTGTTATTGTGGCGACAATCTCGATGAAGGCGCGCGCCTGATCGAGCCGCTGCGCAAATTCGGTCCGCCCGTCGCGGACACGGTCGCGCCGATGCGCTACACCGCGCTGCAGCAGATGCTCGATGAGGCCGCGCCATACGGGATCCGCAGCTACTGGAAATCCAACTTTCTTCAGGCGCTTAGCGATGACGCCATCGACACGTACGTTTCGTTCGCGCGGTCGCGCACGTCGCCGAACGCAGCGTTCGTGTTGGAGCACTACCATGGCGCGGTGCATAGGGTGTCCACGGACGCAACAGCGGTCTCACTGCGCGACCACACGTTCAACCTGGTGATCCTAACGATGTGGCAGGATGCGGACGATGAGCGCCACATCGACTTCACGCGCCGGTTCTACCAGGCGATGCAGCCCTACTCGGCCGGATCGGTTTATGTGAACGCATTATCGGAGGACGACGGCGGGCGTGTGCGCGAAGCGTACGGCGCGAACTATACGCGCCTCGCGGAGATTAAGGCGAAGTACGATCCGGCCAACCTGTTCCGGCTGAATAACAATATCCGGCCGGCAGTCGCAGTGGCGGGGTAAGTGCTACTTCAATCCGCGCTGGCTGACCAGGTACACAGCAAAACTGCCCAACCAGTGTCCGCCCTCGTAGTGTTCGCTCTTGATACTCTCGATGCCGGCGTCACGCAGCCTGGCTGCGAGTTGGAGGAAAGGCTTATGACGTGTGTCGCCTTCGGGCAAACTCGACGCGATCCCTTCGAGCATCCAGGCGCGGCTCAGATTCAGCCCCGCGAGATGATACAGCTTCGGGTCCGTCACATCCGGCACCTTGGTCGGTTCCAGGTTCAAATTCGGCAGGAATGCGGTGAGCCAGCGTGCGAACTCTTCGCGCGGCAGGACCCGGCGCACCACATCCGCTTCGGCCAGGCAAGGTGAGAGGAAGTCCTCTCCCGATGGTTCATAGGAGATCGGGCAGTTCCGATCGCCTAAGTAGTATTGGCGCACGCGGTCTCGCACCAGATTGCCGAAGGTCGAGTTTCCTGTGATTCGGGCGTAGTCGAGCATCAACCCCATGCCGAAGGCAGTGTTGTTGTGCTCGCCGATGCGAATCGGATGATCCATCTTCGGCAGCCAGGCGGAGATCCGCGCGGTCACCGCCTGTTCCAGCGGCAGCAGTGTGGAGGACCACTCGCGTGCCTGCGGATCGTCCCACTCCTTCAACTCGGCGGCCAGTTGCAGCAACCACGCCAATCCGTACGGCCGCTCGAAAGCAGCGCGCCCGTCCGCGTTCAGATACTTGACTTCCTGCGCGATATTCGCGGACGTGACGCTCCGCGCGACAGCTCGACGGGCCTCTGGAGCGAATGGCGCGGCGGGAAACAGACGGGTCAGCCGCACCAGCAGCCAGTGCCCATGAACCGATGAGTGCCAGTCATAGCAGCCATAGAAAGCGGGTGTAAGTTCGCGAGGCGGCTTCACGTCCGCATCCGAGTTCATGGAATGCGAGATCTTATTGGGATATTCTTTGTGTACGCAATCGAGCGCCAGCCGCGCAAAGCGGGCAGCCTGCGCCTGATCGAACTCGGCGGCATGCATCACTCCTCCGCAGACTACAATTCCTGCCATCGTCAAAAACACTGCTTGGAAGACTTTCATAGCGCAAACACGCTCAGGGACAGTCTACACCGGCTGCGTTTCAAGTTGGCGGCTGAAGATCAGGTAAACACCTGCGCTCAGTAAAAATGCTTGACCGTGTATCCCGCTCAATCTATAATTCGGCCCAACGCGACTGACGTTTCCCGAGACCGGACGTCAATTTCCCCAAGTGAGCGCACATCAGCAGTCAGTCTTAGCTTTGGTGTAAGGAGGTTCATTTACATGCGTAACTTCCGCTGTGTTTCGATCGCAGTCGCGATCATGGTGCTGGCTTGCATCGCTATCGCCCAGACCACTGGCGATGCAGAGATATCCGGCAATGTGAAGGACCCCACCGGTTCCGCGATTCCGGATGCGGCACTCAGCCTCACGAATCAGGACACCGGCGTCGCCAGGACATCCAAGTCCGACGGCGATGGACATTACCGCTTTGCGGCAGTTCTGCCGGGCCGCTATTCCCTAAGAGTGGAAGCGCCCGGTTTTGCGGCTGCAACCATGGCCGATATTGTTTTAAACATCGGAGCCTTTGTGACGCACGACGTTTCCATGTCGGTGGGAGGCGTCCAGGAATCGGTGATGGTCACGGGCGAGATTCCTCCGATCGACGTCAGCAAGAGCGATGTTTCGGGTGTTGTTACGAACGAACAGATCGACATGCTTCCCATCAATACGCGGCAGTTCATCAACCTTGCTCTGCTGGAGCCAGGCACATCGCAGGATTCCTCCCGCACGTTCTACAACAGCGTGCAGATGGGCGGAGCGAGCCACTACTGGTCCAACGGCTTCTCGGTGGACGGCGTGACGAACACCTGGGCCGAAATGGGCGAGCCGCGGCAGAACTTCCCCATGGGTGCGATCCAGGAATTCAAGGTCAACACGATTCAGTACAAAGCCGACCAGGGCCTGTCCGCGGGAGGCGTGGTCAACATCGTCACCAAGAGCGGCACCAACGAGTTTCACGGCGAGGCATTCGAATACGCACGCGATCAGATCTTCAATCGCGACGACCGCTTCACACAGGCGGCCGATAAGAACGTCGGGCTAAGCAAAGCGCCGTTCCGCCGCGATCAGTTCGGCGGCGATGCGGGGGGACCGATTGTCAGAAACAAAGTACATTTCTACGCTGCCTTCGAACGCACACAGACGGCTACGGCTTACACCATCTACATTCCCGGCGCCGCGAGTCAGTTCTATTCTACGTTTCAAGGCGTGCATGACCGGCCCATACATGACCAGATGTTGAACGCGCGCGTCGACTACCAGCTCACCAACAACCAGCACCTGTTCGCACGGTATTCGCAGGAGTGGAACTTCATCACCTGGAATGGCTGCGGTGGAACTTCCATGAGCAACTGCTACGACGGCCAGATTCCACGGCACGCTGTAGTCGCAGGGCATACCTGGACGCCAACGCCCACCATCGTCAATGAAATCCGCTTTCAATATGCGTTCTCGTCGTACCTGCTGGGGCCTTCGGGCACTCCGATCTTCACCCAGATGGGAAGCTATCCGGCCGCGCGCCTGAACGCCCTCCAGACGACTCTGGTATTCCCCAGCTTCAGTTGGGGCAACGACTATGCCGACAACGGTGTGGAGAAACGCTGGGAGGGCAAGGACGACCTCAGCATCGTCAAGGGTGCGCATACCATCAAGCTCGGAATCGATGTGAGCCGGGTGCCGTTCGAGGACGATGCGCCCAACGGCTATGCGGGGCAATACACGTTCGCGCACGATCACTATTTCAACCCGAGCGATCCGGCATCGCTGGCAGCGTTGGCCGCCTCCAACGATGCGACGGTTTTCACGGCGACGCGGCCCCCGATCGATACGAAGGACCCCACGAGCGAACTCGGCTTTTACCTTCAGGATGACTGGAGAGTGCGGCGCAACCTTACCGTGAGTCTGGGCGTGCGCTACGACCGCGAATTCAACGCGCTGAACGAATTCCTGAATCCGAACTCGCTGGCCGGACGGCCGTACAACGCAATCGTGCCGATACCGGGAATGGGCGACCCCGGCCACAGAAGCTCCGGCAAGAATTTCGGACCGCGCGTGGGCTTCGCGTGGGACATACGCGGAGACAGCAAAGATGTGATCCGCGGCGGTTACGGCATCTACTATCAGAATCTGCAAACGCTGCAGAACTTCGGCGAGCTGCGCAACTATGCGCAGTGCTCGGTGCTGATCAACCAACCGGCGTATCCCGATCCGTTCGGCGGCCAGGACTGGGGCACGTTTTGCTCGCATGCCGCGCCGTCGCCCACCATCATCGATCCGAACTACCGCAATCCGTACACGCAGCAGTTCAATCTGGGGTACTCGCGCGAACTGACACACGACTTTTCGATCCACCTCGATGGCGCGTACAGCCATTCGCTGCACGATTACCGCACCGTGGATCTCAATTACCCGATCAACGGCGTGCGGCCCTACCCGCAGTTTGCCCGCATCCTCGACCACAGCGCTATCGGAGCGGCGAAGTACAAAGCGCTGTATGTACGGGCCGAGAAGCGGTTTGCTCAGCGGTATCAGTTCATGGTGTCGTACACGCTCTCCAACAACCAGGACAACAATCCCGAGGCACAGGTGACGGTCCCGTCCAACTACGGTCTGGACTGGGGGTTCGCGAACGCCGACCGGAGGCACAGCCTGATTGCCAGTACATCGGTCAACCTGCCATGGCGGTTCACCCTGGGAGCCATCTGGACGATACGTTCCTCGTTGCCGTTCAGTGCCATCGTCGCTACTACGGACGCCGATGCCATTCGCGCCTATGTGCCGGGAACTTCACGCAATCAGGGCAATCGCAACCTGAACCTGAATGCAGTGAACGCGTATCGGGCGACGCTTGGCTTATCGCCGCTGACGTCTTCGAATATCGATAGCAGCGGGTATAACAGCGTCGATATCAAACTCTCGCGGTCGTTTGCGCTGAAATCGGAGAGGCGCCGGCTTGAACTGGGCCTGCAGGTGTTCGACCTGTTCGGGACCGAAAACCTGGGCGTGCCCAGCGGCCAAATGACTGCCGGCGGCAACACGGGCACCGGGAATTCGCCGAATTTCGGCAGGATTCTCGGTGTGCTGAATAACTGCTATCAGCAGGCCGAGTTGTCCGCGCGATTCGCTTTCTGAGGGTGAATTTATCGGGCGCACGGCTCGACCGCTCCGCTCCCTGACGGTCGCGGCTCCGGTGGGGAGCGGAGCGGTCGAAGACATTATTTACGCCAACTGTCGCAGCACGTACGGTAGAATGCCGCCACTGCGATAGTACTCGACCTCTTGCGGAGTATCGACCCGCACCTTCACGGCGAACTTTTTCTCCGAGCTGTCATCGCCGATGGCGCGCACAGTCGCTTGTCTGCTCCCTCCATCGAGCGCCGCCAGGACGCCTTCGATGTGATACGTCTCCTTGCCCGTGAGGCCGAGGCTCGCGGCGTTTTGGCCGCCGGTGAATTCGAGCGGTAGCACGCCCATGCCAACCAGGTTTGTGCGATGGATGCGCTCGAAGCTCTCGGCGATCACGGCGCGCACGCCCAACAGGGCCACACCCTTGGCGGCCCAGTCGCGCGACGAGCCGGACCCGTACTCTTTGCCGGCCACGATCAGCAGCGGGACGCCGTCTTTCTTATATTCGAGCGAGGCGTCATAGATGAACATCTGCTTGGCGTCAGGCAGGTGGACGGTCCAGGGGCCTTCGGTTCCGGGCGCGAGTTGGTTGCGGAGGCGCACGTTCGCCAGCGTACCGCGCACCATCACTTCATGGTTGCCACGGCGCGATCCGTAGGAGTTGAAATCCTTCGGCTGAACGCCCAGCGAGATCAGATAACGGCCGGCCGGGCTGTCCTTGGCGATGGAACCGGCCGGCGAGATGTGATCGGTGGTGACGGAATCGCCCAGCATCGCGAGCACGCGCATGCCTTTGAAGTCCGCAATCGAAGTGGCGGGATCCACCATCTCGTCGAAATACGGCGGCTTCTTGATATAGGTCGAGTTCTCGTCCCACTGGAAAGTGTTGCCGGTGGGCACCGGCATCGATTGCCAGTTCGAATCGCCGTCGAAGGCGTGCGCGTACTCGTGCTCGAACATGCCCTGGTCGATGGCGCTACGTACAGTCTGCTGCACTTCCTCGTTGGAGGGCCAGATCTCGCGCAGATACACCGGCTTGCCGGCGGAGTCTTGCCCAAGGGGGTCCCTCGAGAGGTCAATGTCCACAGTTCCCGCGAGTGCGTACGCGACCACGAGCGGCGGTGATGCCAGATAGTTGGCCTTCACCAGCGGATTGATGCGGCCTTCGAAATTGCGGTTGCCGCTAAGCACGGACGCAACTACGAGATTCTCCTCCTGCACGGCCTCGGCCACCGGCTCCGGGAGCGGTCCGCTGTTGCCGATGCAAGTGGTGCAGCCGAAGCCTACCAGGTGGAACTTCAGTTGTTCAAGGAAGGGAACAAGGCCGGCCTTCTTGTAGTAGTCCATGACTACTTTCGAGCCGGGCGCGAGGCTCGTCTTGACCCACGGCTTGACAGTGAGGCCGCGTTCGACTGCTTTCTTCGCGAGCAAGCCAGCCGCCAGCATCACCGACGGGTTCGACGTGTTCGTGCAGCTTGTAATGGCGGCGATCACGACCGCCCCATTCGAGACCGGCTCCTTGTGCCCGTCGAACTGCACGTTGGCGCACTTCTTCGAGTCGCCAAACGCGGTGGAAAAGTTCTTCCGCACATCCGGCAGCTCCACGCGATCCTGCGGCCTCTTCGGCCCCGCCATCGAGGGCACCACCGTCGCGAGATCGAGTTCCAGCGAGTCGGCGTACTGCGGATCGGGCGTTGCGTCGGTGCGGTACAGGCCCTGCTCGCGGGTGTAGGCATCCACGAGAGCGATCAGGTCCGAAGGACGGTTAGTGAATCTCAGATACGCCAGCGTTTCCTGATCGACCGGGAAGAAGCCCATGGTCGCGCCGTACTCAGGCGCCATATTGGCGACGGTGGCACGGTCCGCGAGGCTTAGCGCGCTGAGGCCCGTCCCATAGAATTCAACGAACTTACCCACCACGCCTTTCTTGCGCAGCATCTGCGTAATGGTCAGGACCAGATCGGTAGCGGTGCAGCCCTCGTGCAGACGGCCGTGGAGTTTGAAGCCGACAACCGGTGGCAGCAGCATCGAGATCGGTTGGCCGAGCATGCAGGCTTCGGCTTCGATGCCGCCGACCCCCCAGCCGAGCACGCCGAGACCGTTGACCATGGTTGTGTGCGAATCGGTGCCGACGAGCGAATCGGGATACGCCTCGTCTCCGCTCCGGAACACGACGGACGCGAGATACTCCAGATTCACCTGGTGAACGATGCCCGTATCGGGCGGTACCACTCGAAAATTCTGGAAGGCCGTCTGTCCCCAGCGCAGCAGCATGTAGCGTTCGCGATTGCGCTGGAATTCGAGCAGCGCGTTGATGTCGAACGCGTCCGGCGCGCCAAAGCGGTCGACCTGCACCGAGTGGTCGATCACGAGATCGGCGGGCATGAGCGGATTGGCGCGGCTGGGATCCTTGCCCATGGCGGCCAGCGCGTCGCGCATCGCGGCCAGGTCGACCACGCAAGGCACACCGGTAAAGTCCTGCAGCAGCACGCGTGCCGGCATGAAGCTGATCTCTTTCGGTTCGGAGGCGCCGCGCGCCACATATTCGATGTCGGCGGCGGAAACACGCTTACCGTCTTCCTGGCGAAGCAGGTTCTCGAGCAGAATTTTAATGGAA
>Ga0126381_100002104_pt1 | contig 21533 bp, 20 predicted proteins | sample PanSoiMetPlot_28_FD_96465 | JGI IMG/M metagenome (GOLD analysis project Ga0126381, IMG submission 96465) | Tropical forest soil microbial communities from Panama - MetaG Plot_28 | ecosystem: Environmental > Terrestrial > Soil > Tropical forest > Bulk soil | place: Panama | collected 2016-02-17
CTAGGCTAGCCGGTGTGCCAAGCCGATTGTGCAGCACCGCTCGCTTTATCCGCTATTGCAGATGGCGGGAAAGCCGAACTGAGCCTCGCGGCGGGACGGTCGGATGTTTCGGGCTAGATTGGCCGTGTCATGGCGAGAACTCCCGGACCCGACGACGACCCGAGAAGCGGGCGTCTCGAGGGACGAAGCAATCTCCGCCGGATCCGCACACGGGCACCCGGATTGCTTCGCTCCCCTCAGAATATCGTTTGGAATGGTACGATTTACTCCGGGACACGGGTGGATTGCCAGGCCACCATTTGCCACTTTCCGCCCCTGTTGGCGTAAACGTCAGTGAAACGAACGCTAAAACTGTTGGGTCGCCCTTGCGACACGACGCTGATGCGGCATGAGCCGGTTAACACCACTGCATCGCCCAGATCCTGAGCTTTGACGTCCGATGGTTCGACCGCGGTGTAGACGGTAGACCCCGACTCCATGTTCCCCATCAGGCTTTGTTTCGTATCGAGCCGCGCCGTGGAGTGAGTGTAAACGAGGTCGTCAGACAACAGCGCGTTGAGCGTAGCGATGTCCCTTTGTGCCATCGCAGTCATGCGCTTCCTATCGAGCTCGATGATTATTTGCCCATTGTCTGCCATTCCTTCCTCCTCTCTCATCGGACTTCTAACACCAATTTGCCCTGCAGATGGCGGGATTCGCTGACCCGATGGGCCTCGGCGGCCTCGGCGAGTTTATAGCGCGTGATAGCCGGCGGCGATACGGCGCCGGTCTCGAGCAGCGTCAGCATCCGCGCGAGATGCGTGCGGTCCCGCGCAACATTTGGACGCAATACCCGTACATCCTTGCGGCTGGGCTGAAAGCCGGCCGGGGCCGGCGCGATCCAAACCAATCGGCCGCCCGGCTTCAGTATGCTGTACGAGCGAACCTGGACATCGCCGCCTACTGTATCGAATACGACGTCACAATCGGACACCACCTTTGTGAAATCTTCTTTGTTGTAATCGATCACCCGGTCGGCCCCTAACCCGCGGACGTAGTCGTGGTTGCGCGCGCTGGCGGTTGTGATCACGGTCGTGCCGAGATGCTTCGCTAGCTGTATCGCGAAGCCGGCAACACCTCCGGCGCCGCCCTGAATCAAAATGATCTCCCCCGGCTTGAGCTTGGCCGTATCCTCAAGTGCCCACAGCGCGGTAATGCTGGTCAACGCCATCGCGGCCGCCTCGGCGTGCCCCAGCCGCGCGGGTTTCTTCGCGACGATTGCGGACTTGATCGCGATCTTTTCGCCATAGGCGCCTTCGACGCCTTGATCGCACACCCCAAACACTGGGTCGCCGATGCTCAGATCCGTGACACCCGGGCCGACGACACTGACCACGCCAGAGAAGTCGCGGCCGAGGATGTGCGGCAGGCTGACGCCGCGGCCTCCATAGGCGCCTCCCCCCAACCGCACTTTGTAATCCGCCGCGTTGACGCTCGCCACGTGGATGTCGACGACGATCTCACCCGGTCCGGCCGTCGGGTCCGGTACCTCGGCGACGTGCAGCACCTCCGGTCCACCATGCCGCTCGAACACTACTGCCTTCATGGCCCTTTCCCTCTGTTATTGTCTCTGCAGAAACTCGATCAGCAGCTCGCTTACGCGCTCCGGCTGCTCCTGCTGCACCCAATGCCCAGCGCCATCGATCAGATGACAGCCCACCATTCGGGTGCACGCGTTTTGCTGCATTCGCTGGAAATTGCTGGGACGCTGGTAGGTTCCCCAATCACTCTTTCCCGCAATGAAAATCGACGGCACATCGATCGTGCGGCCGGAAAATAATTGCAGCTCGGAATCGAACCTGCCTTCAGTGCGGGACCGATACCATTGTAAGCCGCCCTGAAACCCGGTCCGCTCGTATTCAGCGCTGTAGACCCGCAGCTCGGTGTCGGGAAGCCATTGGCAGGCGGCGATCTCGGCGGCCGACGGCATCTCCGGCGCCACCGTCTCGGCCATGTTCTTATCCAGGTCCATAATGTAGTAGGTCGGCATCTTCGCCAGTTCGGCGGCGGACCAGGATTTCAGCGGAAATGGCTTGTTCCCGGTCCAATCGGCGCTCTTGTAGTGGAAATAGCCGCGCAGAAACGCGTGGGCCCCCTGCGGACAATGCCACATGTCGTCATTGGCCTGCCGCGTCGAGTAATACCACTGGTAGTGCTTGCGCGGCCGCTCCAGCCTTGCGAGTTCATCGTGGATCGTCAGGCTGGTGGGAGCGGGTTGTGACCGGCCGTCGGCAGTGTCGAAGGGCAGGGGCGGCGGTCCGGCGAAAGGCGCGCTCATCAGCGCTACGGAGCGGAAGACATCGGGCCGGATCAGCGCGCACCAGGCCGCGACGGACGCCCCGAAATCGTGACCGAAGACCCCCGCGACCTCGCAATAGCCGAGCGTCGAAACCAACCCCAACGCATCCCTGACGGCGTTGAGAATCCTGAAAGAGGCGAGATCGGCGTCATAATCAGCATCCCAGCCGGTTGTTCGGCCGTATCCCCGCTGATCCGGCGCCACGACGCGGAACCCGGCGGCGGCCAGCGGCAGCACGACCTTTCGCCACGAATAGGCAAGCTCCGGGAAGCCGTGCAGCAGCAGGACCAACGGCCGGCCACGCGGGTCGAAGCCCGCTTCGAGCACATGCATTCGCAACCCGTTTACGTCTTCCACAAAACGGGACCGGATGCCCAGCGGAAGAACGGCATCTTCCAACAGTATCAGCGCGGTCATTCTGCAACCGCCGAGTTCGTTGCTGATGCATGGGGAAACATGAAATCACCCGCTCGACGTTGCGGCATCCATCCATAATACTTGGCGCGGGCTCGCTTCCATGGCTAAAAACGGCCCAGCCTCCTTTCGAGAGCTCAACTGGCGAGTTAGCCGTGCGAGGCGCCGGATGGCGCGGAGCCGAGCATCCACCCGCTTTGCGATGTGCCCACCCTCGGCGGGCGAGATCTTGCCGCGCGCAATCGCGGACAGAACGGCGGACAGCACTTGCCGGCAGTCTTCGGCCGTGCGTAGCGACGACAATCGATCCCGACATACCGCGCGGGGTCCAGTGGGGCAAGCGGCGGCGGCAGGAGTTGCACGGCAAGCGGCCGCAAGAGATGAGGCTTGCGGTCGATGAGATCCGACAGCGCTTGTGGGCTCAGAGGCCGGGCAACAAGATCGGGTACACGCCGCTTCGGGTTTCGGATGCCGCGCGGCCGGCCGCGCGGATTACCAGAGCTTCCTTTGGCGAAGCGCCCGCGCGCGTCGCGCGCGCGGGGCAAGAAGGGATCAGGATCAAGTGGTTGAGATTCTTTAATTCCGGTCTCGGAAAACAGGAGAGAACAGGCGAGCTCAGTAACCATTTTCCAGCATCACTTCGGCGAGCGGCAGAAGATTTTAAATGCGATGGATATACGTTCCTGATACGTTCTTATCAAGCTGCCACGGTTGCCGGGAAGAACCGGACCAGCCGCTCACGCCGCCCATTCGAGGATTTCCCGCACCTGCGCCGGTTCGGAGATCGGTCGCGGATTGCGCGGGACCCAAGGCGTCGCCATCGCCTCTTCGGCGATGCGGGCGAAGCTCGCGGCGCCGATCTGCACTGCGCCGAGGCTGCGCGGCATGCCAAGGCCGGCGATAAAGGCGTCGAGCACCTCGCCAGCATCTTCACCCGGATGGCCCATCGCCGCCGCCACCAGCGCCTGTCGCTCGGCATTGACCGGCTTGTTCCAGCGCATCACCGCCGGCAGCATGATGCACGAGGTGTGACCGTGCGGGATGTCGAAAGCGGCACCCAGGACATAGCCGATGCCGTGGCTTGCGCCCATCGGCACGCCGCTGGCGATCGCACCCATCGACAGCCACGAACCGATCTGGCAATCGAGGCGCGCCTCGAGGTCGGCCGGATCGGCCTTGACGCGCGGCAGGCCGCGCGTGAGCAGCGCGAGCCCGTGCAGCGCCTGCGCATCCGCGAACGGGTTCGCCTCAGTGGAGCAGATCCCTTCGACGCAGTGATCGACGGCGCGGATGCCGGTCGACAGCCACAGCCATTCGGGGGTGTGCACGGTGATCGCCGGATCGAGCATGACGGTGCGCGGGATGATCTGCGGGTGTCGGAACAGTTCCTTGATCCGCCGCCGCTCGTCAGTAACGCCGGCAATGGCGCTGAACTCGCCGGCCGAGAGGGTGGTCGGCACAGTGATCTGGCGGACCGTCGGTGCCTTGCACGGCGGCGGGCCGAGAGCTCCGTCCGGCCCCTTCACCGGTCGATAGTCGTCGAGTGCATCTGGGGTCCGGATATCGTTCGCCAGGCAAAGCTGGACGGCTTTGGCGCCGTCGGTGACGGAGCCACCGCCGATCGTAGTGATCAGGTCGGCATCCACCTCGCGGGCCGCTGCGGCGGCCTCGATGACGGCACGGCGCGGCGTGTGCGGCAGCATCCGGTCGAAGAGGCCGACGAAGCGGTTCCCGAGCGCCTGCCGCACTTTGGCGATCTCGTCCGTCGCGCGGTTGAGCGTGCCGCTCACCATCAGGAAGACGCGTTCGGCTCCGTACCTCTGCGCTTTCTCGGCGACTGCCTCGACAGCGGGCTTGCCGAACACGACTGCATCCATCTCACCAAACTCGACGCGCCCCGCTTGCAGCATCGCATTTCGCTCCCGGCTTGTTCTTGCGGTGAATTTAGCGCGGCGCCGCAGTTTGTGTCACACTGTGATCGAACGGAGGAGGGAAGAAATGGCAGCAAAAACCACCATCATTGCTCTTGAGGAACATTACCTCGATCCCGAGGTGAAGCAGTATGGCAGTCCCGGCGCCGGGCCGGAGATCGTACGGCGGCTCGACGATTTGGCCGAGTTACGCCTGAGAGAAATGGACGAAGCGGGCATCGACTTTCAGGTGCTCTCGCACTCAATCCCGGGATTGCAGGGCGTCGATGCCGCGACCGGCGTGCCGCTCGCGCGCCGTGTCAACGACCGGCTGCGCGAGGCGGTTGAGCGCCGTCCCGACCGCTTTGCCGCGTTCGCCGCGCTGCCGACCGCCGACCCGCGCGCTGCGGCGGAGGAGCTCGAACGCACGGTCACCCGGCTCGGCTTCAAGGGCGCGATGATCAACGGCGTGACGGCCGGCGTCTTTCACGATGATGAGCGCTTCTGGCCAATCTACGAGCGGGCGCAGGCGCTCGATGTGCCGATCTACATCCATCCGGCTTTGCCGCATTCCGCGGTCATCGAAGCCTATTACAAGGACTATGTGCAAAAACACCCCGGCATCCTGCGCGCCGCCTGGGGTTTCACGGTCGAGACCGCGACGCAAGGCATCCGGTTCGTGCTGTCGGGCGTGTTCGACGCCTATCCCGGTCTTAAGATCATCCTCGGCCATATGGGCGAGGGCCTGCCTTTCTATCTCTGGCGCATCAGCCACGGGCTGCGCGCCAGCATGAGCGAACAGAGCTTCCGCGATATTTTCTGCGAGCACTTCTGGATCACGACCAGCGGCTTCTTTTCCGACCCGGCGCTGTTGTGCTGCATGATGGAGATTGGCATTGACCGGATCCTGTTTTCCGTCGACTACCCGTTCGCGGAAAACCTGCCCGCCACTGAGTGGACAAAGACGCTGCCGCTATGTGCGGAGGACAAGGACAAATTGCTCAGCGGCAACGCGACGCGGCTGCTCAAATTGTAGAACCCGCACCCTTTCCTACCCCGCAAGCGGAGGAGGGTTACGCAGGGAGCGTGAGAAATCGGTACGCCATCGAGGCGTGCATCGCTATACCGGCCGCCATGCAGTCCTCGTTCAATATCATGCGGTTGGAGTGGCAGGGCGCGATATCGTCGTGCTTTTCATGGCCGGTTGGCATCACGCCGAGAAACATCAGGCACCCCGGGATGCGCTGCAGGACGTAGGAAAAATCCTCCGCGCCCATGATCGGCGCGGGCCGGTCGATGTAGTTCTCGGGGCCGAGGAGTTCGGTCGCAACGGAGTGCGCAAAATCGACAAACTCGGCGTGGTTCACGGTGACGGGATAGCCGCGTTTCATGGTAATATGCGCTTCGCACGAATGCGCCGCCGCGATATTCGCCGCGACGCGGCGAAGGCCCTCCTGGGCCTTCTCTCGCGCTTTCTCCGAGGTGGCGCGCAGAGTGCCAACCATCTCAGCCGTCTCCGGGATGACGTTGTTCGTCGTCCCGGCGGTAACTTTCGCGCAAGTCAATACGACGGGATCGAAGGCGTCGATCCGGCGGGTCACGAACGTCTGGAGCGCCAAGCCGATCTCGAATGCGACCGGTATCGGATCGACCGCGTCATGCGGCATCGAGGCATGGCCGCCTCGCCCTTTCACCGTGATTGTCCAGTAATCCGCCGAGGCCATCATCGGGCCGGCCCTGCCGAGAATGGCGCCGGCCCTGACGCCGGGCCAGATGTGCAAGGCAAATGCCGCATCGGGCCTGGGGTCGGCATCGAGGAGGCCGTCCTCGATCATCAGGCGAGCCCCGCCATATCCTTCTTCGCCCGGCTGAAACATGAATTTGACCGTGCCCGCCAGCTCATCGCGATGACGGTGCAATAGATGCACCGCCTGCACCAGCATTGCCGTATGCGCGTCATGCCCGCAGGCGTGCATGCGGCCCGGAAATTCGCTGGCAAAGTCGAGCCCGGTCGCTTCCGGCATCGGCAGCGCGTCCATGTCGCCGCGGAGTAGGATCGTGCGCCCGGTTTGCGTTCCCGGCTTGGTGCCGCTCAGCGATACGACGAGACCCGAGGTCGACGGCCCGCGTGCGATGTCCAGATCAAGACCGCGCAGCTCCTCGAGCACCGCCTCGGTCGTCAGCGGCAGGTGAAGCCCCAGTTCGGGCTTGGCGTGTATCCGCCTGCGCAGCGCGACAGCAGCTGGAAGCAACTCCTGCGCTTCCTCAAGAAGGCGGTGCAATTCCGACATATGCTCTATTCTCCACATCATTTTCGCCGGCCGGCGGGTGCACTCTATAGCAGATCGCTCAGGTGCCGCAAAAAGATGACACAGCATTGCAGGCGTGGCGTCTGTCCGATCACCAGCGGACAGCGCTCGACGACACTTCCGTCGACGTGGTGGACTGCTTGGAGGTGCTCGCCATCTAATCGGCACGACAACAGTTCGCCGCTGACACCTCAGGCCCATAAGCAACGAAAAGAGATCGCGACGTTGGCGGAGAGGGAGATTCGAACCCTCGGTCCCCCGGTAAGGAGGACCACGGTCTTCGAGTTCTCTTGTCCGCATCCCGGCTGGTAAGGCCTGATCCGGCCGAATAAATCCACGTCTTTAGCAGCGGCACTCGCCCGTTGCGACCCGTCCCGCTGATCCCCGCTAATCCGGTGGCAAATCTAGTGGCAAAAAGCACATCGTGCTAGGGGCGAGGCTGCGATCAGTCGGATGACACTTGCCTCTCGTCTGATCCGCGACGGCATCGCACGAGGTGATGCCACTCGAAGGTTGTTGGCCACGATTTGGACACAATAATGCAAATGAGACGCACCTCGACTTCGCCGAAGCGCAAGCGTTTATTTGGACTTCTGCCCGTCGCCGTGATCCTCTAGCAAGGAGAGCCGATCCAGCATCGCCTCGACTTCAGCGCGTTGCGTCCGAATGTATTCGAAAAATAACCGCTCGACCCTCCGATACGGCGTGCCGCGGAGGCTCGCAAGCCGGTCGCGCCGCTGGTCGTAGCCCGCGAGTAGCGCCCCATATTTGTCGCGAAAATACCGGAGGTTGGCATCGAGGCTGACGAAGCGTTCATCCGACAATAAATCGATCGCACGCTGGGTCTTGCCCAACCTGAATGGCGACTGCAGTGTAAAGAGCCGAAACGTCGTATCGTAGAGATCGTTCGGCTCGTGGACCGGCAGCGTCTTCAGTAATGCACCGTGCCGTGTCGGCAGCCAATGAAATTCGTAGAAGGCGTCCCGCCCGGGTCCGTCACCCTGAATTTCCCGGTAATCGCTGATGTTCTCTGAGGTGCCGAGCTCCGCCAGATTCACGAACTCGTTTGCGGGCACAGCGAGATTGAATATCTGCCGAAATTTTATTGCCCGCACCGATAGCGGAGGCCAGATGTTCGCGGCTGCCAAAGCGTTGCGCAGGGTATGCGCGCAATTGTCCGCCCAGACACTCCAATTGTAGTCGGCGTCGCCCTCGGCGTATTCGCGGTTTTTGTCGTTGAGGAAGGCGATAATCTCGTCCATCATTGGTCCGGTCACCGGCAGACGGGCGCAGAATACCGACCGCGCAAATCGCAGCGCGAGGTCGGTGCCGATCGCCTCGTTAGCGACAAAATTTTCGAGGCCTGCACCAGTGTTCGCAGACGGGTAGTCGTGAAATTGGACCCCTTTGTAGATGCCCTTCTCGATTACGTCATGCACAGCGGCGTCGAAATGGGTTTGCGTCAGACGATCACCCAATTTCAGATTGCCCTCATAAAAAAGTTCGTGTCCGGGAGTTGCCACCCAGTTGACGTTCTGGAACCAGCGGTTCACGCTGATGCCCGCACCGTGCTCGGGATCGTCGAGATCGGTCGCCGCGACACGGCATCGCCGCAACTGCGGGAACGGCGCCTGCTCGTCTTTGCAGGCGCCTTTGACGTACATGACTGCGTGCCCCGCGATCCCGCCCTCGCCCTTCAATTTGGAGCGAAATTGACTCGTGGCACACAGCTCCACGTAGTACGGAAAGAATTGGTCGTAGACAGGATCGGGGCGCCGCTCGACGATGATGTGGCCCGGTTTCAGCATGAACCGTGCCATCACGCCGTCGTCACCGCACCCACTGAGGAAGAATATGACGCCGGCGGCAGCGACGGCTAGAATGCCGCGGCTCGTCCTTTTATAGAGCTGCACTTCAACCCTCGATACGCCACAATCACTGCAGTCACCGCCTGTGAAGAGGCTCAGCTGGGCCAGACGGGCTGCTCAATGTTAGCACGGCGGATCCGTCGCCGCGACACGGTGATCCTGACCGCGCCGGGCCTACGACGGAACGCGTCCCAGATTGGGACGCCAGGCATCGTCGCGGGATTCCAGGCTAATTGCGCGCGCTATGAAGATTGTTACACTGTATTTGATACGAGCAGTAGCCGAGAGCGGTGGTTATGATCGTCAATATTGCACTAACTCTAGTGATGGTGGGCTGCCTGGCGATGATTGCGCCGGCTCACGCGCAAACAAAGTCAAGGGCCCTGCAATCGTGTCCGCGAACCAAGTAGGCTCCCCGTGAGAGGTCTGCAATGAAAACTCACGGATCGGCATGGACTTGCTTTGCTCTGAGCTGTGTTGGCGTCTTGCTGGCCTGCTGCAGGCCGGACACCAAAGTTGATGCTCCCGAGATACGCCCTGTCCGGACGGTGACCGCTGCAAGAGGAGAGGCGGCCGAAACGGTCGTTTTGACCGGGCACATCCGGGCCGACGACGAGCCGTCGTTTGCGTTTCGGCTCGGCGGACGGATGATCGAAAGATCGGTCAATGTCGGCGAGCGAGTCGAAGCGGGACAGGTGCTCGCCAAGCTCGATCCGGAGAATGAACTCAGCGCCCTGCGTTCCGCCGAATCCGCTCTCGCCGCCGCACGGGGACAATTGAACTATGCGCGCGCCGACTTCGAGCGGCAGCGGCAGCTGCTCGCGAATGGCCACACGCCCCGAGCGCGGTTCGATCAGGCGCAGAAAGCGCTGCAAAACGCGCAATCGCAGGTCGATGACGCCGAAGCTCGGCTGGAAATTGCCCAAGACCGCGTGAACTGGACTACCCTTACGGCGGATGCCCCCGGAACCATGACGGCGCGTGGCGCGGAACCGGGCGAGGTCGTGCAGGCCGGACAGATGATCGTTCGGCTCGCGCGGCAGGGTGGGCGCGACGCCGTCTTCGACGTACCGGCCCAACTGCTGCGTTCCGCCCCGAGCGACTCGGAAATCACGGTGAGGCTGACGGACGATCCCGGTGTCATGGCCACCGGGCGGGTGCGAGAGGTGGCCGCGCAGGCCGATCCGGTGACCCGGACATTCGAGGTCAAGGTCGGTCTCAGGGATCCGCCGGAAGCGATGCGGCTGGGCGCTACGGTTACGGGTAGCGTCAAGCTGGCATCCGAACCGGTCATCACTATCCCCGCCAGTGCGCTGACGGAGCTCAACCGGCAGCCGGCCGTCTGGATTGTCGACCCCAAAAGTTTGACAGTGTCGATGCGAAATGTGGAATTGCTGCGACACGACCCGGGCACGGTTGTCATTGCCCAAGGTGTCGAAACCGGCGACATCGTTGTGACTGCCGGCGTCCAAGCGCTCCACCCTGGCCAGAAGGTTCGGTTGCTGGGATCGTCCTCATAGATGCAGTTCAACCTGTCGAAGTGGGCGCTCGAGCACCGCTCGTTCGTCGTCTACACGATGATTGCAGCGATGATCGCCGGGCTCGGCGCGTTCTATCGCCTCGGCCGCGACGAGGATCCGCCATTCGTCATCAAGACGATGGTAGTGCAAGCGGCGTGGCCAGGAGCGACGTTGGATGACACCCTGTCGCAGGTCACTGACCGGCTTGAACGCACTCTGCAGGAGACGCCGAGCCTCGATTATCTGCGCAGCTACACGAGCCCCGGCAAGACCACGATCTTCATCAACCTAAAGGGGGAGACCACGGCTCGGCAGATCCCCGACATCTGGTACCACGTTCGCAAGAGTGTCGGCGATATGCGGCACACCCTTCCCGCCGGCGTCGTGGGCCCCGGCTTCAACGACGAATTCGGGGACGTTTTCGGGATAATCTACGCCGTCACGGCGGAGGGCTTTACCCACCGCGAGCTAAGGGATTATGCCGAAGACATTCGCTCGCGCCTGATGCAGGCGCCGGACGTCGCGAAAATTGAGCTCCTCGGCGCCCAAGACGAAAAGATCTATGTCGAATTCTCGGCTCAACAGCTCGCGGGACTCGGGATCGACCGCTCGGCGCTCGCCGCCGCGCTGGCGGCTCAGAACATCGTTAGTCCCTCCGGCGTTCTGCAAACCGGCAACGAGAGGCTCACGCTGCGGGTCTCGGGCGCATTCGAGTCCGAGCAGGATATATTGGGGGTCAATTTCGTCGCGAACGGACGCCTGATCCGGTTGCGCGACATCGCGCAGGTGCACCGCGCCTATGCCGACCCGCCGCAACCGATGTTCCGGGTTAACGGGCAGCCGGCCATCGGCATCGCCATCGCGATGCGCGAGGGCGGCGACATTTTGACCCTCGGCCGCAACATCGAGCAGGCGATGCGCGAGATCCGGGCCGATCTGCCGATCGGCATTGAGCCTGTGCGCGTGGCGGACCAGCCTCGCGTAGTCGATCATGCAATTCGCGACTTCACGACCTCGCTGTGGCAGGCCATTGCCATCATCATGGCGGTGAGCCTCGTCACCCTCGGCCTCCGCCCCGGCGCCGTCATCGCGCTCTCGATCCCGCTGACGATCGCGCTCGTGCTGCCCGTCATGGAGTTCACGACGATCGATCTGCAGCGCATCTCGCTCGGCGCGCTCATTATCGCGCTCGGCCTGCTCGTAGACGATGCGATGACGACCGTCGATGTCATGACCTCGCGGCTCGCGGCTGGAGACAGCAAAGAAGCGGCGGCGACATTCGCCTACATGACGCTCGCGCTGCCGATGTTGACCGGCTCGTTTGTCACGGCTGCCGGCTTCATACCGATCGGCTTTGCTAGGAGCTCGGCCGGCGAATACACCTTTTCGATTTTCGCTGTCGTTTCGTATGCGCTGGTGCTTTCGTGGTTCGTAGCGGTTATCTTTGCGCCGTTGCTCGGCGTGGCCATTCTCGCCAAACCGAAGGCCAAGCCTTCAGACAATCCCAGCGCCATTGTCGGTTATTTTCGCACATTCCTCGTCGGCGCTATGCGGGCGCGCTGGGTTACGATCGGCGCAACGCTGGGATGCTTTGCCGCGGCCGTTCTCGCGAGCCCGTTGATACAGCGCCAGTTCTTTCCGCCATCGGACCGCCCGGACCTTCTGGTAGACCTGACACTGCCGCAAAACGCTTCGATCTACGCCAGCGAGGATGCAGCCGAGAAGCTCGACGGCCTCCTCAAGGGCGATCCCGACGTCGACCGCTGGAGCACTTATGTCGGGCGCGGCGCGATCCGCTTTTATCTGCCGCTGGATGTTCAATTGCCGAACGACTTCTTTACACAGGCCGTTATCGTCGCCAAGGACGTGGCGGCGCGCGAGCGGCTTCATAAGAAGCTGGAGATGGCGCTCGCGGAGCAGTTCCCTAGCGCGGTCAGCCGGGTCTCGCCCCTGGGGCTGGGCCCGCCTGTCGGCTGGCCGGTGCAATATCGTGTGAGCGGCGCCGATATCAGCGAAGTGCGGGACATCGCGCTGCAGCTTGCGCAGATCGTGGCGACCGAGCCCGGGACGAGACATGTCAATTTCGATTGGATGGAGCCGGCCCGAATGGTTCGCATCCGCATCGACCAGGATCAGGCGCGGCTGTTGGGCTTGAGCTCGCAGGCCATTGCCGCTGTGATGAACAGTGTGGTGACAGGCAAACCCGTTACGCAAGTCCGCGATGGGATTTATCTGGTCGACGTGCTGACGCGAGCAACCGACGAGGAACGCCTGTCGCTCTCGACGTTGCGCACCTTGCAGATCCCACTCGCGAACGGACGCACCATTCCGCTCAGCCAGATCGCGACATTCGACTTTGCGCAGGAATATCCGCTGATCTGGCGACGCGACCGGGTCCCGACATTGACCGTACAAGCCGATGTCACCCCAGGCGTATCGCCCGAGTGGGTGGTCGACTCGCTAGCTCCGGCGGTCGCAAAGCTGAGCGCCAGCCTCCCGGCATCGTATCGGATCGCGGTAGGGGGTACGGTCGAGGAGAGCCAAAAATCTCAGGCTTCCGTCTTCGTGGTTGTACCTCTGATGTTGTTCGTAATGATTACATTCCTGATGATCCAGCTGCAGAGCTTCAATCGGCTATTTCTCGTGCTGAGCGTTGTTCCGATGGGGCTGATCGGCATCGTTGCCGCGCTGCTTCTGTTCCATCAGCCGCTCGGGTTCGTTGCTATTCTCGGTATTCTGTCGCTGCTCGGCATGATCGCGCGAAATGCGGTGATCCTCATCGAGCAGATCGATTTTGAACTGGCGCAGGGGCTCGATCCTTGGAATGCCGTCGTCGAGGCGAGCGTGTCGCGCTTTCGCCCGATCATGCTGACGGCAATCTCCACGGTCCTCGGGCTGATCCCGATTGCGGTGACGATATTCTGGGGTCCGATGGCGATTGCCGTGATGGGTGGGCTGCTAGTTGCGACGGTTCTGACGCTGATTTTTTTGCCGGCGCTCTATGTCGCTTGGTTCCGGATCAATCAGCCCGCTGGGTTGCGGAGAACAGTGGTTCCTCGCCCTACCGCCTCGGACATAGCGTGAGTGCAAACCTCTATCTGCCGGCGATGAAACGAGTGACGGGCTTCTTTGCGCTTTGGGTGACGCTGACCGGCGCGGATCCGACCGATCTCGTGGCCGGCGCTGTAGCGTCATGGGCCACGACCTGGGTGAGCCTGCATCTGCTGCCGCCGGGTACGAGCCGTGTGCGCGTATCTGCTCTCGCCCGGCTCGGGCTGCGCTTCGTGCGTCAATCGGTGGTTGCCGGAGTTGACGTCGCGCGGCGCGCGCTCGATCCGCGACTGCCGCTAACGCCCGGCTTTGTAAGCTTCCCGGTCGGCCTTCGCCCCGGTCCGGCGCGTCACATGTTCACCACATTGATGAGCCTGCTGCCCGGTACCGTGCCGATCGGCCCGGCCGGGACGCGGGGGCTCCTCATCCATTGCCTCGATGTCGAGCAGCCGGTCGCCGCGCAGCTCGCGGAGGAGGAGGCGCTGTTCGTTCAGATTATTGGTGGGGTGTCCGGCAATGCCTAACTTCTTGCTCGCTGTCGCGGGTTTCGTGCTGGCGACGGTGGCGTTGGGCCTGGTCCGCGTCCTGCGCGGGCCGGGCGATGCCGACCGCATCATGGCGATACAGCTGCTCGGCACCGGTGGGACCGCGGCGCTGCTGTTGCTGGCGGAGGCGATGGCGGCACCGGCTGCGGTGGATCTCGCGCTGCTATTGGCGTTGCTCGCGCCGTTCGTCTCGGTCGCCTTTGTCAAGAGCGTCCCGGGAGGTAGAGAGGCATGAGCCTAGCTTGCAATACAGTTGCCATCCTGGCGGTCTGCGCCGGCGCCTTTTTCTTTTTGGCGGGGACGGTCGGGCTGCTGCGGTTTCCCGACGCGCTCAGCCGCCTGCACGCGCTGACCAAGGCAGACAATCTCGGTCTCGGGCTCGTCGTGCTCGGGCTGCTGTTTCAAGCGGCAGGGCCGCCCGCAGCGCTCAAGCTCGTTGCCGTATGGCTTCTCGCCTTGCTGACGGGCGCCACCGTGACTCAATTGATTGCGCGCACCGCCCGGCCGGGCGAGCCGCCCCAGTAATAGAGTGCCACCGGCTTTCGATACCGGCCTCGCCCTTTTGGTTTTCGGGCTCGCCGCCGGGACCATCACCGCACGCGGCGCATTTGCGCGGTGGCTGGGTTTGTCGCTTATGGGCTGCTGCTCGCGCTGGTCTGGGTACGCCTGGCGGCGCCCGATGTGGCGCTGACCGAGGCCGCCCTCGGTAGCGGGCTGACCGGAGGTCTGCTGGTGGGTGCGAGCACGCGGCTGCGTCGCAGCGAGCCCTCGCCGGCCCGCGAGGCGGCGAGCGCGACCTTGCGGCGGGCGGCCGCCGGTCTCTGCGTGCTGGTCTCGGCGGGGCTCGCCGCGATCGTGGTGCTGTTCGCCGAGCCCGCGCCGACCCTGGCGCCGCAAGCGGTCGCAAGCCTCGCCGCGACTGGTCTGGGCAATCCGGTCACTGCCGTCTTGATGGCGTATCGCGCGATCGACACGCTGCTCGAGGTCGTGGTGCTGTTGCTGGCGCTGATCGGCATTTGGTCCCTCGCGCCGGACCGCCTTTGGGGCGGTTTGCCTGGCCGGCTGCACCGTGCTGACCCGAACCGCATGCTGACGTTTGTCGCGCAGCTGCTGGTGCCGATCGGGATACTCATCGGTCTCCATATTTTCTGGGTCGGCTCGGTTGCCCCCGGCGGAGAATTTCAGGGTGCAACGGTCCTAGCCGCGATGGGCATCCTCGCGATGATGGCGGGGCTCGTGCGAACCCCGCCGATCAGCCGCCAGTGGTTGCGGCTTTTGCTGATCGCCGGACCGGCGGTGTTTGTGACCGTCGGGCTCGCGGGGTTCGCGATCGCGGCGGGCTTTCTGGCCTATCCGCCGCAATACGCCAAGCTGCTGATCGTGGTAATCGAGGTGCCGCTGACGCTTTCGATCGCGGCAATGCTCGCGCTTATGGTAGCCGGCGCGTCGGAGTGGATCTTGCAGAGATGAGCGCCGCCACACTCTATGGGTTGTGCAGTGCGGCGTTGGTGGGATTGGGCCTCTACGGCCTGATTGTACAGCCGGAGCCACTGCGCAAGGTTCTCGCCTTCAACCTGATCGGCGGCGGCGTGTTTCTGCTGCTGGGTGTTGTCGCCCGCAGGGGCGCTGCGGCCGGGTTGGCCGGCGACCCCGTGCCGCAGGCATTGGTCATCACCGGCCTTGTCGTCGCCTTTGCCGCGACCGCACTGGCACTCGCCCTGCTGCTGCGGCTGTTCGAAGACAGCGGTCAGGCGAGCCTGCGATCGGACGCGCCGGCCAGGCTGCCAATGGATGATAACCAACCCTGATGCCGGATTCAGCAGCGGCTGGCGGCTTCCTCCTCGTTATGGCGATCGTGTTGCCGGTTGGGGGCGTGCTGTTGTCGCTGTCGCTCGGCGGCCAGTACGCGGGGCGCGTCGTCCTTTTTCTGATGCCTCCCGGGCTGGCCGTCGCGGCGGCGATCGCCGCTGCCGTCTGGCGCAGCGGCAAAGCGCTGCGGTACTTTGTCGGCAGTTGGGAACCGCCGCTTGGCGTCGCATTTCGGGCGGATGGGCTTTCCGCAGTGATGATCCTTACCTCGGCGCTGCTGATCTGCGGCATCGGGCTCTTCGCGCGCGGGCAATTCTCTGCGTCGCCTGGCGCGGAGGCGCGCACGCCGCTGGTGTTTTGGACATTGCTGCTGGCGATCTGGGGGGCGCTCAACCTCGTCTTTGTCGGCGCCGACCTGTTCAACCTTTATGTCGCGCTTGAGCTTCTGACATTCGCCGCGGTGCCGTTGGTGTCTTTGGACGGCCGGGCGGAGACGATCGCCGCCGCCTTGCGCTACCTGCTGTTCGCGCTGCTCGGTTCGGTTCTCTACCTGCTCGGTGCGGCGGCCCTGTACGGGGCCTATGGCACCCTCGACATCGTTCTGTTATCCGGCCGGATCCAGGCACAGCCCGCGGCGGAGGCGGCGATCGCAATGATGACGGCGGGGCTTTTGGCTAAGGCGGCGCTGTACCCCTTCCACCTCTGGCTACCGCCCGCCCACGCCGGCGCTCCAGCCTCGGCCAGCGCGGTGTTGTCGGGTTTGGTCGTCAAGGCGCCGTTCTTCCTCGTCGTCCGGCTGTGGTTCGACGTCATGCCCAGGATGCCGGAAGCGGCGGCAGCGCAGCTGCTGGGCGTGCTGGGCGCCGCGGCGATCATCTTCGGCAGCATTGTCGCGCTCCGGCAGATACGGTTGAAACTCCTGATCGCGTACTCGACGGTCGCACAAATCGGCTATCTGTTTTTGATGTTCCCGCTTGCGATCGGGCCGGAGACAAGACATCCGTGGAGCACGGCCGCGTGGACTGGCGGGGTGATTCAGGCCGTTTCACACGCCTTTGCGAAAGCCGCGATGTTTATGGCGGCAGGGCTGATCGCTGAGGCGATCGGGCACGACCGGATCACAGGTCTCGGCGGCATCGGCCGGGCTCTGCCGATGACCGTCTTCGCTTTGGGACTGGCCGGGCTGTCACTGATGGGTCTGCCGCCCAGCGGCGGCTTTGTCGCGAAGGCGCTGCTGTTGACGGCGGCGGTCGAGGCGGGCCAGTGGTGGTGGGCGTTGGTTGTTCTCGCGGGAGGCCTGCTCGCCGGTGGTTATATATTCCTCGTGCTTGCCCGCGCTCTGGCCGACCCGGCGGAGCCGTTGCGGTTGCTAACGAGCGTTTCTCGAGCGCGGCAGGGGCTGGTGATGGCCATCGCTCTGTGTGCGCTGCTGCTCGGCTTCGTTCCGCTGCGCCCTTTGGAGTTTCTGCAGATCGGCCGCCCGGAAGCGGCGCTGGCCGGTCTGCGGTGAACCGCCCCCCGAGAGTGCCGCCACGACGCCCGGTCGCCGGGGACGCTCGACTGTGACCGCGGCACAGATATTGCTTTTTGCGGTGCTGGCTGGGCCGCTCGCGATGCTGCTGGCCTGCGTGTCGGGGCGCGCGCGGGAACGCATGCCGACGCTGTTGATGGCTGCGCCGATGCCGGCGCTGGCTGCAGCGCTGCTGGTTCCTGCTGGCGCGACGCTGGTCTTGCCCGAGCCGCCATTTCGCATGACGCTGTCGCTCGATGTGCCCGGCGCGATGCTGCTCGGGTCTGCAGCGCTGCTGTGGATTGTCGCCGGCGCCTACGCCTCGGCTTATCTGCGCGGCGACGCCAACACCGGACGCTTTGCCGAATGGTGGCTGCTGACGGTCGCCGGCAGTCTCGGCGTCTTCATTGCCGCCGACCTGGTGAGCTTTTATCTGACCTATTCCGCGGTCAGTCTGGCGGCCTGGGGCCTTATCGTACATGACGGCATGCCGGAGAGCCGACGGGCCGGCATCGTCTACATAGCACTCGCCGTATTGGGCGAGGCTTTTCTGCTGATGGCGTTCGTGTTTATGGCGGCGGCCGTTTCGGACGGCACCCTGCTGATACGCGACGCAGTGGCGGCGTTGCCGACCTCGCCGTGGCGCGGCGCAGCCATGACGCTGCTGATCCTCGGCTTCGGGCTTAAAATCGGACTCGTGCCGGGGCATGTATGGATGCCGCTTGCCTATACCGCGGCGCCGATTCCGGCGGCAGCGGCGCTCAGCGGCGCCGCGGTCAAGGCCGGTGTGATCGGACTCATCCGCTTCCTGCCGCTCGGCGTTGCGATGCCGCAGTGGGGTGAGGCGCTGGCGGCCGCCGGGCTGTTCTCTGCCTTCTATGGCGTGATCGTCGGGATCGCGCAAGCGAACCCAAAGACAGTGCTCGCCTATTCCAGCGTCAGCCAAATGGGGCTCCTGGCTACGGCGCTGGGAATGGGGCTGGCCGTAGGCGACGCCGGAACAGCTCTCGGGACGAGCTTCTCCGCCGTTCACCATGTCTTGGTCAAGGGCGGGTTGTTCCTCGCAGTCGGCGTGGCGATGAGCGCCGGCGCAGGCTTGTGGCGGGTGCTGATCCCCGCCGCAGTGCTGGCGTTGAGTCTCGGCGGACTGCCTCTTACCGGCGGCGCGCTGGCAAAGCTCGCGGTCAAGGCACAGCTCGGTGTTGGCGCCGTCGGCGCGCTAGCGACCCTATCGGCGGCCGGGAGCACATTGCTGATGCTGCATTTCTTGCGCCGTTTAGTGCGAACCGCGCCTCCGCGCTCCGATGCGGTACATCCGGGCGGCTTTACCGGACCTTGGTTGGCCCTGGTGGTTGCAGCCGTGGCGGTTCCCTGGACGCTGTTTCCGGCGGCCGGGAGCGGAAGCTCGTCGCAAGCGCTGCTGCCGGGGCCGCTCTGGGCAGGGTTGTGGCCAGTTCTTATCGGTGCAGGACTCGCCGCCGCGCTGTGGCGCTGGGGAGATCGCCTGCCGCGGGTGCCGTCGGGAGATATTGTAACCGCAGGTGAGGGGGCCGCGCGGGCGCTCGCGTCCTGGGGTGAGGCGATCGAACGTGCCGACGCATATTTGCGGCAGTGGCCGATGGCCAGTTTATCCTTGGTGACTTTGGTGATCATTCTGACAGCCGCGCTGCTGCTGGGCGGCTGAAGCCCGACGGTTCAAGGATGGCAGGCGACCGCACGCTTCGCGTGGCCGACCGAGCACGGCTTCAGGGCCTATACGGTACGCTGCCGATCGGCTTATGCAACCGGCGGATACGCCGCGGAGCTTTTCGCCGAACAGGTTAGAGTGTTGTGGCTCGCGCACGGTACCGTTTGCGGTCTTCTTCTGAGGTGTGCTGTGGGACGTCGCCGGCGCTTTTCTCGGCGCGCTAATCCTGAGTGCGCTCGCAACCGTCTACGCCTGGCGTCCCGCGGCCGGCCCGCTCGCGGCCCTGCTGTCCGCGGACGGCGGCCCAGCTAACGCAGACAAGTGAAGTGCGCGATCATGCGCCGTTGGCGGGTGTCGAGCGCGGCCGCGGCGTTTGTCCTCGCGGCCTGCTCGTCATTGCCGCCTGCCGCTTGCTCGTAATCAGCGTCAATGCCGAGGCGCCGCCGAACCCCAACTGGCCGCAGCAGCGCAATGTGAGCGGCCTCGGACAGATCCTCTCCGCCGCCACCGGTGCGCAGATCAGCGCCTACAACCTCGAGACCGTGATCGCCGTCGAGCACACGGCAGAGAATGTCGTCGACAAATTGCGCCGGATGCGCTGTCGCCAAGGTTACATGATAATGGGGTACCCGTGCGACGACGTTGCCGGGACATTATTGCGCGTCAACTTGGCCGATTATGACGAGCCCGAGACGCGGACACGGCTTCTCGCCGTCCGCACCGGCCTCACGTTGCGGCGAGACCAGGTGGATGAGCTGGTTTCGGTCGGCGCGACGATGATCCGCCGCAACGCCGGGACAATCGCGCGGTTTCTCGAGCGGGCGCCGCAAGCCTCGGTCCTGGCTTGCGCGCGATGCGCACCAAGGGCTCACCTTTCCGAAGGGTGACGACCCGGCATGAGTGCTGATTTGCTCTGGGTCTCGGAGCTTACACGCCGCTCCTGTTGCACTTGGCGGATCGGCCGACGGGTCTGAAAGTAGCGCAGAACGGCGAAGCACGCCGCCGCTGCGGCTAGATGCTTGAAAGTGTGTCCGCTGACGAGGTTTCCGGACCAATAAAAGACCGCGGCATCGGTCAATTCGAATAATTTGGCAAGCGCGTAAAGTGCCCCGGCAACGATCCAATAATGTGTTCCGGTGTACTTGGCGGGATACAGGAGAAAGAGCATTAGCAGCGCCAGAGCGGGAAAGAACTGCACCCAGAAATAGAGCCGCAGATCGTCTGTCCAACGCCACAGCAGCAGGCTGAAAACGCCGATGGCGAGCGCCGGCCACAGCACAATGGTGCCGGCCTGTGGGCTGACCCGCTCTCCCAGGACGAGCGCGAGGATGGCTGCGAAACTCAGCGTCATCGGCAGCCGGTCCCAGAACAACGTACCGTCGCTGGGATCCCAGTGATAATAGGAAGAGCCGAAGCCGGTCAGGAACACGCCCAGGAAAAAGACGACGGTCGCCGGATCTTGGCGAAAACGGCGCAGCCCTGCCAAGCCGACCGCGAGGAAAGGAATATTCGAGACGACATTCCAGAAGTTTGGGATGCCGAATATTGTGCGTTGGTCGGCGAATTGGTGGTAGCTTTGATCCTGTGGGATCGGCGGCAGCAACAGCAATCCAGCGAGTGAGACCGCCGTCAGACCGGAGAAGGCAAGGATGGGGAGATTTATTCTCACGCCGCCGGGGGTCATTTCGACAAAATAGCACAAGCTCGGCGATGCGGACCTTTCCGGCAAACCGACAGCCCAGTGAATCCCACAGACCGATTGTCACGCTTGGGCGAGGCTCGCTGCAGGGCGGATGAGAAGGGACCTTCTATGACACGTAAACTCTCGATCGTCCTCGCGGTCGTTTTCATCATTTTTGCCGCTTCACCCAATCCCGCAAATGCACAGAGCCGCGGCGGCGGTTGGCATGGCGGCGGTTGGCATGGCGGCGGCTGGGGTTGGCGCGGCGCCGGCTGAGGGTGGCGAGGTCCAGGTTGGGGTTGGCGAGGTGGCTGGTGTTGGGGTCGACCGGTTGACTGGTGGGGGTGGGGCCCCGGTTGGGGCTGGCGTTGGGGCTGGCCCGCTGGCTCGTGGCGTTGGGGCCCCGGCTGGGGCTCGGGCTGGGTATGGGTTCCGGGGTGGGGTTGGGTTTGGCGCTAGGACCTCTTTTCCTCCCGGCGCTACAGTATCCGAATAATGACAGTCAGAATCGGAGTAAATACAATGGCTGATCTCGTAGAAATCGCGTTTCCTTCCGAAGAAAAGGCCGAGGAAGTTCGTCAAAAGCTGCTCGATATGCAGAGGGAGTATTTGATCGAGTTGAGCGACGCGGTCATCGCGGTGAAGCGGCCCAATGGCCATGTCAAACTCAACCAGCTCTTCAATCCCTCTGCGACCGGCGCCCTCTCCGGGACGTTCTGGGGCGCGTTGATCGGCATGATCTTCCTGATGCCGCTGGCCGGCGCGGCCATTGGCGCCGCCTCTGGCGCTCTCGGCGGCGCGCTCACCGATGTTGGCATCAATGACCAGTTCATGAAGATTCGGCACAGCACCTGCAATCCGGTAATGCCGCACTTTTCCTGCTGATCCGCA
>Ga0126381_100002105_pt1 | contig 21532 bp, 22 predicted proteins | sample PanSoiMetPlot_28_FD_96465 | JGI IMG/M metagenome (GOLD analysis project Ga0126381, IMG submission 96465) | Tropical forest soil microbial communities from Panama - MetaG Plot_28 | ecosystem: Environmental > Terrestrial > Soil > Tropical forest > Bulk soil | place: Panama | collected 2016-02-17
ACTTCTGCTGGATCGTCTTCTCCATCGCGTCTTCAATCATCTTGGCTGCTTCCTTCCAGCCGATGAAGTCCAGCATCATCACTCCGGAGAGAATCACAGATCCCGGATTGATCACGTCCTTGTCCGCGTACTTTGGCGCGGTTCCGTGCGTTGCCTCGAACACCGCGTAGCCATCGCCGATGTTCGCGCCCGGCGCGATGCCGAGCCCGCCCACCTGTGCCGCCGCGGCGTCAGAGATATAGTCGCCGTTCAGGTTCGACGTCGCAAGCACGCTGTAGTCCGAAGGCCGGATGATGATCTGCTGGAAGATGGAATCGGCAATGCGGTCGTTTACCAGGATCTTCGACTTCCACGCGCCGCTTCCGTGCGTCTTTCCAATCGCATCCAGTACGGACTTCACCTCGGCGTAGACCGAATCACGGAAGCTCTGCGGCGCAAACTCCAGCCCAGGCTCGATGAGCGTTGCATTCTCCTCGATCGAAATTGCCGGATTCGCCTCGACATTGCCGAGAATCCAGCTCTCGCGCTCTGTCACCGTCTTGTCACGGAACTCCTGCGTCGCGACCTCGTAGCCCCACTCGCGGAACGCACCCTCGGTGAACTTCTGGATGTTGCCCTTGTGTACCAGTGTCACCGTCTTGCGTCCGGTTTCGAGCGCGTGGCGGATCGCATAACGCACCAGCCGCTTCGTGCCGAAGATCGAAATTGGCTTGATGCCCACGCCGGAGTCTTGGCGAACCTTCTTCTTACCGCCCTTCAGCAGATCGTCGTTCAGGAAGTCGATCAGTTTCGCTGCATCTGGCGAGCCCTCTTTGAACTCGATCCCCGAGTACACGTCCTCTGTGTTCTCGCGGAAGATCACGATATTTACTTTCTCCGGACTCTTCACCGGGCTCGGCACGCCCTGGTAGTAACGCACTGGGCGAACGCACGCATACAAATCTAGAATCTGGCGCAGCGCCACATTCAGCGAGCGAATGCCGCCGCCCACCGGAGTCGTCAGCGGCCCCTTGATCGACACGCGCAGATCGCGCGCTGCGTCCACGGACGCGTCCGGCAGCCAGGTGCTGAACTGCCGGAATGCCTTCTCACCCGCATAAATCTCGAACCACTTGATTTTGCGCCTACCGCCATAGGCCTTTTCGACAGCTGCATCGAATACGCGCTGCGAGGCCTTCCAGATGTCGCGGCCTGTACCGTCGCCTTCAATGAAAGGAATAATGGGATTGTCGGGAACCTGATATTGGCCGTGGCTATACTCGATGGGCTGGCCGTCTTGCGGCAGCTCCAGCCCGTTGTAGGTCTTTTGCATTTGTTTTCTGGAGTTCCTTCCCTCGGTTTGCTAAGGGAAGGCTAATGCATCGTTCCTAATCGTGTACAGTGACGGATGACCTGGCTCGGGCGCCAACGTCGAGGGCAGAATTGTGCGACGAGGGCTTTCTGCACCGCAACCTCGTCCGTTGAACTGTTCAACCGCACTTTAATCGGATCGGCTCAATGAGTCGGCGCGTTCCTAAAGTCGTCCGCATCCAGCCGTGGGATCCCGAAGTGGCCGCGAAGATGAAGCAGGTCCACCGGACTGAGATTCCCGGCCACCGTCACCAGCGTCAGGCTTCTCGGCGTCTCAGCCAGAACCACTGCGCCCTTCACGTTCGCGCCGTCGAGCACAAACCAAACATCCGTGGTTCCGTTGTGAACGGGGCCGCCGTGCTCCGAGGTGGTGACTACGTGCTTCCATCCCCGCAGATGGTATGCCGCCCGGATAGCCTCGACGGCGCCCTCATCGGGAATGCCGCCGTCACCGAAGCGCATCGTATGGACGCTCACTCCGTCAAGCTTGTTGATCGCCTGCCGCGTGGGCGCATCCGAGTCCGGCAACATCCCTGCGGCTACGCCGAGCAAGGTTCTGTCGAGAGTGAAGTTTGACTTCACTGGGGCCGCCGAACTTAGCTCTGCTAAAGCCGGGGGAACCCACTCCAGCGGCACGGGACTCGCATCAGGTAAAGCTACAGGGGCCGATTGGCCTTGCGATGGCGGAGCCGGATATTGCTGCGCTGTTGCAAGCACACAGCCCAGCGTGGCACTGAGCACAGAAATGCCGAGACGGAGAGTCAGCTTCATTACCGTTCAAACACCTCATCGGACAGAAAAGTTTTGCCCCGCGGCAGAAAAAATGCCGGAGTCTCCGGCCCGGGCCCTGGACGTTCGGTCACTTTTTCGCTTCCTGCTCTGTAAACTCAGAATTAAATCGCATTTGCGTATCCTGTGGACCTTCAAGATGCGTTAAACTCATGCGGGAACGTCGAAAAGTCGATCCATCGCCAACCTCACGGAGGGTACATCGAAATTGGGAAAGAGCATGGTCCCGAAGAAGCTTTTCTTCACCAAGGGTGTAGGCAAACACAAGGAACGTTTGACCTCGTTTGAGCTAGCCCTTCGGGATGCCGGCATTGCCTCGCAGAACCTGGTACGCGTCAGCTCCATCTTTCCACCGCGCTGCAAAATCATTTCGCGCAAAGAGGGCGCAACATATCTGAATCACGGCGAGGTTGTATTTGCAGTGATTGCCGAGAACTCGACGCGCGAACCGCACCGTCTTTGCGTCTCCAGTATCGGCGTCGCCATTCCGGCGGACCGCGATACTTACGGGTATCTCAGCGAACATCACAGCTTCGGAGAAACCGAGGATCAGGCCGGCGAATACGCCGAAGAACTCGCAGCAGAAATGCTTGCTACCACCCTAGACGTCGAATTCGATCCCGACAAGAGCTGGGATGAAAAGAAGGAGATTTACCGCATTTCCAACAAGATCGTTCGCACCAGCAACGTCACCCAGTCGGCCGTAGGCGATAAGCGCGGCCTCTGGACTACCACCATCGCCGCCGCTGTTCTGATTCTCGAAGAATAGTTACCGTGCACGTCGTGCCCTTAGAGCGGAATTGAGTCCGGACTAAGGTCGAAGCATCTACTTAGAGCAGTGAAGGCCAATCCCTTAACCGGGGTTGGCCTTGTCGCGTGAAGTGTGAGAGGAGCCGGAAGAAGACATCACGGAATGGACAACACCCGCAAGTACAAAATCGGTCTGGTCCAGATGCGGATGGGACCCGATCCCGAAGCAAATCTGGAATCTGCGATAGCCCATATCCGCGCGGCGGCAACGCGTGGCGCGAATATCGTCTGCTTGCCCGAGCTTTTCCGCGCGCAGTACTTCTGCCAGCGCGAAGATATTCGCCTCTTCGACCTTGCCGAGCCCATCCCTGGCCCGTCCACGTCGAGCCTCGCAGAGGTTGCGCGAGAAGCACAGGTCGTCATCGTCGCATCGCTCTTCGAACGCCGTGCGCCGGGCCTCTATCACAATACGGCGGTCACTCTCGGGCAGGATGGCAGCATCATCAGCGTCTATCGCAAGATGCACATACCTGACGATCCCCTGTACTACGAGAAGTTCTACTTCACCCCGGGCGATCTTGGATTCAAAGCCGTCGACACGCCTCACGGCCGCGTCGGCACGCTGGTTTGCTGGGATCAGTGGTACCCCGAGGGCGCACGTCTGACTGCGCTGCGGGGTGCGGAGGTTCTCTTCTATCCCACTGCCATCGGCTGGCACCCTGCGGGGAAGGAAGAATTCGGCGCAGCCCAGTACGACGCCTGGCAAACGATCCAGCGCGCCCATGCCATCGCCAACGGAGTCTATGTCGCCGGCGTGAACCGCGTCGGCCACGAGAATGGCGATATTCGCGGCAATCGTACCAGCGGCCCAGGTCTCGAGTTCTGGGGTGGTAGCTTTCTCGCTGATCCGTTCGGCCGCATCATCGCGAAGGCCTCCAACACCGAAGAGGAGATCCTGATCGGCGAAGTCGATCCCGCCTTGCTCGAAGACACCCGCCGCAACTGGCCCTTCCTCCGCGACCGCCGGATCGATGCCTACACGCCGATCGCCAGCCGTTTCCTCGATTCGGGCAATCTCGGAGACAGGAAATGAAAGGGTGCCCATCCACGGCGCAGTCTCGTCGCGCGATGGGTGAGAGACCTGGCTCCAGGTAAGATTCGTTTTCGCTATTTAGAAGAATGATCGAGACACCCAACCAACTCGGCTACCGCATGCCCGCTGAATGGGAGCCGCACGAGGCCACATGGCTGGCATGGCCGCACAACCCTGAGGACTGGCCCGGCAAGTTCCAGGCCATTCCCTGGCTCTACGCCGAAATCGTCAGGCTCCTCGCCGAGCGTGAGCGTGTCCATCTGCTCGTGCAGGACGAGAAGGACCAGAGCCGCTGTGCGAGCATCCTCAAGCGCGCCCACGCTAACCTTGACAATGTGAGCTTCCATCAGTGGCCGACCGACCGCGTCTGGACGCGGGACTCGGGCCCGATCTTCGTCCGAAACGTAGAAGGGCGAGTAGCCATCACCAACTGGCGCTTCAACGCCTGGGCCAAGTACCCGGACTGGCATCTAGACGACCAGATTCCGGGCCGTGCCGCGGAGCTTCTCGGCCTGCCGGAGTGGCAGCCAACTATCGATCTCCAAGGCGAGCAGCGCCGCCTGGTTCTCGAAGGCGGCTCCATCGACACCAACGGCCGGGGGGTTCTGCTGACCACCGAAGAGTGCCTCCTCAGCGAAGTTCAGCAACGCAATCCGTCCGTGAGCTGCGAACAACTCGAATCCGCGTTTCGCGACTACCTCGGCATCGAGCAGGTGATCTGGCTGGGGAGGGGAATTGCGGGAGACGATACGCACGGCCACGTGGATGACATCACCCGTTTCGTTGCACCAACTACCATCCTTACTGCCGTCGAACCGAACACCAGCGATCCCAACCACGACCCGCTCGCCGAGAATCTCGCGCGATTAAAGGCCGCCCGTGGCGGTGATGGCCGGCCGTTCACCATTGTCGAGCTGCCGCTGCCGCGTCCTGTGACCTTCCGTAATCAGCGATTGCCGGCGAGCTATGCCAACTTCTACATCGCCAATGGCCTCGTGTTGATGCCAACCTTCCACGATCCGAACGACAGGATCGCCCTCGGCATCCTCGCCGAGCTCTTTCCAGGCCGCGAAGTCATCGGCATCCACGCCGTCGATCTCGTCTGGGGCCTTGGAACTCTGCATTGCATGACCCAGCAGCAGCCGGCGGAAACTCGCAGCTGAAAGGCTTGCAGGGCGCAGGCCCAAGCAGGAGAAAAGGGAAGGAGCGGCTAAGAAACAGGGTTCAGGTTCCCTGCTGGATACTCGTTAATGATGCTTTAGCTGAACGCCGTCCCTTTTTCGACTTACCATAGGCTATGACCGCCGATTTGGAAGCCATGCGGGAGGCAGTTGCTGAAGCTCGCAAAGCAGCCTCAGCGGGCGAGGTGCCCATCGGCGCCGTACTGGTTTGCCGCGGCGAGATCATCGCCCGCGGGCAGAACTCCGTCATTCGCACCAGCGACCCCACAGCCCATGCCGAGATCATTGCCCTGCGCCAGGCGGCACGCTCCTTCGGCAACTACCGCCTCCTTGGCTGCTCACTCTTTGTCACGCTCGAACCTTGTGCCATGTGCGCCGGAGCGATGATCCACGCGCGCATCGACCGCCTCGTCTACGCCGCCGCCGACCCCAAAGCCGGCGCATGCGGATCCGTGCTTTCCGTCATCAACCACCCGCAGCTAAACCATCAGATGCAGGTGCAGGTGGGATTTCTCGCTGAGCAGTCCTCGGAGTTGCTGCGGAGCTTCTTCCGCGAACGGCGCTGAGCAGTTGGACGCTGATTCATCGATAGACTGTCATTCCGACCGAGTCGCCGCGGCGACGAGTGGAGGAACCCGCAAATTACTTTTCTGTCGCACCTTTTTCAGCACTCCAGATCCGCTAACTCGTCGTCCGTTCCCTGATTCTCTCGGCCTGATCGGGCCACTTCGCCGCTAACTCCGCATAACTTCCGTTCCGGTAATCCGCAAAGTCGAACCCCGGCACAACCGTGCATCCCAGCAGCGCTACTTTTCCGTCGCCGAGCAGCCGCGTCCCCTGCCAAACGCCTGCGGGAACGACCACCTGCACCTGTTCCCCTGCCTGCAGATCCTGTCCAAGAGTAAAGAGCGCGGAGCGCCCGTCGGGAAACAGCTGTAGCATCTCCACCGGATCGCCGAGATAGAAATGAAACATCTCATCCGACTCGAGAACGTGCATTTCGGAGAAAGTCCCGGCCTCCAGCAGGTAATAGATGGCCGTGCCTGCCGCCCGAACGCCGCGCGGCAGGTCCAGCGCGGCTTCCGAAGCGAATGTGCGCCGGAAATACCCGCCTTCCATCGGATGTGGAGCAAGATTCAGCAGCTTCTTGATCTGGTCAGCCGTCACAGAAAGATCGTACTCGACAACGTAGAATTGAGGGATGAAGAAGGTAAAGGTCTACTCCGCCTCATGGTGCAGAGATTGCCGGGCGGCTAAACAGTTTCTTGAATTTCACGGGATTGAATATACAGAGATAAACATAGACGCCGATCCGGCCGCCTCAGCGGAAGTCATCCGCCATGTCGGCAAGCGGGCCATCCCCCAGCTGGTCATCGACGGCGAATGGTTTCAACCCTACAAACCAGGCCGCGGCCTTCTCTACGACGAGCTACACAAGCGTTTCGGGATTCCCCACACACAGTCACGCTAGCCTCGTACAATCGAGAGTTGGGGATACTAGCGTCTCTCGCGATGGTAGGCGGCTTACTTTGACGCATCGCTACATTTTCGAGCTGCAAATCTCTAGCTAGAAGCTAACAGCTAGCAGCTAAAAAGCTGTCTTCAGGAGCTGCCTTTGATCAAGCGTTATACGCGCCCGGCAATGGGCCGCATCTGGACCGAGGAGAACAAATACCGCTGCTGGCTGCAGGTGGAAGCCGCCGCGAGCGCTGTTCTGGCCGAAGACGGCGTTATCCCGCAGGACGCCGCGGATGCAATCGCCACCAAGGCCTCCGCCTCTGCCGAGCGCATCCATGAGATCGAGACCGAGGTCAAGCACGACGTCATCGCCTTTACGACAGCCGTCGCGGAGAGTCTGAAGGCACAAGAGCTCGGAGAGCAGTCTAGGTGGTTGCACTACGGGCTCACCTCCAACGACATCGTCGATACCGCCCAGGCCCTCCAGGTGAAAGAGGCGTCCGCTCTCATCCGTCAAGGCATCGAGGCCCTCCTCGACGTTCTCAAACGCCGAGCCGTCCAGTTCAAGCACACGCCCACTATCGGTCGCACCCACGGCATCCACGCTGAACCCACGACGTTCGGCCTCAAGTTGCTCAACTGGTTTGCGGAGATGGAGCGTAACCTCCGTCGCTTCGAAGCCGCCGCAGAAGACATGCGAGTGGGCAAGCTCTCCGGGGCGGTCGGAACCTTTGGTCACCTCAAACCCGAGCACGAGGAGCGCATCTGCGCGCGTCTTGGCCTCAAGCCAGCACCCGTCGCCACGCAGGTCGTCCAGCGCGATCGCCACGCCGCCTACATCGGCACGCTGGCCATCATCGGCAGCACCCTCGACAAGATCGCCGTCGAAGTTCGCCATCTGCAGCGCACTGAAGTCCGCGAAGCACAGGAGTACTTCAGCGAGAAGCAGAAGGGCTCCTCGGCCATGCCGCACAAGAAGAACCCCATCAACAGCGAGCAGATCAGCGGTCTCGCCCGAGTTCTCCGCGGCAACTCGCAGGCTGCCCTTGAAAACGTCGCCCTCTGGCACGAGCGCGACATCTCCCACTCGTCGGTCGAGCGGGTCATCTTTCCCGACTCAACGGTCCTCACCGACTACCTGCTCTTCAAGACAACCGACTTGATCGATCGCCTTCTCGTTTACCCCGAGCGCATGAAAAAGAATCTCGAATCTACCGGGGGCCTCATCTTTTCCGGTCAGCTTCTGCTCGATCTTGCCGAGGCCGGCATGCTGCGCGAAGATGCCTACCGCCTAGTGCAGGGCCATGCTATGCGCGCATGGAAAGAAGACCTTGTCTTCCGCGATGAGGCGGCCAAAGATCCGGCGATTTCTGCACTGCTCAGCCCCGAGAAGCTCGCCCGCACCTTCGACTACACGCGCCAGCTCGGCAACGTCGACGCCATCTTTAAGCGCGTTCTGGGAGAGTAAGCCGCATGAACCAGATTCCGGATCACGCAGCAGAACGAGTGCTGGGCACGATTCAGGAAGTCATCGATCTGGATGCAGACGGTCAGCTCGAACAGGCCGAGCAGTGGATGAAGGCTTTGGTGGACGAGTTCCCAGGGGCTTCCATCGTGCACAGCTATTACGCATGGGTACTGTCGCGCGAAGGCAAGCATCGCGAGGCTATCGAGCACGGCCGTGTGGCTGTGAAGTTTTCGCCCGAGTCGGAGATGTCGTCTATCATGCTGTTCCGCGTGCTCTGGAGCGCAGGCGAGCACAAGCAGGCCTTCGATGAAATGAATCGCCTTGAACAGTACGGCCACTCCGAGGAATACGCGCGCATGATGCAGGAGTGGAACGAAGGCAAGCCGGGGGACGGAGCCACCGACCAACCGCTGAACTGATCGCAAGAGCCATGAATCTGACCGTCGCCATAACCGGAGCATCAGGCGCAATCCTTTGCCGCGAACTGCTGCATGCGCTTGAAGCCGACGCGCGCGTGGAGCGCGTGCATTTTGTCGCATCGGAAAACTCACTGCGTGTTATCGCCGAAGAGCTCGGCGTCTCTGGCCGCACGAACTTGCTTGAAAAGCTGCTCGGCGCCGTGCCCGCCAAAATTACGCAGCACTCCGACTCCGACATTGGCGCATGTATCGCGAGCGGTAGCTATCCGGCGCACGGCATGATCATCCTTCCGTGTTCGATGGGCACGCTGGCCACCATCGCCCATGGACTCGCAGACTCGCTCATCGCCCGCGCCGCGGACGTGACGCTCAAAGAACGCCGTCCGCTTCTTCTATGCGTGCGCGAAACGCCATTCAATCGCATTCACCTCCGCAACATGACACTCGCCGCAGAAGCCGGAGCGGTGATCTTTCCCGTCATCCCCGCGTTCTACAACAAGCCAGTCGACTCGACGGAAATAGCGCGGCAGTTTGCATTCCGCGTACTTGCACACATCGGCCTCGCGCAGCCCGGAGCCTGCGTCTGGAAGGCCGATGAGTAGACGCCGGTCGATGCAGCCGATCGGCTGAAATGACAATCTGTTGACACCGCAACGTTTGACAGCCAGCTCGCCATCCGCGATACTGCCTTCAATGCTGCTTTCAGCGCACCACCGGATCGAGGCCATGGCCATGTGCATTTGTCGCGCATGCGGATCCGTCCGTGTGGGTTCTGAGAAGCGAATGCGCTAGGCGCAACCGATTCAAGAAACCAGGCGGCCCGGGTCCAGAAGTGGATTCGGGCTTTTTGCTTTTCCGGCTTGGGTGCGGTCCTGATTGAGTCCGTTCCCGCCGCATCTCAAACCGTTACGAAATCGAAGGAGAACAGGATGTCCGAAGAGAAGAAGCAGCACCTCGCCACCCTCGCCGTGCACGGCGGCCAATCGCCCGACCCGGCTACGGGCTCCCGCGCCGTTCCCATCTACCAGACCACGTCGTACCTGTTTCAGGATGCCGATCATGCCGGCCGCCTCTTCGCGCTCAAGGAATTCGGCAACATCTACACGCGCATCATGAACCCCACGACCGACGTCTTTGAAAAGCGCGTAGCGGCGCTCGAGGGCGGTGCCGCGGCTCTCGCGACGGCCTCCGGCCAGGCGGCAGAAACCCTCACCATTACCACTCTGGCCGCTGCCGGTGATGAGATCGTCTCGACGACCTCGCTCTACGGCGGCACCTACAATCTCTTCCACTACACACTGCCGCGACTGGGCATCACCGTGCGCTTCGTCGACGCTGACAACTTCGATGGCCTTCGTGCCGCCATCAACTCCAAAACGCGCGCTGTCTACACCGAGACACTCGGCAACCCCAAGCTCGACATCGCTGATGTCGAGGAGCTCGCTGCCATCGCCCACGAAAACGGCGTGCCGCTGGTTATCGACAACACCTCGGTCTCGCCTGCGCTCGTCCGCCCCATTGAGTGGGGAGCGGATATCGTCGTCAACTCGGCGACAAAGTTCCTCGGTGGCCACGGCACCACCATCGGTGGCATTATCGTCGATGCCGGCAAGTTCGACTGGGCCGCATCGGGCCGCTTCAAGGAATTCACCGACCCGGATCCCTCCTATCACGGCCTTTCCTACACCGAAGCGTTCGGCCCGCTCGCGTTCATCCTCAAGGCACGCATCCAGGGCTTGCGCGACACCGGCGCTGCACTCTCGCCGCACAGCGCATTCCTGCTGCTTCAGGGGATCGAGACGCTTCATCTGCGCATGGAGCGCCACTCCCAGAACGCCCTCGCCGTAGCCAGGCATCTTGAGCACCACCCCGGCGTCCAGTGGGTCAACTATCCAGGCCTTGAGTCCAGCGCCTACTACGCACGTGCGAAAAAGTACTTGCCCAACGGCCAGAGCGCGCTCATCACCTTCGGCATCAAGGGTGGCTATGAAGCCGGCAAGAAATTGATCGACTCGCTCGAACTATTCTCTCTCGTTGCAAACATCGGCGATGCCAAGTCGCTGGTCATCCATCCCGCGTCTACGACGCATCAGCAGCTCTCAGTCGATGAGCAGGCCGCAACGGGCGTGACTCCCGAGCTTGTTCGCCTCTCCGTCGGCATCGAGGATGTCGGCGACATCCTTGCCGATCTGGACCAGGCGATTGAGGCCGCGAACGGCCACACCACCAACGCTGCAGTTGAGACCGCCGGGCATACTGCACAATGAGCGTCATGACTGAAGGCGCTCCGGGGCCAGGCCCGTCACCGGACCGGCCGTCGGCTCTAGAGCCCACGTATGAAGGCGACTTCGTACTGGACCAGCACCTGATGCTGGAGAGCGGGCGCACCCTCGCGCAGCCCACGCTGCACTACGCGGTCTACGGAAGGCTCAACGTGGCTCGTGACAACGCGGTGCTCATCTGCCACGCCCTTTCCGGTTCGGCCCGCGTGGGCGACTGGTGGCCGGAGATATTTTCTCCCGGTGCAGTCCTTTCTCTCGAACACGACTTCGTGATTTGCATCAACCTGCTCGGCTCCTGCTACGGCTCTACCGGCCCTGGTTCTGTCGATCCCGAAACCGGCCTGGTCTATGGCCCCGACTTTCCGCTCGTCTCCATTCGTGACAACGTTCGCGCGCAGGCGCAACTGCTTGATTCACTCGGTATCCGGCGCTTGAGGCTGATCCTTGGCGGCTCGATCGGCGGAATGCAGGCGCTCGACTGGGCCATGCACGAACCTGCACGAGTCGAACGCGCCGCTATCATCGCCGTCGCTCCTCTGTCCGCCATGGGGCTTGCGCTGAATCATCTTCAACGTCAGGCGATCCAGAACGATCCGGACTGGGACAGCGGCTACTACCTTCCGCAACGCCAGCCGCGCCAGGGACTCTCGCTCGCCCGCCAGATCGGCATGCTCAGCTACAAGTCGGCGGCTCTCTTCGACGAGCGGTTCTCCCGCAACCCCAATCGCAACGGCGAGAATCCATGGAGCCTCGACAATCAGGGCGGGGGACTAATCGGCGGCCGTTTCGACATCGCCGGATATCTTGACTACCAAGGTGACCGCTTCATCGAGCGATTCGATGCCAACTCCTACCTGGCAATCACTCGCACTATGGATACCTGGGATCCGCTGAACGGCCATCAGTCGGCGCGGCAGGCCTTCGGCCGGATCCAGGCCCGTCTTACCTTCGTAGGCATCAGCTCCGATTGGCTCTTTCCGCCTGATTCCGTTCGCGAATTCGCACAAACGATTCGCAGCTCCGGTGTGTCAGCCGAGTACCGTGAAATGACCAGTTCCCACGGCCACGACGCGTTTCTCGCCGAGCAGGCAGAATTGGTTCGGCTTCTCCAGTAGCCGTTTCGCCCGGCTCAAAACCGCTCCGAAACACTCAGGAAACGATTTTCACGGATTTGGTGTCTAAAAGAGTTATGCGATGAGCAGTGGGGGCGGCCATCGCTCAGAACAAGGAGGGAGCAAGATTCCCGCCAGGTCCGCAGCTACGGCGACGTTGATTTCTGCGCCAGCGCCTCGATCTTTGTATCGGCCGTGCGCAACCCAGGGGCAATCGCTGTTCCGCGACGTGACGTTTGGCCAAATTCCTCTTCTTGTCACAATCGTTACGTCTTTCTATAATCCTTCCAATACCGCATTAGACATCGTGGGAAAGTCTATCCGCCACACCGCGATATACCGCCCAGAAGAACGGAAAGACGATTCCGCGAGCGAGTGCTTGAGTAGTATTTCCCACTTCCGCATCTCCCAGGAGCACTGAATGAAGAAGTTTGTCTTTGCATCTGTGATGGCGTTGGCGAGCTTGAGCCTCGTTCCCGCACACACGCTGCGTGCGCAAGATTCTGGCGCGATTTCGATCAAGGATCCCGCCGAGTACAACGCCTATCAAATGGCCAACTCACAAACCGACCCCAAGGCCAAAGCCGCCGCGATGGAAGACTTCCTAACGAAGTATCCGCAAACTGTGCTGAAGAAAGCAGTTCTTGGCGATCTTCTCAGGACCTACCAGGGGCTGGGTCAACCAGATCAGGCACTCGGTGCCGCGACCCGTATTCTTCAGGTCGAACCCGACAATTTGGAAGCTATCTACACCTCGGTGTTCATCAAGAAGGGCCAGTGCGCGAAGACCTCGGACCAGCAGACCTGCGACGACATGGCAGCACTCGCGCAGAAGGGGCTGAATGCTCAGAAGCCTGCCGGGCTTCCCGACGATCAGTGGAAGGCGCAAACTGACGCTGTCTATCCGCCCTTCCACTCGGCACTCGCCCTCGCTGACCTCGTGTCCAAGAAGGACCCGGCGGGAGCAGTGGAGGAATATCGCAAGGAATTGGGGATGTACGCGGACACGACCAAGGGTGCGGGCCTCGTCGATACCTTGCAACTGGCCACGGCCGAGGAAAAGCTGCAATTAGCCGATGCACAAGCCGCACGAGATGCCGACGCCAAGGTCAAGGCGACCCCCGGAGACGCAACTCTGACAGCAGCCGCCAAGGCAGCTGCCGACAAGGCGGCCCAGGATAACATCCAGGCAATCTGGCTCTTCGCCCGCGCCTGGAATTTCGCCCCCCCCAGTTTCAAGCCCCAGATCGAGCAGCAGCTCGAGTACTACTACAAGAAGTACCACGGCGATGTCACCGGACTGGACGCTGTGAAGAGCCAGGCAGCAGGAACCCTTTTCCCGCCGGCAAGCTTCACCGTCACCCCCGCCAAGACGCAGGAAGAGCTGATCCATGACCTGCTCGCGAGCACGACAGACTGGAATACGCTCGCACTTTCCGACAAGGAGACCGTGCTCTCGGGTGGCAGCAAAGAAGACGCCGACAAGCTCTGGACTCTGCTGCAGGGTAAGGATACGCCCGTCCCGGGCACTGTGATCGAATCCAATGCCAACCAGATCAAGGTTGCGGTGACTCAGGACGCGAAGGACGCCAAGACCCCTGACTTCATCGTCAACCTGAAGGAGCCCCTCGCGGAAAAGGAAATCCCGGCAGTCGGCTCCGAACTGAAGCTCCTCAAGGACGGCGGTCCCGAGCTGGACGGAACCTACGATACCTATTCGAAGATCCCGGCCTCGGCAGAGGCCGCGGCCAGCGCGCAGATCGTGCTGAAAGACGGCATGCTGCAGACCAAGAAGGCTCCGGCGCACAAGCCGGCACCGGGACATCGCCCGGCCGCTTCAGCGCACAAGGCACCAGCGCAGTAATCTCACCGCTCCTGGGTCGAAGGGCAGCCGGGTTCATGGCTGCCCTTCTTTCCTTTGCAGGACTTATCGCGATGATAATCTTGAGGCACCATGGTGCGATTCCGGTTCCCCACCTTCGCGCTTTCCGGCTTACTTGTAGGCTTTTTGACCGTACCGAGCCGTTGCCCTGCTCAGACTTCCGATCATCCAAAGCATGAACGCGTCGTTCCGGCTTCCGTTGAGCCTGGTCCGTTCCCCGCCACTGCGACGCGCCAAACACCCATGTACACCGTGGAGTTTCGATCCGCAGAGCAGCTCTCACAGCAGGATCGCCTACTCGTGGCTGACGCAGAGTCGACCATCGAAGAGCACGCCGGCTTTCTTGGCCTTGAATATCAGGACAGCAGTTGGAGCTATCAGCAGATTGTCTGTCCCGGCTTCCCCAATCATCTCTTCTTGCAGTACACGCGCAGCGATGGTGACAACGACAGGACCGTGTTCTCCGCTTCTATCCCTCGTAATGGGAACGGCCGCGTCCGCATTGTTCCCATCCTCAAGCGCAGCTATTCGCTTTTTTCGCCGGCTCCGATCAACGCGCTCACCATCTCCGCCTTCAACCGCATACGCTCGGAAGAGGGCGAGGCTGCGAACGCCGACTGGCTGGGTAACGGCCTCTGCTATGCAGCGCTTGCCGGCGCCCATCCGCAGATCCGGCCACCGGACGCAGTCCCGACCATCGGCAAGCCCATCCCTGCTCTAACGGCAGCCATGGATATCTTGACCCAAAGCCGCGGTCAGCAGGTCATCCGCTTCGATGACGCTGCGGCCTTTCCCCGTCCGATGGAGTGGACCATGACCTTTACCCGAAGCGGAAAGCTGATCAAGGCTACCCACAAACCTGCGTCAATGCTGACTGCCCGCGCAGTTCCTCAGAAATGATTAGCCGTTGAATTGGCCAGATTGAAGAGTACGGGCTTCAGCCCGTACATGCCGAACGAGAAAGGCAAACGGGCCTTCAGCCCGTAGGGAGTTTTCCGGCCTCGACCGCGGTCACTCTCCAAGCATCAACCGCTGAATCGCCGACGCTCGCCCCGTAGTCGCATTGCACGTTACCAGCGTCGCGCACATCTTCGGATTCCCCTTGGCTGCCTCGAACTTCCCCGGCATCCCGGTCAGAAAACGATGCAGCACCAGGTCCTTCTCCACGCCGATGATGCTGTCGTAAGGCCCGCTCATGCCCACGTCTGTTTGATATGCGGTGCCTCCCGGCAGAATCCGCTCGTCAGCCGTGGGCACGTGGGTGTGGGTGCCCAATACCGCTGTGACGCGCCCGTCGAGATGCCACCCCATCGCAACCTTCTCGCTCGTGGCCTCGCCGTGGAAATCGACGACAATCACCTTCGCCGTGATCTGCGAGAGCAGGTGGTTGGCGGCATGAAACGGATCGTTCGTACCGCTCATGAAAACCTTGCCCATCAGATCTATAACGGCGTACGCAACTCCGCAGTTCGTGACGCCCTCGAACACTCCGTATCCCGGCACTCCGGGCAGCATATTGGCCGGCCGCAACACGCGCCGCGGACGCTCCTGGCTATCCCTGGGCGCTGAAGCCAAGTAGTCGAGCAACTCTCGCTTGTCCCATACATGGTTTCCGGTCGTCAGCACATCGGCGCCCAGCTCAAACAACTCTTCGGCGATCTGCGGAGTCACTCCGAAACCGCCCGCCGCATTCTCGGCATTGATAACAACGAGCCCGACCTTGTGTGCTTCGCGCACGTGCCCGATGTGCTCTCGCACAATCCTGCGCCCCGCACTGCCGAAAATGTCACCGACGAAGAGAATGTTCAAAGAGCAGCTCCTAGCTAGAAGGGGATCTGGGGTCAGTGATCAGGGATCATAAAACTTCATACGCCGGGTGTCCCGCGCCTCCTGGTTTTGGAGACCCGGGAAACCACTAGCTCGAAGCCTCGCTCCCTTGCTCCCTCGTTCCCTCGTTCCCTGTCTTTCTCATCAGCGGGAAGAGAATCACATCGCGGATCGACTTCGATCCGGTCAGCAGCATCACCAGCCGGTCGATACCTATGCCCTCACCACCGGTCGGCGGCAACCCATACGCCAATGCACGAACGTAGTCCTCGTCCATCTGGTGCGCCTCCTCATCGCCACGTGCACGCTCAGAAAGCTGCTGCTCAAAGCGCTTGTGCTGCTCCACCGGATCGTTCAGCTCGCTGAAAGCATTTCCCAACTCGAACCCCCCGGCATAGACCTCAAACCGCTCCACCCAATCCGGTTCACCCGGTTTCTGCTTTGAGAGCGGCGAAATCGCAGTGGGGAATTCGTAGATGATTGTCGGCTGCGTCAGATGCTCTTCGGCTACAGCTTCAAAGAGGCTTGCAATCGTCTTACCGGCGGGTTCCCCGACTTTGAAATCGATACTCCGGCCCATTGCCCGCAGCCTTTCTACCCAGCCAACCAACTTCTCTTGGCTCGCGAACGCGCTCATCTCTGGCCGCTCTCCTGCCTCCTCGGGCCAGAATTTAGTGATCGCCTCCCGCATCGTCAGCCGCTCGACCTTTGCGAAGTCAATCTCGACATCATTGAACGTCGTCTTCGTTGTCCCGTTCACCTCGAGCGCGACAAACTTCAACAGATCCTCTGTGAGCTGAATCATCTCTTGGTAGTTCGCATATGCCTGGTAAAACTCCAGCATTGTGAACTCGGGATTGTGCTGGGTGCTGATGCCCTCATTGCGGAAGTTACGATTGATCTCGTATACGCGGTCCAGCCCGCCCACCACCAGCCGCTTCAGATACAGCTCCGGCGCGATGCGAAGGTAGAGGTCCATGTCGAGCGTGTTGTGATGCGTGATGAAGGGCCGCGCCGCAGCACCGCCGGCGATCTGCTGCATCATCGGCGTTTCTACTTCTAGATACCCGCGCTCATCAAAGAAACGTCGCAGCGCCCGCAGCACCTTTGCGCGTTTTACAAACACTTCGCGCGAATCCAGGTTTGCAAACAGGTCCACATAGCGCTGCCGGTAGCGCAGCTCTACATCCGCCAATCCGTGATACTTCTCCGGAAGAGCCAACATCGCCTTCGCCAGAAACGTCAGCTTCTCAACATGAACGCTCAGCTCGCCAGTCTTGGTGCGAAAGAGGTACCCGCTCACCCCCACGTGATCGCCAAGGTCCAGCAGCTTATACAGGGCCCATCCCTGTTCGCCGATGGCATCCAGCCGCACATAAATCTGGAGCCGCTCGCCGCCCTGCTGCAACGTCGCAAATCCAGCCTTGCCCATCACGCGGATCGCCATGATTCGGCCCGCGACCGAGACGGTCGTTCGCGCAGCATCCAGGGCTTCTGCAGTCGCCTCACCCCATTTCGCCCGGATCTCCGGAATGGTATGCGAGGCAGGGAACTGGTTCGGGTAGGCGGCTTGACCGAGCTTCTCGATCTCCGCCAGCTTGCCCCTGCGCAAATCAAAAAGATTGCGCTCAAATTCCGAATCGAACACGATATTTCCTTCCACCAAAGTCTCTTTCCGTTTTCGCGAAAGGGCACGGCTTTACAGCCTTGCGGGAAACCCAACGGTTTTGAAAGGGCACGACTTCAGTCGTGCCGAAAGGGTCAACAAATCTGGTTGGGCTTTAGCCCCTGAGGGATTCACGTCCGGCCAGCACGAAGGATAGATGGAACAGCACCACTCAATCCACGAATCCAACCGCCAGTATATCGTTCAAGACTTCGCGTCCTTACCCGTTGATCATGTATAACCACCATGGATGCCGTTCAATCGTCCACTCCGGAGTTCCCAGTCGCGCTCAAAGATGTCCACCGGCATCGATGCGATCGTTCAAGCCGAAACGGGTATCCAGATCGCGCTCGTTCTTCCGAGTGCAGTGGTGATCTGCTGGCTAATCGGAGCATGGGCCGACAAGCACTTTCATCAGACCTGGATATCCATCTTCGGTGTTGTCTTCGGTGCGATCTCCGGTCTCGTGTACATCATTCAATTTGTGCTCAGGGCAGAAAAGGCCGACGAAAAAGCCACGCGGAATCAAACCGATGCCCAAGGAAGAACCGGGAACGGTCCGGGCGACGAATCGCAGTGAATCTGAATGACTCAGGAAGTACCGCCCTTGCTTGAGCTCTCCAATGACGCCGCTGAAGTGATGCTTCAGAGGGCCATGCGTATCTCCCTCATTTTAGGCGTGATTTCCTCTGCAATCCTGCTCGTGGCTTCGGGTTGGCGCGATGCCGCCATGCTCCTGACCGGCGCGCTCATCTCCGCCGCCAGCATCTTCGAGTGGCAGCGCCTAGCCCGCGTGATCCGCGCCAAACTCGAGGCTGAGAAGACTCCGCGCAGCGCGCCCGCCGTTGTCGTCTTTTTCGTGCTTAGGCTGATTCTCTATGCCGGAGCCATCTATGTTAGCCTAAAGTGTTTCCAGGGTTCGCCCGTGGCGCTGCTCTGCGGCTTGGGACTGGCAGCTCTCACCATCGCCTGGCAGGCTCTTCGGCTCCTCCTGGATTGACGATCATCACCCTTCTCGCTGCCCAAAACAGGGAAACGGAAAAGACCAAGTCTTCATGCCTGAACAGTATGCAGTGACCCGCCTCCTCAATGACCTGTTTGGCGGAATCGTTACCTCCATCATGCAGGCGATTGGCATTCATCCGGCCAATCCCGGTGCGCCCATCACCAACACCTTCACCGTCGAATTGCTCGTCGTCCTCGGCCTGATCGCGTTTTTTGTGGTTGTCCGCCTCACTCTTTCGCCCGACAAGCCGGGCCCCGCGCAGCACATCGCAGAAATGGTGGATCAGTTCACAGGCAATCTCGGCGAGTCGGTCATTGGCCACGATGCTCCGAAGTTCCAGGCCTGGGTCACCGCTGTCTTTCTCTTTGTCCTGATCAACAATCTCATCGGGCTGATTCCCGGCGTTCCGGCGCCGACCACGTTCCCATCTGTGCCGCTTGGCCTTGCCCTGCCGACGTTTCTTTACTACAACTACCAGGGCTTTCGCGCCAATGGCATCGGCTATCTGAAGCAGTTTGTCGGCCCCATCTGGTGGATGGCATGGTTGCTCATTCCGATTGAGCTTGTGTCGCACTTCGCCCGCATCATGTCGCTGACGATTCGTCTTTATGCCAACATGTTTGCCAGCGACATGCTCACGCTCGGATTCTTCTCGCTGATACCTATCGGAATTCCGGCGATCTTTCTCGGACTTCACGTCTTTGTTTCGGTTATCCAGGCTTTTGTCTTCATGCTGCTGACGATGATTTATCTGTCGCTGGCAGTGGCCCACGAGCACTAAGAAACAGCTTTCAGTTCGAAGCTCACGGTTCCTAACAAGGGCCCGAGCGTACTCGGACCGGCAACTTCGAACTAAGAACTGCGAACTGAACTAAGATTCCGCCGGGGAAAGCTTCCGCCCCGGACCAACGGACCGGCTGCAAGCGTGAGGGGGCCAGCTTGGTGAGCCTCAACCACCCACTGGCAGCCAATTACAAGAGAAGCAGGAGAACTATGCGGAAACTTCAGTTTGTATTCATGATGCTGGCCTTTCTGTGCTTCGCGGTTCCCGCGTTCGCGCAGGCAGGCGGTTCAACGGCCATTGACCTCGTGCCGATCGGTGCCGGCGTGGGCATGGCACTCGCGGCGGGTCTCTGCGGACTCGGTCAGGGCAAGGCCACCGCTTCAGCCTGCGAAGCGCTGGCTCGCAACCCTGGAGCCCGCGGCGGCCTGATGATCTTCCTCATCCTTGGTCTTGCGCTTATCGAGTCGCTCACCCTCTTCACCCTGGTCATTATCCTGCTCAAGGTGAAGTAGGCAGGATTCAGCACTGAACTGCGGGTCTTCCATCAGGTCGGCCCGCTTTTCATTTCCCCCCTTTATCGCTTTGAAGCCGTCGCTTCGTCGCCCTCGCCCAAATTAGCCCCGTTGCCGCGCAGGATCGCAATGGCCTGCTGATACCGCAGGTTCCCCGGTACCGGCGAGAACCCAGTCGCATCTTCCGTGGTGTCGAATGACTTTGTCCTGAACACCACCCGAGCACTCATCGACATCTTCAAGTGCACAATTCGCCACTGGTGATCGCCAATATCCGCCTGTTCAAGCACGATCCAGCCGCCCCGCTTCAGCTGGCCAAGGATTCCCCAGCCGAAATCAACATCCTCCTGCAGGCGGCCTTCGAGGCGAGCGACCCGCTCCTGGGCGACATCGACCCAGACCTCGCCGGCCATCCCCGTCAGGGCCTGTGTTTCAAGATCCGGCGGATTGAAGTTTGGATTCGGCCTGAAGGTGAACTTCTCCACCTTTCCGGTCGGGCTGTCGACGGTCCCGGCGTCCTTGTACAGAAAAGCCTCCGGAAGTGCTCGCAACACCTTCATCGCACGAGCCGCGTCGTCGGTCTCCGCCTGCTTGCGGTGCCGCTGCTTCCCCGGATCCCCCAACAATTGGTTCAGCCGCGCTTGTTCGCGTTGTTCATCTGCCGGGCTCAGTGGAGCGTCATTGATCGCAATGAGCCGCGCTACAGCCCCATCCTTGGTCTCGCATATCTCCTTGGTAGAAGTGAGCCTCGGGCTCTGCTTCCGCAGCCGGTACCGCATCGGGTGCCGGAGATCCGTGGCGGCGCGTACCTCATTGGCAAGCGCTCTCCTCACCAGCGCGTCGCCTTCATCGCGCGTAGCCCCAATTTGGCTGGCTGCCGATACGGCCAGGGGGAAAACCAAAATAAGGGACATCAGGGGCCGCAATGCCACTTGTCTACCTTTCTCGTCTCCAGCCGTGCGATATCGCAAGTCCTGAGTCACTGTTTCCGGGACCTCCTGCACCAAGTCGACGCGACCCTCAGGGAGCGTACCCTCCACAACTCGACACAGCAACTCAGCAATTGCCGTAGGTTACCTAATGATTGGACGCGAATTCCTGACCGCGGTTTCTTGAATTGAACCAAGACGCCCCGATGCTATAGTCGATTAGAGACTTTGATGATTTCAGGCTGATTCCGGCGGGTTTCCGAGCAGCCGGCCAGCCTGACTTCTGCGAGCGGACGCCACGACGGATTCGTTCGAAATCGAAAAATCGCACCTCCGGAAGGAATTTGATTCATGGCAACCGAAAATGGTTCGGCTCGAATTGGGAAATCCGTCATCATTCGTGGAGAAGTGAAGGGCGGAGAAGACCTGGTGATCGACGGGCGTGTCGAAGGAACCGTAACCCTAACCGAGAGCCGTCTGACGATTGGTCCTAATGCAAGCGTCGCAGCTGATCTCAGCGCGCGCGACGTGCTCATCCAGGGCGAAGTCCACGGCAATATCGTGGCCACTGGAAGGGTCGAACTCCGCGCTGGAAGCGTGGTGGAGGGCGACGTACAAGCATTGCGTCTCGCGGTTGAGGACAACGCAGTCTTTCGCGGCAAGGTGGATCTCACGCAGGGCTCGAAATCGCGCGAAGGCGCCCCAGCCACTACGTAAACGTGGGTGTGTAGCAGCAGTTCAGGAAACTCCGCAAGCGATCGATTGAGTTCGATCCAACGCGACTAAGCTCCGGCGATCCCCCAACCGCAGCTTCTCGCCTGTGCGCTGGAGCACGGCGGTCTACAATCATCTTGGCGACCTTACACGATTTCCTAAACTGCTCTAGGGAGTGCACGGTCGCACGCGCTTTCTTCTCAAGGGTTCCAGAGTGATTCGCCGTTGGTTCGATAAAGGCAAGGAAAGTGGTCAGTCTGCGGCCGCCGCAAGCGGCCCCCGGATTGCACGCCATTCGGGCGGATGGTCG
>Ga0126381_100002106_pt1 | contig 21528 bp, 8 predicted proteins | sample PanSoiMetPlot_28_FD_96465 | JGI IMG/M metagenome (GOLD analysis project Ga0126381, IMG submission 96465) | Tropical forest soil microbial communities from Panama - MetaG Plot_28 | ecosystem: Environmental > Terrestrial > Soil > Tropical forest > Bulk soil | place: Panama | collected 2016-02-17
CGGGGTCTACGACGAGGTGAACGGCCAGATCGAGCTGTACACGGGGTCGTTCGGCAACCCCCCGGGCCTGGCTAGCTCCGCCTCCTACACCAGCCCCTGGTACCACACCGGCACCAACGCCGAGCTGCGCGTCGGGGCCGGCTACAACGGCGGCGGCGCGCCGACCGCGTTCTTCGCGGGCGACGTCACCGACGTACAGGTCTACCCCGGCGTGATCGGCGACCTCAGCACCCTGATGTGACCACCGGACTCCAATGCGTATGGCGGGAAACGTGATGACAGGAACAAGGCGCGGCTCTCTAACTGGCTTTCTTACCGGCCGTAAGGGTGCGGGGATCATCGCGACGGCGCTCAGCACGGCGCTGGTCGCTGGCCTGCTCACGACGCAGCCCGCGCTGGGTGCCCAGGCCCGGCCGCCCGCGCCCGCGCCGCCGCCGCGAGTCCAGCACGACAAGGTTGTGCCCGGTCATGACCTGACGCCTGGGCCGCTGCGTCTTTCGCGTCATCCGAGCGCGATCAAAGAGTTCACCGGGTCGCCGCCGGCCTGGCCGGCCGCCACCACGGTGGCCGTCAAGCTCGGCGGGGCGGCGGCGAGTGGGGCAGCGAGCGCGCCGGCGAGGGGGCCGGCGCGAAAGCTGGCCTCGTTCGGCCAGGCGTCCGCGAGCCCGTCCACCCAGGCCGGCGCGAGCCCGGTGTTCCTTACGCCGGTCGTCACGTCGGCTGCCACGCGGGCCGCCGCGGGCACGTCCCCGGCGGCGGTGCAGGTCCGCGTGTTCAGCCACACAAGCGCCACCGCCGCCGGGGTCAACGGACTGCTGCTGTCGCTGTCGCGGTACGACGGGATCAGCGCCGCCGGGCCGCTGAAAGTGACCGTGGACTACGCGGCTTTCAGGGACGCCTACGGCGGGGACTACGCCAACCGGCTGCACTTGGTAGAGCTGACCGGCTGTAAGTCGACCGCGCCGGTGCCCGTTGGCTGCCGGGTGTCGGTCCTGCCGAGTGTCAATGACCCCACCGCGCTCACCGTCTCAGCGACGGTGAACGTCGGCAGCGCCACCGCACGGGCTGCGTCCTCCCCGTCGTCGGCGGCGCCCTCCGCCACGAACGGCGCGACGTTCCTCGCGGCCACCGCCACGACCTCTGGTGGCACGGGCAGCTTCTCGGCAACAACGCTCAGTCCGTCCGGGTCCTGGTCCGTCGGCGGCAGCACCGGCGACTTCCAGTGGACCTACCCGCTGCGCACTCCCCCGGCCGGCGGCGGGCAGGCGCCGAAACTGCTGCTGGCCTATGACTCGGCGTCGGTGGACGGCGAAATGGCCAGCACGAACAACCAGCCCTCATGGGTCGGCGAGGGGTTCGAGCTGTCCGCCGGGTACATCGAGCGCAGCTACGCCGCATGCTCGGACGACATGGGCGGCAACGCGAACAACACCACCGCGACAGGAGACGAGTGCTGGATCTCAAGTAACGCCACGCTCTCGCTCGGCGGGCACTCCGGCGACCTGATCCAGGACCCGAACGATCCGAACCGCTGGCACCTGCGCGGCGACGACGGAACGTTCGTCGAGCACCTGACCGGCGCGAACAACGGGGCGCAAAACGGCGAGTACTGGCGGGTCACGACGACCGACGGCACACAGTTCTACTTCGGCAGCACGCCGTCGGCGAACTCGACCTGGACCGAGCCGGTATACGGCAACAATCCCGGTGAGCCATGCCACCAGAGCAGCTTCGCCGCGTCCTCGTGCTCGCAGGGGTGGCGGTGGAACCTCGACGAGGTAATCGACCCATCGGGCAACACGGTCACCTACAAGTACGCGGTCGAGACCAACCAGTACGCCGCCGACGACAACCCCAGCGCCCCGGTGAGCTACGACCGCGGCGGGTACATGACCGAGATCGACTACGGGACGAGCACCGGCAGCACCGGGCCCGCCCCGGAACGGGTCATGTTCAACACCGGGCCGCGCTGCGTGACCTCGAACTGCTCCAACCATGACGCCGCCGACTGGCCGGACACACCATGGGACCAGCAGTGCACCGGCGCGCCCTGCCCAAACGGCAGCCCGACGTTCTGGTCCGACGTCATGCTCGACTCGATCTCCACCCAGCTGTATTCGGGCAGCGGCGCCACGTACAACCCAGTCACCACCTGGACGCTGACCCACACCTTCCCCGACACCGGCGACGGCACTCGCCCCGGGCTATGGCTGTCCAGCATCCAGGAAACCGGGTACGACGGCGGCACCGCCACGAGCACCTCGCCGGTGACGTTCAACCCGGTGCAGCTGCAGAACCGCGTCGATCCTGTCGGGCTGGGCCTGCCGCCGATGAACTGGATGCGGGTCGCGCAGATCGTCACCGAGTCCGGCGCCGAGATCGAGGTGTCCTACTCGCAGATCGACTGCATCCCCGGCTCGCGCATGCCGAACACCTCCGACCTGCAGGACAACCCTTACCGCTGCTACCCGGTCATCTGGCAACCGCCGGGCTTCACCTCGCCGATCACCGACTTCTTCAACAAGTACGTCGTCACCCAGGTCAACGTCGCCGATCTCACCACGCCCGGCGACCCGACCACCACGGCGTCCTACGCCTACCAGGGCAACCCGGCCTGGCACTACACCGATGACGCCGGCGTCACCCCGAACAGCCGCAAGACCTGGTCGCAGTGGCGCGGCTACGGCGACGTGAAGGTCACCACCGGCACCGGCGCGGACGCCACCACGACCGAGACCGTGTACTTCCGCGGCATGAACGGCGACCATCTGCCGTCAGGAACGCGGTCAGTCCAGCTCCCGGCCGTCGACATGAACAACGACGGCGACACAAGCGACAGCGTGGACATGCCGGCGGTCAACGACGACGACGCGCTGAACGGCATGACCCGCGAGACGATCACCCGGAATGGCGCCGCGCTGGTCTCGCAGACGGTCAACAACCCCTGGGAGTCAGCGCCGACCGCGACGCGCACGTTCGGCGGTGTCACGGTCAACGCGGTGATGACCGGCGTCGCAGACACGCGCACCGAGACCATCCTTGATAACGGCCGTCCACCGCGCACCACCTCCACCCACACCGACTTCGACCCGGTCTACGGCGAGCCGGTCGACGTCCAGGACAACGGCGACGACGCGGTGACCGGGGACGAGACCTGCACGCTGACCTCCTACGACCGCGCCACCTCGACCGACGGATCGACCTGGCTGATCGCGTTCCCGTCGCGGGTGCAGAAGTTCGCCACCACATGCGCCACGGCCAAGGCCGGCGGACTCAGCGCCGCGCAGGTCACCTCCGACTCCCTCACCTACTACGACGGCGCCACCTCGATCACCACCCCGCCCACCCGCGGCATGGCCACCCGGATCGACGCGATGAAGGACTGGGTCAACGGCGCGCCCGTCTACCAGACCACCACACAGACGCAGTACGACGCGGCCGGTCGCGTGGTCAGCTCCACCGACGTTCGCGGCAACACGACAACAACCTCGTTCGCCTTCAACGCCGGCGGCCAGCTGACCGGACAGACCCAGACCAACGCGCTGGGCTGGACCACCAGCGCGACCGTTGACCCCTCGACCGGCCAGACCCTGCAGTCCACCGACCCCAACGGGCGGATCACCGCCGAGTCTTATGACGGCCTCGGTCGTCTAACCGGCGTCTGGCAGCCCGGCCGTGACAAGGCCACCCAGAGCCCGGATACCACCTACACCTACCTGGTGCGCAACAACGCGCCGACCGTCATCACCACCAGCACGCTGACTCCCTCCGGTGGCTACGCCGCCACGTACGCGCTCTACGACGGCCTGCTGCGCCCGCGCCAGACTCAGGCTCCGCGCGGCGACGGGCAGGCCGGCGCGCTGATCTCCGACACGCTGTACGATACGGCCGGGCGGGCGAACATCACCTACGCGCCTTATCTCGCCGCGGTCACCCCCGGCACCAGCTTGTTCGTCGCCAACCAGCAGTCACAGATTCCCAAGTACTCCGTGACGACGTTCGACGGCGCCGGGCGCACGATCGCGTCCACGGTATACGTCAACTCCACCGGCACGCCGCAGGTCTTCGCCACAACCACCACCGCCTATGGCGGCGACCGGGTAGACGTAACCCCGCCGCCCGGCTCGACGGCGACCTCCACGATCACCGATGCCCGTGGCAACACCGTCGCCCTGCTGCAGTACCACGGCGCCACGCCCACGCCGTTCGCCCCCGGCAGCTACGACCAGACCACCTACACGTACAACGCTAAAAACCAGCTGGTCCAGGTCACCGACCCGGCCGGGAACAAGTGGACCACCAGCTACGACATGCGCGGCCGGATCATCCAGACCAGCGACCCGGATAACGGCACTGTCAGCACGGCCTACGACGACGCCGGCGACGTGACCTCCACCACCGACGCGCGCGGGATCACCCTCAACTACACCTACGACATGCTCGGCCGGAAGACCGCCGTCTACCAGGGCACGGTCAGCGCGGCCGACAAGCTCGCGTCGTGGACCTATGACGGCATCGCCAACTCACGTGGCCAGCTCACCTCGAGCACCAGTTACGACGGCGGGAACGGCTACACGTCTTCGGTCCTCGGCTTCACCGCCACCTACCAGCCGACCGCGATGGCCTACAGCATCCCCGCGGCCGAGACCGGGCTGGCGGGCACCTACACCTACACGTTCACCTATAACGTGGACGGCTCGCCAAACACCACCCGTATCCCCAGCGTGGACGGCGGGGCGATGCCCACCGAGACGCTCACCCAGCACTACACCGCGCTGGGACAGCCCTCCTCCCTGTCCACCAGCATCCCCACCGCCACGACGCTCGTGCCGTCGGTTCAGTACACCGGCTACGGCGAGCTGGGCGTGCTGACGATGCAGACCAACGGCGGCGCCGCCGCCTACCTGGCCGACAGCTACGCCCCCGGCACCCGCATGCTGGCGGAACAGCTCATCACCCGGCAAAACAGCCCGGCCACCGTCGCCGACACCCACTACACCTACGACCCGTCGGGCAACCCCACCGAGATCACCGACACGGTGTCCGGGGACAGCCAGTGCTTCCAGTACGACTACCTGGACCGGCTGGTCTCCGCCTGGACCCCGGCGGGCGGTGATTGCACAGCGGCCAAGAGCGTCGCCTCCCTGGGCGGCCCGGCCCCCTACTGGACCGACTGGACCTACAACGCCACCGGCACCCGCACCAGCCAGGTCCAGCATGACACCAGCGCCGGGGTGCGGACGACCAGTTACTCGGTGCCGGCGCCAGGTGCCGCGCAACCGCACATCGCGACGGCGCTCACCACCACCGACAACACCGGAACCCACACCGCCAGCTACACCTACGACCAGGTCGGCGACACCACCGCACGGCCTGACGGCAGCGGCGGCACGCAGACGCTGACCTGGAACGCGCAGGGCCACGTCGCCACGAGTACCGACAACGGGACCACGACCAGCTACACCTACGACGTCAGCGGCAACCGTCTGATCGAACGCGATGGCACCGGCAAGACGCTCTACCTGCCCGGTCAGGAACTGCGGTACACGATTTCGTCCGGCGCGAAGTCCACCGTGCGCTACTACACCGAGGCCGGGCTGACCGTCGCGATGCGCACGCCCAGCGGCGTGACCTGGCTGGCCACCGACCCGCAGGGCAGCGTCAACATCACCATCGACGCCGCCACGCAGAACACCTCGATACAGCGCCAGGACCCGTTCGGCAACCAGCGCGGCGCGCTTACCGGAACCCGGCCAGCCGGCCTGGACAAGGGCTTCGTCGGCGGCACCACCGACCCGGCGGGCCTGACCAACCTCGGCGCCCGCGAATACGACCCAGCGCTCGGCCGGTTCCTCAGCGTCGACCCGGTCCTGGAAAAGGGCATCCCGCAGCGGTTCGACGGATACGCCTACTGCTCCAACAACCCGGTCCGGTCCGCTGACCCCTCGGGCACCGACTACCTGCCCCCTCCGCCGCCAGGCGCGAAGTGGGTCTACCAGGGTTCCTGGTTCGGCTACAGCGACATCGACGGCTACCGGTTGTGGTTCGAACTCGACTGGTACGCGTTGTGCAACCAGGCAGAGACCCAGTGCCTGGGGGGCAGTCTGAAAGATCCGACCCTGGTCAGCCTGGGCGCCCCCGACGAGCTGGTGTTCTCCGGCGGTTGGTACCTCATCGGTGTCGAGCAACTCGCCCCGCCGCCACCTCCCGCAGCCACCTGCACCAACACCCCCGTCGCGTACGTCGGCCCCGCTGACCCCAACTCGGTGCCTATGCCCGCTCAGCAATCAGCCCAGGCATGCACGCCCGGCGATTGGGGTTGCGAACTGGGCCAACTGGCCTTGGGCCTGGTAGGCGCCGCCGCCATCGGCGCCTGCACCCTGCTCACCGACGGGATATGCGGGTACGCCGCCGCCGCGCTGCTCGCCGCACAGCCCGCCTACAACCTGCTCAGCGGCCGCGACGCGGGCAACAACGACGCGATCATGGGCGATGCCCTCAGCCTCGGCCTCTCGGCAATGGACCTGGGCGATGGCCTGGGCGCGGAAGCCGGCTCGCGCACCTTCTACAGCGTGCAAAACCCTGAGGACACGGCACGCCTGCTTGAGAATGGCGGCGAGCCCTGGCCCACTGGGTTTGGGCCAGGTGGCTCGCTGCGCGACGGCCTAGGCCCAGGCCTGTATACGTGGGAGACGAGAGCGCAGGCTGAGGCGTACCTTCGGAATATGACTGCTTCCGGTGCGGCTGACCTGCAAATTCTTCAGCACTCTATTCCCGAGAGCGCGCTAAGCGGGCTCAGCTTTGCCGATATGACGACGATGACCGACGACGACGCCAATGTGATCCTCGATAACTCGCCCGATCACGGGTTCCAGTGGGTTCGCCGCATGACTGGTCGCTACGGTCCCGAGAACTACTTCTCACCCGATGTGTACGCACTGTTCTCCAACTCGCCGGGGTGACCAACGTGCCAGATGTCAAGGTCGGCAAGTATCGGCTATTCCGCCAGATTCATGGTCGCGGTGCCTTCGGCGAGGTCCACGTCGCAGTGTGCCCCGCGCAAACCGGGGATGAGCCTAGGGTGGTCTGGGCGGTCGACGACACGAACACGTCATCGATTCAGCCGGATGCTGATCCGCTGGACGCTTCAGCGGCGCTGGACGGCGCGCTCCGCGGGCTCGTGCTCGCCGAGTCGCTTGGCGCGCCCGCCAAAGACCAGGTGGTCCGCGTGACGCTTGTCGGAGTTAATGTGGCTGACACTGAACCCAGCGCGGTACACGCTGCTGCCTCGGCCGCAGTCATACGCGCGTTCGGACTCGAAGACAGCTGCCAGCTCCGCTACGAGAATGGGTGGCACTACGAGCCGAAGCCCCTCGGATAGCGCACCGAAATATTTCGGTGGCCCCCTTGACATCTGAACCGGTTAAGCGGTGCGATAGACCATGGCTAAACCGGTAAAGCCAGACGTTTCCGGCGCGGCCCAAATCGTCTTGCGGCGACTTGGAGGGTGTGGGGCGATGTTCCGATGACGGGACAGACGGTCAGCGCGGCGGATAAACGTACGCTCACCCGCAGCTATCCCGGACAACGCAGGCAGATTCGCCTGGTCAGAACAATGCTCACGCTCTTGCTTGATGACTGCCCCCTCGTCGCCGACGCTGTCCTGATCGCCTCTGAACTGGCCACCAACGCGGTGCTGCACAGCAACTCCGCGGCACCCGGCGGCAGGTTCGCGGTGCGCGCCGAGGCTTGTCTTGGGCAGTACGTGCGGATCGAGGTCCACGACCAGGGCGGTCCGTGGAATCCCCACTGCCACGAGGACGGCCGCCCGCACGGACTGGACCTCATCAACTCGCTCGTCGGCCGCGGGAACTGGGGCATCCACGGTGACGCGGAACATGGCCGCACCGCGTGGGCCCAGCTGGACTGGCCTTAGTCCTGTCCCCGCGGGCGCTCCGGGCGCACGGGGTGCTCAGGCTGCTCAGGGTGCTCAGGGAGTTCGGGGCGGGCGGGCCTGTTCTGGTCGGTGATCAGTTTCTCCAGCCGGGACAGCGAGTCCTCGATGTCGCGCACGGTCACCACCTCGTCGAGCGCGAGCCGAATAGCGGCTAGCTCCCGGGCCAGGTACTCGGTGTCGGCCTGCGTCCGGGCCGCGACCTCCCGGTCCCGCTCGATGTTCGCCCGGTCGCGCTCATCCTGGCGGTTCTGCGCCAGCAGGATCAACGGCGCGGCGTAGGCGGCCTGGGTCGAGAAGGCGAGGTTCAGCAGGATGAACGGATAGGGGTCCCAGTGCTGGACGAGGCCGATCGTGTTGAGGATGATCCAGCCGACCACGAGCACCGTCTGCGCGACCAGAAAACGGCCGGTTCCGAGAAACCGCGCGATCGTCTCGGAGAACCGCCCGAACGCGTCCGAGTCGTACCTGGAACCCATCGGCACCGCGCCGCGCGGCGTGGACAGGTCGGTCCGCTCGCCGAGGCGACGGAATGCTGCTCGTGCCATCTATCCCCCCTTCATTTCCGCCAGTCCGCTGGCAGCACGCGGTCGAGCACGTCGTCCACGGTGACGGCGCCGAGCAGCCGTCCGGCGTCGTCGCAGACCGCCACGCTGATCATGTTGTAGCTGGCGAGGCGGACCGCGAGCTCCCGCTGTGACAGCTCCGCGCGGACGAAGAAGCTGGCCCCCTCGATGCAGTTGCCGACCTCGACGGCGGGCGGCCGGCGCAGCAGCCGCTGGAACCCCACACTGCCCAGATACCGGCCGGTCGGCGTCGTGGTGGGCGGCTCACAGACGAACACCTGCGCGGCCGTGATGGCAGGCGTGTCCCGGTCCCTTATCCTGGCGAGCACCTCGGCCACCGTGGCGTCCGGCGGAAAGACGAGCGGCTGTGAGGTCATCAGCCCGCCCGCCGTCGTGGCGTCGTACTTCAGCAGCCGCCGCAGTTCGGCGGCGTGCACCGACTGCATCGCCATCAGCAGCCGCTCGCGCTGCGCGGCGGACATCTCCGCCAGCAGGTCCGCGGCGTCGTCGGGCTGCATCTCCTCCACGACATCGGCGCTGCGTTCGAGTTCGAGACTGTCAAGCAGCCGGACCTGGTCCGCTTCCGTCATCTCCTCGAGCAGGTCGGCCAGCTCGGCGTCGTCGAGCGCGGCCGCGAGCTGGCTTCGCCTGCTCGCCGGCATCTCCCGCACGGCGGTGGCGAGGTCGGCCGGCCGCATCTCGCGCAACTGCGCGAGCTGCTCGGCGAGCGGGCCCGGGGCGAACAGCTCGCGACCCTCTTCCCAGGACACCACCAGCGGGTCGCGCCGCAGGACTTGATCCCGGTTGACCGCGATCGCGGTCACCTCCCAGCCGCTGCGGCGCCGCACGCTCGGGGCGATGGCGACGTCGACGACGCTCCCCGCGGAGGTTCGCCGACCGTACAGGTCGGACGCGAGGATCTCACCGGTCCGCTGGATGAAACCGTCCAGGTCCACCGTGCCGCCGAGCAGGTGCGCCCCGTCGACGGAGATCTCCCCGATCCGGGTGAGGCTGACGAAGATGCGACGCCGCCGCAGCTGCACCACGAGCCCGAGGGCTTGCGGCGGCTCGTCCCCGGCGGACGGAAGAATCACCACGTCGCGGACCCGCCCGATGACAAGCCCTTCGCGGTCAAGCAGTGCGCGTCCGCGCAGCCTGGACGTGAAGACCTGCCGGACGGCCAGGTCCGCGTCTACGTTCTTAGGAGCCGCGCTCACCTGGCCATTATCCCCAGTTCCTGATAAAGCCCTATGGCGAGCGCTCGCCACCCGGCCGTTCGGGATAAATTCAGTGCATTTTTATCTTGTTCGCCGCCACGAACTCGGTGTAGCCGCGGAACGAGTCGTCCACTTGCTCGCCGGTCAGCCCGTAATCGGCCAGCGAGTAGCGGTGCCGCAACTGCGTCCGGCGCCGCGAGGACTGCCCGGCGTACCAGCGCTCCATCCCAGCCCGGGTCTGCTCGTCGAACGTCCAGCCGAGCTGCTGGTAGATCTCCGCGGCCGTCCGAACCGGGTCCGCGATCAGGTCGGGGTAGCTGACGTCTACGAAGCGGCGGTCGAGGTCCGGATCCGCCGAGCGCAGCAGCGCCGCGCCCGACAGCATCCCGCTCATGAAGTCCAGCTGCTCCGCGCCGAGCGCCGCCTTCTCCCGCGCCCCGCCGACGTCCGCGCACAGCGACCGGAACGACTCGGCCAGGCTCAGCCAGGACGGGAGGAACTCGTGCGGCGTGCGGTGCGTCTGGATGAAGACCGCGTCGGGGTAGGCCGCGGCCAGGGCCGGCAGCTCCGCGAGGTGGAACGGCATTTTCAGCAGCCATTGCCGCGGCTGCTCGCCGAGCCGGACGCCGCGCTGCCAGTTCAGGTGACGCATCGTCTGGCGGTGCACCTGGTAGGCGAACCCGGCGCCGCGGCGGGCGAGCCAGTGCGCGTAGTCGGGGACGAAGAACCGCAGGCAGTACGTCCAGGCGGCGAAGGAGTCTTCCAGGAGGCCGAACTCCTCTTCTGGCTCCCCGAGGTCCACCTCGTGGATGCCGCGCATCGCCGTCACCAGGCCGCTGGCCTCCAGCATGTCGTCGGCGAAACGCCGCCGCCCGACGTCGGCCAGCGCGCCCGCGGCCGCGCCCGCCGGCAGGGAAGGGTGCACGATCTCTTCGGGGTAGGGCGCCCAGAATCTCGTCCCCCGGGCGAGCAGCCTGTGCAGCAGCGTGGTCCCGGTGCGGTTGATGCCGAGGATGAACACCGGCCGGTCGACCCGTTCCCGCGCGATCTCCGGATGACGGTCGAGTTCGGCGGTGAGGCTGGCCCTGTTCCACAGCTTCCTGCTCAGGTCGAACCCGATCACCGCGTGCCGGTCCTGGCGGATCCGCGCCGCGGGCGCGCGCAGCGCGGCCACCAGCCGGTCCAGGCCGTCGAGCAGTTCCGGCGGGTACGCCTGCTCGAAGTCCGCGTCAAGCCGGGAAGCGAACTCCCGCGCCTGCCGAATCAGCGTCGGCGTGTCGAGCGTCACCGATGGCCGCTTGTAGGGCCAGTCTGCGGCGTGGCGGCCGATCCAGCTCAGCGACCTTGCCGTGGTGGTGATCAGCCCCGGCCAGCGTGGCCCTGCGGCGCCTAGGTCCGCGGCGACCGACCGCACGCCGATCGGCCGTTCCGCGGCGGCCTCAGCGGCCTCGCCCCCGCCAGCCCCGTCAGCCTCGGCGGCCGGGAACCACAGGCCGGCGAAATGATCGATCAGCGGCCAGTGGCCGTGCAGCGGGCCCCGCGGCCCGCGGGCCCGGCAGGCACGTTTGAACTCGGCGTAGCTCACCTCCCGTATGTCAACGCCGAAGTCCGCGAGCGCAAGCCCGTGCGTCGATGGCGCCGGGTTGACGAGGTGGTAGACGGCGTGCCGGCGCTCCGGCCGCAGCGAGAGCCTGACGAGCATCTCGCTGATCACGTCGACCGGTTCGGTCCACTGCGTTCGGAATCCGGCCGGCGCCAGGCCGGTGTCGAGCACCGCCATGGCGATCCTGACCTTGATGTCGGTGCTTTGCGTGTAGCCGGTGCTCGCGGCGATGCCGGTCTGCGGCAGGCGCATGATCGCGACCGGCACCCCGCAGGCGCGCGCGAACATCAGGCTCTGCTCGACCACCAGCTTGCTCCACGGATAGCCGACGAGGCCGGGCGGCAGCACCGACCGCATCAGCGCGATGTCTGGCATCGCCTCGTCCTGTACGCCCAGCCCGGCGAACTCACCGGAGAAGTTGCAGAAGTACTGCGGGAAGATCCCCATCGTCGACGCGTACACGACGTGCTTGACCCGCCGGGTCAGCGCCAGCTCAAGAACGTTGGCGAAGCTACGCGTGTTGGTCTCGCGCACCGCCGAGTACGACGACATCAGGTTGAGGTCAGCGGCCAGGTGGTAGACCGCGTCCACCTCGCCCGCGAGCCGCCCGAAGTCCTCCTCCCCCAGCCCGAACTGCGCCTCGCCGATGTCCCCTGCCCACACCTTGATCCGCGCGGCGAACGCGTCGTCCCAGATCTCGGCGGCCTGCATCGCCGCCCGGATCCGGCGCAGGCCGTGCGCCGGGCTGTCGGCGCGGACCAGGCAGTGCACGACCAGGGCGCCGGACTGCCGCAACAGTTCGGCCAGCACGAACCGCCCGACGAACCCCGTCGCACCGGTCACGAACACGGCGCCGAAGCGGTCCGGCGAGACCGGCTCGCTCCGCCCCGCCCCTCCCTCCCCGGCCGTCCCCGCCGACGTCAGGTCGCGGATGGTGCGCCAGAGGAACTCCAGGTCCTCCTGGCACTGCGCGGGCAGGCTCGGGTCCGCTCCGGCAACTGTCCTTTTTTCCGCGGAACGGACCGCGGCATCCGCGGTCCGCTTAGCCGCTGTGGTTCTTCCGCTGACGATCGCGTCCGCGATGGACGCCGGCGTGGCGGTGGTCATCAGGTCGAGGATGCCGACGTGGTGGCCGAAGCGGGTCCTGACGAACGCGCTCAGCTCGGCTATCGACACCGAGTTCACGCCGAACGACGCGATCGTCTCGCCCGGTCCGACATGCTCGTGCCCGGACAGCCGGGCGATCTGCAGGCAGAGCTCGGCGGCGATCGCCTCGGCGGTCAGGCCGCCTTCCGCGGCGCCGCCGACGCCGGCGTCGGCGGCCATCCAGCGGCCTGTCCGCATGAAGTCGGGGTGCCGGGCGTCCCCGTGCAGCTGAGCGATGTCCGCGCACACGAGCTGGCCGGCGCGCTTGCCGCGCATCGCCGCGTCCAGGTTCGCGATGACGACGGCGACGCTGACCGGGGGCATGCCGCTGGCCCGCATCAGCCGCAGCACGTGCGGCTGGCGTGCGGCCATGCCGGCTTCGGCGAGGGCGGCCATGTTGAAGGCGAGCGCGGGCAGCCCGCGGCCGTCGCGGTAGGCGGCTAGGGCGTCGAGGAACGCGTTGGCGGCGGCGTAGACGCTCTGCCCGGCGTTCCCGATGACGGAGGCAACGGATGACAGCAGCACGAAGTGGTCGAGCGGCGCGTCAAGCGTCGCCTGGTGCAGGTTCCAGGCCCCGCCTGCCTTGGGCGCGAACACGGTCGCCACGGACTCCGGCGTGACGTCGGACAGGTGGTGATCGTCGAGGACCGCGGCGAGGTGGAAGACGCCCTTGAGCGGGCGGGTAAGGCCATTGACGACTCGGTCGACGTCCGTGCGGCTTGACACGTCCCCGCGCGCGACGTCGATGCGCACGTCAGTGTCCGGGAAGTGCTGCGCGATGCCGCTGGCGTGGCGCAGCCAGTCGGCGTCGCGCCGCCCGGCCGGATCGCGGTCAAGCAGCGTCAGGTGCCGGGCGCCCGCCGACACCAGGTAGCTCAGCAGGTGCAGGCCCAGACCGCCGAACCCGCCGGTGACCAGGTAGGTCGCGTCGGGGTCGAGGAACGGCCTGCGGTCGGCGACTTGCATCTCGCTGGCCCCAGCCGCGTCAGGCGCGACCAGGACGATCTTGCCCTCGTGCTGGCCGCTGGCCATGAACCGCAGCGCGTCGGCGTACCGGTCATAGCCGTACGTCGTGACCGGCAGCGGCGGCACGGCGCCCTCGCCGAGCAGCCGCAGGCAGTCGAGCGTCAGCTCGCGCGCGCGGGCCGGGTCGTCGTTCATCAGCCGGTCGACGTCGATGGCCGCGAAGCGCAGGTTCTTCCTGAACACCGACATGCCGAGCGCCGCGTCGGCGTAGATGTCGACCTTGCCGATCTCGCAGTGCCAGCCGCCGGGCCGCAGCGCCTGCAGGCACAACGGGATATGCCGGCCGGCGAGCGAGTTGAGCACGACGTCGACGCCCTCGCCGTCTGTTGCTGTTATCAGCTCGTCGTACCAGGAGAAGCTGCGGGAGTCGAACACCGCGGCCACGCCGAGCTCGCGGAGCTTGTCTCGCTTGGCCGCGGTGCCCGCGGTCGCGTAGACGATGGCGCCGGCGCGCCGCGCCAGGGCGATCGCCGCCTGGCCGACGCCGCCCATCGCGGAATGGATGAGCACGCGCTGGCCGGACCGCAGCCGCGCGAGGTCGACCAGGGCGTAGTACGCCGTCACGTACACCGACAGCGCCGCCGCGGCCTGCGGCAGGTCCAGTGTGGCGGGCTTGGCGAAGACGGCGTCTTCGGGGACGGTGACGCTGCTCGCCACGCATCCGCCGGTCATGAAGACCACCTGGTCGCCCGGCTTGACGCTGGTCACCGCCTGGCCGGCGCGCCGCACCACGCCGCTCGCCTCGATGCCGATCTGGCGGCCGAGCGCCGATCGCTCGAATGAGTCCAGCGGCAGCATGTCGAGCGCGACCATGACGTCGCGGAAGTTCAGCGCGGCGGCCGCCACGTCAATCTCGACCTCGCGGTCCCCAAGGTGGCCGGGCGGGCTTGCGGGCACAGACCGGAAGGACAACCCGGCGATCTGGCCCGGCGCCGCCACCTGGAGCTGGTAACGGCCGACCTCCGCGGCCGGGGCGGTGGCCTCCCCATGACCGGCCAGCGTCACCAGGCGGGGGGCGTGCAGCCTGCCGTCCCTGATGGCGAGCTCGCGCTCGCGCACGTCGTGGCAGGCCAGCCAGCGCAGCGCGGTCAGGTCCGCCGCCTCGCCGACGTCGGCGAGCCGCAGGTCGATTCCGGTGTCAAGCTCGTGCCCGAGCGCGCGGACGGCGCCCCACAGCGCCGCGGTCCGCGGCGAGAAGACGTCGAAGGCGGCCCCGCGGGTGACCACGGTCACCCGGCACGTGTCGTCGTGCCCCTCGCGCGCGGCGAGTCCCTCGCGCGCGGCAAGCAGGGCGCGCATGAACTCCAGGAAGCGGGCGGCGAGGCGTTCGCCGAGCGGGTCGCCGCTTTCGGCGGTGTCGACTGCTTCTTCGTCGCAGAAGAAGTCGACGGCGCGCAGGTCGCGCATCTCTTCCTGCGCCGGCCCGCACCATAGCCACTCCGGGTCGTCAACGGACGCCACGGCTACCCGCGCGGCGCCGGGCAGCAGCCGCGTCCAGGTGTCGGCCAGCCGCCCGGACCCGGCGATCACCCAGCGAGCCCCGTCCGGTCCGGCCGCTTCCGCGGCGGCTTCGGAATCGGTGCCGGAAAGCTCCATCGGCGCCGCCCACAGCTCTTCGCCGCTAGCCTCATCGCCGCCAGCCTCACGGACGCCAGCCTCATCCCCGCCAGCCTCACGGACGGCAGCCTCACGGACGGCGAGCCGCGACCAGCCCGCCTCGGCCGGCGGGTTGCATTTGGTGCCGGCGTGCCTGATCAGGGCCAGTCCGCCAGGCACGAGCAGCCGACGGATCACGCTCCACGCCGCCTGGCCAAGGCCGGCCGGCACCGCGTCGACCACGACCATCTCGCAGGCCGCCTCGCGCAGCAGGCCCGCGGCGAAGTCGACCGACTCGGGGGCGCCGAGGTCGGCGACGGCGAACCGCACCGTCGCGGCGCCGGCCGCCGCGCCGGGCCGGCCGAACGCCTCCGACAGCCCGCGGGCCGCTTCGTCGGAGGACCCGAGCAGCCAGAATTCCACGTCATCAAGACCGCCGGCGTCGCGCACGCAGTCGGCTAGCGCGACTTGCCCGGGCGCGCAATCCTGGGTGAACTCGGCGACACGCAGCAGGGCCGGGTGGCCGGTCCGCGCCTTGAGCGCGGCGATCAGGGCGGTCGGCTCGATGCCCGCGCCGAGCACGGGCCTGTCCGCGAACTTGGGACGCCACTCGATCACGTGGCCGCTGCGGGCGAGCACGTCCTGCCGCGGGTTGGCGAATGAGCCCACGTAGGTGCCCAGATGGGCCACCCGCTCACCGGTGTCCGCGTCGTACAGGGTCAGCGAGCCGCTGACCTGCTCGCCAAGCGGCGGCACAAGCTGGCCCCGCTCGTGCCAGGTCACGTCCGGCGGGACGTAATGACATACCAGACGGGCCGAGGTGGGCAGCCGGTCGACGGTGAGGTCGGCCATCCGCCGCGGCACCGCGGAGACGTCGGCGCACTCCATCATGTGGTACAGCAGTGACTGCAGTCCGCCGTCGAGCATCGCGGGCGGGAACAGGTACCGGGCCCGCTCGCTGTCCCGCCAGAGCCCCTCGCCCACGCGGATGTCGAGGAGCAGTTCCCTGGTGCGCGGGTCTTCGAGCGTCGACTTAACCACCTGGAAGTGCGGTCCGTACTGGAAGTACTCCCCCAGGACCGCCGACAGCTGGGTGTAGAACGCCGCGGGTTTGCCGAACCGGGCCTGCGTGAACCGTGACCGGTCCACGCCGTCGATCCCCTGGGCTCCCGCTTCGCCCGCGGGCAGCTTGCGGACCTTGCCTGAGCAGTGCAGCACGCTTTCGTCATCGTCAGTGTAGGAGCATGACGTGATGCGGAACGAGAACGCGTCGGCCTGGCCGGGCTCGGGCTCTAGCTCGGTCTGCAGCCGCACCGGCGTGCTGGCCAGCACGCAGGGCTTGCGGAACTCCACCTGCGCGAAGTGCGCGGGCGCGCCGCCGAGCGCCTCCAGGACCATCTCAATGTAACCCGCCGCCGGCATGATCGCGGTGCCCTGCACGCGGTGGTCGGCGAGCCAGGGGAAGTCCGCGGCGCTCATCCGCACCTCGAAACGGGGCAGGTCACCGAGGATCCGCCGGCCGAGTAGCGGCCCCGCCGAGTATTCGCCGCGCTGCAGGAAGAACGTGTCGTCGGCGAGCGGATCCATCACCCGCCGCTCGTCCCTGGGGTGCGGCGGGAGCAGGTGGCTCACCGGCCGGACCCGCGGGTACCTGGCCGCGAAGTCGAGCGGCACTCCCTCGCGGTACAGCGCGGCGAGCGCCGCGGTGAACGCGAGCCCGGAGTCGGCGCCACGCGTCAGCGTGGGCACGCAGGCCGGAGACGCGGCGCCGGCGTCGAGCCGCTCGTCGAGGCACTGGCGTACCGACGGCAGCAGCGCCGCATGCGGAGCGACCTCGACGATCACGTCCGGGCGGAAGTCCCGCACAGCCGTCTCGATCGCGGCGGCGAAGCGGACAGGGCGCCGGACGTTCGCCCACCAGTACGCGGCGTCAAGTTCCTCGGTGACCTCGCCGGTCACGCTTGACACGAGCGGCACGGCGGCCGTCATCGGCAGGTCGTCGAGGAAGGCGAGGCAGGAGCGCAGCCCGTCTTCGATGACGTCCATCGCCGCTGAGTGGAATGCGACGTTGCCGCGCAGCAGGCGGTGCTGGACGCCGCGCTGCTCGAGCAGGGCCACCGCGAGCGCCACGTCCGCCGCGCTGCCGCACGCCACGGTGCTCGCGGGAGCGTTCTCGCAGGCGATGTCGAGGGTTGGCGCGGCGACCTCGCGCAGGATCTGCTCGGTACCCGCCCGGTCGAGCCCGACCGCCAGCATCCGGCCCGAGCCCGCGGTGCGCTGTTGCTGCGCCGCCCGGTGGAAGATCAGCCGGGTCGCTTCCGTCAGCGTGTAAATGCCCGCCGCGTACGCCGCGGCGACCTCACCGGCGCTGTGCCCGACCACGCACGCGGGACGCACACCCCAGGACCGCAGCAGTTCGGTGAGCGCCACCTCGATCATGAAGATCACCGGCTGGGCGAGCTGGCATTCATCCAGCCGGTCCTGCGGCGCGCTGAAGCACTCCTCCCGCAGCGAGAACCCGGCCAGTCCCCGCCAGGCGGCGTCCACCGCGTCGACGGTCGCGCGGAACACCGGCTCGGTCGCGTAAAGCTCGCGGCCGCAGCCCGCCCACTGCGTGCCCTGCCCGGCGAAAACCATCATCACCCGCGGCTCGCCCTTGCCCTCGCTAACCGTCGTCACCGCCGACGCCCAAGGCGTCCCCGGCACCGTCGTCTCAACCCCGCCCTCGCTCTTGCTGTTATCAGCAAGCGCCGCCAGCTGAGCGGCGAGATCCGCGAGCCCAGTCACCGCGAACGCGGTGCGCGTGGCGAAGTGGGTCCTGCGGGTACCCAGGTTGCCCGCCAGCGTGTGCAAGTCGACCCCGGGCGCCCCCGCGTCCACGGCGGCGAGATGCTTGCCCAGCTCACCCGCGGTCTGCCGGAGCGCCTCCGGCGAACGGGCCGACAGCGGGACCAGGCACGCCGCTCGGGGCGACACCGGGAGAGCGGGGTAGCGCTGTAGCCGCCTCGGCCGGTACTCGGTCAGCAGGCAATGGCCGTTGGCTCCGCCAAAGCCGAATGAGTTGATCCCGGCCACGACAGGGGCCTGGCCGAACGGCTCGCATTCGGTCTGCACACGCAGCCCGGTGAAGTCGATGTCCGGGTTGGGCACCGCGAAATGCCTGGAGACCGGGGCGTATGTGCGGCGCTCGAACATGAGGAGCACTTTCAGCAGCGCGCAGCCGAACGCGGCCGCCTCCATGTGGCCAACGTTGCTCTTCACGCTGGCGATTCGTAGCGGCAGCTTCCGGTCCGGTCCGCCGAACAGCTGCCCGATGGCGTTTCCCTCGATCCGGTCCCCGACCCGGGTTCCCGTGGCGTGGGCTTCCAGGTAGTCCACCTCGCGCGGGAATATCCCGGCGCGGGCGCACGCGGCGCGCATCAGCGCGACCTGGGCATGCTGGGTAGGCGCGGTGATCATCCGCCCGGGCCCGGTTCCGGTCGCGCCGTCCGCCGCGCCCGCCGTGTTTACCGCCGTCCCCGCGACCACGGCGAGTATCCGGTCGCCGTCCGCCTCCGCCGCGGCCAGCGGCTTGACCAGATAGACGAATACACCCTCGGAGCGCATGTAGCCATTGGCGGTGGCGTCAAAGGAACGGCATCCGCCATCCGGGCTGATCACGCCCAGCCGGGCGAACCCGGCGCTCGTCTGGGCGCTGCCGAGGAAGCTCGCCGAGCCGACGACCGCCTGCTGGCAATCGCCGCGCGCCAGCGCGCCGACGGCCGCGTGCAGCGCCGTGGCGCCCGACGAGCACGCGGTCATGTACGTGGCCGAGGGGCCCATCAGGTTGAACGCGTAGGAAATCCGGTTCGGCAGCATGTCCAGGCTGGTCCCGGTGACGGCGAACTCATTCGGCCCGTGCGGCGGCCGCCAGTTTCCCGAGGCAGACACCTGCGCGCCGACAAAGACCCCGGTCCGGCTGTTGCGCAGCCGGGCCAGATCCCAGCCCGCCCGCTCGAACGCTTCCCACGTGCAGGTCAGCAGCATGCGCAGCTGCGGGTCAAGCATGCTCGCCTCGCGGGCTGACACCCCGAACAGGTGACAGTCGAAGAGATACGGCTCGTCGCCGCGCATCAGGCCCTCGTACCCGGACCCGAAGCGGCCCGGCCCAGGCTCGCCGCCGACCGGCTCATAGCCGGGTCCGTAGCGGCCGGCGACAGGTTCGCGGACGAATTCCCGCCTGCTCAGCAGCTGCCAGAAGTCATCCGCGCTGGCGATGCCGCCCGGCATCCGGAAACCGAACCCGACGATGGCATAGCGTTCCTGGTGCATTGCCCGACTCCTTGAGATCCCCCGGTTCGTCCGCGTGGCCCCGTGCGGACGGCTTCGGATGCGGACACTAGGTGAAAATCAGCTGGCTGTCTGCGCCGGATAGCGGCCGCATGGCGTCACACAGGCACCTTGATCCCGTTCCGAAAACTCCAATGCCGCGGAGCCTCCAGCGTCGCGCGCCCGCGCAACACGAACTCAACAGGAAAGGCCGCGACTAAATCAGAACGCAATCGTCCGGCGCCCCACTCAATCCGTCGCCTTCTCCCCTTCCGGCGCGCGTAAGCGTTTATTCAGTGGCGTGCAAACCGCGCAAATCGTGATCATGGGGGCATGAACGAGGACGGGGCGACCGGCTGTTTCCGGCTATTGCTGATGATCTTTGATTGAGGAACGCTAAGGCTCATCGTTTGAAGGGGGTTAGCCATGACTGAAAACGGTCGGGCAGAAACCGCCGAGCGGAGCCGCAGGCGGACCAGAAGACAGCTAATGGCGGGTGGGGCGGGCGCACTCGGCGCCGCAGCCGTCGCCTCGGTCGCGCGGGCGACTCCCGCCGCGGCGGCCAACGGCGACGCCGTCATCTTGGGCCAGACGAATCAGTCGACCGCCAATACGTTCATCAACAACAACGGATCCGCCACTACCTTCACCGCGGCAGCGGCCGGCGGCGAGACCGCCGTCGAGGGAGTCGCGGTCAACGGCCTCGGAGTCTCGGGCTCGAGTGACACCAGGACCGGCGTCTTCGGCCAGTCCCACAGCACCTTGTCGGAGCAATCGGCCGTCTTCGGCGACATCACAAGCTCCAGCCCTGGAGCCTTCTCCGCGGGCGTACGGGGCCAGAACCGCGGCACGGGCGGCAACGGGATCGGCGTTTACGGCACACATGCGGGTGCTGGCTGGGGCGTCTACGGAACCGCGGACACCGGCGGCGTGGGCGTAAAGGGCGACGGCTTCGGGAACGGCATATGGGGTAACGGAGCGACCGGCATGCTCGGCGAGGGAACCGTCGTCGGCGTGCAGGGGATCGCCTTCGCTCCGGCCGCAATTGGTGTTCTCGCCGAGAACTCCTTCGGCGGGCACGCGCTCCAGGTCGAGGGCGTGGCGGCATTCTCCCGCAGCGGGGTGGCCACCGTGGCGGCCCACAAATCCAGCGTGACCGAGAAACTGGGGCTTCGCGCATCCAGCTTCGTGCTCGCCACGATCCAGGGCAACGTGGCCGGCGTTTACGTCCAGGGGGTCACGGTCACGCCCGGGTCGCCGGGAAAGTTCACGATCCACCTGAGCAAGGCCGTCCCGGCCAAGACGAAGGTGGCCTGGATGGTGGTGAACTGAGCAGGCGTTATTCCAGTGGCGCGCAAACCGCGCGAAACGTGATCATGGGGACATGGACGAGGGCGTAGCGCCTGCTGTTGGGCTGGTTAACCCGAAGTTCCCGCACAACGTCGGGGCTGCCGTTCGGGCCGCGTCCTGCTATGGGATCGGGCAGGTGTGGTTCGGCGGGAACCGGGTGCGGCTCGACGCGAGCAAGGGGTACCGGCTGCCGCGCGAGGAGCGGATGCGCGGCTACAAGGACGTCGTGCTGCGCAAAGACGACCGCTTTATCGACGCGTTCGCCGGCGCCGTTCCGGTCGCGGTCGAGCTGCGCAGGAACGCCGAGTCGCTCATCGAGTTCGACCACCCGCACAACGCGCTGTACGTATTCGGCCCGGAGGACGGCTCGCTGGACCGTGCGGTGCTCGCGCGGTGCCACCGCTTCGTCGTCATCCCGACACGCCACTGCACCAACCTGGCCGCCGCCGTCTACACGGTGCTTTACGACCGGCACGCCAAGCGGGTCCGCGCCGGACTGGACGAGCCCAACGTGACATCGGGCGGCGACTTCGACGAGCCCGACCACATGGCCGACGCGGTAGGCATCACCTGGGGCAGCTGAACCGCCACCCAGTATGCCGATTGCGCGATCGACCCGCTCTAGCCGGGCCAAATGCGCGATCGGCAGTCCCTTCGCTGCGCCGCGTCCCGGCGTTACGGCCTGGAGCGGTTAGGCCGTTGGCGCCATCGGCCTCATCTAGTGAGGCCACCTGCGCCGACGGCCTCAGCGTTGCCGGCACG
>Ga0126381_100002107_pt1 | contig 21526 bp, 19 predicted proteins | sample PanSoiMetPlot_28_FD_96465 | JGI IMG/M metagenome (GOLD analysis project Ga0126381, IMG submission 96465) | Tropical forest soil microbial communities from Panama - MetaG Plot_28 | ecosystem: Environmental > Terrestrial > Soil > Tropical forest > Bulk soil | place: Panama | collected 2016-02-17
GCCGGGTCAGCGGCCTGCGCCGTGCCAGCTTCGCGGCCTTCGTGATGCTCGTCGTCCAGGTTGCTCTCGGCATCTACGTCAACCTGTACGTCACCGTGCCCAGTGGCGACCACGGGCACGGGCTCGGGCAGGCGCTCGCCAACGGCCCTGCCGGGATCACTCTGCACATCGTGCTGGGGCTGCTGCTGATCCTGGCGGCGCTCGGATTCCTGGTGCAGGCCATCGTGGCCCGGCAGCCTGGGCTGATCGCCGCGGCCGTGCTGGGGCTGCTCGCTATGATCGGCGCGGCGGCTTCCGGCAGCGCCTTCACCGGCAGCGGCCGGGACGGCGCGTCCATGGCGATGGCGGCGCTGGCCGCCGCCGGCCTGCTGTGCTACGGCACCAGCCTGTTCCTGCTGCCACGGCCGGCGGCCGGGGGTCATGACCGCTGCCAGGCCTCGCCGCCGCTCAGGCTTGCTATTAGACCGCGGTGCCGGCGGTTCTGCGGAGCTGGGAGGGACGGTGGCCGCAGGCACCGTCCAGCCGGGGCGATGGAGCGGGGGCATGCGGCGGTCTTCACTACGAGGCCGCCCGCGCCGCGAGCCACCCGGACCTGGTGGCCTGGGATAACGCTGCGGCTGCCTGGGACACCATCGGGCGGCCGTACCCGCACGGCTGGCGCGAATACTCGTGGCGCCGACCACGGCAGCCGAACATGGCCTTGAGCTGGAGGTGCCTCAGATTGGCTGGCAGGGCTAGGCGATCTTACTGCCACGCCAGCAAGTTTTGGTGTCGTCGGAGAGCCTCGCTATGTCTTAGCGCTGGTATGCGATCGGCCGAGTTGGTGGCAGTGCTGCGCGGTCGCGTCGTTGGCGGGCAGATATGTCTCAATAGAGATGTCCTCTAGCGTGACGTCGAACGCGGCCCCGAACGTGGTGACGGTGTTGATGAAGCACAGTTCGACGCCGTGGTGGTCCAGCCGGATCGGCAGGGCGATGTCGGCCGGGTCGGGCGGCTGCGGCTGCTCGTCCGGTCCGTATGATCTCAGTTCCTCGTACAGCGCGTGTAGTTGCGGGTCTCCGGTGTTCGTGGCCTGGCGGTCGAGTCTGGGTAGCAGGTGTGCGCGCACTTGGCCGAGGTTGAGCACCCGTGGCGCGAGTCCCTTGGGGTGGAAGGCGAGCCGCATCAGGTTGACCGGTGGTCGTAGCAGGTCGGGGTCGGCCTGCTCGACGAGGAGGATGTCGAAGGCCGTGTTGGCGAGCAGGACGTTCCATCGGTGGTCGAGCCCGGCCGCCGGGTACGGCTGGTGGGCTTGAAGGATCAGCCGCAGCGCGGCGCGTATCTTTTCGAAGTCTGGGTCGTCGGGCGGCCGTTGCCGGAACATCGGGGCGTGTCCGGCGGCCACTAGCAGGCGGTTTCGCTCCCGCAGTGGCACAGTGAGGTGCTCGGCCAGGCGCAGGACCATGGCGCTGCTAGGCAAGGTGCGGCCGGTTTCTACGAAGCTGACGTGCCGGGCGGATACGTCCGCCCGGATGGCTAGGTCGAGTTGGCTGAGGTTGCGCTGCAGGCGCCACCTGCGCAGCAGGTGGCCGACGGGCTCGGGGGCAGGCACGTTCCGAGTGTTACCGAGGTGTGCGGTGTCTGCGCCATTACCAGTGATGTCATCGACGGCGCGTGGGTGGAGCTGCGATCGTCGCGGCATGACTGATATGAGCGCTGCCGAGCGCAACAAGAGTGTGGTGCTGCAAGGCTTTGAACAGTTCGTCGCCGGCAACATTGAGGTGTTGCGGACCCTGCTTCGGGAGGACTTCATCGAGCACAGTCCGGGCAACCCTTCTGGCCGGGATGCTTTTGTCGATTTCATCGCTTCCGCGCCGGTTGCGCGTGCGAAGCTCGACCTTAAGCGACTCGTCGCCGATGACGACTATGTCGTTGTGCACTACTGGATGGTCACGCCCGAGGACGAGCGTGGTGTCGCCGTGGTCGACATCTGGAGGCTGGTGGACGGCCAGATCGTCGAACACTGGGACGTCGTCCAGCCGGTTCCCGAGCCGTGCGAGGTACCTCACGGCATGTTCTGACCAAGTGACCGGGGCACGTCAAGTATCAGGCGGGACAGGACAGCCGGCGTGCGGCGTGCCTGGGCTCGCCGACCTACTCGCCGGGGTCGGCGACGCCGCGTCAGTCTGCGGTGAGCCTGACCCGCTTATCTGTGAGGCGGCCTGGGGTCAACAGGGAATGCAGCTGCGGGGATTGCGTTGGTGACTGGGTTCTTTCGCTTTCTGATAGCAGCCGATCGGTTGGCCGGGCGGCGCGGAGTCAAGGTGGAGACACCCTCTGTCAACCTTCCGGCGGCGTGAGCCGGGGTTTGAGCGGATGTTCGCTGCGTGGTCAGGCTGACAGGCCGAGTGCGCGGTTGCGGTTGGCTACGTGCGTGGCCTCGTCATGGGGCACGTGGTGGGTGAGGCAGTGCCACAGGATTTCGAGCCGGCGATTCCCCGGCGCCCCGGAGATCTGCGTGGTGGCTCTTGCCGCAGGCTCGCTGGCTGTCGTAGAACTCTTTGGCCCAGGCCGAGCGGCGGAGGCTGGCGAACGCCCATTTGTGCACTGCGTCGGCTAGGTAGCGGTTGCAGGCAAGCCGGTGGGCGACGACCAGGTCGCGCTTGCCGGACCGGCGGGGTGGCGGGGGCGCTCCCGGCATAGCATTGCAGCGAATTCGGCGTGGTGAACTGTTCGATGTGCTCGCCGATCTCTCCGGCGATCCTGGCGGTGAGACGGCGACCGAGACCGGGAAAGCTCTGGATGGCCTGGGAGGCGTGGGGGAAGGCCAGGCCCCTGGCCACCGAGGTGATCTTGAGGGTGCGCCGCTCGGTGCGGCCGTGGCGGCGTTCGCGTTCGTCATAAGCCACCGGGACGTCGCGCCAGGGCAGGGCGGCGAGCTGGGCGTGCAGGCTGTGCTGGTTGCGCTTGACGATCAGCAGGTAGTGGGCGCCGCGCCGGTGCAGGTAGGTGGCGTGGCCACGCTGGGCGTGGAGAGCGTCGCCGCTGATGACCGCAGCCTCAATGTCAAGCTTGTCCAGCAGGGCGATGAACGAGGGGATCTCGTTGGTCTTGGTACCTACCCCGGCCTGGCCCAGCACCACGCCCTGAGCGTGATCGAGCGCGGCGAGCAGGTGCCGGGCGGGCTGCTGGTTACCGCCGGAGCCGCGTAAGGTCTTGCCGTTTACCGCGATCACCCGCCGCCGCCCCGGCCCGGGCGCGGTGCACTGGGCCGCCCACCGGCCAGCCAGTTCATCGAAGGCGTCCGCGTCCAGATGCTGCAAGGTCCGCCGGAACGTGGACTCCGATGGCACCGCCCCGGTGACCCGAGCCTCCGCAATGTCTCCTGGTCAGCGTCGGCGGCCCACTCGGCGATCGCGGTGAACGAGCGTCCCCCGGCCAGCACCGCACACACCGCCAACCCCAAGATAACCGTCAGCCGATGGCGGACGCCGTGCCGGTGCCGGGGATCGGTGACCTTGGCTAGCAGGGCCAGGAGCTCTGGCACCTCTTCCCCGGCGTCTTCGGCCAGGCCAGCAAGGTGGCCGAGGACAGGGGCAGTCGGTGATGATGAGGAGGCGGGCATGGTCCCCCGGCGGTGATGCGGCAGTTCTGAGTGTTAGCAATTGCATGTCGGGCCACAGGAAGTCATGCAGACTGTTCCCGGGCTGGGGTGAGGATCTCCATGAGGTGGCCGTCGGGGTCGCGGAAGTACGTGCCGCGGTTGCCGTTCTTGCCGGCGTAGGTCTGCCCTGCTTGCTTGCAGGCCGGGTCGGCGTAGTAAGTGATGCCCGCGTCTTGGATGCGGGCGAACGAGGCCTCGACTTCTTCTTCGCTGACCAGGAACGCATAGTGGTGCTCATCGACCTTGTCATAGGCGTCGAAGTCGAGTGTGACCCGGTTGGCCAGCGTGACGGGCGTGAAGTGCGACACCGGCGGGCCGACTTGGAGTCCGAGGATGCCGGCCAGGAACTGGGCCGAGGCTTTCGGGTCGTGCGCGGGGACGATGGTGTGGTTCAGTTCCGCTGTCATTGCTGACTCCTTTCGGTCACCGGCCCTTCCGGGCGCGTAGCGAGGGTGGTGAGGGCAAAGACGACCGGCGCTCCGGTCATGGAACGGCCGTGAAGAACTCATAGGCGATGCCATCAGGGTCGCGGATATACACACCACGCCCGCCAGCGTGATGGTTGATCTCATAGTCGCTGAGGCGAGGCGCTGATCCCCATTTGAGGCGGGCGGCTTTAGCCGTGGCCAGGGCGTGGTCGAACCTGCCGTCGTCGACAAGGAAAGCGTAGTTGCCGGGGCGGGATCCGAGCCTGTCGTCGAAGTCGAAGGTGAGGTCATCGTTGACGCGCACGGCCGCGAAGGGACCGGATTCCATCGTCATGCCAACACCAATGAGAGCGGCAAACAGCCGCGCTCCGCGGTGCTTGTCCGCTACCGGGACGATGGTGTGGTTCAAGACGACGGTCATGACTGGCTCCTCCTCATCGCCGGTCGTCCGGATAGCTGCTGTGGCTGGTTGCCTTTCCGGGTATCGAGGCTGTACCGGCTGGCCTTGCCCAGGATGTTCACTGGGTGCGTCGTTGCTGGGGCCGCGGCGCGTTGATGAGGGCTGCCGCCATGAGCGCGGCGAATGCGAGGATTCCTGCCGCCCAGGCGGCCGCGACGCTGTAGCCGTGCACCAGGGCGGCAGGGCCTTGAGGGTGGGCGTGGGTGGCCAGGTAGGTGACGGTGGCGGCTGCGGCCAGGGAGTTGAGCAGGGCGGTGCCGAGAGAGGCGCCTACCTGCTGGGCGGAGTTGGCCACGGCGGAGGCCACGCCGGCGTCGCGCGGGCTGACAGCGGTGGTGGCCGCGCTGAACGCGGGCACGAACACCACTCCCATGCCAAGGCCGAGCATGACCTCGCCCGGCAGGATCACCGGGAGGTAGCCGGAGTGGACCTGCAGAAGCGAAAGCGTCGCCATCCCTGCCGCGGCCAGGACAAGCCCGGGTGCCATCAGCGCCCGGGGCGGGACTTTGGGCAGCAGGGCCCGGGAGACGGTGTTGGAGCTGAGCAGCGCCGCTGCCGACAATGGGAGGAAGGCCACTCCGGCCCGGCCCGGTGAGTAGTGCATGACCACCTGGAAGTCGTAGGTGAGCAGCAAGAACACGCCATACATGGCCACTACGGTCAATCCGATGGCCAGGCACGACCCGCCCCGGTTCCGGTCCGCGAGGATCCGCAGCGGGACCAGCGGGTCGCTCACGCGGCTTTCAACCGCAAGGAACGCCGCGAGCAATGCGATACCGGCGGCCAGCCAGATGAGCGCCGCCGTCGCGGACCAGCCGTGTGCGGCCGCCTGGGAGAGCCCGTAGACCAGCGCCACGAGCCCGCCCGTGACCAGTGCGGCGCCAGGAACATCCAGGTGAATGCCACTACGGGCGCGTGGCGTCGGCGGAAGGATCCGCCGCCCGAGCGTGCAGGCCACAAGCGCGATCACGACGTTGATGTACAGGCACCACCGCCAGCTGCCGTACTGGGTGAGCGTGCCGCCCAGCAGCAGGCCGACGGCGCCGCCGGTTCCGGCGATGGAGCCGAACACGGCGAATGCTTTCGCTCGCTCCCGTGGCTCGGTGAAGGTGATGGCGAGCAGGGAAAGCGCGGTGGGGCGAGCAGCGCGGCGAACGCTCCCTGCGCCGCCCGGGCCGCGAGCAAGGCTATAAGCGAAGGCGCCGCCCCGCCAGCTGCCGACGCGGCGGCGAAGCCGACCAGGCCGATCAGGAACGTCCGGCGCCGTCCAAGCGTGTCGGCCAGACGGCCGCCGGGCAGCAGCAGCCCCCCGAAGGCCAGCGTGTAGGCCGTCACCACCCATTGCCGCTCAGCGACGGTGGCGTGCAGGGCGTGCTGCGCCGACGGGAGCGCGATGTTCATCACGGTGGCGTCGAGCGCCACCATCAGCTGGGCCAGGGCGATGCACGCCAGCGCCAGCCACCGCCGGCTGCCGCTTTCGGCCTGATCCAGGCTGCCGGGCTCCCCGAGGGCGCGGGTGCCGACGATCCGGAAGACGGGATGGTCTGCGGGGTCTGGCAGCGCCTGGAAGGTGCGGGCGACAGTCGGCATACGCCTGTACCTCTCGACGTAGGCCTCGATGAGGGGCGGGCGGTCCTCGGTGGGCACCTCGGCGACGGTGATCTCCTCAGCCGTGTGCCCGTGGCGTAGCTGGGCCTGCCGGGCCGCGGCGAGATTGAGCGCCCAGTCGGTGTGGCCGCGTGCGGCCACCAGGTACCGCTCGCCACCGGCCTCCAGCAGCACCACGGGCACCTCATGCACCCGGCCGCTGCGACGCCCCGCAACAGACAGGTGCCAGATCATCCCGGGCCGGAACAAGGGCGCCAGGTGGTTGCCGACATGGCGGGCCATCCAGGGCGGGCGCAGGTAGCGCCGGGTCGTGCGGTGCGGGCCGGTGGTAGTCATGGCAGGCTACGTCCAAGCATCACCCCCCCCTCAAGACTTTGCCGACCCCTGGCCGCGGAACCGGTCGACAAAGTGCGCCTCGCGGCCGACTTAATACAAAAGAATGGTGGCGGGCTAATTGAGTTTGAACGAAGAAACCGCCTTCAAATCCGGTCGGGGCTGCATGTGTAGCAGCAGGTCATGGGCTTGATCACCGTAAGGTCGATCAGGCCCATGATCATTTTAAGGGCAGAATGTGGACGCAACCGGCCGTCACTTGTTGGCGAGGACTGTCACGAATCGGCAGTGGCAGGAATCGGAGTTCGGGCAGGTTTGGGGAAGGTTTGAACTCTGCTCACGATTGGGTGAAGATGGACACGCTAACCGAAGCTAGTGTCGTGCCGCGGCGTCTGCCAATCTGAGGTCTTGTGTTGCCGGGAACCCTGTGGCGGTCACGGATGGACTGAATCCCGCCACAGGCTGCATGCGCAGCTGGCTGAATAGAGCGAGCTGTCGGCTGAGTACTATGCGTTGGCGGTCTACTTCCTCCCGACGCCTCAGGCTCCAGCGCGGATGTCGCACCTTCCTCAGGCGGTCCGCGAGCTTTGCCTCCACCTGCCCGATGCGATCGGCGTGGTCAAGCTGGAACGCAGCAAGAGCGAGGCGAAGCAGGCCGGTGCATCAGGCGTGGGAGGACGCTGGACTGCCCGACGTCGCAACAGGTTTCGGCTCGTGCGGCGACTTCCCCGGCGACATCCCCAGTTTCGTTGCAAGCTGAAGATCGCCAGCGGCTAGTATTCGCGTTATTGTCGAAAGGGTTAAGGCCCTAGAAAGCGCCTCGCAATGGGGCACGGCGACATACTGCGGAGGGAGGCGCGGCGGCGGTCGGCGCTGCCAAATAGGTACGCCGAGCCTCGACCATCCGCAGTTCTACACGATGGGACGTCTTTCAGGGTTTGAGCAACTGTCCGGTGATGACTGGCAAAACCTATGCCTTCGGGTGCTACACGAGCATCACGCCGGTCCCGAACTTGTGGAGGTGCCGGACGGTGACCGCGGTGATGCCGGGTTAGAAGCGTTCTCGCTCAGCGGTTGCGCCTATCAGTGCTATGCCCCAGAGGGCGAGCCGCTCTCGACGAGCGTCCGCTACGAGAAGCAGCGAACCAAGATGACTGCCGACGTTCGCAAGTTCATAGTCAACTCGGACAAGATCAAGAAGCTTCTGCCTCCCGATCTCAAGATCTCGTACTGGGTGCTGCTGGTCCCGCACATAAACAGCCGCCAGTTGGTTGAGCATTCGGCCACGAAGACGGCCGAGGTTCGCGCAGCTGGTCTCTCGTATGCTGCCGAGAACATCGTGGTGGAGGCACTTACGCTTGCCGCATTCGAGAGGGCACGACAAGCAGTCATTGCCCGCCAGTTGACCAAGCTGGAACTTCCTCCGCACCCAGCCGTCGACTACAGCCAACTGGGGGATGACCTCGTCGAATGTATGAGCACAAAGCTCGCGATGACTTCGCAGTACTCGGAGGAGCAGCCTCGCAACGCGATCGTGACCAAGCTTCTGATTAGCAATGTCGCTGGCCTTGCTTATCGTGATCACATTCGCGATCAATACTCAGAGCTTGGAGACCAGCTTGAGGTCGTATTGAGTGACCTGGAGGACCGACTCGCCTTGCAATACGCCTTGGGGCAGCCAGTACCGGACAGGCGGCTCCTCACGATACTCACAGACACTGAGGAGGCTGTCGCGTCGACCCTCAACACGCGACCTTCCGAGAGTCGCGTAATCGCCGAGGGCCAGGTTGCCGACTGGCTGATGCGCTGTCCGTTGGACTTCGCGTGACCGAAATCTCGTCTAGCGCTGTCCCAATGCATCGGGATGAGGCGACCGTGCTGCACCTTGCCTCGTCCGCAGAGGTCGTTGCAGTGCCTTCCGAGTTGGACATCGTTTTCCGGATGCAGCCCAAGCAGGTCGAAGCACGGCATCGTGTGGCCTACCGGACTGCGCTCGTCGTCCTTGTCCTGTCTCACTTCAATCGGCGTGCGGCGAAGCTTACGAACCTCCATACGGTCATGTGGGCTACGAGAAGTGCTCGGACAAGGCGGGTTTTCGGCGCCTGGTGGAACGGCCGTCGGTTCTATAACGCTTCCACTGAGCGCCTTGACCCGGACCTTCAGATCACCCTGAATTTGGCCATTGTCGACGGTCTCGTAGCTCCGGCCGGAGAAGGGCGGCGTGTCCAGCTAACAAAGAAGGGCATCGAGCTTGCTCATCTCCTCGATGGTGAACCTGAGCTGCTGGCCATCGAGAAGAAGTTCCTAGGCGCTCTCGAACCACTGAGCGATGCCTCGATGGACAGGCGGCTTGGGGAGGTACAGCGGTGATGTTACGGTTGCGCGCGGTCCGGCTGCGCGCACACACCATCGGCGGACGCTTCGGGAGGACGGTGGCCTTCGGTCCCCAGTTCAACGTGCTACGTGGTGATAACAGCCGCGGCAAAACGCAGGTCGTACAGGCAGTTATCTATGCGCTGGGCATGGAACGCATGCTCCAAGCGCGTGCTAACGCACCGCTCGGAAGCGCGCTCACGAGTGAGATCAGGACCACAGACGACGAGCAGGCGCATGGGCTGGCTGTTGTTAGCAGCTGGGTGGCCGTTGAGCTTGAGAACAGCGTTGGCCGCATCACTACGGCGCAGCGCTACGTCCGCCATGAGCGGCTTCAGCCGAACATCGTCCGCGTGTGGGACGGGCCGGCACTCACAGATCCGTCATGGGCGGGCGCACCTGACGATCTCTTCTTGCATCTGCCTGGCAGCGCGTCGAGAGAGCTGGGCTTTCACAAGCTGCTCACCGACATGCTCGAATGGAGCCTGCCGGAGGTTCCCACGTACACCGGCGAATCAAGGACCCTGTATCCGGATGTCCTGTTCCCATTCCTGATAGTCGATCAGCAGTCATGGGGCTCGGCGGGGCCACGACGCGTCGGGCGCTACCAGATCCGTGACCCCATCCGACGATCTGCCGAGTTCCTGCTGTCGCTCGAAGGTCCGGTCGCAGACCGGCGGCGAGCTGAACTCGATCAGACACTGGCCACCCTCAGAACCCAGTGGGCGGCAGCGCGCAGCGCAGTTGACACTCTGGCAGGCGTCGTTGGTGGCCGGGTTAGCGGTGTGCCGCAGCACGCCGCGGGCGCTCAGGCGAGAGCAACGAGCCCGGAGCCGACACGCCTAGAAGCTGCCGAGCTACAACTCCTGGAGAGAGACGAGTGGTTGAGCGCGGAATCAGTTCTTACGCCCCTGGCGGAGCAGATCGCCCGAGCGCATGCGGCTGGTCAGCGTCATGTGGCTGCAGACCAAGACCCCGAGACAGTTCGCCAACTGGATGAAGCACGATCTCAACTAGCTGAGGTCGCCGCAGCCGTGCTCCTCTTGGAGCAAGACTTGTCGCTGGGGGAAGCCCAGCTCGCAGCCCTGGACCGAAGACTGAACTTGCTCCAGGAAGAGAGGGACCGTAACGTCGACATCCGCACATTGGTCCGGCTCGGCAGCCAAGTCGCTGCTTTTCACCTTACTGACCACAATTGCCCGACCTGCCGTCAATCACTTGACCCAGTCGAGGCTGGCGACCTTGGCCCAGTTCTCGACGTCGACGAGACTGTCGCATTGCTGAATGCGCAGGTCTCGACAACCCAGAAGATGCGACAGCGGGCGCAAGAAAGTGTCACACAGGCGTCGAACTCATACGCCGCAATGCAACGCCGCGCTGATCAACTTCGGACAACCGTTCGAGCCTTCGAGGCCGACGTCATGGCGCCGCCGGAGGCGCTGAGCGCGGGTGACATCGCGACGCAAGTAACTCTGCAGCTTCGGTACGACGAGCTCCAGCGCACACTTGCTGCTTTGCGTGAGCGCTTCGACGAGCTGGGGGGTTTGGCCCAACAGATAGCTGCAGTTCGCGCGGAACTTAGCCACTTGCCCGCTGGCACGCCGGAAACGGACACAGCGCGGCTGTCAACAGTGGCGTTGGGCATGCGACAGAAGCTCTCGGAAACCCGCTTTGACAGCTATGACGTCTCGGCGGTCGAGATCGACCAAGACTCGCTTCGCCCGACCCGAGAGGGATACGACCTGGACATCGACGTCAGTGCCAGCGACGTGGTACGGATCAAGGTTGCCTATCTGGACTCGATCAGGGTTGTTGGCCAGCAACATGGGCGCCATCCTGGCTTGCTGATATTGGACGAGCCCAGGCAGCAAGACATCGACGTAGACGACTTCGCAGCGATACTGAACTATCTGGCGTCGAGTAGTAGCTACGCTGGGCAGACGATCATCACAACTGCTACTCCGCGAGAACAGCTAGACCAGCTGCTGCCATCGACGCTGAGCCACGTGATCGACCTAGGGCAAGAAAGACTGCTACAGCCAGACCCTAGAACTGATCCTCTCGATCCTTGACTTACCTGATGCCCCGAGCCGCCTGGGAGCGACGCTGGGCGACGGTTGACCACCAACAGTTCGCGCGGGCCTTTAGCCACTTACATGGACGGCAAGACGGTCTATCTAGTCCCGGCGGCACGTGTCGGGGAAGTACGGGCCGCTGTGCTCGGAGAAGTCCCTAGGCGTGAACGTGCGAATGGCGCCGCCGAGTGAGACCGAGCAGCCCCGAGGAACGTACCGCTCGATCTCGGGCCGGGTGGCTTCGAGGACATCGAGCGCGAGGGAGCCCCGCGCAGTGTCGTCGTTAGCGGCTGTTTTTCCGGACGGCTGAGTTGGCGTTTATTCATGCTGCCGACTGCAGGTTTAGGTACGTGGACTCCTGCGGATTTGCGGCGAATGACGGACTGTGATGCTGTGAGATTATCCGCGCTATGCGTTGGTGATTAGTGACGAGACGTGACTACTACCCGAGCTGGTTAGAAGAAGCGCATGGTAGCGCGAAGCAAGATATTCATATCCATTGTTTATCTCTGGACCGGACGTGGTCCAGAGATAAACAATGGGGACGACGCCACCAGCAGGCGGCGCCGATCGGGACCGGGCACGGTCCCAATTAGGAGTTTCGCGGCAAGGGATCAAGGGTGGTGGTCGTGGCGAGCACAATCCCGCGACGCCGATCGCGGCAGGGAGAGTCGCGGCCGAAGGTCGTGCAGTTCTCACTGACTGAGGAAGAGTTCGACAAGGTCAGCGCTGCAGCAGCCCGCTGTGGGCTGGCTCGCGGGGCGTTCGCGGCCGAGGTGACGCTGGCGGCGGTTCACGGCACGGAGCTGAAGGCGGGGTCGCCGTTTCGGGAGGCGCTAGCTGAGCTGATGTCGGCGGCCGGACTTGTGCGTCGGGTGGGCACGAATCTGAATCAGGCCGTAGCGCGACTTAATGCGACGGACCAGCGGGGCGATGATCTGCTCCCGGCTGCGCAATTCTGCGTCCGGGCGATCCGACGACTTGATGAGGCCGCGGAGCAATTGCGGCGGAGCATTCCGTGACAGGAAAGGAATGCTCCGGGTGATCGGGAAAGTGCTCCGTGGCGATAATGTGCGGCGGCTGCTGTATTACCTGTACGGCCCGGGCCGGGTGAATGAGCACGCTGACCCGCACCTGGTCGCGGGGTTCAGTGATCCGGCGGATCTGGAGCCGGAACGCCGCCGGGACGGGTCACGTGACTTCCGGCGGCTGTCCGGCCTGCTGGCCCAGCCGCTGGCTGCCCTGGCCGGCCCCGGCTATGCCAAGCCAGTGTGGCACTGCGCGGTGCGGGCCGCGCCGGGGGACCGCATGCTGTCGGATGCGGAGTGGGCGCAGGTCGCTGCGCAGATCATGGACCGTACCGGACTTGCGCCTACTGGTGATGAGCTTGGGGTTCGCTGGGTGGTGGTCCGTCACGCCTCCGATCACATCCATGTCGTCGCGACGCTGGCCCGCCAGGACGGGAGCCGGCCGCGGATCTGGAACGACTTTTACCGGGTCCGCGAAGCTTGTCAGCAAGCAGAACATGACCTCGGGCTCCGCGCCACCGCCCCGGCGGATCGTACCGCCGCCCGGCGTTCTAGCCGCGCCGAGACGGAGCAGTCGGCGAGACGCGGCTGGGACGAGCCGCCCCGAGTCGCGCTGCGCCGCGAGGTCAGCACCGCGGCGGCCGGGGCATGGACGGAGCAGGACTTCTACGCCCGCCTCGAGCAGGCCGGTGTACTGGTGCGCAAGCGCCGCAGCAGTATCGAGCCGGGTGCGGTGACCGGGTACGCGGTCGGCCTGCCGCAGCATATGGCTAGCCGCGGCGGTGTGATCTGGTACGGCGGCGGGAAGCTCGCCGCAGACCTGACCCTGCCGAAACTGCGCACCAGGTGGACCACGCCCGCCGGGGACGATCGCGTCTCCAGAGCTGGGCTGTCGCAGTCCGCGGCGCGGGCGGTGCTCCGGAACCTGGTCACTGGCGCGGCTGACCAGACACCGGATGAGGCCGGGTTCTTCGCCCGGTTGCGGGAGCAGGGCGTGCAGGTACGGCTGCGGTTCGGCGACGCCTATGCGGAACAGGTCACCGGCTACTCCGTCACGCTTCCGGGGCACGCGGGGCACGACGGAGCCGCCGTCTGGTACGGGGGCGGCCGGCTCGCGGCCGACCTGACCTTGCCCCGGCTCCGCGATCGCTGGGACCGGGAGCGGCGTCCCGGTCCGGAGCGTTCCGCGGCGTTCCGGTTCACCGCCCCGGAACGCGACGCGATTTACGGACACGCGTCCCGCCAGGCGGCCGCCGCCGCGGAGCGCATCCGCCGCTGCGCGGACAGTGATTCGGCTGGGGCAGCTGATGCGGCATGGGCGGTGGCCGACACCTTGCACGTGGCGGCGCGGGCGCTGCGCAATCCGGCGCTGCGGTGCGCGGCGGACGCCTACGATCGTGCCGCCCGCGCGCCGCACGGCCGCCTGCCGCCCCGAACTCGCGACGGTGATCAGTTGCGCGCCACGGCGCGGCTAGTGGCACTGCTCGGGAACGCCACCGGAGACCGCACGCTCGCATCTGTCGCGCTTATCGCGAATCTCGTTGCGCTGGCGGCCGCTGTTGCGGAACTGCGGGAGGCCCAGCAGCGCGCCGCGCAGGCCGTGGCGGCCCGCGCCGCCGCTGCGCAGCTCCACGCCACGGTGATGCAGGCCCGGCCGGCCGCGTCACGGCTGGGTCAGTCTTGCGCACCTCGCCGTTCCGGGCCAATCGCTGCAGATACCCAGCGACGCGATTTCCTTGTACGGCACGTCCCGACTGGGCCAGTACCCGCCCAGCAACGCCCGGCCGGTCCTCGGCCGGATCCCCGGTACAGGCGGCAACCTCCCCAGCGTGCCGGGCCAGCGGCGTGACGGCGGCAAGCCGTGCCTTCTATCGGGTGCGCGGCGCACGGCTGGAATTGCCCACAACTGCGGTTTGCGGCGGTGCAGGAATCGGCAGGAACATGTACGCGAGTTCGCCCTCGGTTGCCTCGAGCCTGAGGTCGGCGGGCGCGACGTGAAGGGAGAACGACATGATGCAAGCCCTCGCGAACAGCGCCGAATTCTGGGTACTGCTGATCCTGGTGCTGTGCGCCGTGTACTTGCTGCCCACGATCATCGGGGTGGGCCGCCGGGTGGACCGGTTAGCTCTGGTATTCCTGGTTAACCTGATCGGCGGCACGACGGGCGTAGGTTGGCTCGCGGCCCTGATCCTGGCGTTCGGGCCGCGGGGGCTGTCCCCCGTCCCGCCGCGCGCGTCCTGGCGGCCTCCCGACGGGCCGCCTGTCCTATGGCCGCCGCAGACGGCAGCCGAGGTTCGCGGCTTGATCGCCATGCATGCGGATGTGGGGCAATCTGATCGCTTCGGCCGCGGGTGAACCGGAATCAGCAGCGGCAGCGCTATCCAAACTCGCCGGAATGCTCGACACGTGCCTGCTGGCCGCGAAGAACGCGGTTGGTCCAAACTCAGGTTCCTGCAGCGGTCGGTGGTTAAGTCGCACCTGCGGATCCAAAGCGCTTAGGTTTCTCTGTCGGTTGAAGCGCCTACGCGCAGATCGTCTGGTCGGGTGCGTGGGCGTAACGAAATCTCGACCGATGGCAGACTGCTCGACGTCCCGGTGGGCTCACGGCGGAACGGTACGTTACCCGGCCGCCTGGGTCGCCGCGCACAAACGCTTGACGGTCGCACGCTGTCATCTACGGTGATCGTATGTCGGCATTCGGTACGACATGGCTGCTCCGCTTCTCTGCGTTAGGAATGCGATGGCCAGGCGCAAGTCGTTAGTCGCCCAGCTCTATGAAGTGCATCAGCGCGCTAAACGGGAACGCGAACGCGCGGAGAAGGAGTACCTGGCCCAGGAGCGAAAGCTAGCTGCGCAAATGGAACGCGCGGAGAGCCAGCGCCAAAAGGAGCACGAGCGCAAGGAGCAGGCTCGGGTCGCCGAGCAGCAGCGGGCCGAGCGAGCCCGCGAGCAGGCAGTCGCTAAAGCGGAGCGCGCCGCCACCCAGCGGGAAAAGGAACTGCAGCGCCAGGCATCCGCGGCGTGGCGGGAAGAGCAGCGACTGATTGTGGAACGCCGTATTGCTGAAGCCGAGTTCCGGACTGGAGCGATTGAACGACGAATCCTAGAGATGGAGGGGCTAATCCAGGACCGCGCCCGTGACCTTGCCACCCGCAGCCGTCACCTGGAAGAGATCTTCAACTCCCAGGGTGCGGAGGAATTTGTAGCTGCGCTGCAGCACACGCTGGCCACCTCGGCCTATCCCCAAGGCATGTTCGGCGCCTGCGCGGCGATTTACCGTCCTGAGGCCCGTGAGCTGCTTGTCGAGTACGAGATGCCGCGCCAGAACGTGATCCCGGCGGTTACCTCGTACCGGTATCTGAAGACGAAGGAGATTGTCCAGCCAGAGCCGCGGAAGGGAGCGGAGATCAAGAAGCTGTACGAGCAGCTGCTTGCCCGGGTGACGTTGCGGACTGTTAGTGAGACGTTCGACGCGACGCCCGTGACCCTGGTCAGCGAGATCGTGATCAACGGATATGTGTCTGCCAAGGACCGCATGACCGGTCAGCCGGTCCGCCCGCTATTGATCAGCACGCACGCCTCCCGCGAGAAGTTCGCGGCCATCTTGCTAGATGAGCCAGAGCTTGATCCTGTGGCCTGCCTGCGAGGCTATCTGAATGCCGTGATCTCCCCGCATCCCTTCGACCTAGAGCCGATACGTCCAGTGCTGCAGTTTGACCTGGGGAGTTACAAGTTCGTCGAGGAGATGAATATTGTGGCCGGACTCGACAGCCGCACTGACCTACTGGAGCTCAAACCAGTCGAGTTCGAGCATCTCATCCGCGAACTCTTCGAGGCGATCGGCATGAAGTCGTGGGTCACTCAGGCCTCGCGCGACGAAGGCGTTGATGGGGTCGCCGTCAACGAGGACCCGATCGTGGGCGGGCTTTGCGTCATACAGGCCAAGCGCTACAGCAAGATCGTCGGGCTTGAAGCCGTCCACGCACTCGCCGGAGTGATGGAAGACAAGAACGCGGCCAAGGGCGTCCTCGTCACCACGTCCTGGGTAGGCAAGGCCAGCCGGGACTTCGCTGCCCGCAACGGCAGGATCGAGATCATCGAGGGTCGCCATCTCAAATCGCTGCTGCTTGAACACCTTGGCAAGGACATGCTCATCGGCCTGCCGAAGCTCCCGCCTGGCTGGGAGCAGAGCGACGTCTTGTAGCACATCCGTGTCCCGCAGCCGACGGCCCGAAAGGGCCAGCAAATGGCTGCGCAGAACATTCTTACCTGTCCGCCGGGCAGCGCCGGGCCGCATGATCTGCCTACATGTCGAGCGGATATCGCTTGTCGACCCATCAGCCCGTCACCCAGCGTGACTTGGAGTTCGAGCCTGGTGCTCCGCTCGATTGCCCATTTAGTGCGACTCAGTGCGGCCGCGGTGTAACGGTGTCCGCGTGGTGGTCGAGAGCTGGCCCGGCAGCGACTGGGCGGAGCTCGTCCGCTGGCCCACAGCCGCAGGGCTGGCCGGAAAGTCTTGGCCTGCCGCGCGGCCTTGGCGATCTAGCAAGGAGGACGGGTTGCGCTGAGCTACGACTTGCTCGCCGCTGACAGCAGTCGTCTGTGCCGGAGTACCTGGCGGGGGGAGGTTGGCGCGGGCCCGGTCCTGAGCGGCTCGGGCAGGGTCATCGCGCGGCCTGCTAGAGGCCATGGTGGGACTTGGCCTGCCTGCGATGGCCTCTGACAGCGCGCTGGAGATGGCGTCGGTAACGGTCGCGTGAGCCAGGCCCAGCCGGTCAGACAGCCGTGCGACCTGGCGGGCGACGTGGGCGGGCGGCATCGCGGCGACGACAGGCGCGACGGCGCGCAGCGCGCTGATCTGGCCTTCGGCATGGTCGAGCCAGCGGGTCCATTGATCGAGTTCCGCGTCGGTAACCAGATCAGCAAGCGGGTGAGCGCGGTCGGCCAGCATGGCAGCGAGAGCCTCCGAGGAACTGTCGGTGAGGATCTGGGCCGGATCTTGCCCAATCGGCAGTGTTACGGCCGAGGTTTCCGGGGTGAGCTGGCTGAGCAGGTGGTAGGCCCGAACGGCGGCGCGCCGGCCGGGCGGGTCAGGGTCGAACGCGACCAGGACACCGGCGGTCGGCAGGTCGGCGATGCGGCTGAGTGCGTCGGTGTGGCGGGTGGTAAGAGCTGTGCCGCAGGGCGCGAGGCCGGCGAAGCGTCCTTGGCCAGCGGTAGTCACCGCGATGGCATCAAACGGGCCCTCCACGATAACTGGCCGGGCTCCAGCGGCCAGCGCTTCTCGAGCCTCCCAGAGCCCGAACAAGATCTCGCTTTTGTCGTAAAGGCTGGTCTTGGGACTGTTCAAGTACTTGGGCACGCCAACGCCAGATCGATCCGGAGCGCGGCCGATGAACGCGATCACGGTTCCCGCGGCGGACCGGATCGGCAGCATGGCGCGGTTGCGGAAGGTGTCGATGAGCGTGCCGCGCCGGGACGGGTGGGCGAGGCCGGAGGTCTCTATGGCGGTGTCGCTGAAGCCGAGTGCCCGCAGGTGACGGGTCAATGCGTCCCAGGAAGCGGGTGCGTGCCCGGCCTGCCAGGGCTGCTGGACGCCGATCCCGAAACCGCGAGCGGCGAGATAGCCCGGTACCCAGCTGACGGGCATCATGTTCTGGAAGAACGCGTGGGCCGCCATGTTGACCTCGATGATGTCGTCGTCTGCTACTAGCGGCACTTCCGTTAATGGCGGCAGGTGGCCGCGCGGCGGCTCCGGCCTGGCGGTGACGGCAAGCCTGCCGGGCGTGCAGCCGTGGGATAGCTCGGCGTCCAGGTAGCCAGTGACCGTCGTGGCGGCGGCTAGAACATGCGAGGTAACCGTCTCGACGGTCGCCGCCGGGCGGGAGCGCGGGTCGGTCCCGGCCCAGCTGGGCACGTACGGAAAGGTGATCGCATCGGTGGCAATGCCCACGTGGACGACGGTTAGGTAGGCGACGGAGTCGGCCTCGACCTTGCGCAGGCCCGCGCAGGGGACGGTGCCGCCGGGGTCGACATGGGCGATCTGGCTGTGCAGGATTACATGGCCGAGCTGATGGGCGAGCGCGGTGATCGCCTGCGCCGGCGTAGTGTCCGCGGGTACCTGGATCCGCCGAGCGCGCCAGCTGACAGACCCGGCGCTGTCGCCGCAGTCTCCGCGCTCCACGGCAAATCCGTGCCGCCGGGCCAGGTGGACCAGCGCTGCCAGGACCGCAGATAGGGGCTCGCCGCGCGGGTCCTGCAGCGCGGCGGGTACGCGTGCGGCGTGCGCCTGCCGGAGCCACGCGGCCCAGTCCTGCCCGCTGCGTAACGACGCAGCGTCGCGAGAAGGCCCGGCAGTAGTCGTCTCATCAGGCATGGCCGGGACCGCCGGGCAGGGCAGCCCGGCTGGCCGCCGAGCGAGATGCAGCAGCGCGCGACGCTGTCGTACGGAGCGGATCCGCGGCTGCTGCGGCGACAACTTCGTGGATAGGAACCGGGAAGTCGCGTTGCCACGGCTGAGTAGTCCGGTTGGGTAGGCCGGTTGCAGCGCTGGTAGCGGCGGGCTCCCGGGCTGTGGACTGGGCTTCTGCGCCCTCATCCGGAGCCAGGGTGGCCTTCAGTCCGGTTAGCTCGTCGATGTCGGCTGCGCGAGCGCGCCTCAGAGCGGCAGTGCCGTCCAGTTCGGATCGTGCGCGCCCGTTGGCGGGCCCCGGCCGGGTAACGCGGTCGATGACGTCGGCAGGGAGGTTGGTGACTATCTCCAGCACGGTACGCAGCTCGTCGTTGCTGAGTGGCTCGCGGCCATCTGCGCAGGCTCGTTCCTGCAATGCTGTCACGATGCTCCGGCCGCGGGACTCCGGGGCTTTGGAGTCGGCCAAGTCAGCTGGCTCGCTGCCTCGGGCCGAAAGATCAGCGGTCCACTCCGCGTCAGCGCCGGTACCGGCATCGAGCACCGGGATCGGCGCGAATGGCCACGCGCGTGCCCGTGGGCTCAGCGCGAACAGCGGTGCAGCTTCGCGCATGGCCTCGACCGGTCCCAGGCCGTCGGCGCGCAGCCGGTCGTACCGGGCCATCGCGAACGGGTGCAGGTCGCGAAGACGTTCCTCGGCCTTGCTCATGGCGGCCGCGGCGGTCGGCTCATACCATGGAACGTTCCTATCGGCGTAAGGCATCGCGGCGCCCCAGGCTTGCGCGGTGTCGCGCAGGCCGGCGTCGCGCAGCCATTGCGGGTCCAGGGCGGGGGACCAGCCTGCCCGGGCGGCGTCCCGCTCAGCCCGGATCTGCGCTTGCAGGGCGCGGCGCGCTCGCTCATCTCTGTCTGCGGCCGCTCTGGCCTGAGTTTTCTGGTGATAGACGTACGCCTGGGCCGCAGTCCCAGCGAACGAGGCGACTTGCATAGCTCGCTGCAGCCCGTCAGTCATGGCCTCGCGCAACGGGTCTGGGTGGGTTTCGGCTTCCATCTGCGCCTTCCTGATTTCCTGATTTGCTGAGGGCGTCGTACCGGCCCACTCCTCGCCGCGCCTGGGGCGACATGCTGTGATCAGGGATGCCGTCCCGCGCGGCCGGAGGGGAAGTTCCGGCCGCGCGAGCGAGCAGCTGCCCTAGGCGGCCGGTCTGGTGCAGGACTGGGGCGAGCGCCAGTGAACGGATAAATCCGAGCAGCCTGGGCTTCGGACCGGATGCCGCGCCGACTTGACGGCAAGGCCCGAGTTGCCGCCGCGTTACGCCGAGACATGCCAGCACCGGGAGTCGGGCGAGGGTTTCCCAGGATCCGAGTGGTGTTCTGGGCGAGACGGCTACTGAGATGGAAGACGACGCTCGCCTGCCGCACGGCGGCATCGCGGGCACTGTCGTGGCCCATTTCCTTGCGCAAGGCGGGGTAGAGCGCGAGCGCGTTCGCTGCGACGCGAACCTGCCGGGCCGCGAGCTCCTCGATGGCTTCTTCCAGCCGCCACGCGGCGCTGAGGCGCAACGCGCAGCCGGCATCCGCGGGCCGGGCAAGCGGATCGTGCGGGGCATGAATGCCAGAGGTAGTGAAGATCCGCCGTAGTAACTGCACTGCGGCCTGCCGGCTCAGCTGCTGCTGGCCTGCCCGGTCCGGTAGCGCGGCTGCGGGAAGGGTGCCCAGCCGGCCAAGCGCCGACGTGGCTGTTGAACCGGGATTAGCGGCCAGCTGCTCGAGGACCGAGCGCATCGCGATCAGCCGGGCTTCCAGCGCTTCCGCGCTCCAGCCGCGGATCAGTAGATGACGACCTTGGCTGTCGTCGGTGGTCCTGACGACCCGGTAGCCGACGAGGCTCAGGGCAGCCTGGGCGTTGCGCGCGCCGACCCGCGTGGGCAGGTAGACATGAATGCCGTCCCGCCCCCCGGTGAGCAGGGCAGCCCCCTGACGATCACGAACAGGTCCTGCGCTGGCACAAATGCACCAGATATGAGAAGGGTCGAGCCCGGACGGATGCTGGTCACGGTTCGGCATCGTCAGCTCCGATAAGCGTTCGGTCTGCCTGCGGGATTAAGGCCTCGAGACCCGAGGGCTCGGCGCTGATGTCCCACCACTCGTCCGGTGCTGGCACGGCGTCGGCTTCGCGGGGTTCGCGGTGGGCGGTCTCGCTGCACTGGTAGAACGGGCCGCGGGCGCCCATGAGGATTGGCAGCTGGTGGTCAAGGTGATCGCGGTACCAGCTCGCGATCCCGGTTCCCGGTTGCAGCCGGAGCACTTCCCAGGCGTGCCAGAGAGACGTGAGTCGGCTGATGGCCTCGCTGTGCTGCCACCATTGGCCGCACCAGCGGTACTCGCCGCCGAGGGTGCGCCGGAACATGGGCAGGAAGTAGTCGATGACCCAGTCCTCGACCGCTGTGTAGGCAGGCTCGGGCGCCTCGGCGCGTCCGGCACCATCCGGGGCCGCCGCAGGGGAGTTGTCAGTCGTCATGCATGCTCCAGGAGGGACGGACGGGAACGGGGCCGGCGGGGTCGGTCAAGTTCGCCTGCACGCGGATCTGCTCATGCGCGGCGTCCTGAGCGGCGCTGATCTCGGCGGCCCGCGGGCCGTCGTACCAGGGGGTGAGGTGAATGAGGGCCGGCTTGATGCCGGTGGCCAGCAGCAGCGCGGTACCTGGCGGCAGAGCGCGGATCGCGGCGGGCTCTAGGATGTCCTGGCGGCGCAGCGACACCGATTCGCTGGCACGCCCGTCGCCGTAGCTGATGGTGCGAACGGGGACGTCGTGCTGGCCGATCAGAGTGGCCAGGTCGCGTGCGAGCCGCGGCGAATCGACCCCGGCCCCGATGATTTTCTTCGTGGCGGCGCCCCACAGGGTGGCCATGCCGTGCTCGCCCCACACGGTGACGCCCTGCTCGTAGGACTGCAGGATGGTGACCGGGGTGATGCCCCGTGATCCGAGGTGGGAGTACAGGTCGGGCAGGTCGGCGATCCGGCAGATGTTGGCCGCCTCGTCGAGCGGTACGACCAGGGGAGGGTCGAGACGGCCTCCGAGCCGCTCGGCTCGGCGTTCCGCGGCCCGCATGGCGGTATCGGACAGCGCGGCGATCAGCGGCGCGGCCGCCGAGCGTGACTTCGACA
>Ga0126381_100002108_pt1 | contig 21521 bp, 18 predicted proteins | sample PanSoiMetPlot_28_FD_96465 | JGI IMG/M metagenome (GOLD analysis project Ga0126381, IMG submission 96465) | Tropical forest soil microbial communities from Panama - MetaG Plot_28 | ecosystem: Environmental > Terrestrial > Soil > Tropical forest > Bulk soil | place: Panama | collected 2016-02-17
CCAATTGTAGCTCGGCGCATTGGAATCCTTGTCTGAGGAAAAAAATGGCTGCAACGAAATCCAACTGCTGCCGGAATAGCGGTGCTATCGCTTGCCCTTGTCGCGGCGCTTAGCGTGATCGTTTGGAGAAGTGAGCTATTTCAACGTAGCGCAACAGCTGGAATAGCAGTACTGCCATTCGAGAATTTGAGTAACGACAGAGAGGACGCCTCCTTTGCCGATGGCATTCAGGACGACCTTCTAACGAAACTCGCGAAGATTGCCGATCTCAAAGTTATCAGCCGGACGAGCGTGATGGGATATCGCGACCAGCATAACACGGGTGAAATCGGCAATGCGCTAGGCGTATCCCACGTTCTGGAGGGGAGTGTTCGCAAAACCGGTGCCTGGCTTCACATAAATGTCCGATTGATCAATACACGCACCCACTCGCACATCTGGGCAGAAGCGTACGATCGAGATCTAAAAGATATGTTCGCGGTCCAAAGTGAAATTGCGCAGAAAGTCGCCCGGCGTCTTCATGCCAAAATTTCTCGTGCCGAGAGGCTGGCTATTGAGCGTCCACCAACGATTGATCTCACTGCCTTCGACCTTTACAGCCAGGCCAAGAATCTTGTGGTGACTTCGAGCTCGATCAGTACCGCGAAAGCGAAGCTATTAGATGCAGCCGACCTCCTAAATCAAGCTGTCGCGCATGATTCATCTTTTTTCCAGGCGTACTGCGAACTCGCCTCTACGCATAACCAACTCTATTTCTTTGGGGATGACCACACGCCTGCGCGGCTGAAGATGGCGGAGGCGGCGGTTGAGGCAGCTTTTCGTCTCCGTCCCGACGCGGCTGAAGCACACCTCGCGCGTGCGGAGAATCTTTATTATGGATACCTCAACTACGACGAGGCTCTTACCGAACTGGACATTGCGCGCCACACTCTGCCGAATGAACCCCGGTTATTCCAGCTCAAGGGTTACATCGATAGGCGTCGAGGGCGTTGGGAAGAGTGCACACGGAACCTCGAGCGCGCGATTGATCTCGACCCGCGCAATGTGGACCTGCTGCAACAGATCGCTTTGAGTTATGGTCACCTCGGCAGGTATTCTGAGGAAAAGTTGGTGTTCGATCGCGTGTTAGCCATTGAGCCGAACGACATCGAAACACAGGTAGAACGCGCGCTCGTGGAACTCGATTGGAAAGCCGATACCCGGCCCTTGCATCGAACCATCAATTCAATCCGTACCACGAATCCCACCGCGATGCCCAGCGTTGCCGTTGGTTGGCTTATCTGCGCGCTTTCCGAGCGCGACGACGCCTCCATAAAAGATGCCTTGGCAGCGTCAAGCGACTTTCCACTAAGCTCAGACGCTGTCCAATTCAATCGTCCATTCATAGAAGGTCTGATCGCTCGCATGGCAAAGGATGATGGTAAAGCGCGGTTAGCATTCACCGCAGCTCGCGCCGAGCAGGAGAAAATCATCCAGGCTCAGCCAAACTACGGTCCGCCATTGTGTGTGCTCGGTTTAATCGACGCCGCTCTTGGGCGAAAACAGGAAGCGCTACGTGAAGGCCGGCGCGCAGTCGAACTGCTGCCAGCGGAGCAAGATTCGATCAATGGCCCCGGGATGATCCAGTATTTCGCTGTGATTGCTGCGTGGGTCGGCGACAAAGATCTCGCCTGCCAACAACTTGCGACCGCTATCAGCCGCCCCGGCGCTCCGAGTTATGGACAATTGAAACTGATTCCGTTTTGGGACTCGCTGCGCGGCGACCCCTGCTTCGAAAAAATCGTCGCCTCCCTTGGACCCAAGTAACATATAGAGAGGACGCATGGCTGGCGTGTTGCTTTGGACAAGTTGCCGAAACGTCCTTTTAACCAAAAGCAGCGAAGGCAGTGAAGGCCTCAGCTTCAAGAGAAGAGAATTCTGTTTCGTTTGTTATTTCCTGGTTAGAATCCTCTTAGCTTTCCCGGTTTATTGTGTTGTCTGATTTGTCGGTCCGTTGCGTGCACTCGCCGCTCCTCAAGATTTATATATTTCCGCATAACGGGTGGGAAAATCTTACGAAGTACATCGGTGAAGGGGTTACAGAATTACTTCTCAAAAAACTGGTCAAACACGCCCAAAAAACGGGAGAAAATCATGAAAGCTTCAAATACTAACCTGCGGACCTCATGCGACACCTGGCTTCTACCTACGATGGTGCTCGTTTCCTTCGGGCTTTTAATTACAGTCGGTCTCGGCAGTTTTGGGTTTTGGTCAGCCCAGGCCACTAACACCAAGCCGCCTCCGGATCCAGCGCTGACCGGACATTTTGGTCGGATGTTCCATTTGCCACCGTTTGCGCCACCAACGGATGCGGTTCGCGACGCGCTGATGCAACTCGGTACACCAGGCGGGATCATGGATGCGAACGACGATCTGGCTGCAGGTCCTGTGGCATTGATAACCGATCCTAATCTCAGTCTAATCAATCGGAACAATCCAACAGACACTGCCGGCATTACTTTTTTGGGTCAGTTCATTGACCATGATATGACGTTTGATCAGAGGTCCCGGCTCGGATTCCCGACTCAGCCTATCATTACGCAGAACGCTCGCACTTGCTTCTTTGACCTGGACTCGGTTTACGCAGGCGGACCGAGCAATAACCCGGAGTTATTTGATCCGGCTGATCCAATCAAATTCCTGGTTGAAAGCGGTGGTCAATTCGAGGATTTGCCGCGAGATCCGATTAACCACGTAGCGATTATCGGCGATCCGCGGAACGATGAGAACATGATGATCGCGGGGCTACACGCGGCCTTTCTGTTGTTTCATAACCATGCCGTTGATCTCATTCGATCACAGAATCCTGGTATTCCCGACAATGACGCTTACTTGCAAGCCCAGCGCCTGACGGTCTGGCATTACGAGTGGATCATTCTTCACGAGTTCCTGCCCCATGTGGTTCCGCAGTCGGTAATAGATGATGTTCTAACAAACGGACGCCAGTTCTATAACCCGCTACATAACCAAGCGTTTATCCCGGTCGAATTTCAGATCACGTACCGCTTTGGGCATAGTATGGTGCGACCCTCTTACCGCGCCAATCTGCACGGTGACAACGGAGAGCCATTCTTCGGCATGATTTTCGATCCGGCGGGGGAAGGCAGCTCCGACCCGGTGGACTTGCGTGGCGGCGCCAGAGCGGCGAGGCGCTTCATCGGCTGGCAGACGTTCTTCGATTTTGGTGGTGCTTACAGTGCCGACGTACGTCCGAACAAAAGAATCGACACGATAGTCTCAACGCCGCTCTTTCATCTTCCGTTGGGAACAATATTCAATGGGATGCCGCCAGACTCGCTGATGCAGCGCAATTTACTAAGGTGTCTGACCTGGCAGCTCCCCTCCGGTCAACGCATCGCGCAGGAGATGGGCATCCCCTCGCTTAGTAATGCTGAGTTAGCTGAGTTGCAGCAATTCCGACCATCGTTTGTCACTGCGACCCCGCTTTTCTATTACATCTTGAAGGAAGCTCAATTAAGAGAAGACGGACTACATCTTGGTCCGGTGGGTGCGCGAATCGTAGCGGAGGTATTCGTCGGGTTGCTCCAGCTAGATCCTGACTCTTACCTGACCGTACAGCCCGATTGGTTACCAACACTACCGACTCACGACGGCACGCCACAAAGTTTTCGGATGATCGATTTCCTGACCTTTGCCGGCGTGGATCCAACCAGCCGCGGGCAATAGATCACAGTTGATGTCCTCTGAAAGGAAAGGAACAACCTCTATGAAGAATTGGAGCATCAACTACACAGGCTTGTTTGTTGCGCTTGCCTGTTTTGCGTTTTTCCGAGAGCTGGAAGCAGTACTCCCTCCGCCGGATGGAGGTTATCCTGGAAACAACACGGCCGAAGGACAAAACGCGCTTTTCAGTCTCACCACGGGCACATTTAATACGGCAGTTGGTTCCCTTTCGCTCAAGAGCGACATGACCGGCAGCGGCAACACCGCGGTTGGCGCTGGAACCTTGCTTGCCAATACTGCAGATCAAAATACAGCCATCGGTGTAGCGGCTCTCTTAAGCAACACTATGGGAACGCAGAACACGGCCAACGGCGCACTGGCGCTGTTAAGCAATATTGACGGTGGTCTCAACAACGCGTATGGCGCGTTCGCACTTTTTAGTAACACCGCCGGCGGCTCCAATACGGCTGATGGAGCGTTCGCTTTGTTTGCCAACCTGCTTGGCAGCGGAAATACGGCTATCGGCGTAAATGCACTCCGCAAAAATAGTACCGGATCTCTGAACACAGCTGTAGGTGATGGCGCGCTCAGTAATAACACCACTGCTGGTAGCAACGTCGCCATAGGCGACGACGCCCTGCTTAACAATAGCACTGGCCACGAGAACACCGCTAACGGCCATCTCGCTCTCGTGGCTAACAATGCGGGCAACTCCAATACGGCTGATGGAGCGTTCGCGCTTTCTGGCAACACCGCTGGCAACTCCAATACAGCGAACGGAGAGTTCGCGCTCTCTGGCAACACGATTGGCAACACCAATACAGCGGATGGATCGTTCGCGCTCTCTCACAATACCACTGGCAGCGGCAACACCGCTTTGGGCTTCAATGCGGGCACCGGCGTAACGACTGCAAATAACGTTATTTGCATTGGCATCACTGGTCAGAACGTGAGCGACAGTTTCTATGTCGGGAACGTCTTTCAGACCAATATCGACCAGGACAATCTGCCGGTTCGAATCGATGTTACGGGCAAATTAGGTACGCAATCCTCGTCGCGGCGTTTCAAAGAGGACATTAACCCCATGGATAAAGCCAGCGAAGTAATCCTGGCACTCAAGCCGGTTAGCTTTCGCTATAAGAACGATGCTAAACGCAGTCCACAATTTGGTTTGATCGCCGAGCAAGTCGCCGAGATCGATTCAACACTAGTGTCCTTCGACAAGGAACGGAAACCCTACAGTGTACGCTATGACCAAGTGAACGCGATGTTGCTAAATGAGTTCCTCAAAGAACACCGCAAAGTGCAGGCGCTTGAGAAGGGAGTGATAGCTCTCACAGCGCAGCTTAAAGAGCAAGCCGCACAAATCCAAAAGAACAGCGCTCAGGTAGAAATGCATAACTCCAGGACAAAAATACAGCCCGTAGCCGGGGTTACTGACTTGGCTACAGCTGAAGCCGAAGATAAAAAATGAAAATCAACGTCGTTCTATCAATTGTGGTTATTCTCGCGCTTTCGCCGGTAACGAAGGCGGTCAGTCCAGCGCCGGATGGCGGCTATCCGGGAAACAACACGGCGGAAGGGCAGAACTCGCTTTTCAGCCTCACCACCGGCACATTTAACACGGCAGTTGGTGCCCTTTCGCTCAAGAGCGACACGATTGGCAGCGGCAACACCGCCATCGGCGCCGGAACGCTACTTGTCAATTCTGCAGATCAAAATACAGCGACCGGTGTAGCGGCTCTCTTAAGCAACACTACCGGATCGAAAAACACAGCCAACGGCGCATTGGCGCTTTTGAAAAACACCGAGGGAGACCGAAACAACGCGTGTGGAGCGTTCGCGCTTTTTAATAACGCCACCGGCGGAGCTAACAATGCCATGGGCTATAATGCACTGTTCAACAACCAAACCGGGTCTCAAAACAACGCTCATGGCGATTTTGCCCTCTTTTCAAATGTTAATGGGCAGTTCAACACTGCTATCGGTGGGAACACCCTCGTCAATAACATGAGCGGCAGCAACAACACTGCGATCGGCTTCAACGCGCTCCAGAATAGCGCTATCGGCAACAATAACATCGCGTTGGGAGCTGCTGCTGGTTCTAATATCCGCGTCGCCAGCGACACGATCTGTATTGGCAGCCCGGGCGTGGACGTGACCGACGGCTGCTATATCGGCCACGTGTTTGAAGAAGCGCTTGATCCAGACCACCTGGCAATGGCAATCGATGTTAATGGCAAGGTGGGGACCCCGGGATCATCGCAACGTTTCAAAGAGGATATTAAACCCATGGATAAAACCAGCGACGTCATACTGGCGCTCAAGCCGGTTACGTTTCACTACAAGAACGATGCTAAACACAGCCCACGATTTGGTTTGATCGCTGAGGAGGTGGCCGAGATTGATCCAAGCCTTGTGGCGTTCGACAAGGAAAGGAAACCCTACAGCGTACGCTACGACCAAGTGAACGCGATGTTGCTTAATGAATTCCTCAAGGAGCACAAAACCGTTCAGGCGCAAAGCGTCACGATCACTGAATTGAAGAGAGAAATTGCCAGGCTTACGGCAAGTATGAAAGACCAATCCGCACAAATCCAAAAGGTAAGCGCCCAGATTGAGATGAGCCAGCGGGATCCAGTTCTCGTTCGTAATCATCAATAAGAACACGAGATACTGGGAATCAGATGTGAAAACGACAATTTCAAAAGGTACGACCTTGCTTCGGTGTGCATCCTGGACACTGATCGCGTTTGGTTGGAGCTTCCTTGCGCTCGAACAGAGGACGCAAGCTGTTACGCCATCGCCCGACGGTGGCTATCCTGGAGCTAACACGGCGGAAGGTGAAAACGCGCTCTTAAATCTAACCACCGGCGTTTACAACACCGCAGTCGGTTTTCTGTCACTGCGGAGTAATCCAAACGGTAACTTCAACACCGGAATCGGTGCCGGCGCTCTTCTTCTCACCACAGGAGACTCAAACACGGCTACGGGCGCAGGCGCACTTTTAAGCAACACCGCCGGCACCGATAATACTGCCGAAGGTGTGTTCGCCCTATTCTTGAACACTGCAAACGGCAACACCGCAATTGGGTCCCGAGCGCTGTTCAATAATACCGGCGGTGGAGCAGTTGGAAATGTTAATGGGTTCGACCTTGGTCCTAACGTGGCGGTCGGCTCAGAGGCGCTTGAAAGCAATACCTTGGCAAGCGCCAACACTGCTATGGGGTACCAGGCACTTCGCAGTTTTGCTAACGGCCCTTTGGGCTTCGAGCAGATCGGCCTTTGTACAGCGGTTGGTTTCCAAGCGCTCGCCAACGCCACCGGAGTTGGCAACGCGAACAGCGGTTTTGGTTACCAAGCGCTCAAAAACGACACGACGGGCCAGGGGAATACGGCAACGGGTTTCTACGCCCTCGTCAGCAACGTCACCGGTGACTTCAATACTGCGAACGGCTTCGTTGTGCTCCAGCGTAATACTGCGGGCAGTTACAACACCGCCATTGGCGACGATGCGTTGGGATTTAACACGACAGGCTCGAACAATATCGCATTGGGCTATTCTGCGGGACAGGGTACCATTACAGGGAATAACAACATTTACATCGGGAGCAGCGCTGGTGATGAATCGGATACCATGCGGCTCGGCGGAACCCAAACTGCGACCTATATCGCAGGTGTTAACACGGCGACGATTCCGGCTGGGGTTCCCGTCGTGATCGACACCGACGCGCATGTCGGGATCCTCAGTTCTTCGCAGCGATTCAAGGAAGACATTAAATCGATGAGCAACGTCAGCGAAGCGCTCTTTTCACTCAAGCCGGTTACATTCCGTTATAAAAAGCAGATCGATCCTAAAAGCGCGCAGCAGCTCGGTCTTATCGCTGAGGAAGTGGAAAAGGTAAGTCCCGATCTAATCGTGCGCGACAATCAGGGAAGGCCGTACAGCGTGCGCTATGACCAGGTGAACGCGATGTTGCTAAATGAGTTCCTCAAAGAACACCGCAAAGTGCAGGAGCTTGAGAAGGGAATGATAGCTCTCACGGCGGAGCTTAAAGAGCAAGGCGCACAAATCGAAAACATGAACGCTCACGTAAGAATCCATGCCTCCCCGACAAAAACAGAACTCGTAGCGGGGGTTGCCGATCCGGCCAGAGCTGGAACCGAAGGAAAAGAATGAAAATCATTATCGTTGCATCAATTGTGGTTGTCCTCGCCCTTTCGCCAGTAACGGAGGCTGTTAGTCCAGCGCCGGATGGGGGCTATCCGGGGAACAACACAGCGGAAGGACAAAACGCACTTTTCAGTCTCACCACCGGCATCTTCAATACGGCGGTTGGTTCCCTTTCGCTCAAGCGCGACACGATCGGCAGCGGCAACACCGCCATCGGCGCAGGAACGCTGTTTGTTAACACTGCAGATCAAAATACGGCCACCGGGCTAGCGGCTCTTTTAAGCAACACTACCGGAACGCAGAACACGGCTAACGGCGCATTGGCGCTCTTAAACAACACCGAAGGTAACTTCAACAGCGCATGTGGAGCGTTCGCGCTTTTTAGTAACACGACCGGCACCGATAACACCGCCATCGGTAATAGCGCGCTTTTTCGCAACACCACCGGCGCCCAAAATACGGCCACTGGCGTGTCTGCGCTCATCAGCAACAGCGCTGGAAACCTCAATACGGCATACGGCGCGGGTGCGCTCTATAGCAACGATGTTGGCAGCGACAATACGGCAAATGGCACGTATGCTCTCTTTAACAACACGGCCAATGACAACACGGCCGTCGGTTTTAATGCACTCGCTCTTAACACCAGCGGCGACGAGAATACAGCCACTGGCATGGAAGCGCTTTATGGCAACACTGTTGGCGGCGACAACACTGCTAACGGTTCGCATGCGTTGTCTCACAACGACACAGGGGTGCGCAACACGGCCACCGGTTTTCATGCGCTGGACTTCAACACGAATGGCAACCGTAATACAGCCGTCGGTGATATTGCGCTCTTTGACAACACGACGGGCAGCAACAACACGGCCGTCGGTGACATGGCACTGGAGAACAACACCGTCGGCAGCAATAACGTCGCCTTGGGATTTCTAGCCGGCAGCGGTGTTACCACAGTGGATAACGTTATTGCTATCGGTGCCATAGCTGAAAATGTGAGCGGTACCTGCTACATCGGTAATATCTATGGTCAACATGCTTCCAACGGCCTGCCGGTTATTGTTAACCCCGCCGGTAAACTCGGCACGGACACATCTTCCCGGAGATTTAAGGAAGAAATTCAGCCAATGGGACACGTCAGCGAAGTCCTTTATGCGTTGAAACCGGTTTTATTCCGCTATAGGAAAGAGATTGATCCGGAAGGTGCCCGCCAACTAGGGCTTGTGGCCGAAGATGTGGAAAAGGTGAACGCCGATCTCATCGTCCGTGATAGGGAAGGAAAACCCTACGGCGTGCGATACGACCGGGTGAACGCTATGTTGCTCAATGAGTTCCTCAAGGAACACAAGAAGATACGGCAGCTGGAGCATGCCGTTGCCCAACAGCGCAACCGATTCGAGGCCACAGTCGCCGAGTTGAAGAAAGAAATCGCGGATGTTGTGGCGCGCTCTAAAGATCAGGGCCACCAAATTGAGAAAGGCCGTGCTCAGGTTGAACTGAACAACGCTGCAGCGGGAAGAGTCGCCACGAAGTAATAGACTTGCAGGCGCAATTAATGAGCATTCACGGCGCGCATGCCCTACCTGGCGCGCGCCGCCTTCACGATCTGGGCGAAGCTGCGCGGATCGAGGCTAGCTCCGCCGACGAGGGCGCCGTCGATGTCGCTCTGGCTCATCAGCTCGCGGGCATTCTCTGGTTTCACACTGCCGCCGTACTGGATCCGAACTCGCTCGGCTGTGGTATCATCGGACATTTCGCGCAGGATATGTCGAATGAACGCATGCGCTTCTTGTGCTTGTTGGGGTGTTGCGTTGCGTCCGGTACCGATCGCCCATACGGGTTCGTAGGCAATCACCGTTTCTTGCAATTGCTTCGGCGTCAGACCCGCAAGGCTGCCGTGCAATTGAATGGATAAAATTTTCTCCACGTTGCCTTTGTCTCGCTGTTCGAGCGTTTCTCCGACGCAAACAATGGGTCGCAGTTTTCCCTCGTGCGCGGCGAGCACCTTGCGATTGACCATTTCATCAGTCTCACCGAATAACATCCGGCGTTCGCTATGGCCGAGCACGACATAGTGGACGAAAAGGTCGCGTAAAAGCGGGGCGCTGATCTCGCCGGTAAACGGGCCGCTCTTCTCCCAATACATATTTTGCGCGCCGACCTTAATGTTGTGCGCTCTGCCTAACGCTTCGCTTACTTTGGCAATCGCCGTGAACGGTGGAATGATCACCACTTCGACATCGGTAATTTCGCCAACATCCCGCAGAAACGAGTCCACAAACCGCTCTGACTCGCCCTGCGTCATGTTCATCTTCCAATTGGCGGCGACGATTTTCTTGCGCATAAGTCGTTCTGACAGAATGAACAAAATCTACAAAATGATTTCGGGGAAACCGATTCTGCCCATTCTGTTAATTCTGTCTACGTTTTATCGCTGAGTGCGGCGACGCCAGGAAGCTCTTTTCCTTCGAGCAATTCCAGTGTTGCGCCGCCGCCAGTGGAAATGAACGTCATTTTCCCGCCGAGGCCGGCCTGTTTGACTGCCGTTACCGAGTCGCCGCCGCCGATAATAGTCTTTGCTCCCGATTGCGCCATGGCTTCTGCGATAGCGATGGTTCCTTCGCCGAATTCAGGAATTTCAAAAACGCCCATCGGTCCGTTCCACAAGATCGTTTCTCCCCTGGCAATTTCTTCCTGATAAAGCGCGATCGTTGCCGCGCCGATATCCACTGCCTGCCATCCGTCTGCGATTCCGTGCTGGGGCGAGAGACGGCTGGTGTTTCGCATGTTTGCACCCGGACGAATTTCATCAGCCTCGACCACATCAACCGGAATGAGAAATTTCACTCCGCGCTGTTTCGCCAGGTCCAGCAGCTCTCGCGCTAGCCCGACCTTGTCAGATTCAACGCGGCTGGCGCCGACGGGGATTCCCTCCGCTTTCAAAAACGTGTTAGCCATGGCGCCACCAATGAGAATGGTGTTTGCCTTTTCCATCAGCGCTTTTAGAACACCGATTTTATCCGACACCTTGGCGCCGCCCAAAATGACGACGAATGGCCTGGCTGGATTCTGAAGTCCATCGCGCAGATGCTTCAGTTCTTTCTCCATCAAAAGACCCATCGCCGATTTCGATATGAATTTTGTGATGCCCTGCGTTGATGCATGCGCCCGGTGCGCAGCGCCAAAGGCATCATTCACGTAAAAATCGCCCAACTCGGCGAGTGCCTTGGCGAATTCTGGGTCGTTTGCCTCTTCCCCCGGCTGGAACCGAACGTTCTCGAGCAGCGCAACATCGCCATTTTCCATGTGCTCAACGATTTTATTCGGGACGTCTCCGATCGTGTCATGACTGAAAATGACAGGCTGATGGATCAGTGAATGCAAATATTCGCCGATCGGCCGCAGCGAATATTTCTCAGCCGGCTTTCCCTTGGGCCGACCAAAGTGGGACATCAAAATAGTTTTCGCGCCATGTTCCCGAAGGTAATTGATGGTCGGCAGACTTTCTCGGATTCGCGTGTCATCAGTCACACGAACTTTGCCCCCGCGAATTTCGGTCGGCACGTTGAAATCGACGCGGACCAACACGCGTTTCCCACGGACGTCGAGATCACGGAGAGTGAGTTTCGCCATTACTTACTCCTGCTCGTGCTGATACTCAATCGCATAAAGTCCTTCGTCTTCGCGCAGGAACGTCGCTCGTTCGGAAAATCTCTTCAGCATTTCCATAAGCATATTCACGATTCGGATCAGCCTTTCCTTTCCAGAAAGGATCCGCCCGCCAGCAACAAACTTGCGCACCTCAAGCACATCGAGGCACGCTGCGCACTCGAGCGCAGAGCCGCGCGCAATTTCCAAAAAGCGAGCGCGATCAACAGTGGAGAACTTGCCATTTCCTTCTGCGATGTTCAGGGGAAGATTAGTCGAAGCGCGATCGAGCTGATCTTTGGCAGCTGTCTTAGCAGAGATTTGGCCAAGCAATTCTCCGACCCAACCACAAAAAGCAATCGATTCCTGATACACATCCAGTTTTTCGTGGTCGAAGTAGGTTTTCATACTCGATCATGACCAGGAGCAAGAGCATGAGCAAGATCGATTACCCGGCCAGCATTTCCATCAACTCCACGCACCGGTTGCTGTAGCCCCACTCGTTATCATACCAGCCGACCACTTTTACGAAGCGATTGCCCATCATCAGGGTTAGCTTGCTGTCGAAGATGCAGGAGTGGGGATTGCCAACGATGTCCTCGGAAACGAGCGGCTCATCAGTGAATTCGAGGACGCCTTTGTAACTTTTGTCTGACGCCGCTTCCTTGAACGCAGCATTGACCGTGTCGACGGTCGCATCTTTTTCCAGCACGGCAGTGAAATCTGTAACCGAACCATCCGGTGTCGGCACCCGAAAAGCGCCGCCATTTAGTTTTCCTTTGAGCGCTGGAATTACTTCGCCAATCGCCTTTGCTGCGCCAGTCGTGGACGGGATGATGTTGATTGCTGCGGAGCGAGCTCGTCTCAGGTCGCTATGCGGAAAATCGAGAATGCGCTGGTCGTTGGTGTAACTATGGATCGTGCTCATGAATCCGTGCGCGATAACGAATTTGTCATTCAACGCCTTCGCCATGGGGGCGAGACAGTTCGTCGTGCAACTGGCGTTGGAAACGATTTTGTCCTTCTTCGGATCGTAAGCTCCGTCGTTCACACCAATGCAAATCGTAACGTCCGGATTTTTGGCAGGCGCACTGATCAACACACGTTTGGCTCCGGCCTTTAGGTGCAGCTCCGCCTTCTCTCGATTGGTAAACAAACCGGTCGATTCAAGCACCACATCGACGTCCAATTTTTTCCACGGGAGATTCGCTGGATCGCGATCCTTCAAAACCCTAATCTTGTGACCACGTACGATGATATTTTCGTCATCGTAACCAATCTCTCCGTCGAATTTACCATGCACCGAATCCCACTTGAGCAGATGGGCGAGCGTGTGCGTGTCGGTGAGATCGTTGACCGCTACAACACGCTCAACCTGTTTTTGTGACATGGCACGAAGGACGTTGCGCCCAATGCGCCCGAAACCGTTGATAGCAAAATTAGCCATAGGAATTTGATCGTTAAAAGTTAATCGTTGAACCGTTAAAGCGGAAAAACGCTCAACACTCAACGCTCAACGCGCAACGCTCAACTTCAAATTCAAGACCATTGGACGTTGGGAGTTGGAGGTTGGACGTTTTCTAAATGAAATGCATCGCAACTTTCCTGATACTCGTGTCGATTGTCTTTGGACAACCCGCACGTGCAGCGGGGCCGAAAGCCATCCTGGTGTTCGGCGACAGCTTGTCAGACGGCTTCATGCTCAAACGCAGCGAAGCTTATCCGGCCTTGCTTGGAAAAAAGCTGCGCGCCGCGGGCCTGAACTTTTTAGTGACCAACGCCAGCGCTTCGGGCGGGACGACTGATGGTGGCTTGGAACGCTTACCTCCGCATCTAAAGCGCAAAATCGACATCCTGGTTCTGGAGCTTGGGATCAACGACGCCTTTCGCGGCGTACCGATTGAGCAAATCCGAAAGAATCTCCAGGAGATCATCGACAAGGTGAAAGCGAAAAATCCAAATGCGCGTGTGGTGATAACAGGAATGCAACTCCCCGGTTATACCGGCGACGATTATGTTTCGGAATTTGGCCAAATGTTTGCTGATTTGGCGGCGAAAAATGAAGCCGCGTTAGTGCCCTATTTACTCGCAGGCGTCGCTGGCGATCCATATTTGAATGGACCGGACGGTATTCATCCGAATCCAGCCGGACAAAAGATCCTTGCTGAAACCGTTTGGCGCGTCCTGGAACCCGTGGCGCGCGAAGTGGCGGGACTGTAGCCGCCGCCCTGTGGGCGGCGTGGGAGGCGAGTTGCCATATCGGCGCGTCGCTTCCCACAGGGAAGCGGCTACAGTAGCGAGGCGACCAGCACCCGTGTTTGACGCGTTAAGTAGGGAAACGAAACACAATGGACCCTGCGCGACCGACTGATCCCGATCCGGCCGATCCATTTTTCCCCGAGCACGCCGGCCACGCTGTTTTCGAAACGATCGAAATCGCGACTGAAGGTGAAGATTGCGATGAGTGTGTGCGCAAACTGCGACCGGTGTTGAAGAACATTCCGGGGGTGCAAGACGTAAAAGTCGATCTCCCGGACGAGCGCGTGATTGTCACCTTCGATCCACGCAAAACGCATCCGCCCGATCTGCACGACGCAATCTTGAAGAGCGGCTACAAACCGGCGCCGGTGGCCGATTGAAGCGCATTTTGGTAGGGCGCGTCACTCCTGTGCGCGCCGACGTTTCTTCGCAACGGCGTGCAGAGGACTGCCCGCCTTACCGCAGCGATTTTCGGCAATCGGGCAACTTTCCAAACAAAGTACTCTGCAAAAGTGCAGTATTCGGACAATCGATTTCCGTCACGCAACCGGCTGTTGCTGCGTCAGGCAGTGAAACGTGCCCAGCCCCCAGATGAGTTTGCGGCAATCGATGCCGATCACGCGCCGATCTGGAAAACATTGGCGCAGCACCGATAATGCAGCTTCATCGTTCGCATCGGCAAATGTGGGAACGAGCACGCGCGTATTCGCGACATAAAAATTCGCGTAGCTCGCTGGCAGACGCAGTCCTTCGCGCACGATCTTCTTCGGCATCGGAAGCGTGAGGATGTCGAGTTTGCGGCCATCGATTTTCATCTCGCGCAGTCGCACGAGATTTTGCTGGAGTGGTTCGTAATTTTCGTCGTCGCGATTCTCTTCGATGACAGTTATGAGCCGTCGTTCAGAAACAAATCGCGTGAGGTCATCGATGTGACCATCGGTATCGTCGCCGGCAATGCCATCACCGAGCCATAGAATTTCGCTGACACCAAGATAATCGCGCAGGCATTGCTCGATCTCATCGCGCGAAAGGTTCGGATTCCGATTCTTGTTCAGGAGACAGGACTCACTCGTGAGTAACGCGCCCGTGCCGTTCACGTCAATCGAGCCGCCTTCGAGGATCATATGCGGATAAAAAACTGGCAATTTCAGGATTTCAGCGACACGTGTCGGCACGACTTCATCCAAATCAAATGGCGGATATTTGTTTCCCCATGCGTTGTAATCCCAGTCCACGATCGCGAGCCGGCTCGAACCTTCCACGCGGGTAAGAAAAATCGGCCCGTGATCGCGGCACCATGGTTCGTTCGTGGGGATGCGATAAAAAGTGATCCGTTCCATAGGCAGTCCGTGTAAAACCGAGCGGACTTCCGCTTCATGTGCACCGTTGGAAACGTTGATGCACACCTGCTCGGATTCGATCAGCGCTTCGACCATGGCGCGCAATGTCGGCAGAACGCGATCGAACGACTCAGGAAAACTAATCCCCTCGCGTCGCGGCCACGAGAGCCATGTGGCCGTGTGCGGTTCCCATTCCGCCGGCATGCGATATCCCAGCGCGGCGGGCGTTTCTGAATTTTGATTCATCGTCGCCAACGTCCAACGTGCAACGCAGAATTTAGATCGCCGCGAGGAGGTTCGCTTAAGCCGGTCAGCGCGACCGCTCCTTTACATACATGATGTGCTCCGTCGCCGGTTTGTAGATGGCGCCGACGATTGCGCCCGCAATTGTGAATTGGATCACGGCGCCAGCGATCCAGCCGAAAAGGACTTTGAACGTTAATGGTTGGACTGCGAAGGAGATTAAATGTGGGCCTGCGTACACTAACCCCACCAGAAGCCCCAGCATCGCTCCGGCGCTTGCGCGTCCGTTTGGAACGTAGCGAGTACAGAGCAAGGTGAAAAAGAACGCCATGACGAATTGACCAAGAGCAAGCCATCCGAAGTAGCTCTTCAGGTCGCCTTCCGGTCGCAAGAGCGTCGGCACTTCCCGATGCGCGTTGTGCATTAGCGTTGCGTACCAAAGGAAGCCGAACACGAAGAGGAAAATGAACGCCCCGACGAACGCGAAAAAGAACTTCTTCCAATTCATAACTTCTTTCTGTTGAGGTTTTTTTGGCCCGATGAAACCCGCGTACTGTCATGGCAAGACCGGCGGCGAATGTCGATCTCAAATTTGCGGACGAAGAACGACTTCTTTGTCGATGTTTTGGAAAGGCGGAAGCCGTTAAAACGGCTGATGCGTATTCTTGGGCAAAGCACCGGCCTGAAGGCCGGTGTTAATGAGAATCAATCCCCAATCCGCACTCGCAAATCGGCAATCGAAAATCAATTCACCCACTTGCCATCCTCCGAAATGAGGATCGGCAGTTCTTCCATCATGAACTGGGTCTTGCCGATGGCGCCAATCATGTGTGTGCCAGTCGCGGCGTACCACTTTCTCGACATTTCCTCGCCGGTATGGCAACCCCAGCTCTTCGCGTAGGCGTGGCGCGCGAAAGCGCGCCGATTGATTTTGGTCAGATCGTTATCGTGTAGCCACGACTTACACGCACTGTCGATGTTGTTGCTGTAATCGAACATGAAACAAGCCCGGTTCGAATGGCCGAAGTATTCGAAATCTACGATCTTCAGCTGGTCTCGTGGCTGTCCGCTGTTGATGTAATCGATAACCTCGTGTCCGGGACCAAACCAAACCAGATTGATATTAAATTTGTCGCGAACCGTGTTAATGAGACTGATCAGATCCTGGTGCTCTTGCTTGGCGCGGTCTTCATAGCCCTGTCTGTAAATGAGCCAGGTGATCTTCGCATCCGGACCCGCCTGCTCGCGTATTTGTTCAGTGCGCAAACGGGCCGCGCGCACAAAGTTGGCCCACCAATGATCGTGCGGGAAAGCCTTATATTTTTCCCATTGATACATCGATGGCCCGCCAACTAGCAATATGTATTCACCCCCTGTAGGCGGCGCGGCGCGCAGACTGAGCGCGATCATCGACAAAAAACAACCAAGTAAGAGACGTTTCATTATTTCCGGTGAGCATGACTATTTATGCGGACCACGAAATTCTGCAAGTGGTAGGACGTGATGGCCGGGCGTGTCGAGTCTTCGCGGACTTGGAAGGGGACGCGCCCTCGTTTCGTAACGAGGAAGCAAACGGGCCGGACGCGGCCGTCTCCACGTCGTCGTCACCATTCTGGATCTACTTCTCCGCACACCATGTCTTCCCACGTTTGCCGCTTACGAATCACTGCGAACTTATCGCCGCGAACAAGCGCTTCTGCCGGGAGCGGGCGCGAATTATAGTTCGAGGCCATCACAAATCCGTACGCCCCCGCGCTCATGATCGCGAGCAAATCACCTTCGTGCAGTTCGGGCATTTCCCGGCCGAGCGCAAAAAAATCCCCGGATTCGCAGACCGGCCCGACGATATCGATCTTACTAATCTTCCTCTCAGTCTTCGTCTCAATGACTGGCACAATTTCGTGATAGCTCTGGTACAGCGCCGGCCGAATGAGATCGTTCATCCCGGCATCGACAATAGCGAACTTCTTGCTGCCGGTTTGCTTGATATAACGAACGCGCGTGAGCAAAACCCCGGCGTTGCCCACTAGGAAACGGCCAGGTTCGACCAAAACCCGAATACCCAGGCCGCGCAACGGCGGAACAACTGCATGGGCGTAATCGCGCACACTGAACGCCGAAGGCTCGCTGGCGTGATCGTGCCACCATTTGCCTGATCCGCTTGCCAGTGCGCGCCGGTAAATGATTCCCATACCGCCGCCGATGCTCACAAACTGAATGTCGAATTTCGATTTCAGGTCGCGCAGCAGTGGTACCACTTTTTCGATTGCGCTCGCGAATGGCTTCCCCGCGGTGATTTGAGAACCGATGTGCATCTGGACGCCGGCAATCTTAATGTTGCTCATTCCGGCCGCCCGTTCGTAAACCGCTCGGACCTGGTCCAGAACAATGCCGAACTTGTTCTCTTGCGTGCCGGTCGAGATGTACTGATGAGTGTGCGGGTCCACGTCGGGGTTGACGCGCAACGCGATCGGCGCCCGCATTTTTTTTGCGCCGGCGATGCGCTGGATGGATTCCAGTTCAGCTTCACTCTCGACGTTGAAACTATAAACGCGTTGCTCCAGTGCGTACGCGATTTCGTCACCTGATTTGCCGACGCCGGCGAAGGTGCACTTCGCTGGATCGCCACCCGCGGCCAGCACACGAAACAGCTCGCCACCAGATACGATGTCGAAACCGGCACCGGCACGTACGAGCAAGTTCAGGATAGCGCGATTCGAGTTCGCTTTTACGGCATAACAAATGAGGGGATCCAGCGGCGCGAGCGCGGCGTTGAGTCGCGCGTAGTGATCGAGAATTGTCCCCGCGCTGTAAACATAAGTCGGCGTGCCGATTTCCTCGGCAACTCGTGTTAGGTCGACCTCTTCGCAGTGGAGCCTGTCGTCTCGATAACGGAAAGAATGCACATGCGAATTTAGCGATAATAATCGGCGATTTCCAAATCGTTGCGTTCCGCGTTCTTTGGGTAGCGCGAACGTCTCGCGTGTTGGTTAGAAAGCTTGGCCGTCGCACAGTTTACCCGCCGTGGCGGGCGTCCGTTGCAGCGGCGTCGCGCCGAAACGAACATCATTTTAGAACAAAACCTTATCATTTTGCGCTGCGCCGAGGAAGAGTTCGCGATCGCGAGGACGCGCTCGCGAACAGGCGGAGACCCGTGCGCTACCCAACCATTCGCAATGCCGTATTGAGAACGGCGATTAGAGCGATCCCCAGCGCGAAGCTTGTCAGGACCAGTTTTTTTCCGTGCTTTAACATTTCCCCAAGCACAGCGTGCACGGCGAGGTAAACGAATCCACCGCCGACATGTGCCATAATTAACCCGAGCCACAAGGTCGAGATGTTCGTCAGGAAGAAATATCCGATGACACCGCCGAGGAGCGTTGTGGATTCGACGGCTGCTACCCATCCAACTGCGGATGCGCGGCTGAATCCTGCGCCGATCAAAAGACTGCCGAGCGCGAGACCTTCGGGGACCTTGTGGATGCATAGAGCAGAGAACAGGGACCACTTTGCCGCACCGGTCGCAGGTGCTTCGCCTTGGATTCCCAAAGCCAAGCCGTCGGTCATACTATGAATTGCCAAAGCGACGATCAGCGCAGTAGCGATGTCGCTGAAATGTCGAGTGGCATCAGCGTCGAAATGACTGGCCGCGCAAGCAGGACACACATGATGAACATGTTTGCTGATGAAAAAGAAAAGCGCGTAACCGGTAATTAGCGCCAGCAACACGGCCCACCATGGACACGCGCCAAAACTCTCAGGGAAGATCGCAAACAATGTTACACCGAGAAGTGTTCCTGCGGCGAAACTGATAAGCGCGCAAAGGGACTTATGCTCAAGGCTAAGTGACGCGCTGATCGCTCCGCCGGCGACGGCGAAAATGTACGCGGCGATGACCTGCCAGAGCGTGTTGGCCATTTAGACGAAAAATCGGCAGGAACGCGACATGGCTGGTTAGTTCAACAGATTCCTACGCGCTAGCAACCGAGGCGTGATCTTCGGGACAATGGTGCGTCTCGATCGTCACATGGACCAGTTCGTCATGTCCACGCAGCAGCGCGCGATATGAATCGCAGCTCTTTGGTTTGTGCGCGACGATGGAAACCATCGCGGCAAATTTTCCGATTCCGACCTGCCACACATGCAGATCGGTTATAACCGAATCGCCATCGCTCTCCACCGCACGACGAATTTCGTCAGGCAAATCTGATGACGCCGGCGTACGATCGAGCAGAATCCCGCCAGTATCGCGCAACAACGTGTAAGACCATGAGAAAACTACGACACTGCCGATAATTCCCACCACCGGATCAAGCAACGCCCAGCCGAAAAATTTCCCGCCCGCTAGCGCTGTGATTGCGAGAATGGAAGTGAACGCATCGGCCAGCACGTGTATATAAGCTGCACGTAAATTTAAATCGTGATCATGCGCGCTCCCGCTGTCATGTTCGTGCGGGCGATCGGCCAGTAGCAGTGCACAGCCCAAATTCACCAACAAACCGAGGCAGGCGATTCCGATGGCTTCATTGAAGTGAATTTCCAATGGCACGAAAAGCCGATGCAATGATTCGCCCGCCATCAAAGCCGCCACAATCGCTAGCACGACGGCGCTGGTGAACCCGCCGAGCACTCCGATTTTTCCGGTACCGAAACTGAACCGCGCATTGTCCGCTTGGGTTCGGGCGAAATGGTACGCCACTGCGGTTATGAGGAACGCGAGGACATGCGTGCTCATGTGCCAGCCGTCCGCCAACAAAGCCATTGAGTGCGACATCAGCCCGACGACGATCTCGAGAACCATCATCGCCGCAGTGATGCCGATCACGATGCGCGTGCGTCGTTCCGCGTGCGAAAAATCCGGTACGAAATCGTGCCGCTTACGAAAGCGGGAATGATTAGTTCTATGCATCAGACAACAATCTAAAACAGTATCCCGTTACATTATCGGCTTCTGCGGACAGTTGAAGGGTTCATCAGGTAAGGGATCACAGCGCTTCCGCAGTTATTAAGAGATATACAGATGCGGCCACGAGCAATGGCGAAGAAAATTAGACAAGTTACTGCGAATTATGCGGAGCTCCGACGATCTCCCTGTTCAATCCTGAACCACTTCAGAACGGGCGCGACGCTGCTGCCATAACGCGAAAACCGAAATTAGGATTAGCAATACACCAAATGTGCAGACGATCGCCGCGCCGGACGGCAAGTCCCACCAGTAGGAAAGAACTAAGCCCCCGATGCCTCCTAACAGCGCGATGAACCATCCAATGAGCAAGCGATTCGCGGTCCGTTGCGCGAGATTGATCCCGCAAACTGCAGGGACGATCAAATAACTGAACACAAGCAACACGCCTGCGATTCGGACAAAGCTCGTCACGACCAACCCAAAAACCGCATAGAACAAAAAATCCCACCAACGTACGCGGAGTCCTTTCTGATAGGCCCCGTCACGGTCGAACGAAACAAGCAGGAAATTCCTACGGAAAATAAAATGGAAAATGCCGACCGCCGCGAATAACACGAAGCGCTCCCAAACTTCTCGCGGTGTGACGAGCAATATATTTCCGACCAAGATATTTTTAATTTCCTCGTCCCCTTCTGCGGCCCGGCTCAGCAAGAGGACCGCGGCCGCCGCGGCCACGACATACGCAATTCCGATGACCGCTTCCTGTGGAATTTGGCTCGCGCGCTTTCCCGTCACCGAAAAGATGGCAGCGCCGATGAGGGTGAAGCCAAGTCCGATGAAAAACGTAGTCCAGCTCTCCAGGTCGAGGCGAAACAGAATGGCCACGCAAATTCCGAGTGCAGCCATCTGCGCCATCGCGATATCGATAAAAATGATGCCGCGTTGGATGACGTGGAGGCCTAGATAGACCAGCAACCACGGCAAAAGCACGCAAGCCACGATTGGCCAAAACATTACCTCCCACATAATCGTTGAAACGTTGAAGCGTTGAAGGGTTAAGGCGCCATCACAGCATGTCATTCCGAGCGAAGTCGAGAATGGAGCGGCTGGGGAAGCCGCGACGTGGACGGGAAGGCCGGAGGCTGAGCGAACGGGAAGTGAGCGAATCAAATCCCGTGGCTTCAACCGAGGCGCACTTCCACGGGATCCTTCGACCCCGAAATCGTTCGGG
>Ga0126381_100002109_pt1 | contig 21507 bp, 17 predicted proteins | sample PanSoiMetPlot_28_FD_96465 | JGI IMG/M metagenome (GOLD analysis project Ga0126381, IMG submission 96465) | Tropical forest soil microbial communities from Panama - MetaG Plot_28 | ecosystem: Environmental > Terrestrial > Soil > Tropical forest > Bulk soil | place: Panama | collected 2016-02-17
CAGATTTACCCTGCCTCTTGGTCATCGTGTGCATCCTCGCCAAAGGACCGGTGATTGCGACATCACCCGCATTACCATGACCACTCGCTTCAGCGGCTTTTGCAGAACTTCCGAGACACTACCACCCAATCATCGCCGGGACGCTAAGCTGAGCGGTTTAGACTAGGGCGTGTAGTCAATATCATTCCGGCCAGGACTCGCGTTACGTGTGCCCTTGCAGTAATTGACGACAGTCCCTAGAGTAACGGGCAATGATGGTTACCTTCGCTGCTAACCGCTATACCAAACCAGCGGCTCAGCTCGCTTTCGGGCTCCGCCCGGCGCCGGGTGCTCGGGTATCTATGCTTCAACGCCGGCTTCGGTGCGAACTAACCTTAGCCAGATAATTTGCGGGATGTTGACGGCGGTGTCGTTTTACGGGATCTCCCGAGGTCGCCTAGGCATGGGTGAGAGCTTTGAGCCATTTCGCCCGCTTAGAGGGGTAAGAGCCCGTACTTGCGTGCTGCTCCTACGCCAGCACAAGAAGTGACAGCGATGACCAGTTCGAGCAACCCGCAAGTGGCGAGGCACACTGTAGGGCAGCCCTTCGCGCTCGTGATTCAGCAGGGAAATGCTGGTCGGAGTGAGAGGATTTGAACCTCCGGCCCCTGCCTCCCGAAAGCAGTGCTCTACCAGGCTGAGCTACACTCCGTTACCTGCGCCGGACATATAGCGAAGGCACCGCAACGAGACAACATCGGGGCAGACTATTGTCAGCAATCCGTCACCCGCTGCGCTCCGTCGCGAAACGCGCCGCCTCTATCAAAGCGCGCCGCTCGGCCCCATCACAAAAGATTGACAGCGAATCGATCGCTGCCGCCGCGTAGGCGCGTGCACGCGACAACGTCTCGGCAAGTGCGCCACAGCCTTCGATGAGCGCAATCGCATATTCGAGATCACCCGGGCGTTGCTCCATATCTTCGAGCGCACGATGCCAAAACGCGCGCTCTTCCCTATCACTCCGCGCGAACGCGATCAGGATCGGCAGCGTGACCTTACCGTCCCTAAAATCGTCGCCGATCCTCTTGCCGAGCTCTAACTGCCGCGCGGAAAAGTCGAGCATGTCGTCGACCAGCTGAAAAGCGATCCCAAGGTTGCGGCCAAAACGGTCGAGCGCATCCTCTTCCCGAAAGGGCCGCTGGGCCAGCACGGCGCCGATGCGACTTGCCGCCGCAAACAGCTCCGCGGTCTTCGCCTGGATGACGTCGAGGTAAGCAGCCTCCGTCGTCCGGAGGTCGTTTTGCGTCATCAGCTGCAGCACCTCTCCTTCTGCGATGACCGAAGAAGCGCGCGAGAGTATTTCGAGAATTCGCAGCGATCCATCCTCGACCATTAGATCGAAAGAGCGGCTGAACACGAAATCGCCGACCAGGACAGCCGGCTTGTTGCCCCATAGCGCGTTGGCGGTATCGCGGCCGCGACGCAGATCGCTAGCGTCCACGACATCGTCATGCAGAAGGGTCGCCGTGTGAATGAACTCAACAGCTGCAGCAAGCCCGATGTGCCGGCTCCCGTCATACCCACAGAGGTGCGCACAGCCGAGGGTCAGCATCGGTCGCAAGCGCTTGCCGCCGCTCGCGACGATATGGCCGGCTAACTGCGAGATCAGTGCCACCGGGCTCTGCATGCGCGCAACGATCAACTCGTTGACGCTATTGAGCTCGCTCCCGAGAAGCTGGGAAAGGGCGTCGAGAGAGGGTCTCCGGCCCGCCTGCACGCGATCGACACCCGGCCGCACCGCCACCCAGCTCTCCTGCCTGTTTTCACGCCCGGGGGCTCAGCCGGCCCCGATCAGCTTGACGCACCCGAACTTCAACGAGCATAGATTGCGTGGAAAACTGGTCAAGTGCCGCGCCGTTCGCAGGGTAGCGAAAATCGCAGGTCAATGAGGGAGCTGCTGCGCACCAACGATCCCGTGCGTCTCTCATTTCTGGAGGCGCTACTCAACGATTCAGGGATCAAGAGCCTTGTCCTCGATCATCATACGAGCGTTGTCGAAGGTAGCATCGGCGCAATTCCCCGCCGCCTGATGGTTGCGGAGCGTGATTACAACCGGGCTTGCGCGGTGCTCGCCGCGGCCGAGGAGGAGGCGGTATGAGCCAACTCGAAGATGCTGAGCCCTTCACCGAGGATCGTCTGCTCGGCGGCCGTATACGTATCAAACAGCCGGCGATCGGTTATCGGGTGGCGATCGATCCGATCTTTCTTGCCGCCGCGGTTCCCGCGGAGCCCCATCAGCTTGTGCTCGACGTCGGATGCGGGGTAGGGGCTGCGATGTTGTGCCTAGCCGCGCGTGTGCCGCATTCGCGGCTGGTGGGCCTCGAGATGCAGCGCGACCTTGTGCGGCTTGCCGGCGACAACGTGATACTAAACGGGCTCGAGGCTCGGGCATCAGTTATGATCGGAGATCTCTTGCACCCGCCGCCGCGGCTCTCGCCGGGCGCCTTCGACCACGTCATGGCGAACCCGCCTTATGGCGAGCGCGGCCACGCTAAGCTGCCAGCGACGAATAACAAATCCGCGGCGACGATCGAGGGCGACGCCGATCTCGCCGACTGGGTGCGTTTCTCGCTGGCGATGGTGCGCTCGAGCGGCACCGTTACCTTCATTCACCGAGCCGATCGGCTTGATGCGCTGCTCGGGCATATCGCGGGACGGGCTGGGGAGGTCGTGGTGTTTCCGGTGTGGCCCCGGCAAGGTAAACCGGCGAGCCGTATTCTCGTCCGCGTGCGCAAGCAGGTCGCCGCTCCCGCGCGGCTTTCTCCCGGTCTCGTTCTGCACGAAGCCGACGGCAGTTTCACAGCGACGGCAGATGGCGTGCTGCGGGAGGGCCGTGGTCTCGACTTGTGAGGCTGGATTGCGAGGCGGTAGTCGCGGCTATGGGGGCTCCCCATCTGGGATCGCATGAACATTCGCGAGCATTTGAATGTCGGTCGTTTATGGCCCCGGCCTCCGGTCGTCTCAGTCGTGCGTTTCGAAGGTGTCGTCATGCCGCGTTCGGGACGAGGCGGAATTTCGCTCGCCAGCCATGCAGCGGCCATCGAAAAGGCATTTCGTGCCTCTCGGCTCGCCGCAGTAGCCATCGTAGTCAATTCGCCCGGCGGCTCACCAGTTCAATCGGCCCTACTCTATCGCCGCATTCGACAGCTCGCCGAAGAAAAGAAGGTACCTGTCATTGCCTTCGCTGAAGACGTGGCGGCATCTGGCGGTTATTGGTTGGCGCTTGCCGGCGATGAGATCTTCAGCGAGGAAACCTCCTTGCTTGGCTCGATCGGTGTGATGAGCGCTGGTTTCGGGTTTAATGAGCTAATCGGGCGGCTCGGTATCGAGCGACGCCTGCACACCGCGGGCGAACACAAATCCCTGCTTGACCCGTTTCTCCCGGAAAACTCCGCAGACGTGGCGCGGCTCACCGCCTTGCAGCATGACATTCACGAAACCTTCAAAAGGCATGTGCGGGCTCGTCGCGCGGGAAAGATTGACAGCAATGATGAGACCCTGTTTACCGGCGAGATCCTCACCGGGCGCATGGCGGCGGAACGCGGCCTCGTCGACGGTATCGGCGATCTTCGGGCTGTAATGCGCGCCCGCTATGGCCATAAAGTCAGGCTGCGCCTGGTCGCGGCCGAAAGGCGGCGCTGGCCATTTCTGAGCCGCCTACCGCTTATCAGGCACGAGCCCGTTTCTTTGATAGCCGAACTCGCGGACTGGATCGAGGCGCGGCTGTTGTGGGCCAGATTTAGGCTGTGATGATCGAGTTGGGGGCATTCTTGGCTCGGCTTTTGGGCAACTGTTAAACCGCACCGATGTTTGCATTTCCCAAGCTCGTCCTGCTGATTGTAGTCATCACGGCCGTGTGGATCGGCTATCGCTGGCTCAAGAGGCCTCTGCGTGAGTTACCGCGCCGCCGCTCGGCGCCCAGGCGTCCAGCTACTCATGTAGAGGACCTAGCTCCTTGCGCGGCCTGTGGCGCCTATGTGGCCACCCGAGCGCTTGGTTGCGGCAGACCTGACTGCCCCCTGCCGCGGTGATCAGGCAATGAGCGAGGCTCCGTTTTGAGCTTTCAGTCCCTTATTCTCGATCTGCAGAATTTTTGGGCGAGGCAGGGTTGCGTGATTCTGCAGCCCTACGATCTGGAAGTCGGGGCCGGCACCTTTCATCCAGCGACGGCCTTGCGTGCACTCGGGCCACAACCTTGGCGCGCAGCCTACGTTCAGCCCTCCCGCCGACCGACCGACGGCCGCTATGGGGAGAACCCCAATCGACTGCAGCATTTCTACCAATTCCAGGTGATCCTGAAGCCCGCGCCGGCGGACAGCCAAGCGCTCTATCTCGCTAGCCTGAACGCGATCGGGATCAATGCTGCCCTGCACGATATCCGCTTTGTCGAAGACGATTGGGAGAGTCCGACACTGGGTGCCTGGGGGTTGGGTTGGGAGGTCTGGCTCGACGGCATGGAGATCAGCCAGTTCACCTATTTCCAGCAGGTCGGCGGCATCGACTGTGACCCGGTTTCGACCGAGCTGACCTATGGCCTCGAACGGTTGGCGATGCTCATCCAACGGCTCGAAAGCGTCTTCGATCTCGACTACAACGGGGCTCCTGGAGCGGCCCTGATCACGTATGGGCAGGTTTTCAAGCGAGCGGAGGTGGAATTCTCGGCCTACAATTTCGAGCTTGCAGATACTGAGCTTCTTGCTGCGCATTTCACTGACGCCGAGAAGGAGTGCCGGCGATTGATCGGCCGCAGTCTCGCGCTGCCCGCGTACGACCAGTGCCTGAAAGCGAGTCATCTGTTCAATCTACTCGATGCCCGCGGCGCGATCAGCGTGACAGAGCGTGCCGCGTACATCCTGCGCGTCAGGGCCCTGGCAAAGGCATGCTGCGAAACCTGGCTGGCCGGCATCGGCCGTGACTAAACAGCATATCCACGGGGAGCTGCTGCTTGAGCTCTTATCGGAGGAGATCCCGGCAGGCGTGCAAACCCACGCAATAGCCGCGCTCACCCGGCTGTTGCGCGACAAGCTCATCGCCGCCGAGATCCCCGCAGCCAGTATCCGCGGCTATGTAACGCCGCGTCGCCTTGCGATAATCGCCGAGGGGATTCCTTTGACGCAGCCACATCGCACCGAGGAGCGTCGCGGCCCCCGCGTCGGGGCTCCGGCTTCGGCCATTGAGGGGTTCCTCCGTGCAACCGGCCTTGTTTCGATCGATGAATGCGAGGTCCGCGATACAGGCCGCGGCGAATTCTATTTCGCATTGCTCGAACGGCCGGGCGCGCCCACAGGAGGGCTGCTTCTTACCCTGATCCGGGAAGCCATCGCCGAGCTATCATGGCCGAAATCGATGCGCTTTCCGACTGCGACATTCCGTTGGGTCCGGCCATTGAACTCGGTCCTCTGCCTCTTCGATGATGCGATCGTGAAGGTTCCGTTGGGCGGGGTTCCTGTTGCTGACAGGACGCGTGGCCACCGCTTCCTATCAAGCAGCGAACTTCGTGTTGCTGACGCTGTCGATTACCTCGAGAAGCTCGAAGCGGCCTATGTCGTGCTCGACCAGCACCGCCGCCGCGAGATAATCCGCGAAGGGCTTGAGCGCACTGCCGCTGCCGCAGGTCTCATCGTCAAACTGGACGCTGGGCTGCTCGACGAGGTCACCGGATTAGTCGAATATCCTGTAGTGCTTTCTGGGGCGATCGCCGCCGAATTCACGGCACTGCCGCCTGAAGTGTTGGCGACGGTGATGCGCACCCAGCAGCGGTATTTCTCTTGCTCGCAGCCCGATGGCACACCGGCACCGCGGTTTCTGTTCGTTGCGGACAACCTCGCCGCAGACGGCGGCAAGTTGATCATTGCTGGCAACGAGCGCGTGCTGCGCGCGCGGCTCAACGATGCGCGGTTCTTCTGGGACGAAGACCGGCGAATGTCTCTCGCGTCTAGGGTTGAGGCCCTGTCGCAGCGAGTTTTTCACGCAAGGCTCGGCAGCCTGCGCGACAAGGTCGGCCGGATGGAGCGAATGGCCGAATTTCTCGTGCAGTTCGTCCCAGGGGCTGATACCGCGCTCTCGCGGCGCGCGGTGCGGCTTGCGAAGGCAGATCTATCAACCGGCATGGTCAGTGAATTCGCCGAGTTACAGGGGGTGATGGGCCGCTATTACGCTCTACACGACGGTGAAGATCCGGCAGTCGCGGATGCCATTGCCGACCACTACCGCCCGCTTGGCCCGAACGACGCGGTGCCAGTCGCCCCCGTTACCGTCATCGCTGCGCTCGCCGACAAGATCGATACATTAGTCGCGTTTTTCGCTATCGGCGAAAAGCCGACCGGGTCACGCGACCCGTTTGCGCTACGCCGAGCGGCGTTGGGCGTGATCCGGCTAATTCTGGACAACCGGCTGCGGCTGCCGCTGCGAGTTGCATTCGAATACGGCTATTGGCGTTTGGGTCCTCCAGACGCCAATCCGGCCAACGAGCTGCTCGACTTTATTGCCGAACGCGTGCGGGTTCATTTGCGTGACGCATTTGTCCGTCACGATCTGATCGCAGCGGTTTTCACTCATATTCGCAAGACCGAAGGCGATCTGTTCCCTTTGCTCGCGCGCGTCGATGCGCTTCGCCGCTTTCTCGAATTGGAGGATGGCGGCAACTTGCTGATAGCCTACCGTCGCGCTTCGAACATCGTCGCGATCGAGGAGCGCAAGGACAATCGCCGCTATGGCGGCGACGTTGATCGGGGGGTGTTGCACGAGCCCGAGGAGCGGACCCTCGCCGCAATGCTGTCCAAGGTCGGCGAGCGCGCCGGAACTTTCTTAGCACGCGAACAGTTCGAAACAGCGATGTCGGAATTGGCGCGACTGCGTCGTCCGGTTGACGATTTCTTCGACAAAGTGACCGTCAATTGCGACGACGCCCCGCTCAGGGAAAACCGGCTGCGACTGCTGTCGCACATCCGGGAGACCCTGAACCGGGTCGCCGATTTTTCGCAGATCGAGGGGTAAGCGGCGAATGACGAAGTGGGTTTACAGGTTCGGCGATGGCGTTGCGGAGGGCCGGGCCGATATGAGAAACCTGCTCGGCGGCAAGGGCGCTGGGCTCGCCGAGATGAGCAATCTTGGCCTGCCGGTTCCGCCCGGCTTCACGATTACGACGGAAGTCTGCTCGTACTATTACGCGCACGGTAAGTCCTACCCGCTGGACCTGGGAGAACAGGTCGCCGATGGGCTGGCGGCGCTCGAGTACTTAGTCGCGGCACGCTTCGGCGACCCGAACAATCCGCTCTTGGTTTCGGTCCGATCGGGCGCTCGGGTGTCCATGCCGGGAATGATGGACACCGTGCTGAACCTGGGGCTCAACGATCAGGCTGTCGTAGGGCTGGCGTGCAGGAGTGGCGATGAACGCTTCGCTTACGACAGCTACCGCCGCTTCATCCAGATGTACGGCCAAGTCGTGCTCGGTGTCGACCACCACCATTTCGAGGAGTTGCTCGAAAATCACAAGCTCGACGCCCGGGCGACGCTCGACACCGATCTCTCTACAGAGGATTGGAAGACGATCGTGGGGGGCTTCAAGGACGTTGTCGCGCAGGAGTGCGGCCATCCCTTTCCGCAGGATCCGGAGCAACAGCTGAGGGGCGCGATCGGCGCCGTTTTTGGTTCATGGATGAACCCGCGCGCGGTCACCTACCGTCGACTCCATGACATCCCCGCGGATTGGGGAACGGCGGTCAACGTGCAGGCCATGGTGTTCGGCAATATGGGGCTGGATTGCGCGACCGGCGTCGCGTTCACCCGCAATCCCTCGACCGGCGAGAATGAGCTTTACGGAGAATATCTGGTCAACGCGCAGGGGGAGGATGTCGTCGCCGGACTCCGGACACCGCAGCATCTGACGATCGCCGGCAAAGAGACAAGCAACTCCACGCTCCCGGCGATGGAAGAAGTGATGCCCGGGGTTTTGGCGGAGCTCTACGAGGTGCGACGCGTCCTCGAAGACCACTACCGTGACATGCAGGACATCGAGTTCACGGTGCAGCGTGGCAAGCTTTGGATGCTGCAGACCCGCACCGGGAAGCGCACCGCTCAGGCGGCACTGAAAATTGCGGTGTCGTTGGTAGAGGAGGGCGTGATCGACCGTGAAGAGGCAGTCCGCCGCATCGAACCGACTTCGCTCGATCAGCTCCTCCATCCGACGCTCGATCCAAAGGCGAAAACGACGGTGTTGTCCCGCGCCCTGCCCGCTTCGCCCGGGGCCGCGTCCGGGAAGGTGGTTTTCTCGGCCGATGAGGCCGAAGCGCTCGCGGTGCGAGGCGAAGCGGTAATCCTCGTGCGCGTTGAGACAAGCCCGGAAGACATCCATGGCATGCACGCCGCCAAGGGAATTCTGACGACCCGCGGTGGGATGACGAGTCACGCGGCGGTCGTTGCGCGCGGCATGGGGCGACCTTGCGTCGCAGGGGCCGGTGACCTGCGGATCGACTACGAGGCAGGCACGTTGGCGGCTCGCAACATCCTGGTTCGCGCGGGAGAGATCATTACAATCGACGGCTCCTCCGGTGAGGTGATGCTCGGCGAGGTGCCGACAATCCAGCCCGAGCTGTCGGGCGATTTCGCGACCTTGATGGGTTGGGCGGACGCGATCCGCCGGCTGAAGATCCGCGCCAATGCCGAAACCGCGATCGACGCGCGCACGGCGCGCCGCTTCGGCGCCGAGGGGATCGGGTTGAGTCGTACAGAACACATGTTCTTCGAGGCCGATCGGATAAGCCCGATGCGCCGGGTCATCATGGCCGAAGACGAAACCGGGCGGCGCGCCGGGCTCGCCGAGCTGCTGCCGATGCAGCGCGAGGATTTCGTCGAGATCTTCCGAATTATGAAGGGCCTGCCGGTTACGATCCGCCTCCTGGACCCGCCATTACACGAATTCCTGCCCAAGACCGAGGCGGAGTTCAGCGAGATGGCCCGAATTACCGGCAAGGACGTGGCGGCGGTCCGTCATCGCGCGCTGGTTCTGCATGAGACCAATCCGATGCTCGGTCACCGCGGCTGCCGACTCGGCATCACCTATCCAGAGATCTACGAGATGCAGGCCGCAGCGATCTTCGAGGCGGCCGTCGCGGTGAGCAAGGAGACCGGCGAAGCGGTGGAACCCGAGATCATGCTGCCGCTTATAGCGACCAAGAAGGAGTTCGATATCCTGAAGGCGATGATCGATCGGGTGGGCCGCGAAATGATGGAACGGGAAGGCGTCAGGGTACCCTATCTGGTGGGCACGATGATCGAGCTACCGCGTGCTGCCTTGCTCGCCGGGAAGATCGCCGAAACAGCCGAGTTCTTCAGCTTTGGCACCAACGACCTGACGCAAACTGTATTCGGCTTGTCGCGCGATGACGCGGCGAGCTTTGTTGGAGCGTATCAGAGACTGGGGATCTTCGAGCACGACCCGTTCGTTACGCTCGATGTGAGCGGCGTTGGCGAACTCGTCCGCATCGCTGCCGAGCGTGGACGCGCTGCGCGCCCGGGACTGAAGCTCGGCATTTGCGGCGAGCATGGGGGCGACCCGGCTTCGATCGCATTTTGCGACGCCGTGGGGCTCGATTACGTCTCGTGCTCGCCTTACCGCGTGCCGATCGCCCGACTGGCCGCAGCGCAAGCCGCGCTGTCCGGCGAATCCGGAAGCGGAACAGTATGAGGCTGAAGATCACACTGATCATGATCCTGGCAGCGCTCGGCGGCACGGGCGCTGCAGTGGCGCAGACGCGCGCATTGCGGGGGCCGCTGGCGCCACCGACGATCTATTCGGCCCCGACCCCCGCTCCGGTTCCTCCGCCCGTCAATCCGGGCCCAACGAGCGTTCCGCCCGCAGGGCTCTCGCCATTGCTGACGGAGCCGGGGCCGGTGTCACCCACGCCTCAACGCGCAATGCCAGCTTATCCTCCTCCCCAATACCCAGGCCCGACCGGCCAGCAGAATATGCAGGCCTACCGCAACAGCCTGCTAAGCCAGCAGTGGCAGCTCGATCGCGACGGCGTTAGTCCCGACAGCGAACGCAATCGGGAAATCCAACATCAGCTGAACCCAACGGGCTCCCGTTAAGGCAGCGGATTACCGCGCCGCCACCGTTTCGTTGTCGAGGCGCATCCACTCCGGCTGAACCGGAACGATCGCCGCGTCCTGCGCCACCATCTTCCTGCCTTCCCGCACCGCGTCGATGCGCAGCAACGCCAAGCCCAGCCGATCGCGACTCGAACGCAATTCGCCGACCTCGCGCCCTTCGGCTGTTACGGTGGTTCCTGGAGGAGGCGCCGAGCCGTCGATTTTTACCGGCACGAGTCGCCGCTTGACGAGGCCGCGATATTTGGTCCGGGCGGTCAGCTCCTGTCCGACATAGCAGCCCTTTTGCCAATCGACGCCGTTCAACTCGTCAAAGCCGGCTTCAAGTAGGATCGATTTTTCGATGACCAGATCGCGGCTGCCATCTGGGATTCCGAGGGAAAGCCGTAGGCGATCGTAAGCTTCGAAACTGGCTTCGGTGAGCCCGCGGTCAAGAAGCGCTGGACGCGCTTCCTCGCGCGGAAAAACAGCCCGTGCGCCGAGAGTTGCGAGCCGCGGATCGACGAAAGCGATCCCCAACCCGAAGGACCGAGCAGCCCCCGCTTTGTTCGGTAGATCGAAGACAGCCAGGGCATCTTCTCCGAATACAGCGGCGATAGCGAGATGTGGCCGCTCGTCGAGCGAGATCTTGGCACGTAACCGGTAGATCGAAAGGCGTCTTTTGAGATCGCCGACGCGAGCGGCCTCTGCATCAAGCCAGATCGATTCGTTCGCTTCCATCATGATGAAGTCGTGCAGATACTTGCCTTGCGCGGTAAGTAGCGCCGCGTAACGCGCTGTCGCAGGGCCGACCTTTTCGACGTCGTTCGACACAAGCCCTTGTAGAAAGCGGCGGCGATGTGGCCCCGCCACGGCGAGAACACCGCGATCCTCGAGCAGGACAAAGCTGGCATCGGTCATGGCGGGCTACAGTTACGTAAGGACCGCTTTCTTGGCAAGCGGCGGGTGGTGAGGATATAAGATTGCCGGGTCGGCGAGATGCACATCCTGTTTGTCACCGCAACGCGCATCGGCGATGCCGTACTGTCGACCGGGCTGCTCGCTTATCTGATCGAGCGCTATCCCGGGACTCGGCTGAGCGTTGCGGCAGGACCGCTGGCGGCGCCTCTATTCGATGCGGCGCCCGGGGTCGAGGGGGTTTTGATAATCGAGAAGCGGCGCTGGTCTCTGCATTGGCTCCCGTTTTATGCGCGGGTCGCGGCAAAGCGCTGGGATCTCGTCGTCGACCTTCGCGGCTCTGTGCTCGCTTGGCTGCTGCGTGCGCAAGAACGCAAGGTTGTGACAAGGGGCGACCCTTGCGAGCATCGGGTCCGCCAGCTTGCGCGCCTGTTCAACCTCGATCCGCCGCCCGACCCCCGCCTTTGGACGGCGCCGCTCCATGAACGCTCGGCGACGCGGCTGGTGCCATCAGGCCTACCGATCTTGGCAATCGGCCCTGCTGCCAACTGGCGTGGCAAGCAGTGGCGGGCGGAGCGCTTTGCCCAACTCGCGGCGCGGCTGACCGCTGCCGCCGGCCCACTAGCAGGATTTCGTGTCGCAGTGTTAGGCGCCGAGCATGAGCGCGCGCAAGCCGAGCCGCTGCTGGCGGCGATTTCCGAGGATCGGCGTATTGACCTCGTTGGCCGCACCGAACTGCTGACAGCTGCGGCAGTGCTGCGGCGCTGCGCAATGTTCGTTGGCAACGATACTGGGCTCATGCACATCGCCGCGGCCGTGGGTACCCCGACACTCGGTTTGTTCGGCCCCAGTCCAGCGGCTCGGTATGCGCCGTGGGGACGGCACACGGGCTGCGTCCAATCGGCAGACCCGCCTGAGGCGATGTTCGGCGCAGGCTTCGACCACCGCACCACCAACACTCTGATGGACGGACTGTCGGTTGATGCCGCGGAGGCTGCCGCTATCCGGTTGTGGCGCTCGGCCGCCAGCGCCGCGGAATGATCAGGCCGCGGCTCTCGGCCGTCGTCGTAGCCCATGACGAGGAGCGCCAGCTCACGGATTGCCTTTCCTGCCTCGATTTCGCCGATGAGATCATCGTCGTGCTCGACCGCTGTTGCGACGCCTCGCGCGATATCGCGCTTCGGCATACCGAACGCCTCGTCGAAGGCGGCTGGGAGCGGGAGGGTCCCCGCCGGCACGCCGGCATCGATGCCTGCCGCGGCGAGTGGATCCTCGAGGTAGATGCGGACGAGCGGGTGCCATTAGGGCTCGCGGCAGAGGTCCGCCGGGTAATCGAAACATCGCCCGCCACCTGGCATCTGGTGCCGGTCGAGAATTATGTCGGTGCGCGGTTGGTACGGTGGGGATGGGGTGCATCCTTCGGCAGGTCGGCGCATGCCGCGCTGTTCCGCAAAGGGGCGAAGCGCTGGGGCGACGAGCGGATCCATCCAGCCGTTTCGTTGGGAGGGCGGCAGGGCAAGACGCTGTCGTCGCCGCTGCTTCATTACGTAGATCGCGATGTCTCCGAGATGCTCCAGCGTCTCGACCGCTATACTACGGCGCACGCACAAGATCTGCGCGATAAGGGCGATATCGGCACTTTCGGAAAAAACCTGCGGCGGATCGTTTCGCGCTTCTGGAAATGCTACGTCCGCCGTAAGGGTTATCGAGAGGGTCCCTACGGCTTTCTGATCGCGCTGTGCGCCGCGCTCTACCCGATTCTGTCCTATCTTAAAGCGAGGCTGGACGCACCTCACGCCAATCCGCTGCCCGCTTGCGAAGAGAAGGAGCAACCGACGGCTGCCAATGGCTAAGGTAGTGATGGCCGATGATGGGGTCGCGTTCGATGCGGCGATGGCCGAAAAGGGGCCTCTCGGTGGCGCCGAGACAGCCTTTGTCGCGCTTGCCGAGGCATTGTCGCGCCGCGGACATGAGGTATTCGTACGCAATCGCTGCCGCGCCGCGCTTTGCCACAAAGGCGTGTGCTGGGGCCCGCTATCAGGTGAGACGCCGGATGCCTGCGATCTCTACATCGGCAATCGCGGCCATCGGGTGATCGGGCTGGTGCGCAACGTACGGCGCCGGCTGTTCTGGCTGCATAACCCCGCCGGCTATCTGAAAAAGCCGCGAAACCTGTGGCGCCTCGCTTGGTACCGCCCGACTCTTGTGGCCTCCGGCGCCTATCATGCCACGACCATCCCGCCCTGGCTTCCTTGCGGTGGGCGCGAGATTATTCCTTATGGCATTCTCGATCGGTTCCGCGAGGCGTCGCTGCGCGAACCGCCTCTGCCTCACGTAATCTTCACTTCAAACCCCCAACGCGGGCTCGACTGGCTCCTCGACCTATGGGTTGCGCGTATCGCGCCTGCGGTCCCGGGAGCAGAGCTGCACATATATTCCGGCGCCTCTGTTTACGGCAAACCTGCGCCGCCGCGAATGGAGCAGGTGCTGTCGCGCGCCGACACGCTTGCAGCGTGCGGCATACGCCGCTTCGCTCCCGTCGGCCGCAAGCAGCTCGCGGCCGCGCTGTCGGGCGCGCGGGTCATGCTCTATCGCGGAGATCCCGGAGAGACCTTCTGTCTGGCCTTAGCCGAGGCGCAGGCGATGGGCGTACCAGCCGTTGTCAAGCCTTTGGGATCGGTGGCCGAACGGGTCATCGACGGCAAGACAGGCCGCGTCGTAAAGGACGACGACGAGTTTGTCACGGCGGCAATCGCGGCGCTGTGCGACGACGAATTGTGGCGGTGCTGGCATCGCGCCGCTCTCGCCGAGCAGCGCGGGCTGAGCTGGGACGCAGTTGCGGTGCGGTTCGAAGCGCTGATGAAATGACGCGCCGTCTGCTGCAGGCCATTGCCGGCGCGCAGCACGGCGGTGCAGAGATCTTTTTCCTGCGCCTTGCCGCCGCCCTGCAGCGCGCTGGTGAGCAGCAGCGCGTGTTGATCCGCCGAGATGCCGCCCGCGCACGAACTCTTCGGGCGGCCGGAGTGGCGGTAGCCGAACTTGGCTTCGGCGGCGCCCTGGATTGGGCAACCCGATTGGGCTTCCGGCGCGAGATTGCCGCCTGGCGTCCCAACATTGTGCTGACCTGGATGAGCCGGGCGACCCGGCATTGTCCGCGTGGCGACTTCGTACACGTCGCGCGGCTCGGAGGGTATTACGATTTGAAATATTATCGATGTTGCGATTGGCTGATCGGCAATACGCGCGCGATAGTGGACTACGCCATTGCGAAGGGCTGGCCGCGCGAGCGGATCGACTACTTGCCGAATTTCGTTCCCAATGCCTGGGCGGCGGCAGGTCCACGAGCGGAGATTGGCACAATGCGCCCACAGGCGCCGCTCGCGCTGGCGCTGGGACGTCTGCACCCCAACAAAGGGTTCGACCTGCTGCTCGAAGCACTCGCCGCAACTCGTACAGTTCATCTCTGGATCGCCGGCGATGGTCCGTTGCGGCCTCAACTCGAGCAACTTGCCGCGCTCCGCGGCATCGCCGATCGGGTGCAGTTTCTGGGCTGGCGCGAGGACGTGCCGCAATTGCTGGCGACTGTCGATCTTCTCGTCTGCCCGTCACTGCGGGAGCCGCTCGGCAATGTTGTGATCGAGGCGTGGTCTGCGGGCTTGCCGGTCGTCGCCACGGCAAGCGATGGGCCGGCGAGGCTCATCGAAGACGGTGAAAACGGCATTTTAGTGCCGCTCCCCGGCGAGCCTGGCGGCGGCGTAACAAAGCTCGCCTGCGCGATCGAGAAACTGTGCGGCGATGGAGCATTGCGAGCCCGGCTCGGGCGAGCCGGCCGGCGCACCTACGAGGCCCAATTTACCGAGCACTCCGTTGTCGCCCGTTATCGCGCTTTTTTCGACCGGATCACACCCTGATGTGCGGCATCGCTGGACTGATGACCCAGGACGGGGCAGCGCCGCCCTCAGCTCCGCTATGCGCAATGGCTGCGGCATTGCGCCACCGCGGGCCTGATGGCGATGGCCGGTACCGCTCCGGAGATGTCGGGATGGTGCAGACACGCCTTGCCGTTATCGACCTCACAACCGGCGAGCAGCCACTCTACGAGCCAAGCGGCGCCGCACTTATCGCCAATGCCGAAATTTACAACTACATCGAGTTGCGCGCCGACCTCGGCGGCCAAGACGGGAAGGCATTCTCGACCCAGTCGGATTGCGAGGCGGCGGTGCACCTCTACCGCCGATATGGGCTGGATTTTACTGCCTATCTGCGCGGCATGTATGCGATCGCGCTGCACGACCCAGGCGCCGCTAGCCTTATTCTGGCTCGCGACCCATTCGGCATAAAGCCGCTGTATTACGCCGAGAGACCGGGCGCTTTTGCGTTCGCCTCCCAGCCTGGCGTGCTGATCGAGGCGGGCCTCCTCGCGCCGCAGCTGTTCCGGCCGGCCTGCCACGAGCTGCTGCAGATGCAGTTCACAACCGGCCGCGAGACAATCTTTACCGGGATCAACCGAGTTCTCCCCGGCGAGACGGTCGTGGTGCGGCAGGGATGCATCGTCGAGCGGCGCCGGCGTCAGGCGCTGCCCGAAGGCGGGCCGCTTCCGCTTGGTGAGGAAGAAGCGTTGGTTCGGCTGGACGCGGCGATCGAGGAGAGCGTCCGGCTTCATCAACGTTCGGACGTGCCGTTCGGCATGTTTCTGTCGGGTGGGATCGATTCGACGTCGGTCTTGCTGATGATGGCGCGGCTGGCGGAGCGACCCGTCAAAGCCTTCACTGTTGGTTTCACCGCCGCCGATGTCGCGGACGAGCGGCCGGCCGCCCGGGCCGCCGCGCAGGCAGTCGGCGCCGAGCATGTCGAGCTCGGCTTCGGCGAGGCGGATTTCTGGCGCTTGCTACCCGAGATCGTCGCGGCGGTGGACGACCCGGCCGCCGATTACGCGATATTGCCCACTTGGGCCCTCGCCCGCGCGGCGCGCGAGGCTGGCATCAAAGTTATTCTCACCGGCGAGGGCGGAGACGAGCTGTTGGGCGGTTATGGCCGCTACCGCAGCGCGATGCGCCCCTGGTGGATCGGCGGCCGTACGCCGCGTGTCCGCGGCGTGCTGGACGGGCTCGGCATCCTGCGACACGAGATCGCCGGCTGGCGCGACGGCATCGCCGCGGCCGAAGCGCGCAACAGCGGCACCAGCCGGACCCTTTTGCAAGCCGCGCAGGCGGTCGATTGCGCCGATTGGCTGCCGAATGACCTGCTCCTAAAGCTCGATCGCTGCCTGATGGCGCACGGTACCGAGGGCCGCACGCCCTATCTCGACCCCGCGGTCGCAGCACTTGCTTTTCGCCTGCCGGACGAGCTCAAAGTCAGGCGCGGCCTCGGCAAATGGCTGTTGCGCCGGTGGCTCGCCGACCGCCTCCCGGAGCTGCAGCCCTTCGCCCGCAAGCGCGGCTTTACGGTTCCGGTCGCCGGCTGGATAGGCCACCGCGCCGGCGAGATCGGGCCGCTCGTCGCGCGCTCGCCGGCGGTGGCCGAGATCTGCCAACCCGACACGGTTGAACGTCTGTTCGCCGCCACCGGCAATAAACGCGCCGCCCGCGCCGCCTGGAACCTGTTGTTTTATGCGTTGTGGCATCGCCGCCACATCGAGCGCGCCACGCTGCCGCCCGATACGGCGGCGGCGCTGGCCGAGTGCGGATGACTTCGCGATTTTTCCCGTTGAACCGGGAATTTTTTCGATTTTTTTCCATAAGCCTTTGATTTACCACGGTATTGACCGCAGGCTACGGGAATTTTTTGAGGCCGAACCGGGAATTTTTTTAGCGTAACCGGGAATTTTGGCGACGTTCAGTCCGACCTCGACAGCTGCCCCGCGGCAGTACCTGATATCTCATCGACCGTCTCGGCGCCGTCGGTATCGAAAACCGGGCGCTGTTCGAGAAAGCGCCGCAGCGTTTCGATTTGCTCCCCGGCCTGGGCTTGCAAGCGCTGCCAATAGACCAGCCCGTTGTCGAGCGGAGCCTCGCGCGCGCTGGCGATCATCTGGCGGGCAAACTCGGCCTGCTCGTTGAGCATCCGCAACGCTGTGTTGATGCTCTTTTCAACGCCTTCCGCTTGCGCCTCGGCAATGAAGCGGTGCCCGATATGGCAGTGGTATTGCCGCAATCCGTTGTTCAGCGTGAACCTGAGCGCGCCGCCACACTCCGGGCAGCTCAACGCAACGGGGCGGTCAAGATTTTCCATCTCCATCGCAGCAGGCGCTCCTTCGCTCGCTCGCGCCGCGTCGGGCGGAATCGCTTCCTCAGAGAGCCCGACCAGGAGGGCAGGTATCTCAGCGGCGGGAACCACGAAATGCGGCTTGCCGATCCAGGCGGCGGTTCGCGGCATATCGGCGAAGGCCGCCTCGGCAGGATCCTCCACGACCGCCAGCCCGCCCGCCCGATGGATCGCATCAAGCCCGGCCGCCCCGTCGCTGCCGCCGCCGCTCAATACGACGCCGATGACGCGCGGCCCGCAACTCTTCGCGGCAGAGCGAAACAGCGGGTCGATCGCCGGCCGGGTAAAGTGCTCGCGCGGCCCACGGGACAGACAAACCTTGCCGCCGTCGATGAGCACGTGTCGATCCGGTGGCGCGACATAGATGTGACCCTTCCGGATCGGCTCCTCGTCGCGCGGGTGCGAGGCTGAGAGCTTTCCCGCTTTTTCGAGCAGGTCGACGAGGATGCTGCGGCTCTGCCCGATGTGAGCAGCGACAAAAATCGCCCCCGGGAAATCGCCTGGAAAGGCTTTAGCGATTGCGCGGACGGTCTCGAGACTGCCTGCGGAGCCGCCGATCACGATGATGTCCCGACGTAGCAGATCCACAGGCCGGGCGACGCTCGGCTCGTCCTCGGCCCGATCCATCCACATCACCTCCCTCAATCCGGCTCTGGCTTGTCAACGAGCCCCCAACGGCTCCGTTCCGGTATTTGGAAGAAGTAACAGCAACCGGCAAAAAAATCGTCCCGCGGCCCCGATTTCGGGGATCAGCTGCACGCAAAAAGGGAAGTGCCCATCAGGCTCTATAGGAACGCGATCAGCTCACGAACTGTACGCCTTATGAACACCCGAATGCGTCGTCTCGCGACCGCGGGTTATTCACGCTTGAAAGGAGCTGTAAAAATGCGAAGAACGATAGTGACCGCGACGATGCTGCTGGGGCTGACTTCGTGCGCCGGAACCCCCGATCCGGGTTACAATACCGTTTCCGGCGGCGCGACGGGTGCCGCAACAGGGGCGGCCATCGGGTGTGTTGTGACGATCCCGGTCGGCTGCGCGCCCGGCGCCGCATTGGGCGCAATCGTCGGCGGCGCTTCGGGAGGCACGCTTGGTCTGGCGTCCACCACGCCGCCGCCGGTGGCGACATATCCCGCGGGCGGTGCGGTAGCGAGCTATCCGTATACTGCGCCAAGCCCGTATTCGGCGCCCTCGGCCTATCCGGCTCCTCCTCCGCCTTCCTATAGCGCATTGCCTCCCGAATAACCGGCAGCGGTGCAATCAGCACGAGAGCGGCTGTGGGACTTCAAAAAGCAACGACCCTACGCCGCGTTGGCGGCGAGCAAAACGCTTCAGCCCCGCGCCGGCGGGACTTTTCTTTTGCCCACACACCTTAGAGTCTGACCCAAAAGCGTGTTGCGTTGGGCCGGATCACGTGATTCACGGTTACGGGCTCACCGTGATGATGGCGAACAGCGATGTAGACGTAGGAGCACCGTTGGACGACCACGTGGGTTACGACGCCGGCAGCAGGTGAGGGCCTGCAAGACCCACGCCCTGGTCGATAGCGAAGGGCTGCCGATGCGGGTCGTCGCCCACTCCGCCGCGATCCAGGACCGCGACGGGGCCGGACTGGTCCGCAACAAGATACGCAAACGCTTCCCCTGGCCGAACTGATCTGGGCCGACGGCGGCTACAACGCGTGGCAAGTTGAAGCTGCGGTAGCAAAGGCACCGCTGTTGCGCATGGAGATCGTCAAGCGCAGCGACGACATGAAGAGCTTTGTCGTCCCGCGGCGCCGTTGGGTGCCAAGCGCACCTTTTCCTGGTTCGGACGAAGCCCGCGTCTCCCAAGGACTTCGAGAACCTTGCTGAAACCCTGGCCGGCTTCGCTACTCTCGCCTCCATCCAGCTTGCGCTCAGGCGGCTTTCCAGGCCGTCGGGCCGACCCTAACCGGTCGTTCGCTGAGACCGACCGCAGCGGTAAGTCGTGCCCTGTTTGCCGAAAAATGACACAATTGTTACACGTTGACACACTCTAAGCGGTCTGTTCTACCTTGCTCCTTAACCATATTTGCTTGGGGGGAGCACAATCATGAAAATACGTAGCTGTCTGGCGGGCATTGCCCTTGCCCTGCATCTCGGCGGTGCATCTGCCCTTGCCCAAAACGCCTATATCACCAATTTCGGCTCCGACACCGTGTCGGTAGTGAACACCGCGACCGATAGTGTAACCGCGACAATCAACATCCCTCACCCGCCCTCCGGCAGAGCGGCGCCCTTTGGTGTGGCTGTCAGCCCTGACGGCAGCAAGACTTATGTCACGAACCAATTCGCCAATACCGTGTCCGCAATCAACAACGCAACCGGCACGGTTGCCACCATCGCTGTCGGCAATGGACCCTCCGGTGTTGCGATCACCCCAGACGGCAGCGAGGTATACGTAACCAACCAAACTGGCAACACTGTCTCGGTGATCAGCAGCGTCACGAATGCGGTGATCGCCATAATCCCTATTGCCAATAACCCGCTCGGGGTGGCGGTGAGTCCAGGCGGCGGTAGGGTCTATGTCGGGAACGGCTTCGGCACGGTTTCGGTCATCGACACAGCGTCAAATACTGTATTGTCGTCGTTTCAGATTGGCCTCATTCCGATCAAGGGCGTGGCGGTCAGCCCGGATGGCAGCCAGGTCTATGTTGTGAACGGAAGCCTCATCCAGAGTCCGCAGGTCCCTCAAACGACGAATAGTGTATCGATAATCGACACAGCAACACATACCGTGACCGCTACGATCCCGGTTGGTATGAGCCCTTTTGGCGAGGCGGTCAGTCCGGACGGCAGCAAGATTTATGTCGCTAATACGCAATCGAATAGTGTGTCGGTGATTGACACGGCGACCAAGACTGTAACTGCTACCATCGTTTTCGGGAGCAGTCCCTCTGGTCCCTCTGGTGTGGCATTCAGCACGGACGGCACGAAGGTCTATGTCGCCAACCAGTTCTCCAATATTGTATCGGTGATCGATGCAGCGACAAATGCGGTGACGGCCGCAATCCCTGTGGGCGATCTACCGATCGCCTTTGGTGTTTTCATTCAGCCCGCGAAGTCTGAACCGAAATTTGCCGGCATCCCCGGAACACCCAACTGCTATGGCCAGAGTGTCGCGGCGCTCGCCCGGCAGTATGGGGGGCTGAACGCCGCAGCTGCCGTCCTCGGGTATTCCAGCGTCACGGAACTGCAAAATGCCATCATGGAATATTGTGGAGGATAGCACACATTGCCTGGCGCAGCGTGGTCCTCCTTGCTGGCTTGTGAGGAGGTCACTTGGCAGCACCCCACCCGAGGCCAAGCCAAACCCATCTGGATAACGGCAATCCACTCAACGGAGAAAGTACCATATCTGGTGTTTTCACATTCGCAGCGACGGCGCCGACGACGCGGGTGGGCCTTTCCGGCCATTTGCAGGACCTGGCAGTATCACCCTGGGTCGACCGTAGCGAACGATTAGTCGGCCCTATTTCCCTTATCGCAGAAGGGCAAGCTACCAATAGTTTTGCCAGCCTGCGAATAGTAGCACACGGAGGTATGTCGTACTTGACCGAACGTTTGATACACAACACACGCGTGCAGGAAAACGTATTTCTTTCCGTAAACAACATCCCAATCGATCAGATCGGGTCTTATGGTAATCGATCCGTTATAGTCATTAGCAGCGCTGCCTCCGGGAAAAATGACAATAGAGACAGCAGATGCGTCATCCGTTAGGCCGGAAACGGATAAGCAATAATCTTCAAAAGCCCGTTCTTTCGCGTGAATTTCGTCGTAGGTTGCGTCGATTGCGATACTATCGGCGCCATTAATTATAAAGGCGTCTGTCGCTGGCTCATGCCCAGTGTTGCGGAATGGGACCGGGACAGTAACGGCCTCGTTTGGCGGAGCACTTGGTATAGCGCCGAGCGTTGCACTAACTGGACTGATCCAAGCCCGATTAGCAGCAACCAGGGCCATGTGCGCGTCGTCAGCAGTAAACTTGGTTATAACTAGAGAACCGATGATGCCAAGGGAACTGATCAAACCGACAATTGCCCCTGTGGCAGTGATCCGATTAAGGCTTCTGGCGATCCTAAGCTGAGCCGCCCCGAGTTTGCGCTGGGCGGCTTGGTGATCTTCCTCGCTGAGGATTTCTCCGATAACAGCTTGAAACCCCGCCCATTCACCCCGC
>Ga0126381_100002110_pt1 | contig 21506 bp, 12 predicted proteins | sample PanSoiMetPlot_28_FD_96465 | JGI IMG/M metagenome (GOLD analysis project Ga0126381, IMG submission 96465) | Tropical forest soil microbial communities from Panama - MetaG Plot_28 | ecosystem: Environmental > Terrestrial > Soil > Tropical forest > Bulk soil | place: Panama | collected 2016-02-17
GATTCGCCTTGCGCCACCGTGGCCGACTTCGTGCCCGGATCCTCGCAGGCCGACTTCGGCAACTTTTCACGCAACATGCTGCGTGGCCCGGGATTCTTCGACACCGACCTCAATGTGACGAAGAACTTCAACGTAACCGAGCGGTTCAAGTTTGCGGTGGGAGCGAACTTCTTTAACGTGCTCAACCATCCCAACTTCGATCTGCCGAGTAACAACGTGACCGGCGGCGGCTTCGGGACGATCAGCGCAACGATCTCGCCGGCGACCAGCCCCTACGGCGCGTTCCTGAACGTGCCGTTGACCGGCCGCATCGTCCAGCTGAATGCGCGCGTGACCTTCTAGTCGGTTGCGGTTCGAACCATTGGTTCATGGAGGCCCCAGGGAAACCTGGGGCCGTTCCCTGCTGTCTGAACAAACAAGCTCGTCGCTTGCCCGCAAATGTTTCTCACGTCTTTTGGGGCGTGGCCTTTCCTTGGTCTGTTGCTTCGCCGCGGCGGAAGTTCCATTCTTGCCGCGCCTCTGGTTTTTAATCGATCCAGATTGCGTTAGAGCCGGTTGCATTGACACTGGACAGGCATAGCTTTAGCCTGAGTCAGCCAGGAAGCAACAGATAGTGCGTTCTGGATTCAGTATGCACGACTTGATGTAGCATAGCGAAGGCCTTGTTCATCAGATGTTGGTGATACCACGAACCCCTCAGTAGCGGCTCTTTGATGAACAAGAGGCGGAACACTGTAGCGAACACGAACTATTGCTGCATTTCCTAAGTGCATTTTGCCGTCAAGAACTGGTTCCTGATAACCGGCCGATGGCGCAGTCTCGGTGATGGATCGAAATATGAGTCGTGAAATGTCAAAGGCAAACGGCAAGTCTAAAATTGAGCCGAGCGAACAACGAAAGCCATGGATGACGGCTTTGGAGACTCGGTTTGCCGAAGAGGAGCCGAATCTCGGTTCCAGCCGCCAGCGGCTGATTCGCGAGATCTTGGAACATGCCGAGGATACGTATTTTCTTTCCTCGCGCGCGTTAGCCCAGAAATATAATCTCGATCCCACCACGATTGTGCGAACGATCCAAGCGCTTGGCTATAAGCGCTATGGAGAGTTTGCCGCTGACCTACGCTCCCACTTCGTAGCCCGAATTACGCCCTATGCGGTGATGAAATCTGCCGTACGCGAAAAGCGCAGCGTCGCGAATCACATCGAGCACACCATCGAAATGGATTTACATAACCTCAACGCGCTCCGCTCCCAGTTGGACGCGAAACGGGTGCTCGAAATCGCGAAGCGCATCGACCGGGCACGCCGCATCCTGGTCATCGGCATCGATTTTGCCGCTCCCCTTTCAAATCTTCTGGCCTATGGTCTCGTTTCGATTGGGTACGATGCGGAGGCTCCGATCGGTTCTGCGGGCAACCTGCGCCAGAAAGTGTTGCTCTTAGGAGCCAAAGACCTGCTCATCGCCATCAGTTTTGGCCGTTGTCTGCAAGATACGGTCGATTGTGTTATCAAAGCGCGCGACAACCGTGTACCGACATTTGGTTTGACCGACAGCGAGAAAAGCCCGATCGCCCTTTTCTCTGATTCCTCCTGGATTACTTCCACCGCCAGCCCTTCGTTTCACGGTTCCTATGTGGCGGTGGTTGCAGCTATTAACGCTCTGCTGGTGGCGTGTTCCCAACTGCGTCCGCAACGTTCGCTTGCGGTCCTACGGCGCAAGGAACAGGAATTCAGGTCACGCTGGTATACGCCGCTTTCCAAGAAGGCGGCAAACGAACTGCCAAGTAAACACGAATGACCCCGTCGATTTGGCGCAAGTCACTGCGGTTTCCATCCCGGGCCGCGCAGGGCTCGTCCCGCCATCGCCCCGGTCAGTTTGCCTTCTTCGTACTCAAGCTCTCCATTCACGAACACATACTCTATCCCTTCAGAAAGCAGAGTCGGGCTCTCGTAGGTTGCTTTGTCGATGATGGTTGCGGGGTTGAAGATAGTGATATCGGCAAAAAATCCCTCTTTCAGAAGGCCACGGTCCTGCAAGCCTTGACGCTGAGCTGGAAGAGATGTAAGTTTCCGGACTGCCTGTTCCAGAGGAAGCAGATGTTCCTCGCGCACATAATGACCAAGCAAACGTGGCATGCTGCCAAATGCGCGTGGATGCCCATGGGGGTCAAACAGCGGCCCATCGAGTGAGGTTTCCCCGCCGTCAAGGCCAATACTGGTCCAAGGCTGCTTCAACCCGTAGCGAAGGTCATCTTCGCTGGCGATGAAGTAGATGGCTCCCGTCTGAGCCTTGTCGGCCAGCACCAGATCCATCATCGCATCGAGCGGATCTTTCCCTTGTTCGTTGGCAAGCTGCGCCAGAGTCTTGCCGTTGTACTGTTGGAACGCAGGATTCTCGATGCCGGACAGAAGAATGCCGGGGGCGCCGCCGCTGCCCAGGTACAAATTCTCCCAATTCGGATGTTCGCTCGCCAGCTCTTCTTTAATCCGGGAGCGCACCGCGGCATCTTTTAGACGCTCGAGAAGCTTCGGTACTCCACCATCCGCCACCCAGGGAGGGAGGCTCGAGGCCAAGGCAGTGCCGCCGGCAACGTAGGGGTACAGGTCAGCGGAAACATCTTGCCCGGAATCACGCGCGGCCTGAATCATGCCGATAACGTTCGGCATGGATCCCCAGCGAGGCTTACCAATCACCTTGAGATGAAAAATCTCAACTGGCAAATGGCCTTCACGCCCGATGCGTAACGCCTCTTGCACAGCTTCGGCTTCACTTTGTCCCTCGCTGCGCATGTGGGTGGCATAGATCCCCCCATACTGCGCTGCTATCTTGGCGAGTTCGATTAACTCATCGGTCTTTGCATAGTGGCCGGGAGGATAGATCAGCGCGGTAGAAATTCCGAATGCGCCCTCCTGCATCGCTTCCGCCACCAAGGCCTTCATTCTTGCAAGTTCTTCGGCGTTCGGTGCCCGGTCTACGTCTCCGAGAACAGCCTGCCGCACTTGAGCTGCGCCCACATAGGTGCCAAGGTTCAGCGGGGTACGCGTTTTCTCCAGGCGAACAAAGTACCGGTCGAGTGTGGTCCAGTCGACCTTGAGGTGATAGCGGTCCAGCTCCGGCTGGAGTTGAGATAACGTGAGCGTATCTTGAGGAGCAATCGACTGTCCTTCGCCCGTGATTTCCGTCGTAATGCCCTGCGACAACTTGCTCAGCGAGCGGTTGTCGATGAGCAGCGCGATCTCTGACTGCCCGAGCATGTCAATGAATCCGGGCGAAACCACTAGGCCTGTTGCATCGACCACTTTTTTCGCAGTCGCATTTTTCAGGTTTCCAATCTTCGCGATTCGGTCTCCGCGAAGCGCAATATCTCCCGAAGTCCATGGATTCCCTGTGCCATCGACAATCCGTCCATTCTTGATGATGATGTCGTACTCGTTCTTCGCATTGGATTGCGAGAACATGAACATGGCACAGAGGGCGAGAGGAACTATAAGGAGATGCCGTGCTCTTCTAAGTGTCGTATCCATATGTGTGGCGCTCGCTTTATTTTCCAGGCAAGGAATGCACCGCTACGCCCGAGCCACGACTCCCGCTCTCCAGTTTTTCGCACGAACGGTGAGCCGATCAACCAAGTCGCGCTTCACGGCGTAACCCATGCCCGGAGCATGCGGCACCCGAATCGTGCCTGCGGGACTGACCTCCACTTCCGGCTCGATGATGTCTTCCGTCCAATACCGCTGGCTGGCAGAGACGTCCCCGGGGAGTGTGAAGTTCGGGAGTGTGGACATGGCGATGTTGTGAGCCCGCCCAACCCCGGATTCAAGCATCCCACCGCACCAGACCGGCAAGGAGTGTTGTTGGCAGATGTCGTGAACTTGGCGGGCGGAAGTGTGGCCGCCGACGCGACCCAATTTGACGTTGATGATGCGGCACGCACCCAGTTCAATGGCAGCCTGGGCATGGGCCGCATTGTGGATGCATTCGTCGAGACAGATTGCCGTAGCGAGCTGGGACTGGAGCTTAGCGTGCGAGTGAATATCGTCCCACTGTAATGGCTGCTCGATCATGAGAAGCTTGAACTCATCGAGCTTTTTCAAGTGTCCAGAATCTGCGAGCTGATAAGCGGAATTCGCGTCTACCGAGAGTCGAATCTGGGGAAATTCTTTTCGAACTGCGGCCAGGAAATCCACATCTTTCCCGGGCTTTATCTTTAGCTTGATCCGCTGATACCCGCTTTCCAGTTCCTCCTCGACTTTTTTGACGAGTGCTTCCGGCGTTTGGCGAATACCCAGAGACACTCCGCAAGAGATCTCATCCAACTGTCCACCCAGTAAGTTCTTGAGCGGCATGCTCTTAAGTTTGGCTTCGGCATCCCAGACTGCATTCTCGACGCCGCCTTTGGCCATCTGATGTCCGCGAATCGAGGCGAGCATGGCCGCTACATCGGTTGCGCGAGACAAATCGACGCCGATCAACCGCGGCGCAATGAAATCGGAAATGATGTGCCAGGCCGTGTCGGTCGTTTCCGCGTTATACGACGGGCTCTCGACCGTCGTCACTTCTCCCCAGCCGCTGACTCCATCGACGATCGCCTCGATCAGGAGAATTCTTCGATCCTGGGTTACTCCGAAGCTGGTTTCAAAGGGCGCTTTGAGGCGCATGCGAATTTCGCGAAGTATGAGTGTTTCGATAAGCATATGACTTCCTAGTACAAGCCACTGAGTTCTACCGGTTGGATTGACAAGCTAGCGGTACTGGGCACAGCTCTTCCCGGCTTCCGCGCGCCAGTGCTCGTTTCCCTGTGCGATAACTGCTGAAACGTGAGGTTCAGGATGGGATACTGCTCCCAATCCTTGAAATCGAAATGCCACCACTCGTAGGGATAAACGGAAAATCCCTCCGCTTCCAAGACATTGCGCAGCTGCTCGCGATCCCAGCGTTGCAAGGATGTTCCGCCTGGGTAAAACGCGTAGGACCGCTCTGACATTTCGTCGTATCCGCCGGTCATCGGGACTTCAACACCTGTCTTCAGATCGTAGAGAGTCAGATCGACAGCGCACCCGCGGTTGTGGCGCGATCCTTCCCTCGGATCTGCAACGAAGATTTTCTTATCGTCTGGGGTTGCATCCCAAAAGATCCTGGTCACGTACCATGGCCGGTATGCGTCGTGGATCAGTAAGCCATATCCGAGAGAACGAAGCTTCTGTGCGGACCGGCCCAACGCCTCCGCGGCTGGCCGTTGAAGAAAGGCTTTGGCCTGTTCGTACACAGGAGCGCCAAGGAAGTTGTTCGATGTTGCGTAGCGGATATCGAGCTTGATGGTCGGATCTATCGTCGTCAAGTCGACTAGATCGGCAGCGCGAAATGGCTTGTTTTCCGTGGGAGGATGCTGCGCCAGAGCCTGGCGCCGCAGCTCCGAAATCGATTGGGAAGGATGGACCTGGAGCCCCGTCGCGATCGGCCGCCGCCGGAAAACAACCGCGCCTATCTTGACCTCAGTTGCGCGGCCACTTCGGTCGCGGTGAAACATGGCAGTTTCGCCGTCGTAGAGACCGTGGGCTGGGAACTTGAATGCATCTGCGGACTCCTGCTCAAGTGGATCGTACTCAAACCATTCGATCAGCACATTGAGCTTTCCGTCTTTTTCGAAGACATAAAGAATGTCGTGATCCCAACCATATTGCCCAACCAGTTCATCGAATTGTCCCGGTGACTGGCTCGGCTTGCTTTGTTCGATGCGCTTAAAGACCGTGTTCCCGACGCGCAGACCGTCATCCTGCGGCAGAAGTCTGGTATCCGGATCCTCGTCGAGGCGGCCATCCAAGACAACGGCATCCCCCAGCTTGCGAAGTTCGGATTCGAAACCGCCGTTGATGGAGAGCATGTGCAGGGTGCCCTCACGATCCATGAGGTCCACGGCATCGCCGCCTTCTCCATAGCGCCCCGCCAGTTTGCGGGCAAGATCACGAGGCACTGCCGTTGTCGACTCGAACTGCGGAAGCGCCTTGCCCGCGCGCATCGTCAACATGAGCTGCAACGCTTTTCTTGCCACGACATTGGTCACAGCGTTGGCCGCGTCCATTGTGGTTACAGTTACAACCCCGAGTTTTTCTTCGGGCAAGCCCTCAACTTCCGTCGCAAATCCGTAAATCGCGCCGCCGTGACCGACATCGCGGTGCCCATCCAGTTCCGAGATGCGAAAGCCGAGCCCATATCCTTTCTTTTCGCCTTCCTTGGCGAACTGAGGGATCCACATCTGCTCCAGAGTGTCACGCCGGATCAACTGTCCCGCGGGACCGCGACCGTGATTAAAGAGCACCGTGAGGAAATGGGCGAGATCTGTAACGGTCGAGTACATGCAACCGGCGGGAGCCAAGCCCAGTTCAAACGTCGGTGCGGGAAACTTCAAGCCGTCATAGCTCCACATGTAGCCTTTCGCCAGATTGCGCACCAGGTTGGGATCGGGAGCGAACGAACTCTCGCTCATTCCCATGGGCAACAGAACAGCATGTTTCAAATAATCAGAGAAGGGTTGATGATTGAGCTCCTGAAGCACGTATCCCACCACCGCAATCGCAGCATTGGAATATTTGAGATGAGTCCCGGGCGCGTAGACCAAGTCGGTGTTGTTCATGCTGCGGACCGTCGCCTGAAGACTGGGCTCAGTCGGATCAAAATAGTTGCCGATCGGCGGCTCACGCAGCAGCCCAGAGCGGTGCGACATCAACTCTCGCAGAGTGATTGCGCTCCCGAACGGATTATGGGGATGAAAATCGGGGACGTATTTTTCGACGGGCGCATCCAGATCGATTTTCCCCGACTCGACCATCTGCATAATTCCGATGTCGGTAAACAGCTTGGAAACCGATCCCACGCGATACACCGTGTGAGCGGTTGCGGGAATCTTCTTGCCGGGATCCTGATAACCGAATCCTTGAGCCCAGACGACCTGGTCGCCATCGACGAGAGCGATCGAAAACGCCGGGAGCTGCTTTTCCTGGATCTCCTGCTCTATTACTGCCCTCAGAGCCGTAGCCATCGGGGCGTAATCACTGCGGGGCGGAATATTCGCCTGCACTTGCGCGCTTGCCAAACCGGTGCAGAGGAGAACTAGGCCACTGTAAATCGCTAGCTGGGGTCGTGGCGTTGGGGTTCGCATAGAGTCGAGACCTACTTTTTCTTCTGCTGCGGCTCTTTTTCCTGCACTCGAGTGAAGAGAATTTCAGGAGCGTCGGGATCCAGAGGAGCCGCCAGGCTGCTAATATTTCCGTCCATATCGGTCAGAAAGCGCACCGGGCCGATGTCAATCGATCCCGTCGAATCCGGAGGAGATTGGAAGATGTCGTACTGGGAATGCTCCAGCGAGAACGGCAATTTGTTCAGAGCAGCTTTGAGGCCTTTGCCATCAAACTGAACCGAGAAGGTACCGTAGCCAGGATGTTCGTAAACTCCAGCGTAATCGTGGAGTTCGTGGGAGGGCCGGGTATTGGCTTTGCGCTTCGCGACCTCTTCCTTGTGCTCCTCGTCGTCAGCCGCTTTCTGCTTCTTCTCCAGTTCCTTAAAACGCTTGCCCCAATCCACCGCCGACAGTTCGAATAACTGGTCATAGACGTGGTAACTCACGATCTCTGGAACAGGATCGTCCCCCAGCAGGTTCGTAAGAATCACCACTCCCAAGTTGTCATCGGGGAGCAGCGCAAGCAGAGCATAAAAACCATCAATGCCTCCGTTATGCCACCACAGCGCGTGCCCGCGATAAGAAGAAATCACCCAGCCCATGGCGTAGCTACGGAGACCGATTTCCTGAGGGCGGGACGGATCCGGCATCGGGACTTGTGGCGAGTGATTCAGCGTCAAATTGGCTTTTGAAATGAGCTGACGATCACCGGCTTTCCCATCTCCCAGTTGGAAAATAGCATAGCGCGCCATTTCCTCAATGTTGGAATTGATCGATCCGGCGGGACCGATGCTGGAGAGCGGATGAAACGGAATCTCCGATACTGCGCCTGTTTTCTCGTCTTCATGATACGGGAGCGAAAAATCAGCACTCTTCTGGCTCTCGAGCACGGAGAAGTTGCTGGATTTCATTTCGAGGGGTTCGAAGATATGCTGCCGGACGAAATCTTCCCAGCTTTGCCCCGAAATCTTCCCCACGAGATACCCCGCCGTCGTCACAAGCAGGTTGTTGTATTGGTACCGACTCCGGAAATCGTGATTCGATTGAAGGAAACGCAATCGGTGGACGAGATCCTCACGGCTGAAATCGGAGCTGTACCAGACCAGGTCATGTCCAGCCATGCCCACGCGGTGAGTAATCAAATCGGTCGGAGTCATACGTTCGCTGGCAACGGGATCGTACATCGCGAAATCCGGGAGGTAGCGGCGCACGGGAGTGTCCCAATCCAATTTGCCTTCGTCGTTCAGAATTCCCATAGAAAGAGCCGTGAAGGACTTCGAAATGGAACCGATGGCAAAAAGGGTTTTCGGAGTAACGGGAAGATTTCTTTTGACGTCGCGAAGGCCAAAACCGCGCGAGTAAACAACCCGGCCGTTCTGCACCACAGCAATGGCGAGTCCCGGCACCTTCCACGTTTCAATCTGTTCACGCACAAACTGGTCCATGCCAGTGACGTCGAATGGCGCAGCTGTTTGAGCGCGGCCTTGGGGAGGGGCGGCTAACAAAATGCCCAAGAGCAGGAATATCGCGAGCGATAATCTCAGTTTCCAACTCTTAGTCAGGCGTTTTTCGCGTCGGTCACAATTCATGAAGGGCTCAACGCCTCCTCCAGATGAAGTAAGCAGGAACACCGGTGAACACCACCGCCAGCCCGACTGCAGCGCGCTCCGGTTGAGCAACAATTGTGCTCAGCACAAATGCCGCAACCGCCAGAATGAAAAGCATTGGTGTCCAGGGATATCCCGGCACGCGGTATGCAACTTGACGTCCAGTTTGCCGAGTCCGGTACACGAAGATGCTGGCCGCCGCTAGCGCATAAAAACTCCACCCTACGAAAACGACGTAGGTGAGCAGCTGTTCGAACGTGCCGCTGGCCGCCAGCAGCGAAGCCCAAACCGCCGTAGCGAACACGGCGACGGCGGGAGTGCCGAAGCGCGGATGCACCTCTGCCAGCTGATGAAAAAATAGACGGTCTTTTGCCATCGCGAAATAAACGCGAGGCGCAGTCAGCATCAGTGAATTTGCAGCGCTGAAAATGGAGAGCAGGATAGCGAGGGTTACAGTTTTACCCAGAGCGGGCCGAAGCGCCTTGGACACTGCCGTGGAAGCTACGTGGGGCGAACTGGCCACTCCGACCGTCCCGAGAGCAGCGAGATAACCGAGGTTGCAGAAGATGTAAAGAACGATGAGTGTGAAAATTCCCACCGCAAAGGCAATCGGAAAATCACGTCGCGGATTCACGCATTCGCCGGCCGCAAAAGTTGCGTACTGCCAACCCTCATAAGCCCAGAGCACGCTGATCGTGGCCAGCGCGATCGCGGAGAAACCGGAATGAGCAGAACTGGAAGCGGCGGATACGACCGATCCCGAGTGGTTCAGCGAACCAAACCACAAAAGCGCAGCCGCCATCGACAAAATGGCCAGAACCTTGACGATCGTTGTGACGTTCTGCACATCTGCACTCTCGCGGGTGCCGCGGATATTGACGAACGCGATCAGGCAAATCAGCAGCACGGAAACGATCTTTGCCGTCCAGAATCCCAAAGGCAAGAATTCAGTGAGGTAATTACTGAAAGCCACCGCTAGGGTGGCGATCGATCCGGTGCTGACCACGAAGAAGAGAACCCATCCAAAGAGAAACGCAGGCAGAGGCCCGAAACTGTCACGAATGTAGATATAAAGGCCGCCTGCCTGGGGATTGGCCGCCGCCAACTCGCCGTAGGTGAGCCCTCCCAGCAGGGACAAGATCCCGCCAATAAGCCATGCCATAAGCGCGAGCGGGACTGAGTTGCCGACTGTCTTCAGCACCACAGCGGGCACCAGAAAAATTCCCGAGCCGATAACGGTACCGACTACGAGCAAGGCCAGGTCATGGAACCGCAACACACGACGGAGCCCGGCAGGCGCAGGCACGGCGGGCGATACTTCTGAACTGATCGTCAACTGATCCGGCTCCCGAACCGTTCCTCCATGGGCATAGGTTTTAAGTGCAACGGATTCTGTTTGTCAATCGAAAAAGCAACAAATAGTGCTATTCATTGACTTTATGCACTATGTGGTGTACAGGTATTAGCTGCCAAAAAGGAGCCGGCGCGATCAGTTCACGTGCCTCAGCTTTCCTGCTCCCTCAATTCTCGAGTCGGGGACAGCCGGGCACGGCTTCAACGGGTAAACTCCGGGTACAAGCTTCCTCTATGAAAACAGTTTCATTCAGATTCTTTTCCCTTTGCATCTGCCAGTTCTTTCTGATCGGTCCCATCGGGGTTGGGATGTGGTCGCAAGTTCCCCAACCTGCAGAGCCGTCTGCGCCTGCGAAAAAATCGCCTGACAGTGCTCCCGAGCAACGACCCGGGATGACGGCCAGCGATGTCGAGGCCTTTCTGGACGGAGTCGTGCCCATGCAGCTTCAGCGAGAAGACATCGCGGGGGCGGTAGTCGTGATCGTCAAAAATGGCAGCGTGTTATTGGCCAAAGGCTATGGCTATGCGGACGTCAAGTCGAAGGTGCCGGTATCGCCGGCAGGAACCCTGTTCCGGCCCGGGTCCATTTCAAAGACGTTCACCTGGACAGCCATTATGCAATTGGTCGAGCAGGGAAAGATCAATTTAGATGCCGATGTCAACGACTATCTTGATTTTCGGGTGCCGCACACCTTCGGGAGCCCCGTCACCGTTCGCAACCTCATGACCCATACGCCGGGATTCGAAGAAGTCATTAAAGATCTCATGGTTGATCGTCCTGACCAATTAACTCCTCTCCATGCATTTGTCATTGCCCACCAGCCGAAGCAGATTTATCGGCCCGGAACAATTCCCGCCTACTCAAATTACGGCGCCGATCTCGCCGGCTATATTGTCGAGCGCGTGTCGGGTTTGCCTTTTGAAGATTATGTGCAGAAAAACATTTTCCAACCTCTTGGGATGTCGAACGCCACGTTCGTGCAGCCGTTGCCCGAAAGATTGAAATCGATGATGTCGAACGGTTACGAAGTGGCCTCACAGGACTCGAAACCGTTCGAATTGGTCCCTCCGGCTCCTGCCCCGGATGGGAGTTTGTCGGTCACAGGCGCCGACATGGCGCCTTTTATGATGGCGCACTTGCAGAATGGGAAATACGGTGACCGGCGTATTCTCCAGGACCAAACGGCAGAGATGATGCACGCCCGGCAATTCTCTATGGATCCCTCGGTAAACGGGATGGCGCTTGGTTTTTATGAAGAGAACCGGAATGGCCTGCGCATCATCGGCCACGGCGGCGATTTGAATTATTTTCACAGCGACATGCATCTGATCCCGAGCGAGGGTTTGGGATTCTTCGTCTCCTACAACAGCCTGGGAAAAGCCGAACTGGATGTCCGCACCGCGCTCTGGGGCAAATTTCTTGACCGCTACTACCCTGTTGCCGAGACCGCCGCGCCGGCGGTGAGGACAATAAATACCGATGCAATCGAGGGAAAGTATTTGTCCAGTAGACGCGCGCAGACGACAATCCTTCGCTCCCTCTGGTGGGTTCTCACAGAGTCTTCGGTATCGAGAGACGCAGATGGCACGATTGTGGTCGATAGCCTGAAAGACTTCTCCGGGCAACCCAAACGTTGGCGGTCGATCGGCAACATGGAGTTTCGCGAGATCGGTGGCCATCAGTTACTCCTATTCAAGCCCGACCCCTCCGGCCGTATGGCGATCATCACCGAAGATCCGATCGAAATTTCGCAACGGGTCCCCTGGGCGGAAAACAAAACCATTCTTCAATTTGCGCTGGGTTTTGCTGGGTTGGTGTTCGCGGGAACGCTCGTGTTCTGGCCGATCGGCGCTCTTCTGAGACGCCATTACAAACAGTCGCTCACCATGACGCCGGTCCAGCTACGGCTGCGACTGCTGATCAAGGTTGCATGTGCGGTCGAAATTTTCGCGCTGATCGCCTTCGCCGGAACCGTGGCCTACGGATTTTCCAACCTGTCATTCTTCAGTGGCGCGCATGACTGGTGGTTTCGTCTGCTGCAGCTGCTGTTTCTGATCGGTTTCACGGGAGCACTCTTCACCTGCTATGCCGGGTATCGCATCTGGGCAGGCACTGGCAAGAAATTATGGGCGGCGGCCTACACCGCCGGGCTGCTTCTCGCGTCCTTTATATACATGTGGTTCGCAGTCAGCAGCAGGATTCTGCAAATCAGCTTGAAATATTAGATCCGCGAGTTTGCCTTCGAACCAGGCCAGCCCGCGGGAAGGAGAATGCAAGTGTCGGTTAATGACAGGAAGCGGTATGTGCGCCTGGCTTTCCGGGTGATATCTGCTGGAGTTGTGTTCGCCGTTCTGAGCTTGAATTCAGCCGCACAGAAACCCAAGACAAACCCGCTTGCGCCACAATCCCAAACTGCCGTGCAGGAAAGAATGCAAATGCCAGCCGCTGGCGCGAGCCACGAGCTCACGCAGGGTGATCTGGAAGCGTTCTTTGACGGCATGGTGCCGTTGCAGATTGCGCGCGAAGATATCGCCGGAGTCGTGATTTCGGTGGTGAAGGATGGCAAGCCTTTCTTCTCGAAAGGCTACGGTTACTCCGACGTTGAAAAAAGAATTCCCGTATCGCCCGACACTACGCTGTTCCGGCCGGGCTCGATTTCCAAGCTCTTCACCTGGACAGCGATCATGCAGCAGGTCGAACAGGGAAAGCTCGACCTCGACAAGGACGTGAACGATTATCTGGACTTCAAAATTCCCGCGACTTATCCCCGACCCATTACCCTGAGAAGCGTAATGACCCATACTCCCGGATTCGAAGAGACGATCCAGGAGTTGTTTGTTGAAAATGCTTCCGATTTGAAGCCGCTGGACCAATACCTGAAAGCGCACATGCCCAATCGCATATACCCGCCGGGGACGGTGACTGCGTATTCGAACTACGCCACGGCGATGGCGGGTTACATCCTGCAGCGAGTTTCCGGCGAAGCGTGGGCCGATTACATTCAGAATCGCATTTTCACGCCACTCGAAATGTCGCACTCCACGGTGCTGCAGCCTTTGCCGGACAATCTGAGGGCGCTCATGTCGGGTGGCTACGATGTGGGATCGAGTCCGGCAAAGCCCTTCGAATACGTCGAAGCTGCGCCCGCCGGCAGTTCTTCGGTAACCGCCGCCGACATGCAACATTTCATGATCGCCCATCTCGAGAACGGCAAATACAACGGACGAGAAATGCTTCGACCGGAGACGGTGCAGATGATGCACTCGCGCCAATTTACCAACCTGGAGGGCATGAATGGAATGGCGCTCGGTTTCTACGAAGAAACCAGAAACGGGCATCGCATCATCGGGCATGCCGGCGACACTCAATACTTCCACAGCGATTTGCATCTGATGCCTGACGCCAACGTCGGTTTTTTTATTTCCTACAACAGCGCCGGGAAGGGGGAAATCAGGGCGCGTGAGGCGGTATGGCATGCTTTCCTGGATCGTTATTTCCCGTATCAACCGCCGGTCGCAACCGTGCCACAGACGGCAGCCGCGGATGCTGAACTCGTTTCCGGCCACTACATTACCAGCCGCCGCTCGCAAACCACGATTTTCAAAATCTTCAACGTCCTGGGCGAATCGAAAGTTTCTCCCAACTCCGATCACACGATTTCCTCGAATGACTTGAAAAACCTGAATGGGCAGCCCATGAAGCTGGAAGAAATCGGGCCGCTCATGTTTCGAGCTGTCAACGGACAGGATCGGATTGGCTTCAAACGGGATGAATCCGGGCGGCTCGTCTTGGTCCCTGATTTTCCCGTCTTCGTGTTTCAACGCGCCCCGTGGGACGAGGACAGCGGCTTCAGCTTGCCACTGATTGTTAGCGCCCTAATTGTGTTGCTCCTGACGATAATTCTGTGGCCAGTGGCAGCGCTGGTCCGGCGGCATTACAAGCACCCGCTGACTCTGAACCCTGGGCAGCGCAGAATCCGTCTTCTGGTACGGCTTGCGTGTTTGTTTAATCTGCTCTTCTTGTGCGGCTTCGCGGCGTTTTTCACGGTTGCGGAAAACAATATTGGTCTGCTGAGCCCCCGCTTCAACCTTTTGCTGCGGCTCATTCAACTCGTGGGCTGGGTGGGGGTTGTAGGTACCATAGCTGCTCTGTACAACGCGTTCCAGTCATGGCGAGAGCAGGACCGACGCCTGTGGAGCAAGCTGGCGGAAACGCTGATCGCCCTGGCATGCGTGGCATTCGTCTGGTTCGTCTTTACCTGGAACATGCTGCACTGGAGCCTGCGGTATTAGCCAGGGCTGCACCCAATCCGAATCTCCTGTCGCGGGGAAAACTACGCGCGATATCGCCGCAACAGAAACCTGCAGAAAATCGAAATGCACTGAATGGTGCATAAAGTAAAACACGAGCATCATTCGATGAAATTCTTCTTGCCAGTGCGCCCACAGTAGGTGTATGAACGGTGACTGTCGGAGCCTTTCCGGGACTTCAGGAGGTCGGCATGGCAATTATTCTATTGGCGAATCGGCTGCGCTTTCGTTGGTGCCAATCCGCTTTCGTTCCAGCGATGTGCTTGGCGCTGCTGCTCTGCTTTTCCACGCTTGTGCCCGCGCAAACCGCGGCTACGGGGGCGTTGAAAGGCGTGATCACCGACCCCAGCGGGGGGCTCGTGCCTGGAGTGACGATCCGGGTGACGAGTAACGCAACCGGGGTGGCCAGCACGGCGACTACACAGAACAATGGGAGTTATCTCGTTCCGTTGCTTCCGCCGGGCGAATACAGAGTGGAAACCTCGGCAAAAAGCTTCAAGTCAGCTCGATTTGATCGCATTGCGATACACGTCACCGAAACAGCAGCGCTGAACATCCGGTTGGAGCTCGGCGCAATCAATGAGACAGTCAACGTGCAAGCTATTCCCGAACTCGTGCAGACGAATTCGAGCGCACTCGGGAACGTCACCGATCAACGCATGGTGGAGAGCCTGCCGCTCGTGACTCGGAACTACACCCAAATTCTGGGATTGTCTCCTGGCGTATCGGGGGAGGTTAACAACAGTGCCAGTATCGGACGTGGAGATTCAGGTCAAGCGGCCTCCACCGGCGGCTACTCGGTAGGTGGCGATTCCACCAATGACAACAACTTCCAGATGAACGGAGCGGAAGTGAATGATCTCATGGGAGAAGGAGAAATCAGCGGTGGCATTCCGATCCCAAACCCGGATTCCATCCAGGAATTCAAGGTGCAGACGGGGCAATACGACGCCTCCTATGGAAGAAATGCCGGGTCCAACGTCGACGTGGTGACCAAGTCCGGTACAAATTCTTTTCACGGCGACGTTTGGGAATACTTCCGCAACACTGCTCTGAATGCGAACGATTATTTCCTCAAGCAACAGAACTTGCCTCGAGGCGTGCTCAACCAAAACCAATTTGGTTTCACCCTCGGAGGACCCGTAGTCAGGGACAAGCTTATGTTCTTCGTGTCCTATCAAGGGACACGCGAGCGGGACGGACTGGATTCAGCCGTTGGATGTTTAACATCCGGATTTCTTCCTCCTGGACTGACGAGTGACGCAAGCAGCCGCACGGCGGCCGCGCTGGCGCAGGAATTTCAGGGGCAAATGGGCCTGCTCGGTGGAACCGTCACCTCAGCCTCCGACATCTCGCCTACTGCTCTAGCTGCCTTGAATGCACAACTGTCCGGCGGGGCGTTCCTCGTTCCCGCGGCACAAAACGGAGTCACCGGGACAAGCACGTTCAGCTCGCCCTGCCACTACACCGACGATCAATTCGTCTCCAATCTCGACTATTACCACACTGAGAAGAGCCACTTCGCGGGCAAATTCTTTTTTATGGATAGCAATCAGGTGGCGCCGTTTCCGAATAATCAGTTCGGCGTCCCGGCGGCCTCCTTGAATGGTTTTCCCCAAACCATTCCAAACGGGACTCGTGATTTTTCCCTGACGCACACGTATGCCTTCAACGACCATACCGTCAATCAAGCGATACTGGGCTTTCACCGGGTTACCGGAAGTCTTGGGCAAGGTTACCCCAACGTCAATTTCGGCAACTCTGCGGCATGCCCCGGCAGCACGTCCGGGCCCTTCACCCTGTCGAGCATATGTGTGCCGGCACCCGCTTTCGACGACCCCTATCCCGGGATCCTCGTAACCGGTTCGCTCAGTGCGAATGCCCCAACTCAACCCGTCGGTTTTAATCTCGGAGGCAATGGCCAGGGCGTTGTCATTGCTCAGAACTTCTACGATTTGAATGACTCTGTTACCTATGTGCGGGGCGCGCATTCACTGCATTTCGGCGGTGGAGTCAACCGCAGCCAGATCAATTTGTCTAGTTTTCACTTCCTGGCCGGATTGATTTATCCAAGTTTTGCCGACTTTCTGCTGGGCAACTCGCTTGAGAGCATCGACGTTCCCGGGGTCTTCAGCCGCGAATGGAGGGTTTGGGACGGAAACTTCTTCCTGCAGGACGATTACAAGATCAGCCGGCGGTTGACATTAAATCTTGGGTTCCGCTACGAGCGGCAGGGACAATTAGGCGAATACCTGGGCCGAGCTTCGACGTTTGATCCCGCAGGCGCGAATCCCAATCCACCTGCCGCAGGAACCCTCCAGGGGTATATCGTCAGCTCGAACTTTTCAGGTGGCGCAATTCCCCCTGGAGTCGCCCAAGCCAGCACGAATACGGCAATTAATAACGAGGGCCAGAATGGCTACGAGCCGCGGCTGGGATTTGCCTGGCAGCTGCCCGAGACAAATCGGCTGGTTTTACGCGGCGGTTATGGACTCTTCTTTACGCGCACCACCGGTGAACCCTTCCTGCAATTGCTGGGGGCACCGCCGTGGGGCGAGATTCGGCAGTCCTTTTTTCCGCCGCCGAGCGAGCCCTTTGCTCCAGCACCCGGCTTTCCCATTTTCCTCCCTTACTCCCCGCCTACCGGCGCTGCGCCCTATGGCAGCGACCTGACACCTACCGTCTTCGCTCTTGGCTTTCGACCTCCTGTGCTGCAGAGATACAGCTTGAATCTGCAGACTGCGCTCGCCCAGAATTGGATGCTGGAAGTAGGCTACCAAGGAAGTCGCGGCACGAAGCTTGTGCAGTCAAGGTCGTTCAACCAGGCACTGGTTGCCTCCCCTTCGGACTCGATTCGTGGGCAGACAACCAACGACTTTAGCAATATCGGCGAGCGCGTACCTATCGAAGGATTTGATCCTGCTTTTTCGACCATCATCGAGTCGGCTGGCTCCTCCTGGTACAACGCTCTTGGTGCGAGCTTGAACAAACGTTTCAGCAAAGGACTGCAGTTCCTCGCCTCTTATACTTTGGCCTCCGCGCTGGAGACCAATCCTGGCTATGCGACAGGAGCGTTCGCGGGGGGCTCCAGGCTGGGTGACCAGAACAGTGCTCGAGCGAACTACGGGCCTGACAGCTTTATCCGGCCGCAGCGGCTCGTGGTCAGCTTCGTGTATGAGTTTCCGGGACCTGCATCGCTTTCGTCCTTCAAGGGCCGTGCCTTGGGAGGCTGGTCGGTGGCGGGCGTAAGCACATTTCAGAACGGTCAGCGATTGACGCTAGTCGACACCAATACGCTGAATGCGTTTGCTCCGAATATCACCGACCGGGTGCAACTGGCGTCGGGGTGCACAAACCGAAACGTGGAGACTCCGGGGCAGGTCACAAGCAAGCTGAACAACTACGTGAATGCTGCTTGCTTCACCCTGCCGCCAATCGTCGGCAGCGACGGGTTGGCAACTGGCTTTGGCGACAGCGGTAACGGTATTATCGGCGGCCCCGATCAGCGGAACGTAGATATCTCCGTCATTAAGAAAACGCCGCTGACCGAGAAGACAAGCCTGGAGTTTCGGGCGGAGTTTTTCAATGCATTCAATACACCTTCATTTGGTTTCTTCAACCCTGAGTTGAATGTCGGTACTGTTGCGCCGGATCCCACGACAGGCCTGCCGAGCTTTCAACCCAATCCAACAGGTGGCCAGATCACAACCACAAGCGTTGCGCCGAGGGTAATCCAGTTGGCCCTGAAGCTCTATTTTTAAGTGTGGCCGCAGGTGTCGATACTTCAGTCGCTGGCGATCGAGAAGTAGCAAACTCCGTTGTGGCGGGCCTTCGAAAAGCACGCTAGGCGGTGCTAGCGCGACATTCTCGCCCCAAGCATTCGAAACGCATTCATAGATGTGGAGAAGGTTAGCCTACGTCTAGGTGGCGGTCATAGGCGGGGCTCTCTGAGTCTTTGCTGAGCAACGGTCCGTATGCAGTGTGGGGACGGTTCGCTAAAAGTTTCTGAGTCGATGGTCAACGCCCAGGCCCTACCGAGGAAAGCTGCGACGCTCCCTCGGGCCCGAAAAGTCGGGCACCCGGCCTTATCCCTGGCAGGGGGACTTCGGCGCTCAGGGCAGGGCGTTAATCTCAGTCTGAATTTTTTCACGTTCCCAAAGCATTCTGCGCAGAAATTGAGCAAGACGATATGGACCGATCCATGCGGAGTTCTCAACGTCAGTGAACTCGAAAGTGAAAACATATTGATTCGGGCGAGCTACTACACCTTGCCAATCAGTCACCTGAAATGGCTGACCGTTTCGGGACACAGAAAAACGCCAAAGCCATGTTCCGTCTTTGGAGCGGATTTTGCAGTTCATTATCGGCGCTACGGTTGGCGGCTCGCGGCTTTGAACTTGGCTGAGACATGCCCGGCTCTGCGTCTCCACCGTCAAGCGACAAGGATCGACGGTGGTCCAAAAGTCTGTTCCGCAAAAGCAGCATCGCCCCATTCCACCTTTAGTTCTGTCGGCATGAGCATCTCCTTGACCATGATAGTTGACGTAAGGCGTCTTTCTCCAACCCACAAGAAAACTCTTCCGAAGGGGATAATTAGCATTTCTTGACAGTGGTGGGCGACTCGAACATGCAGTAAAAACGGTTTCTCTGGGAGCGGAAGAAAAAGCCCGCTGGGCGACACTCACAATCTCTCCTGATACCGGCGGGCTTTCGTCTCTTCAGTCAAGAACCGGACGACCGCGACAATTCCGAAGGGTCAATCTGTGCGACGAGCAGCAGAAGATCGCAAAAACTGCTGACCAAACTTGCTGAGTGAAACGCCACCCGATCATCCAACAATCAAACAAAATACTCGCGACCGATACCGATCGATGAACGTCGTTCCGCACCCAGAGCGTGGGCGTCGCCTGCCAATAACGTCACGATGCGCAGACCGCTTGTCATGTGACAGGGCTTGAGTACGTGTTCATGGTGACCTGAAAACTGGCGTGGTGCAGGAGTTCCGGAACCACTCTCGGCTCGCTAATCCGTTCTTCGTGAAAGCAGAGCCGGGATGCGAGCAATCAGGTTCTCGAAGTGAAGGCTGCTATGTGTTTGAGATGTGACAATCCTCTGACAATTTTCCGGGGCATCTCGAATAAACTCCAAAAGCGTTAGCGGCCAAAGCCTGACCAGTACAACCTTCTAGCCTGGTCGACGCTTTAAACGTAGAGAAGTCGGCGCGTGCGTTGTAGCGGAAAGGCGAACAAGTCTTCTCCGGAGGTGCTGCCATGACGCCCATACGGCAGAGGTATGCCCTAGCGATCGTTCTCATCGTCCTGACATTCACAAGCAGTGTCCTTACTGTTGCCCAAGAGAAGAAGCTGTATCGTTTCCAAGGCAGGAATGACGGCGGCGAGCCGAAAGCCGGACTGATTGTCGATGGCGCCGGTAATCTATACGGAACGACATATTCAGGCGGTAGCCTAGGCTACAAAGGCACTGTCTTTCAGCTCGTGCCATCGTCAGCACCAGGGACCAGGTGGACAGAAAACGTCTTGTACGACTTTCCGAATTTTTCTGCAGGGGAGAACCCGTGGGCCGGACTAACTGCCGACGCATCCGGAAACCTGTACGGTACTACGTGGCTTGGGGGACCTACGAGTCCGGACGGCGTAGTGTTCGAGCTCTCGCCTCCCGTCAAGCGGGGAAACAGCTGGACCTACACCGTCCTATACAACTTCACCGGCGGTGCTGATGGAGGACAACCTCAGGCGGGCGTGGTGTTCGACCATCAAGGGAATCTTTATGGCACGACCGAAGTCGGCGGTGGCAATGTGTGTCAGGGAGGCTGCGGGGTTGTCTTCAAACTGACACGACCGAGTGTTCCCAGCGATCCGTGGAAAGAAGTTCCTCTTTACGACTTCAGTGCGGCGGAGGGCGGTACCACGGCCGGGGTGATTGTCGACAACGCTGGTTATGTTTACGGCACCACGCTAGGCGGAGGTAATGGCCCTTGTCAACAGGGATGCGGAACTGTCTTCCGGCTTGTGCCGCCGAAGCACGCAGGCGGCAAATGGGTTCATCAACTGTTGTACGAATTCCAGGGAGGGAGTGACGGCATTCAGCCAGAGGCACCGCTAACCCTCGATAGTAAACATAATCTGTACGGATCAACCATCAGCGATGGCACCGGCGTCTGCTTCCCGGGAACTGGGCCGGGATGTGGAACGATCTTTGAATTATCGCCTCCACCAATTCTCGGGGACCAGTGGAGCGAAACCATTCTCTACAAGTTTCTGGGTGGCGATGACGGAATTGAACCAACCGATCGGCTGGTGTTCGACAGGAACGGAAATCTCTTCGGTACGACTGAGATAGGCGGGACCTTCAGTGGATGTAATGGCGCGGGATGCGGCACGGTTTTCAAGTTGACGCCGCCCGGGCAGCCTGGGAGTCCTTGGACTGAGACGGTGCTTTACCGTTTTTCCGGTGGCAATGACGGATTTGTGCCGCGAGGAGTCGCGTTCGGCCGTAATGGACTGCTCTACGGAACCACTGAGTTTGGTGGCAGTACATCGGCGTGTTTGGGCTCAGGCTGTGGCATGGTCTTCAGTGCAATTCCATAACTCTTAGGAGAATAAGTCCGCAAGTGTCCGCTCGAGCCGTCCTTCAGCTATCTTCTTCCCATTGTCAATGGAGGCTGCCCACATGCCGGGACAAAACCACGTCACTGTGTTTGTCCACAAACGGGTGTGAACTCGAAGGTCTGAAGTAATTGTCCGAAGGCTTGTTCTACCGTGAATGTAGGAGAGACGGTCTCTTGGGTTGCTCGGCGTTATGTCCACGTCGGGATAGGCGGCAGGATTCGTCTCGCGGCGAGAGTGACAAGCACATCATCTTCGCAAGGAGAAAACATGGCTCTCGATAAACATCTCACCGCGTTGTTGTTCAGCGCCCTGGTCGTTATTCCCCGCCCCACCCTCGTCCTCGCCCAAACGAGTTCAGAAGTCGCAAAAGCTGGACCGCCAACCGCGAGCGTCGATCACGACGGCCAGCATGACTTCGATTCGCTCGCCGGC